>Ga0075418_10001235_pt1 | contig 28883 bp, 27 predicted proteins | sample SoiMetdeltSBSDD2_FD_81776 | JGI IMG/M metagenome (GOLD analysis project Ga0075418, IMG submission 81776) | Bulk soil microbial communities from a Populus tree surrounding site in Tennessee, USA - Soil MetaG P. deltoides SBSDD2 | ecosystem: Environmental > Terrestrial > Soil > Tree plantation... | reverse complement strand
TCTTATCGGGGCCTTGCGACACTTGCACCTCACCTGTCCCTGACGGGACGGTGTCAGGGAGGCGCACACCTGCCTGATTGGCTTTGAATTGCTTGAGCAATTCAAAAATCGGGAGCGCAGGTGAGCACTCCGAAGGAGAAGCCCCAATAAGAGCACAGGAAAGCCGTTATTTCAAATCTCTCACCAACTGCATGAACTCCCTCCACTCCTCCTCAAAAAAATGGACAGTGACGTTGTTCAACTCGATGTGATAGGTGACTTCGCCATCGGGTTCCTCAGCTCTCCAGGCCATGAAGTTATCCGTCTCGGCAATTGTCTCGGTACGCGGTTCATTGCCATTAGTGTTGCCCATCGGTTTTCTCCTTCTCAATTTTTGGTTTCAGGCGATTCTTGTAATAAAGTGCTTTGAGGCGCGCAAACCATTCCGCGCCGATGTGTGAAACCTCTGCAGCCGGCGGTTCGGGCCATGGATCCAGGTCAAACAGCTTGCGCATAATATATTTACCTAGCAGTGTAACGGTGGCCAGGAAGGGAGCCGCAATCACCACACCCAGCAACCCCAAAAGATTGGCAGCAATGAGGGCCGCGATCAAAACAGCCGCGGGATGCACCTTCAAGGTGCTGGCCATGATGCGCGGGGTGACGAACGAGTCGATGATCCAATCGATGACGGAAGTGATAGCCACCACCAGGACCATGTACCAGAACGCGCTCAAGCCGAACGGATGGTTGGCCTGAAAGTACGTGACCAATGCCATGACCACCCAGGTAATGGCGGGGCCGATGTACGGCAGGAACTTGGCCAGCCCGGCCATCAGCGCGATGCCCAGAGCATACCGTACACCCAGGATTGGCAGCAGAATCGAATAAATCACCACCGCCAGTACAAAGATGATGATCTGGCCGCGCAGGAACGCATTCCAGATACGGCTCAGTTCCCTGCCCAGCCGCCACAAATCCTCACGGTAACCGGGTATATCGATTCGGAACAGATCCCCACTGAAGCCACTGCTTTCGATCAAAATAAAATAAGAAACGATCAGAACGAAAAATAGCCAGCCAAACGTCTCGGCGGCACCGCCCGCCAGTGTGCCGATGAGGTTTCCGGTGCGGCCCAGCAAAGGCTGAACGGCAGACAGTAATTGTTGGCTAATGGCATTCAGATCCAGCGTGCGCATATCGAACCGAAACGGACCAACGGTAAAGACCCGCGTCGAAAGCTGCGCGACGTACTCCGGCAGGTCAGCAATAATATCCTGAACTAATTTAATCAGGCTCTGTATCTGTCCGACCAGCCCTAGACCACCCAGGGTCAACAAACCTATCAGCAAAAGCAAAATAATCAGAAAAAGAATGTTGACGGAAGCGCTCCAGGAAATGCCCAGGCGGCGCGCCATGGTGGATGCGATCGGGTGCAGCAGGTACACGATGATGATAATCATCAAAAGGGGTGTAACGAGACTTGCAAACCGATTAAATAAAAATGCAATAATGCCGACCATAACCAAGCCAACCAGTAACTTAGTGATCGGACTCCAGTGAGGTGATGCTGAGGTTTGGACGGAAATTTGTACAGCCTCCGAAGTTGGCCCCAACAGTTGAGAGCGGCGCTGAATACGCCGGCGGGGATGGCGGCTGAAACCTAATTTTCCTACATAATCAGAACTCATAGATGTACCTCAATCATAATATGGTTGTGATTTAGATCAATTCTGGAATATCTCTATTCTACCGCTGGTCTCATCATAAATAAGCAAATTTTTGAATTGTCGTATAAGGCAGGATGTGGACTTCATTGCGTATTGGCGCGGCACGCTGTAGCCAAGAGAAAACTGTTTGGCAACTATTAAAATAAAATGCCCCCGCAAAACGATTGTCTCACGGGGGTGTCATGAGCATGAATTAGCAGCCGCTGATGAACGGGAAAAAGGTGCACCACAGGAAGTTCGCATCTATATACCACAGCATACCAATACAGGAACATAAACAAAATAGTACAATGGCGGCAATTATAAACGGTGTCAGGTTGGTCCGTTTGGCAGGGTCCGAAGCCATGGGGGCCGGGCTGGCTGGGACACTGCCAGCGTACTCAACAGGAGCTGGCGGAGGCGGCATGGCCGGGCGCGACGTGGACGGCACCGCCGCCGCGCGGGGCGAAACCATGGTGGCGCCCGCATCGACGTTTATCACTTCGAATACCAGAATGATCTGTTCGCCAAAGGAAACCACTTCCCCGGCTTTCAGCACGCGCGGGCCAGCCAGGCGCTGGCCGTTCACAAATGTCCCATTGGTGGAGCCAAGATCTTCCAGCACATACTTGCCACCCTGAAACGTCAGGCGCGCATGCCGCCGGGAAATTTCGGCGTCATTGATTACAATGTCATTGGTTGCATCGCGGCCGATGGTCAACTGATCGCCTTCGAGCATGAATGCTGCGCCGGGGGTCGGCCCGGATCGCATGATTAACTGGAATTGAGAGGTCATGAATTCTCCTGTGAACGCGAAAAGTTATGCTGAGTGTACAAGTTTCAGGCGAAAAAGTCAACCGCATGGTCAATGGTCAGAGGTGATACACTTGACGTGCACTCACACACGTATACAATCAAACTGGAGTTCTTATGAAAGCAACCATTTTACCCACCCCAGTTTTTTTTGACGCCGGTAGAGTTAGCGCGGTCTGGAGGATTCCCTATGAAACGCGCGCCGGACAGGCGCGGGACTGGGCTCGTCTTCACTCGCTCAAGCCAGCGTCTGCCGACCAGACTCGATCCTGGCTGATGCTGATCGACGTGCAAAACACCTTCTGCATCCCTGATTTTGAACTATATGTGGGCGGTCGCAGCGGCCGGGGTGCAGTGGAAGATAATGCCCGCCTGTGTGAATTTATCTATCGCAATCTTGCGAGCATTTCGCACATCACTGCCACCATGGACACACACATGACCATGCAGGTCTTCCATGCCATCTTCTTCGTGGATCGAGACGGGAATCATCCCGGGCCTTACACCGATATCCACGCCTCTGAATTAAGGGATGGCACATGGAGCTTCAACCCGGGCCTCGCCCATGAATACAACCTTGCGCCCGAATACGGTCAGCAGATGATGATCCATTATGCCGAAACGCTGGAGCAGAACGGCAAATACGCGCTGACCATCTGGCCCTATCACGCCATGCTGGGAGGCATTGGTCACGCGCTGGTTTCTGCGGTGGAGGAGGCGCTCTTCTTCCATTCCATCGCGCGGAACACACAATATGAGATCGAAGTCAAGGGCAACAAACCCTTCACCGAGTATTATTCCGCCATAGGCCCCGAAGTGCTGACCGGTCCCATGGGTGAATCGCTGGGAACCTATAGTACAAAGTTCATCGAGCAGCTCCAGCAATTCGATAAACTGATCATCGCGGGTCAAGCCAAATCTCACTGCGTGGCCTGGACGGTCTCTGACCTGCTAAACGATATCAATGCCACTGACCCGGAACTGGCAAAGAAAGTTTATCTGCTCGAAGATTGTTCTTCCCCGGTCGTGGTTCCTGGCGTGGTGGATCACACCGACGCAGCCGACGCGGCGTACCAACGATTTGCCCAGGCTGGAATGCATGTGGTGAAATCAACAGATGATTTTTGGGGACACAGGTAAGTAAACGCTTTTCCACCTTCGTGGCTACTTCAATTACGAAAGAGAAATTATGTCTATTTTTGACAACAAACGTCTTACCAATGAGACTTTTAAGCTCGATATAGAACGCATGCGCCGTGGCTGGTATTCAGATAAATATTTCGAGAATATTGGCCGCATGCTAGCGGCGTTAGCTTCTGAAAAATATTCGTATGCAGGCAAGCATCACAACCTGCCTGTCGATGTATCCCCTGAGAATATCGCGGTCGGTGACATCGAAGTGGAGATGCAATGGTTCACCCGTCGTGTGGGCAATACCATTGTCGTAGGAGTGGATAAATCACTGGAAATGCTCAGGCACAGCACCGGTTATTGGGAGGGTGACACCTTTGTAGATACTTCCGACAAATTGGACGTATGGGCCGTCCATGATGGCTCCGTGGTGAAATCGGATGGCAACCCATTAAACGCAGAGCCGGTCATCAAAGTGCGCGGCCGTTACCGTGATTTTGCCTTGCTCGAAACTCCAACTTTGGGTGTACTCACACGTCTGAGTCGGGTCGCAACGAATGTATATGAAACACTGATGGCGGCGCACGGCAAACCGGTACTGTTCTTTCCGGCACGCTTTGATCTGCATGAAGTACAGGCCGCAGATGGATATGCCTACAATATCGCCATCAAACGCTTCAATGCAGATTTCTCTCATGAGATCGGCTCCTTCGTCTCGACCGATGCACAAGGCGACTGGTGGGGTGGCGCAGGCGGCGGGACAGTTGCCCATGCGGCGATTGCCTCTTTCCTGGGCGATACGGCGGAAGTCATGATGCAATTTTCACGCGTTCTCTCCCCGAAGGTTCCGCGCATCGCACTGGTGGATTTTAACAATGATTCCGTCCGTGATTCTCTGCGTGTGATGGAGGCAATGTTCGCCAAGTATCTCGAACTATGCGATGCGGGAGACGAGACCGAAGCGGCAAAATACATTTTGTATGGAGTTCGTCTGGATACCAGTGGAAGTCTGCGGGATGTCTCGGTCGAACCTCTGGGCGACCCCACGCTCGATCTTGGTGTGACCCCACGGTTGGTGTTCAACGTCCGTCAGGCGCTGGATTTGGCCTGGGAATCGTGGGATCTACCTCCCGTCTGGAAAGAGGCAGCGCGGGAGTATTGCCGTAATGTAAAGATCGTCGTCTCCGGCGGTTTCAACCCGGAGCGAATTCGCAAGTTCGAACGGCTGGGCGTCCCGGTGGATATTTACGCGGTGGGTTCGTCATTGTTCAACAACAACGGTACGACCGTGACCGATTTCACCGCGGATGTCGTGCGCGTAAAAGTGCACGGGGAATGGATCGACATGCCGAAGGTGGGACGCCGCCCGCTCGCCAACCCCAATCTCGAACGGGTTTGGTGAGACGCGTGTGGTGACGACTCTTCGAAATATGTTAAGTAGGGCATAAGGCGCACAGAGCGGCCTGACATGCCTCGCCCAGGCACGTCAAAATGGCCGCTCCGGCAACAGGGAACTGGACTTGACCGATTGTTCTTTGTTATCGTAGGGAATGGCACCCTCATCAGGGTGCTTCGCGAACGGTCATTCCCTACGGCCTGGTATTATCTGCGATTCCTCAGGAAGGTCGGGATATCGAGATCGTCCTTGCTGACGGAAGGCAAAGGTAGTGTCTTCGACTCACCCGGCTGAGAGTCCGCGTGAACGGAGACCGATTCAGAACTGCGCGGGAAGGTAAGGGAGGGATCCACACGCCGCGTTTCCGTCTTCGGCTGGCGTTCCAACGCACGGCGCGGCATCGAGTTACGCTCAAAGCCCGTCGCAATCACGGTCACGCGAATGTCATCGCCCATGTTCGGGTCAATGACAGCACCGAAGATCATGTTGACATCGGGGTGCGCCGTCTCGCGGATGATGGCCGCGGCCTGGTTGACTTCGAACAAGGTCATATTCGGTCCGCCGGTGACGTTGAAGAGCACGCCACGGGCACCGTCAATGGTGATATCGAGCAATTTGCTGGAGATCGCATCCTCAGCCGCTTTGCGAGCGCGTTCATCGCCAGCGCCCTTACCAACGGCCATGAGAGCTGCTCCGCCTTCGGACATGATCGCGCGTACATCGGCAAAATCAAGGTTGATCAAACCAGGCGTGGTGATCAATTCCGATATGCCTTGAATACCTTGATGCAGCACATCATCTGCCAAACGGAAGGCATCCTGCAAACTGGCGCGTTTATCCGCAATCTGCAGGAGGCGATCGTTGGGGATGGCGATCAACGTATCAGCATGTTCCTTGAACTGGCTGATGCCTGCTTCGGCGGATTGCATCCGGCGCATGCCTTCGAATGTAAACGGACGTGTCACGACGCCGATGGTCAGCGCGCCACTCTCCTTGGCGATCTGCGCGACGATGGGAGCTGCGCCCGTGCCGGTGCCGCCGCCCATGCCTGCCGTGACGAAGACCATATCCGAGCCTTTCAGCACGTTATAGAGTTCGTCAGCCGATTCCTCGGCGGCTTTGCGCCCGATCTCAGGGTTGCCGCCGGCGCCCAGGCCACGTGTGATCTTGTCACCCAGCCGCACGCGCGTGGGCGATTTCGTCAACACCAAGGCTTGTGCATCGGTATTTGCGACGATGAATTCAACGCCTTGAATTCCTTCATCCATCATGCGATTGACGGCATTGGATCCGCCGCCACCGACACCGATCACTTTGATGCGGGCGAAAGCTTCTGCTCTTTGTTGCTCATTGTTCTTTGCATTGGTCGAGTCCATGGGTACCTCCATCAAACAATTGGTTTGTATGATACTTGTTTTTGATTCGGCATAAAAATATTTTAAGAGTGAGAGATCTTTTCTCGCCACAGAGCCCACAGAAAATATGGAGCCTTAGATTCTCTTCTCAGAGTCTCAGTGGTCTCACCCGGCACCGTCCGTGGTTTTGAATTGCTAAGCAATTCATAGCAAACCAGGCAGGTGTGTGGCTAAATGATTCTCGCAGCTCGCACTATGGCAAGATCCTGCCAATGATCTTCCTTACCAGATTCATATTCTTCTCTCCTTTCCCGCGGCGTTCGCGCCCGATGCTTAAATCATTGTCATGCATCGAGAGCGCCCATCGCAATAAACCCACGCTCGTTGAATAGGCGGGTGAATTCAAACGATCAACCAAACCCAACAGATTCTCCGGCTGGGCTGTGCGCACTGGCAGGCCCAACACCTCAGAGGCAATACGCTTGATACCGGGCAAGGCGGATGTGCCACCGGTTAGAACCAGGCCAGCCGGCAATAGCCCATCGTATCCAGAGCGTTTGATCTCCTGTAATGTAAGGGAAAAGATTTCCTCTATGCGTGCTTCGATGATGTCGGCCAGATCACGACGGCTGATTTGCACCGGCCGATCCTCTCCAAACGGACGAATGGAAAAATATTCCTCCGAGCCAACTTCCTTTCGAACCGCATGGCCCTGTTGTTTCTTCACTTCTTCGGCCTGTTGGAACGGTAAGCGCAGGCCATGCGAGATATCCTGAGTCACATGATTGCCGCCCACGGAAATCACCATCGTATGCCACACATCACCGTTGACGTAGATCGCCAGATCCGTTGTGCCGCCGCCGATGTCACAAACCGCCACACCCATTTGGCGTTCCTGCTCCGTCAGAACAACTTCGGCGGACGCAAGCGGATTCAACACAAATTGTTGAATCTCCACACCGGCCGCGCCCACACACTGACGCAAATTATCTGTGGAGGCTGCCGAGGCTGTGATGATGTGCGCTTCGACTTCGAGACGATATCCATGCATCCCTTTCGGATTGCGGATGCCATCCTGACCATCTACGCCGAAGCCGCGCTGGATCACATGTATGATCTCACGGTCGTACGGAATCGCGACCGCGCGCGCCTGATCAAGGGCATGCTCAATATCAAATTGCTCAACGGTGTTGCCATTCACCGCGGCCGCCCCGCGACTATTTACCGACGAGACATGCGCGCCTGCCATGCTCACCAGCGCCGAGGTAATCTCCAGACCGGAGGTGGATTCGGCCCGTTCCACCGAGCGCGTGATGGCCTGCGACGCCGCAGCTAAATCTACAATGATGCCCTTGCGGATGCCATCTGAGGGTTCGATGCCCACGCCCAGGATGCGAATGGATTTATGATCCTCCACTCGTCCAACCAGCGTGCAAACTTTGGTGGTGCCTACATCTATGCCTACAATGATTTCTTCCATAATCTCTCTTCGACTTTGAAGTCAGGGACTGCCCCAAGGGCGTGCTCCCGTCATATGCCAGCAAGCTGGCCAATTCCATAATTCGTTATTGTGTCATCCTGTAATAAGGTGCCGTGGGATAGGTCACATTGATCAGCGCCGGTCGGATGCCACGTTGCATTAATGAATCCACCATCGATTCATACACGCGCATTTTCAATGCCACATCGTGCCCGGTCACGCCGAAATAGACACGCCAGCCGCGCGGGTCACTCCAGCCGAGGCCCATGCGTAGGTCATACAAAATGTACATGCCCGGCGGAACATGACCAGCGAGTCCTTTGATCGCCTGGACCATGTCTGTGGAAATGAACGGCGCCGGATTCAATGGATCCGCCACAGTGCCTTCTGCGGGTGGAGCGGATGCAGCCACGACCGGAATGAGGCCGCCCATCTCGCCGCGCGGCTTGAACGCGACGCCGTCCTCCGCAATCCAGGTGTAGCCGCCATTCTGCTCCCAACGGATGACGGGATTCCGCTCCGTAAGATTGACCGAAACAAGATTCGGCAAGGAAACCTCCACTCGGACAGAGACAAGCTCAGGGTAATTGAGACGCAGGCGGGTTTCCAGGTCCGATGGAGAGAGCAGAAAGATGGGTCGTCCCGCGATGTTCATCACGGAATTCACATCTGCCGGAGTCAAGATGTGATTGCCTGTGACCAGCGCTTCGGTGACCCGTAATTGCGGCAGACGGAAGGCCAGATAGATCATCGTCCCAAGCAGGGCCGAGACGATGAACGAAATGAATCGCCAGCCGAAGCGCGGACGGGGGAGGCTGATCCCACGCGAGTTGGTTCCAGCCCGGGAAGCCGTGGGCAGGGAAGGCAAGGCAATATGAAAACGACGACGCGCGTTCTGCTTGGGCTTGCCACTCTTTGCTTTCGGCGTGTTTTGCTTGTTGCGCGTCGTGATAGGCGGCATCGGACGGGTAGCCTCTCTCACGATTCGCTTCATGCGTTTCGTCTGTTCCTGCTCACGACGTGAACGCACCATTTCTGCGCGGCTCAAATCATTTTTTTGGCTCATGCGTGACTCCGATACGTGTGCGACGTGTGATCGCGGTCCGCTTTGCGCTCCAATGCCAGTTCGATCAAGCGGTCAACCAATTTTGCATACGATAACCCACTGGCTTCCCATAGTTTGGGGTACATACTGATCTTGGTGAAACCTGGAATGGTATTCAACTCGTTCAAATAAATCTTATTCGTATCATTTTCGAGGAAGAAATCCACGCGCGCCATGCCGGCACAATCAATGGCTTTGTAGGCCCGCACGGCATACGCTCGAATACAATCACTCAGGTCCTGCGGCAGCTCGGCAGGGATAACCAGTCCTGAGGTTCCATCGATATATTTGGATTCGTAGGAATAAAACTCACGACTCGGTAATACTTCGCCGCAAATCGAGGCCACAGCATCATCGTTACCCAGCACGCTGACCTCGATTTCGCGCGCGTTTTTGATTCCTTTTTGAATCAACACGCGGCGATCGAAGGAGGCAGCTTCCATCAACCCTTCCTGCAGGTCGGATCGACTGTTGCACTTGGTCACGCCGACCGAGGACCCAAGGTTGGCAGGCTTGGTGAAGAACGGATAGTCACTGATCTGTTCAGCTTTTTCGATCACAGCCACAATATCTTTTTGAATTTCACTCCGCAGGACAACCAGCGTATCCACCGTGGGAATGTTATTAGCAATCATCACATCCTGGAACAAACCTTTGTCCATGCCAACCGCGGAGCCAACTACACCTGCTCCCACGTAGGCAGCATCAGCCAGTTCGAATAAACCCTGGACAGTGCCATCTTCACCGAAGCTACCATGCAGGATAGGGAAGAAAACATCAACGTCGGTCCATTTCCGAGGTCCTGAAATTCCTTCCACAACATAAATACCGTATTCAGAGGGATCAGGTGAAATGAGAGCCGGAAGTAGACCAGTAGTCTTGTTGTTTTCAAACCTGCCAAGCACATCTTCGCCAGTTAGCCATATGCCTTCCCGTGTGATGCCAATCTGCGTCACGTCATATTTGTCGGGGTCGAGCACTGAGAGCACCGAACGCGCAGACATCAGTGAGACTTCATGCTCACCGGAACGTCCGCCGAATAACACTGCCACTCGAAGGTTGTTAGCCATAACGTTTTAACGTTTCAACGTTTGCACGTTCAAACGTTCCAGTCACCTATCAGCTCAATCTCCAATTCCAACTCAACATCCATTTTTTCTTTCACGGTCTTTTGCACCCGGTGAATCAACGCGCGGATATCTTCCGCTTTGGTGGCGCCGTGATTGATAAAGAAATTTCCGTGCACCGGGCTGATCTCAGCGTTTCCAATGCGCGTGCCCTTCAAGCCCGCGGACTCGATCAATCTGCCTGCATAATCACCGGGCGGATTCTTGAACATCGAACCCATGCTGGCACCCGGAGGTTGAGTGGCTTTACGGTGCGCGCTGAATTGCTGGATTTTAACAGTCACCTCTTCCCGGGTTGAATTTTTTAAACTCAATTCAACCAAAAGTACCACTGCCTTCAATTCACCACGTTTTAGTACGCTGGTGCGATAGCCATAACCCATTGGTTCCACAGTAAATTTTTCACGCGTGACGTCCTCTCGTCCGTTTTCGATCAGCAGCTCAGTCCAGATCAAATTACCGGCCATGTCACCACCGAATGCACCTGCATTGCCATACACGGCTCCACCGACGGTGCCCGGAACCGTTGCGGCCCATTCGAGCCCGGCCAGTTCTTTGCCAGCACAACGATTGGCCAGATTACTGAAGACGACTCCCGATTCAACCGTCACCGACGGTGATTCACCGGTGTGGAATTTCACACTCTTCGCGCGGTTCAACACGACCACGCCACGCACACCTTTGTCACTGACCAGCACATTGGAACCTCCGCCGAATAACGTGAAAGGCATTTCCAGCTTCCACAAACACTTGACGATCCGCGCCAGTTCTGAGGCCGTATCGGCAGTGATGAAGATATCCGCCGGACCACCAATGCGCGCCGAAGTATAAGGTGCAAGCGGGACGTTCTCTTTCACCTGGTCGCCGAATTTGGCGTATAACTCATCAATGGGTCGAGTAAGCACAACCATTACTTTCTCCTCGTCACTGTCAACCTTTTGGTTCACAATAACGCGTCGTTCTATTTATCCTTTTCATGCAATTTTTCGATCAATTTCTCAACTGCCTTTTCATCTGCTTCCTTCTGTTCTTCTTCCACAGACTTCTTGCTCAGCTCGTTTTTCTTGGGCTTCTTCTGGAAGAAGGACAGAATCATGTTCAGTGGCGGCAGGAAGTTGGTTTCAGGATGAAGTGGTTTCTTTTCATCGGGCATACGCACCTGCCATTTCTTGAAGTTGCTGGCGATCGACATACGATTCCGGAATATCCCGCAAATCCAAAAACGGCAGTGACTTTTTATAGCGAGCCTGCATCCTGGCGATCAGCTGCAGGGCCAGTTGTTCGTTTGGGTCGAGGTATGGTGGACGAGCGGGAACGAGGCTTTCAGCCGCGCTCAAGGCGTTTCTTAACGCGAGCAGGGAGGGGTGCTGCGAAGCGTGAAGCGTTTGTTTGGTTCCAGTCGACATGGGTGCCTACCTTTCTTGAAATGCTTTCACAAGTTCCGTACTGATTTGATCCGCATCACCAGCGGACATCACGATCACAACGTCACCCGGTTTGAGATTCCGAAGTAGGTGACTCGTTACCGCAGGCAGTGTTTCGATATAGCGCGCCGACATATGAGGCATCGCGCTGACGATTTCGGCAGAAGTGAAATCCTGTTTGGGTTCGCGCGCGGCATAGACTTCGGTGACAATAACTTCATCCGCATCTTTAAAGGCGCGGGTAAAGTCGAGGAACAACGTCTGCGTGCGAGAATAAGTGTGAGGCTGCCAGACCGCCCAAATACGCCGATCAGGATACCGGGCGCGGGCGCCTTCGAGCGTGGCTTTGATCTTGGTGGGATGATGGGCATAATCATCAAAGATACTGATACCATTCGCTTCGCCGCGCAGCTGGAAGCGGCGACCTGTACCCGTGAATTTGCCCAACGCCTTGGACACACCCTCGCGCGGCAAGCCTAGTACCTCGGCAATGGCAAACACTGCTAGCGCGTTGCGGACATTATGTTTGCCAGGCACTTGCAGCGAGACTTCCACTGAACCCAACCCGACACCGCCCATGTTCGACGACACCACAAAATCAAAACCGCCGCGTTTGTTCACTTTCACTTCGCGCGCCATCACCCAATAGGGACTGCTGATCGTCATCTCACTTTGAATGTAGTAGGCAATATGGTTGATGCCCTTCTGCCGCGCGTGAGGAATCAATGCCACGGCGCCTGCATCTTCTGAGTTCACAATTAAGGTTCCATCTTCAGGAAGCAAATCCACAAATTTTTCAAACGAGGCATACATGGCTTCAAGTGTCGGGAACATATCAGGGTGATCGTGCTCAAGGCTGGTGACCACCGCAATCTGCGGCTTAAGCCCAAGGAACATGTTGTCATATTCATCAGCTTCGATCACGAACGTATTGCCTTTACCGGCATGGGCATTCACACCCAGGTTATTCAGTACACCACCTACGATGAATGACGGGTCGCGCCCCAGTTCATGCAACACCCAGATGGTCATGGCTGTCGTGGTGGTCTTGCCGTGCGTCCCGGCGATGGCGATGCCTTGTTTATCCACCATAAATTGACCGAGAAAGTCCGCGCGCTTGTACACGGGAATCTTCGATTGCCGGGCGGCCTGAACCTCTGGGTTGTCCATGCTGATTGCCGAGGACACCACCACTTCATCTGCACCAACGATATTGCGCGGATGATGACCAATGTACACGGTCGCACCCGCGTGGCGGATTTCATCGGCGAAGGGCGTGAGCGCGCGGTCGGAGCCGCTCACCGCATACCCACTCTCCAACAGGAGGCGGGCGATGGCGGAAAGTCCGCTGCCCCCAATGCCGATGAAATGAACGTGTTTCATAATTAGCTATTAGCTTTCAGCAATTAGCACTAGATGTAAACCACAAGCACGAATACAAATGCGAGAATGATGGCAAAGTAGATGCCTGGTTCTCCGAGTAACTGCGGTGGCATGTAAAGCATCATGCGGTTTACCTGTTCCAACAACGTTGGGTCAGTAGGCTTAGTGATAACCTTCTGAAAGCTATAATCCGCAATGTGAATGTAGTAAAGAATAGTACCTGCTACTAAATAGCCATTGAACCCGCCGAGGAAAGCGCCGAAAAGCGTATCCTGAAGACGTTCCGTGCGGCCCTTCGCGGCCAGGTGTGGAATACTGATCACAGTCTGATATCCGAAGTACACCAGCACAAGCAGAGTGATCGTCCTCACCCAAAAGAGCGAAGCATCCGTTTCCGGAAGGTTGGCGGCCATCGGAACGTATCTGCGAATCACATGATTCAATGCCATTGCAAGGATCACACTGAACGACACCAGCAACTCCTTCGCCCAGCCGCGCATCCAGCCGACGAGGCCGAAAAGCACTACATACATCCAAAATATGTAAATGATATTCATCATAGGATTATGCTCCTGCCAATTCGATCAGCTTGCCGGCGATCTTCTCCGCGGCGCGCGGACGTGAAAGTTCAAACATGGAAGCACGCATGGCTTTCAATTTGTTCGGGTTCTCAAAGAGCACTCGTAAGGTTTGCATTAATTCGTCCTGCAGACGTTGATCTTCCAGCAGGATCGCCGCGCCGCGTTGGTTCAGGAAATCGGCATTCACCTTTTGGTAACGCCAGGCATGCGGGTACGGAATCAACACCGCTGGCAGACCAAACACCGGGAACTCACCCAGTGTGGAGGCCCCGGCCCGCGAAACCACCAGATCCGCGGCGGCCAGCCCGGCACCCATTTCATGCAAATAGGGTAGCGCATGATAACGGGCGGCTAAATCCATGGACAGTTGTTCGCGATTATGCCGGACCAGAGGCCAATCCAGATCACCAGAGATATGAATCACCTCGAACCTGGCCAGCAGGTCGCGCAGGTTATCCATAATGGCCTTGTTAATAGAACGCGCTCCTTTGCTCCCACCGAACACCAGCAGAACGGGCAGGCCGGAGGAAATGCCAAGGTGGCGGTGAGCTGTCGAGCGATCCCACCGCACCAGATCGGCGCGAAGCGGGTAGCCCGTCTCGAAGACTTTCTTTTTAAAGAACTTTTGCGACTGCGCGGTTGTCACCGCGATCACATCCGCAAATCTACTCAATGATTTCAATGCAACGCCCGGCTCGATATCCGGAACGTATAGCATGGAAGGAATGGAGGCCCCGGCCAGCGCCATAGGTACGGCCACATACCCACCGGTAAAAAACAACACGTCCGGTTTGAACTCGCTCAAGATGCGGCGTGAGGCCAGGACACCGCGCCCAACCATCGCCAGGTTGCGCGGCAGTGTCACAAGCCCAACGCCGTGGACGCCTGCCGCAGGAATCGACTGGTAGACAAGACCCTGACGTTTTACCAGAGCCTCCTCCATGCCGCCTTCCCCGCCTACCCACAAGGCATCCAGATTGCGTACTTTAACTGCGAGTGCGCTGTGCACGGCGAGTGCGGGATACACTCCGCCTCCCGTTCCGCCAGCGCAGATCAATAACCGCACCGAACGACCTCCATTCATTCTCTTCCATTTTTACCGTCTCACCACTCTGCCGCGAGATGTTCAACATGATGCCAATCGCACAGAGTGTGGAAACCAAATTCGAACCGCCCGCGCTGATGAAAGGCAGGGCATTTCCTGCAAAGGGCATAAGCCCCACCATCACTGCCATGTTGATAAGCGCCTCGAGACCAATCCAGAATGTCACACCAGCGGCGAGCAGTGTTCCCAGCATGTCGGGCGCGCGGCGGGCAATGCTCAAACCGCGCCAAACCAGGGTTGCATACAAACACATTAACAGCACTGTGCCAAATAAACCCAGTTCCTCAGACACCACCGCGAAAATGCTATCAGTGGGTGCGAAGGGCAATCCTGTTAATTTCGTGTCAGCCTGCCCAAGTCCCACGCCAAACACACCACCTTTGATCATCGCTTCCAGGGACCGCTGCACGTGGTAAGAAGCATGCGTCGGATCCTTCAAACCCGCCAGGAACGAATTTACGCGGTCCTGACCGGTCTCGCTGAATTGCACCACGATCCATGCCATTACTACTGCCAGAATCAACAACAGGACTATCTGTTTGATATCGGCGCCTGCCAGGAAGAACAACAGCCCGCCAAGGATCAAGACTGTACCTGCCGCGCTCAGGTCTGGCTGGAGATAGATGAGGCCGCCGATGATTCCAAGAATGACGCCGAGTGGAATCAATCCAAAGCTCACATCATGTAACGAATTTCGCTTGGCATACAACCACACTGAAAGATAAATTACCGCAATCAGTTTTGCCAATTCAGAGGGCTGATACGAACCTTCATACAATGTGCGTGAGGCTCCCAAACGAATCTCATTCACGACTAACACAGCCACCAGTAAAGAGATCGTCCCAAGCATCGCGAACACCACCAGCCGGCGCCAATGGTGATAATCCAGACGGGAAAGCAGGGATGCACAAACGATACCCAGGCCCAGCCATCTTAACTGTCTGCTAAACATGTAGGATGACGAGCCATATTCATTGAACGAAAAATCGAAGGAAGCCGAATACAACATGATCAAGCCGAATACAACCAGCGCGACCACGGTCAACACCAGGGGTAGATCGATGCCACGCAGGCCGCGTACACCGCGCACCAGCTTTTTGGCTGAAACTCGAGTTCGCTCGTTTACGATAGTTCCTGCACCCATTCTTTAAACCTTTCTCCACGCTCTGCAAAATCCTTGAACTCGTCGAAGCTTGTGCCGCCTGGCGATAGCAATACAATATCGCCCACTTCAGCAAGTTCGGCGGCTTTGACAACTGCCTCGTGCAAATTGTCCCCGCGCGTGATAGTAAAACGCTGCCGACTCAGCCCGAGCCTGTTCACAGTCTCCTGAATCTTTTCCGCTACCTCACCAAACAGCACCACATGATCCACACGCCCGCTGACAAGTTGCATCAACTCCTCCCAGGGTAAATCCTTGTCGCGCCCACCGAGTAGCAACACAATTGGCTCATCAAACGAACGGATCGCAGCGATGCTTCGTTCGGGCGCGGTTGCCATCGAATCGTTGTACCAGCGTACACCGCGCAACTCACGGACGAACTCCAAACGATGTGGCACACCGCGAAATTCTTCTACGGCTTCGAGCATCGCATCCAGTGGGAAGCCCGCAGCATGACCAATGGCAAACGCGGCCAGTACGTTCAACACATTGTGATATCCGCGCAGTTGAATCTTTTCACTTACTATCAAGGGCAAGTACGAATTACCTTTCCGCAGGTTTAACAAACCATCTTGGTAATACGCGCCATCCAGACCGGCCTCCAACTCATGCAAACTGAAGGTGAACAGCTTTCCCTTCACTTTAGCTCGCAGACTCCAGGCACCTTCGTCATCACGCCCCAGGACGGCGATATCATCCTTTGATTGAAACGCAAGGATGCGTGCTTTGGCAGCGGTATAGTCTTCCATGCTGCCGTGGCGATCCAGGTGATTCGGCGTGATGTTCAGAATCACGGCGACGTTTGGCGAGATCGTCATCTGATCCAGCTGAAAAGAGGAAAGTTCCAGGATGGCAATATCATCAGCTTGCATGTTGTCAACATAATTAATTAGCGGGTCGCCAATATTACCACCCACATAAGCTTTATCGCCAAATGTATTCTTTGCCATATTCCCAACCAGCGTTGTTGTGGTCGTTTTGCCGGCCGAACCGGTAATGCCAACCGTTTTGCAAGGTACCACTTCCATGAATATCTGCGAATCGTTCGAGAGTGGAATACCGCGCTTGACGGCCTCCGCCACAATCGGGAGCGTGAGCGGGACGCCACCGGAGAGACAAAGCACATCGGTAGAGTCCAATAGCTCGAGTGGATGCCCACCCAATACCCATTGAATCGGATATTCAGCCATGGATTCACGGGCGACGCGCAGCTCATCCGCACTACGCACATCACTCAAAGTAACTTTTGCTCCATGTAGAGAAAGCCAACGCGCAAGGGCCAGTCCCTGACGGGCCGCCCCTAAAACTAACACGCGCGTATCCTTCCAATTCGTCTTCATTACACCAAAGCCAATCCTATGCCAATCATAGCCGCCAGCAGACCGATCAACCAGAAGCGTTGTACGACCTGTGTTTCACTCCAACCGAGCAATTCAAAATGCAGATGGATGGGTGCCATCTTGAAAAACCGTTTGCCTTTCGTCATTCTGAAATATGCAACCTGGATCACAACGCTTAACGCTTCACACAGGGGAACAATCGCGATTATGAGAAGCAGGGGCCAATGGCCAGTCATTAATGCAATCACCGCCAAGGTTGATCCCAGTGAAAGCGAGCCGGTATCTCCCATGATCAATTCCGCGGGGTGTACGTTGAACCATAAAAATCCGAATAAAGCGCCTACAATAATGAAACAGTACTGAGCCAAATAGGTTTGTCCACGCATCAAGGCGATACCCCCAAAGGCAGCGAAGGCCGTGGCAGAAATTAAGCCCGCCAGTCCGTCCAATCCATCGGTAAAGTTGACCGCATTTGATTCGCTCACAATCACGAACGCGGCAATCGGGATATACCACCAGCCAAGTTCGAGATCGAGTTGGACTCCCGGAAGGATCATTTCTGGGACCATCAGGCCATATTTCAAAACAAAGGCAGTTCCCAGCGCCAAAGCAACCTGTGCCAAAAACTTTGTTCGGATACGCATACCATCGCCGCGCCGTTTTCCGCGTATCCCTTCCCAATCATCCAACGCGCCGAGCACCGCAAAGGAGACAAAAACAATGAGAGGCACCAACACCGAACGCCCCGTCACATTCAAGCCAATCAGCGCCGCGGCATTGAGCAAACCGGTTAAGAGTAGCACTGGCAGAATGAACAATACGCCACCCATCGTAGGAGTCCCCATCTTTACACGATGTTGATCAGGCTCCTCCACACGAATGATCTTGCCAACTCGAAAGTGCCGGAGCACTCGTAACAGGGGTGTACCCCAAATCACCGTCATGACAAATGACAACATCGCCAGGCCCAGCACAAGCGCCGTGTGGTTCAAGAACGCACCTCCAGCAAGGCTGTGATGCGGTCCATGCGCAAGCCATGAGAGCCTTTAATTAACACAACGTCGTCTTTTAGGAGATTGACTTGCAACCATTCCATCAAAGGATTGATTTCTTCAAATTCAACGATGTCACTCTTTTTCATCCCTGCGCGGCGGGCGGCCTCAGCAATGATGTGTGCGCGTTCGCCCAACGTGACCAGCACCTGTACCACCTGGGCAGCTCGCAAACCAACCATTTCATGCCCGCCGCGTTCATATTGACCAAGCTCCAGCATGTCGCCAAGCACGGCCACCTTGCGACCATCGAGTTCAGAGAGCAGATTCAACGCGGCCAGCATGGACTCAGGCGAGGCATTATACGTGTCATCTAACAATAGCGCGCCATTCTTGCTGCGCACTGCAGCGAGGCGCAGTTGGTTATGTCCCTGGTTTAGCCCTTCGAGGATTTCCTGCCAGTTCATATCTTCAGCAAGTCCTACTGCCGCGGCCCGCAGAGCGGTATGAACCGAGTGACGGCCAATCAAAGGAATTTTCACATGCAGGGTCTCACCCTGATAGTGTATGCGGAAGCGAATCCCTTCCAGCCCAAGCCCGGTGACCTGGTCTGCCCAGAGATGCGCTTCGGGGGATAAACCATAAAAGAAGACGCGTGCCTTGGTCTTCTCCTCCATCTTGCGGACCCAGGGGTCATCGAAGTTGAGGATGGCCACACCTGCTGGAGCAGGAGGTAAAGCCTGAATCAGTTCGGCCTTGCCACGCGCGATGGCCTCCTGCGAACCGGCGCGTTCGGCATGGACTGTGCCAATATTGGTGACAACACCCACCTGCGGCAAGGCAATATCGCACAGGAATGCGATCTCACCGGCAACATAAAACCCCATTTCCATCACAGCACGTTGATACCCAGAGCCCAATCGCAACATGGTTAGCGGCAGGCCAATTTCGTTGTTCAAATTGCCGGGGCTTTTCAAGGTGCGGTAGCGTGTGCTCAACACCTCGGTAATCATTTCCTTGGTGGTGGATTTTCCAACGCTGCCAGTGATGCCCACCACGCGTAAATCCAGTTTGCGGCGCCAGAAACGGGCGATCTGTTGCAGGGCAGCTACGGTGTTCTCCACGCGCAGGCAGAACGGTGTGGTGAAATCAAACCTCTGAAAAGCATCGGCCGATGAAACGGTACGCAGGTCAAGGGTCCGCAGGGAGGCGTCCACGTCCTTCTGGATTAAAGCAAAAGAGGCCCCGCGCTTAAAAGCCTCCCCAATGTAATTGTATCCGTCCACTTTTTCACCGGGAATGGCTACAAACAGGGAGCCGGGAATCGTCTGACGCGAATCGATCACCGCTTCGGTGATAACGACCTCAGAGGGAGGACGAAAACCTGTGATGGCTTCGATTGCATCAGCGATGGTTAACATATTATCTTGAACCGTATTGATCGCGGACCATATCGGGCGGAATGTTGAGCATGATGACAGTTTGCTCAGCCACCTGGGAAAATACAGGTGAAGCCGTTTCCGAGCTCCAGATGGATGCGCTGGGTTTATAAAGCCATACATAGATCATGAACTGTGGATCATCCACCGGTCCCCAACCGATGAAGGAGGCATTGGTCTGTGATTGGTTATAGCCAAACTCGGTGGGGATTTGCGCCGTCCCGGTTTTGCCCGCTAGGCGATACCCCGGCAGCAGCGCCAGCGAGGACTCTTGTTCCAGCGAAATGCTGAGCATTTCGGTCAGTGTTCTGGCAGTTTCGGCCCGAATCGGTGAGCCAGCATACTGTGATGGAACATTGTACTGATGGCCATCGCGCAGCATGGCATACAGTACATGGGGGGTGACCATCTTGCCATCGTTCGCAATGGCAGTGGCAGACATGAGCAGTTGGAGAGGTGTTATAGTGACACCCTGACCAAATGCATTCGTGCCGAGATCGACCGGATACCAATCCGTATCACCGGGGACTTTGAGTCTGCCCAGCGCTTCGCCGGAGAGATCAATACCTGTTTGGTGCCCCAGACCAAAACGCTCCATGTAGCCATAAAAGGCCTGGGGTCCCATCTCTGAAGAGATCCATGCCAGGCAGACGTTGAGTGAGTGCTGGAGGCATTCGGTCATGTTCTGCTGGCCCCACGGTTGACGGTTCCAGTTCCGGATGGTGATGCCGCCCACTTCAATGGAACCCGTATCAATAAAGGTGGTCTGTGGAGTTACGGTGCCGGTATCGAGCGCGGCGGCCATGGTCAGAATCTTCACCACGGATCCTGCTTCATAGGCCATGCCAATGGCGGGGTTGTATTGACTACCGTTATCGAATAAATCGAAATAGTTGCTGTAGTTGTTCAAATCCAGGCGCGGCGTGGTTGCCATGGCAAGAATATCGCCTTTGCGTGGATCCATGACGATGATTGCGCCATTCTCAGCACCGTAGTTCGAAAGCGCCTGGTCTAAAATCGTTTCAACCTTGGCTTGCAGGTCTCGGTGTAACGTGAGCACGAGCGTCGTGCCATTGGGAACGCGGGGAATCTCATTGGCTTTATTTGGGTCGGTAGGCACCCACACCTGGACAGGGTTTCCAGCGAGCAGGTCATTGTATTTTTCTTCGATGCCAAAATAGCCACGCCCATCGCGAGTGACAAAGCCCAGCACATTCGATGCCAGTGCACTTTCCGGATAGCTGCGCTGAAAGTGTGGTCGGAAGCCTAAACCGTTCAGGCTGTCATCGCCCCCTGTCTCATACTGTTGCATGATTCCTTGAAGGGCCATAACCGTCTCATCGCCCACATAATCCTGAACGACGATATATTCCCATTCTTCGGGCGAGTTGGTCAGCTGGTTGTATACTTCATCGTAAGTCTTACCGAGATAGGTGCTTAGCACTGCTGACAGCGCCGTCGGGTTACTCATCTGGTTCAGACTCACACCCACCTCATAGACGGTGCGGTTGCCAGCGAGTAAATGCCCGTTGCGATCATAGATTTCGCCCCGCTCCGGATAAAACATGTTGAACTCACCAGAGTATTGGTCACCGTGCGAGATGAAAACCTTGGCCTGTTCGCTGTTTTGAATGCGAATCATCTGCGCGAGGACCGCCAGCCCAACGATGGCAAAACCAATGACGAGGATCAACGAACGGATGGCGTATTGCTGTCTCATCGAATGACTCCGGCCCTGATACGCTCATCAAACCATTCGAGCAGGGATTGTGTGTACTCGGCTGGGACGGGTTGAGGGAAGTACCCGGCATCTTCGGCCGCCCGCAGGATGGCAGGCTCCGGGGGAACGTAGCCCGGTATGGCAACATAATCGAGTTCGCCGGGTTTGACGGGGCGGTACCCCAATGCCTGGGCCCGGCGTTGCATCTCAGCCGAGGAGGTCAGCCGGGCAAGCTGTGTTTCGAGATCGGCATTCGCCCGTTGGATCGCCGTGATCTGGACGCGCATTTCTTGGATCTCACGCCCAGCCCGGGCGGCACGCGCGGTGACCTGTAGATACAGCGCTGCGATCATGGCTGCTCCGATGACAATCAGCAGAAACGCGCCAACATACTGGCGTTGGACACGCCAGGGGGCTTGTTTATAAGCATGGATAAGTTGTGTTGCCTGTACCTGCATAACGACCTTTTGATTTGGGCGATTGGTCGCGTAGGGCGGAATGCCATTCCGCCTTACAGTTTTTCGGCAATGCGGAGTTTCGCACTGCGTGCTCTCGGATTATTTTTCGTTTCTTCTTCCGAGGCTGTAATTGGTTTTCGGTTTACCTCTTTCAGCGTTGCTCTACGTTCCTTTTCATAGATTCGTTCATACGGCGGGTTAACCAGGTCCTTGCTTTGCTCGCGGAAGAAGTCTTTGACGATTCGATCTTCCAGCGAGTGGAAGGAAATGACTGCGAGTCTGCCGCCCGTTCTCAAGGCTGTCACCGCTTGCGGAAGAACTTCTTTGATGGAAGTCAGTTCCTCGTTCACAGCGATACGGAGCGCCTGGAACGTCCTCGTTGCTGGGTGGAGGCGGTCACCTCTACGGGGCGAAACGGCTTCGATGGCCGCGACCAGCTCTCGGGTGGTGTGCAGCGGTCTGGCTTTGACGATGGCCCGAGCGATCTTGCGAGAGTCCCGTTCTTCGCCGTATTCGTAAATCAAGTCAGCCAGTTCGCGCTCTGAATAACTGTTCACGATGTCTGCGGCGGTCTGCGGAACGTGCGGACCAAAGCGCATGTCGAGCGGGGCATCCTGTAGGAAGGAGAAACCTCGATTCGCTGTGTCGAATTGCATCGAAGAAGCGCCGAGGTCGAGCACGATGCCATCTACTTCATCCCAGCCGAGACGCTTGAGCTGTGCAGCTAGAGACGTGTAGGAGGCTTGCGCCAGATGGATGCGATGCTCGTAAGGAGCCAAGATCTTGCGAGCGATCGACAGCGCCTGTGGGTCTAGATCCAGACCCAGCAGACGCCCATCTGGCGCAGATGCCTCCAGGATGCCGCGGGCATGACCGCCCGCACCTAATGTCCCATCTACATACCGTCCACTCGTATGAGGATGCAACGCGTGTATAATCTCTTTGTAAAGTACAGGTTGGTGCGGCGAGTCGTTCATTGATGTAAGGATAACCCTCGCGGTTATCCGATCATGGGTGACCGCAAAGGTCGCCTTTACGAAATCGGTCTTGAAGAAAGATCGAGCGTGGCGAAGCGTTGTTCGTTGGCCTCAAAATCCTGAAGCTGATCCATTTGTGTCCGCCAGTCTGCAGGACTCCAAACTTCAAAATAACCACCCTGCCCCGCCACGATGAGCTCTCCGCTTTCGATGCCGAGGAACCCACGCAGGTTTTGCGGAACAAGGATGCGGCCAACTTTATCTACTTCAACAGGATATGCATTCGAAAGAATAAGGCGGCGTACCATGCGCGCTGTGGAATCCGCCATGTTCATACCATTGAGGCGTTCATATACATCCTGGAAGTATGCATCCGTCATCACCATCAGGCACTTGTCGAAGCCTTGAGTAATGAACGCGCCAGCCGCCAGCAAATCACGATATCGCGCCGGGATCATCAGGCGCCCTTTGTCATCGAGATTGTGCTGGAACTGGCCTAAGAACATTTGTGCTATAATCCTATTTAACTGGTGAACGCCGGGACTGCCGGCGTTCCTACCACTTTCTACCACTTTTTCCCACATTATACGCCGTTTGAGGGAAAAAGCAAGTGGCTGTAACAAATTGCCCCACTCCCTCTGTAGTCCTATCTATATATGACCAATCCGCTTCCATTCACTTTGCTTGAGTCAACGCGTTGGAGAGATTATGCATTGCTGGATAGCGGTGATGGTTTGAAACTCGAACGTTTCGGCAAATATGTTTTTGTGCGTCCTGAATCACAAGCGATGTGGAAACGCTCACTTGACGTTGAATGGATGCACGCAGACGCCATATTTGTGCCCACTGGGGAAGAAAGCGGCGGACATTGGGATATCAAAAAGAAGATGGATGAACAGTGGGTTATGTCTTATCCACTTCCCCATTCAACCAAAGGATTGACTTTCAAAGTACAGACCACTCCAGGCAGGCATCTTGGAGTCTTTCCCGAAGTTGCTGCACACTGGGATTGGTTCAGTAAGTTGATTGAGCAATCAAATCGAGAAGTGAATGTACTAAATTTATTTGGATATACAGGACTCGCTTCTCTGGCTGCCGCGTCGGCGGGTGCCAAAGTGACTCATGTGGACGCTTCAAAAAAATCGGTAAGCTGGGCGCGTGAAAACCAGGCCTTATCTAAACTGGAAGAAAAACCCACCCGCTGGATCGTGGACGACGCGTCCAAGTTCGTGCAACGCGAATCAAGGCGCGGCGTAAAGTATGATGGCATTATCCTCGACCCTCCCAAGTTTGGACGTGGTCCCAAAGGCGAAGTGTGGGAAGTGTATAAGTCTCTGCCAAGCCTTTTGGAAGCCTGCCGAGCATGTTTGAGCAGTCATCCCCTGTTTGTTGTTACGACTATTTACGCGGTACGCGCGTCAGCAATTCATGTCGCGCAGGCGATGGACGATATGCTGAAAGGATTCGGGGGAAAGATCGGAATGGGAGAACTGGTCACCCGCGAACAAAGCGCGGGACGGTTATTATCGCAGGCAGTGTATGCAAGGTGGGAGAAGAATTCCTAGTGCGGGATAGCATCCCGCACTAGGAATTAATTCATTTCTTCTTTTTACGTTTTGGTTTCACCGGATTTTCCAACTCCTTCAACCACTCCAGAGGACTTTCCCATCTTTGACGCGGATAGATCATAAAGAACTTATCGGGCCTGCGCCATTTCGGTCCGGGAGGTCCCGACTCGTCGGCCAGCCGGCTCTTCACACCCCAGAGACCCTGATATTGAACCCAATCCAGGTCAGGGGACAAAATGACCTGTTTCCAGGTGCTCGAGCTGGGATGAGTCACCGGCCGGTTGGACATAATGCGCTTGAGGTAACTGCTCGACCGGCCCACTTCCTCATGCTTATGGTTGCCATCCATCCCAATCCGGAAGCCGTCTCCGGTGGCAATTTCCATGGGTAAACTGACCATGTAATGATCCTGTTCATCGCGCAGGCTGGCAAAGGTCTCCTCTGTCAACGCGGTGGCGGGATGCATCGCCAGTTCTCGCAGGGCGATCTGCCGTTCCTTCTGGCTTGGGTTAATGAGCATGAACAGAAAATGGATCAGACCATCGGTCCAGTAAAGGAAGCGTTGGACGAATCCCTCCTTCACCAGGTAGTGCATGCGAATCACTTCAGGCTTGCTGTAATTGGCGTGCGAGCCCAGGGCAGCATACACGAGCGGATGCGTGGTTTCCTTTCCGTCCTGGTCTTTCACACAGCGCACGTTGCTCCATAATTGCATGGCTCCTGACCCATGTTGCGAGAACAGCATGGCATACGGCTGGTCATTTTTTAAATAGACCGCCACCAGTTCCCAATCCCCCTCATGATGATTGATACCGTTCGCCGCCAGCCGCCAATCGTTGAATGCATAAAAGAAGTGATATTGCAGGATCTTCCAATCGTTGCCTTCTTCATCCTGCTTGCGAATTACCTGCCCATAGTAAACAGGTTGGCGCTCCGCCTCCATCATCTCCGCGTATTGATAATATGCTTTCCGCGCCACCGACTCGTTCGCCCGCGAAAGTATATCCAGCATCACACCCGGCAATTCAGGAATAATACGATCGAAGATGAACTTCATCGTGCGAAGCGAGAGATAAAACAGCGCCAGAAGATAGATCGGGAACAAAACCAAATACTCGACCTGCACGCTTAGAAACGAATGCGGTGTGAGAAAAAACCAAATGGGGGCAACCTCCAATAGGAAGAAGAACAGCGCCACGAAAATCGCCGGGAAGATCCGTAACCGAAGCGGAGAGGCCTGGATAAAGATAATGAACGCGGCCAGCAGCGACAGGGCAACCACCAATGTGACACCGTCCCAACCCGCGGTAAACCATCCCAGGCCCAGCGCGGCGGCAGACAGGAGTCGCCACCAGACCCAGATATCCGAATCGATCAACGGATCGTTGACGAAACGCAAAAAATATTCCCCGCTCCGCAATCTTCCAATGGATGTGATTAGCGGCTCATTCAAGTGCGCCAGCAACCCCACCACCCCCTGTGGCCCGCTCGGAAAGATCGAACACCTCTCAAGATATGGCTCAACTGCCATTGGGAAGAACCGTTCACTCTTTGCAAAACGCAGGACCGGTTCATACATCTGCAGTAATTCGCAGTCATCCATCCATTGGATTATAAGGCAAATGACATTCGTCACTTCTCTATTAATCCTCCCTAACCTGCTCCTAGACAAAACCCTATGGGCATGGGAAAATCTGCGCCGAAACACATTTGCATCGAAGGAGTCATCATGAAGGACGAGAAGAAGAATAAACGCCAGGAACGCCGTGAGAGGGCCAGGCAAAAGGAACAAGCCAGCCGCGTACGAACCATGATCATTATTGCAGTGGGAGCGGTGCTTCTGGTGCTGGGGTTTCTCTGGCCGTCACTCAGGCCAATCGCAGATATTGTCCCGGTTAACATTGAGCCAAAGTCGAACGTCGACCGCAACTCCATGGGCGACCCGAATGCGCCCATTCAGATCGTGGAATATTCCGATTTCCAATGTCCGTTCTGTGAGCGGTTCTTCACAGACACCGAACCTTTGCTGGAAGAATATTTCGTAAATACTGGCAAGGTCTATTTCACCTACCGCTCGGCAGGCAACTGGGTGAGCGGTAATCTGGGCGGACTTCGCACTGAATCACAGGATGCCGCGGCAGCTGCCTACTGTGCTGCCGATCAAGATAAGTTCTGGGAGATGCATGCCGCGCTCTTTGCCAACAATCGGGATGTGGAAGATCAGGGTTCATTTACCGACCGAAGGCTAAAAGCCATCGCTGAAAGCATTGGTCTGGACATGAACGCCTTCAATGAATGTTACGATAGTGGCAAATACGAAGATGAGGTACAGCAGGATTTTACCGATGCACAGGATGTCGGGATTCAAGGTACCCCCTATTTTGTCATGACCTACAAAGTCAATGGCGAGACCCAAACCGAAACCATTAACGGCGCACAACCCATTACCGAGTTCCAGCAAAAGATCGAAGCCGCCTTGCTCGTGGCTGATCAATAATTCAGGGCAAAACAAAAGGGCACGGAAAGGAACCGTGTCCTTTTTGATTCCATCCCTGTGTATAATCCTGTGTACGCACATCAGGAGTCGTCATGTCAAAAAATCAGATCTATGTCCTTGTGGGTGCAGGCTGTCTGCTGGCCCTCTGCGCGGTCGCGGCAATGCTGGCTGGAATTTTCTATTTCACCCCTTTGTTTGGCAACCAGATCGTTTCTCCCGTGTCGGATATTGTGAGCATAGAGTCAAAGGCGCGCCCCAAAGCAGAGAGCAATTCGATGGGCGACCCGAATGCGCCGATCCAAATGGTGGAGTATGGCGATTACCAATGCCCATTCTGTGAAAGATTCCATACAGAGACGGAACCTTTGCTGATCGAGTATTTCATCGAACCTGGCGATCTCCGCTTCACCTATCGCTCGGCCGGCAACTGGGTCAGCAGCAATGCAGCGGGCAACACCGAATCACAGGATGCCGCGCTCGCCGCGTACTGCGCTGCTGACGAAAATAAATTCTGGGAAATGCATGATGCGCTTTTTGCCAACAATCGGGATGTGGAAAATCAAGGCGCATTTTCGAGCCGCCGTCTACTCGCAATCGCGGAAAGTATTGGCCTGGAGATGACCACGTTCCAGGACTGTTACGACAGCGGCAAGTACGCTGATCAGGTGGAGAAAGATTTGGAGGATGCCATGGCATCTGGTATTCAAGGAACGCCCTTTTTCGTTCTCACTTATCAAGTAAACGGTGAGACCCAGATGGAGTATATCGGCGGGGCGCAACCCATCAATGTTTTCCAGCAAACCATTGAGACGATCTTGCAGGTTGCAGATCAATAATCACACAAAACGGACCCTGGGAAATCTGTGTCCGTTATTTATTTTCCCCCTCACCGAGCGGAGGATAAGCGCAGCGCGCCTGGCCTATACCTTCGTCCACGTTCGACCGGAAGAACACGGGTTTCACTCCGCTCCGCGCATAATTAACACGTGTATAATGACTTTAAACAATTCCTTTTCTTAAGGACGTATGATGAAACGACGCTTCCTGTTCCCTTTGAATTGTTTCCTGCTCATCAGCCTGATCCTCACCGCCTGCGCTGGCTCGCCCTCCCTTCCCATCCCAAATTTTGTTGCACCGACCGGGACCTCACCCGCGCCAACGACAGCCGCACTCCAACAGGCGTTTCCTCCCGCCCTCGTCGAAACAACCCCACCATTCAACACAGTCATCGGCCATTTCTCCCCCATCACATTTCATTTCAACCAGGCCATGAATAAGCCCTCCGTTGAATCAGCCTTCAGCGGACTGCCGGAGGGAACATTGACCTGGAATGACGATGCGACACTGGTCTTTACCCCTACGCAACCTTATCAATCGAATACAACCCTGCACGTCTCACTGGCCAATACCCTCCAATCTGCAACGGGATTCGGAATCCCGGAACCGATTGAACTCTCCTTTACCGTTACCGATTACCTGCAGACCACGAACATTTTGCCAAAAGCCAATGCGACCGACGTCAACGTCCAATCTGCGATTGTGGCTTCCTTTAATCAGCCCATTGTGGCTCTCGGCGCCGACTCCGATTCCCTGCCGCCCGCGTTCACATTGGTACCGTCCGCCACCGGAAAAGGCGAATGGATAAACACCAGCACGTACATTTTTTATCCTGATTCAGCCCTGGCCGGTGGAACCGAATACGCCGTCAGCCTGGATGGAAATCTTAAATCGGTAACAGGCGTCGGCTTCGCAGGCATCGAAGGCAATGCGTGGAAGTTTGTCACAGCTACACCCAAGGTCGTGTCGGTGAGTCCCTCGGAAGCAGAGCCGCTTCCACTCGATCCGCAAATCAAGGTGACATTCAACCAGCCCATGGACACAAAAAGTGTCGAGGCGAATTTTGTTCTTAGCGGCACCTCTGGCGCGTTGAGCGGAGAGTTTACCTGGAACGAAGATGCCACCGAGTTGACGTTTACGCCTGACGAATTGCTGGAACGCAATGTGGGTCACATTTTAAACGTGGGCGCGGAGGCGCAGTCGCGCGGCGGCATGACGCTGGGCACAGCCTACGGCGCCGTGTTGAAGACCTACGATAACTTTGCAGTGACCTCGTCCAAGACGGAATTCAATACGACATATTTC
>Ga0075418_10001234_pt1 | contig 28884 bp, 28 predicted proteins | sample SoiMetdeltSBSDD2_FD_81776 | JGI IMG/M metagenome (GOLD analysis project Ga0075418, IMG submission 81776) | Bulk soil microbial communities from a Populus tree surrounding site in Tennessee, USA - Soil MetaG P. deltoides SBSDD2 | ecosystem: Environmental > Terrestrial > Soil > Tree plantation... | reverse complement strand
CTCCTGGGGAATATGTCTCCATCCGAGAGCACGATGGCGTTATGCGCACGTTTCGCGTGATTTGGGTGCGGGACTTGGACTAGCCGCGGCCGCGAACGATGCTGCCCGACGCAGCTGCCATCTGCGAGACGATGACGCGACCGGGCATGCGTTTCGTGCCCATCAGCAGACTGAGCCGACGCACCTTCAACCTTCGCCGAAACGTGCCGAATTCACTTCAGTAGCACGTATTGGAAGGCGATCATGGCGGCGAACCCTAGTGTCACCGCGATCCCAACTGCACTGGGGGAAGCGTTCTTGTTGGCATCCGGGATCAGCTCGGCAAAGACCATCCAAATCATGGCGCCCGCAGCGATGCCGAAGCCAATGGGCAGGATCGGCTCGAAGGCTTGCACCGCCAGGTAGGAGGGCACCGCCATTATCGGCTGCGGCAGGCTAGTGAATATACTCCACAGAGCAGCTTGCCACACGGGCCTTCCGCGGGGCACGAGAACAAGGCAGATCGCGAGCCCCTCCGGTATGTTGTGAATAGCAATGGCAGCGGTGATGAAGGTGGCAAGCTCGCCGGTACCGCCAAAGGAGACACCGATGCCAACGCCTTCGGCGAAAGAATGGGCTGTCATGACACCGATGAAGAGTGCGGCCTTGGCCGTGTCCATGTCGGCAAGGCCGGCAACGTGTGTGTTTCCCCTTTCCGGCACGAGCATGCGGCCGGCCAGAATACCGGCCAGCCCCACCAGCACCCCAGCTACCAGCCGCTGCGGGCTGAGGGCTACTCCTTCCGCAACAAGGCTATGCGTGGCGGCGAGCATGAGGCCGCCCGCTACAGCGTTTGCAATCGATACCCAAAACAGGCTGAAAATTCGCACGAACAAGAACGGAAGGGCGCCGATGCCGGTGGCGACGGCAGTCAGGCTAGCCAGCATTAGTACCGTCCAGACATTGCTATCGGACTCGGCATTCGGCTCGGACCAATAAGCCCTGCTGAGTGGGAGTGATCGGTCTGTCTACAGCCAACCGTTTCGACGCAGACGCCAGTAAACGGTTCTGTCCATGACGACAATATCGCCAGGCTGGAGCCTCGGCACCAGGAACTGCTCGAGTAAGCTTTGAAGCTCTCGCCGTTGACTTGGTCCTGGGTTGGGGCGGGGTGTCATGATCGAGCCGTTGGCGGACATAGCGGCGCCCCTTGCGCTCGTTCTGCTCGGGTTGGCGGTGTGCTTCGGAGCCGTGACCAGCGCAGTTTTTGTCTGAAGAATACGTACCGTCGGCCGGCTCCCGACGGAGGCGCTGCGGGGGACCGGCTAGAATGCTACTTCCGGTCGCGCAGGCTTAGGATGTAGGCGATCAGGTCGTCCATATCGTTCGGATCTATGATGAGGTTCGGCATCGTGGGATGCACGGTGCGCGACCATACCGTCAGCGCCGTCACCGACATTCCCGGGGTGTTGGCGATCTTTGTGAAGGTGGGTGCGCGCCGGTTCGGCGACTGACCATCGCTTCTGAGCAGGTGGTGGCAACTCGCGCAAATCCTGCGCGCGTACGCCAAGCCCCTTCGGGCATCGCCGACGTCGACCGCCTCAACGATCTGCGTTTGTCGTGGTGCTCGCGTGGATGCCGTCTTGGCCGCGGCCAGGCTGTTGATGTAGGCGACTATGGTGTCGATCTCCGGCCCAGACAGCGCGAACTTCGGCATCTCGTCGTGCGGCGCGGCAATCCCACGCGAAAGAGGTTCTCGCAGAGCCAGGCTCTGGTGACGTGCATGCAGATCGCGAAATCTGGGCGCATTAACGTTCGGGCTCGCTCCAATAGCCCCTACCGCATGGCAGGCGCTGCAATTCTGCTCGACAAGCGCCTTGCCATTCTCGACGCGCTTCTGCGTCTCCTCCAGGAATGCCGGCGGTACGCCCAGTCGCACAAGGCCATCCCTCGCCCCGATCAGCGAAGGATCGAGCAGGAGCGCAGCCTGGAAATCGATGATTGCATCGTCGTTGCGGCCCTGCGCCTCGTAGACGTAACCACGATTGTTGTAAGCCAGGGCATACACGGGGTTGAGCGTGATTGCGGCCGTGTAGTCCTCGAGCGCGCGCTCCAGGTTTCCCGATCTGCGGTGTGCGAGGCCGCGGCGGTTGTATGCGCTCGGACTGTTCGGGTTGAGCCGAATGGCCTCAGTGAAGTCGGCGATGGCGGCTGTCGTGTCGCCCCTGACGAAGTGAGCGTGGCCCCTGCCCACATGAAACGAGGCTGTGCCCGGCGTCAGCCGAAGTGCATCGCTGTAGTCGGCGATCGCGCCGTCTAGATCCTGCGTGGCTAGGCGGGCGCGAGCTCGGCCGGCATACCCCGCAACCTCATTGGGGTTGAGCCGGACTGCCTCGTTGAAATCCGCCACCGCCTGCGCCCCTGCGCCGGCGTCTGCGCGCAGGTTGCCGCGGTTGCGGTAGGCACGTGCCTTGTCGTCCGCATTGAAGCGCGCGCCGGCAATGACCTCTGAGCAGGCGCGCAGTCGAAGGTCGGTATTGCGGGCCTGGCCGCAATCTTCGAGGCTGTCCGCGCGTGCGTTTCCGAGCCAGGCCAACAGTGCGAGCGACACAAGCCCAGGCCACATGATCGACGAGGTGATGCGCACACCACGATTGTCTGAGCTATCCATTTTGTCCCTGCGAATCTGCTGGCCGCCGATTGCACAGCATTCGCGGGCGTCGGAGAAATCGCCTTGATGTGTGTCAAATCCCGTGCGGCCCTGTAGGCAACGCGTGCCATTACGCGTCATCCTTCGCGTTGCCCCTGACGCAGTCCAGCACTTGCTCCTACCGCCAGCGCGGACGGGCCCCGGAGTACTGCCGAGAATTGCGCTCAGGTTCGGAAATCTTCCGGCTGCAACTCGATGGGTGCGCCGTGCGGTGTTCGGTCAGCTGCCGCGTCCCAGGCTCTGTGATAGCGGGCGAGCACGTCCGGCGTCGTTACCTTCTTTGCCGCGAGCATCCTCTCGAGTGCGGCAAGCCAGTGCAGATAGTATGTCTCACCCGTATCCGGATCGCCAGCAGCTTGCGCCCTGCTGATCTCGCTCGACAGAGCGGCAGCCCACTCGGGCCACGTAAAGAGGCCCTTGTCATAGAGGGTGACAGCCAGCGCGAAGGCCTGGGCTTGCCACGGTGCAGCGAAGACAGGTCCTTTGGCATCAAGCGGCATGCCGGGCAGAGAAGGAGGCTCGGGTCGGGACGACGTCATCGCGGTTCCAGATAACTTTCCCAGGCATCGACCGATACTGTACCAGTGGGGTCCGCCGCCTCACCCCACAGCTCTCGAGCAGAGAAGCGCACTGTGTACAACCACTGCGGATTCTCGCCGCGGCCGGCGGCGTTAGAATCGGGGTGAACGTGGGCGCCGTGCACGTGCGTGATGGTTCCAACGCGCCCGCGCACGTAGCGTGGAAGTCGGGTATGCCCGGCGGGGTGGACATTGTGGGCGCGAACATGCTGGCCGATCTGAAAAAGCTGCGGCGCCACTGCAATTCGCTGTGTGGGGCCGCCGCTGGCAAGAACCGCCGGCACGCGCTCTGCGCTGAGAACACGAGGAACGGCCTTTGGCGCATGCAATGACTTGCCCGCCTCGATCTCGTCCGAACCAACGAGCCCCCGCTCGGCCATCAACTTCTCGAGGCCGGCAATCCAGATCTCGTAGTACGACTTGGCAAGATACTCGGTTGGACTCAGGCTCTCGCGCGCGGCTCGACTTTGGTCGATGTTCCATCCACCAGGGGCGCCCATGGCAAGGGTCAATGCGAAGGCTCGCCGCTCCCAGGGTGCGTGGAAAACGGGTTCGTCCTGTTCAGCAAGGACAGGTCCGAAACCCATCATGCCGCCCATGTCCTGCGCACCGTTCATGAAATCTCTCCTGGGACCTTGGCCAGCCCCGTGCCGATCATGCTATCGCGCGTGACCAGAGCGGCGAGCTCAGCTTCGCCCCAGTCATCTGCGCCGGCTGGGCGCTCGGGCAGGACGAGGTAGCGGATCTCCGCGGTCGAATCCCACACCCTGATTTCCTTGTCGCTCGGCAGCGCAACTCCGAAATCGGCGAGCACGGAGCGCGGATCGATGACGGCGCGCGAGCGGTATGGTGCGGACTTGTACCAAACCGGCGGCAATCCCAGCACGGGCCAGGGGTAGCAGGAGCACAACGTGCACACGACAAGATTGTGCACCAGAAGAGTGTTCTCGACCGCGACCATGTGCTCACCCTGCCGACCCATGAATCCAAGTTCGGCGATGGCTGCGGTTGCGTCCTTAAGCAGCCTGGCCTTGTAGTGGGGATCCGTCCAGGCCTTGGCGACGACCTTGGCGCCGTTGTGCGGACCGACCTTGGTTTCATAGGTTTCGATCAGGACATCGAGGGCCTTCGGATCGACGTAGCCTTTTTCAACCAGAATGGATTCAAGGGCTCGGACGCGCAGCTCCATGTCAGAGAGATGCGAGCCATGGTCGTGATCATGATCGTGATCGTCGTGCATGACACCTCACCATCAACCGACTAGGGCAGTGTTAACGAAGCTAACGGCTGCAACCAAAGCCAGGCCTGCTCCGACCAGCCGCATGAGCATTGTTTCACTGACATAATCGCGCCCCGCAAGCATGCGGACTGCAGTCCCGCTCGCCCCGGCGATACAATACTGGATGAGCGCAAAGCCGACCATGTAGCCGGCTAAAGGTGCCGGCTCGGCACCAATAATGCTCTCTGCGTACGCATACCCATGAAAGGCCCCTGCTACAACAAACAGGCTCCCAAGGATGATGATCGGGATTCGAGCATGCGTTGCCACTATGACGGCTGCAACGACAAGGGTGAGAGCGATAACCAGCTCTGACCACGGGAGATCGTAGCCCCGGATATGCATGAAGCAACCCAGTACGGTCCCTACTACAAATAGAAGTGGCAACAGCGCGATCCGCCCAGCCAAGTGCGCCATTAGCCCGACGCCCATGATGAACGCCAAATGATCAAGGCCGATGATTGGGTGCCCAAGGCCAGATAGCAATCCTTGCCAAACCGTGCTTGGCAGCTCGCCTCCCATGACATGGTGGGCGAACGCTGAGGGTACAAACGGTAGGACAGCAACCGCGGCAGAAGCCGTTATCATATTTTTCCAGTACGGCACGACGCTGCTCCCTTCGACCTGCGCATATATGGAAGTCGGCATGGTAAGCGTGACCGCAGCCCCTCGGCAACATTGGCGTCAGCCCGCGTCGGGGGCGCAACATCACTCATTGGCCGGCGCCGCAGCCGGTCTAGGGGGCGTGCGCGCCATGGCTTGATATGGACAAGCTGCGTGCCCGCAACGCCTTCTTAGCTCGTCCGATTGCGCTAGGCTATTGTTATGCTGATCTTGTGGATGGCATTGCGAGCACCTTGCGCAGGTTGCGTTACTCCATTGCGGTCTACGGCGCGGGCGCAGATTGTCACCTCGCCATCTTGAAGCTGGGACCACTCAAACGAAAATTTCTGCCAAGACATTTGACGCCGCGGCTCGGCGGGCACACGCCGCCAGGTTTGGCCGCCGTCGACACTGATCTCAACATGACAAATTTCGGTGGCACCCCAACTCCAGCCGCTCACACAGATGCTGCCCTTTGTCAGGGTCGCATGGTGAGCTGGGCTGGTGATCAGCGCTTCCGGCGCAACCTCCCAAACTGGCATTCGCTCACTTGAGACTTCACCGGATGGGAGGAGGACCGGATCTCGGTAAAGCTGCGACGTAAACAGATGCGATGCGCGCTTGTCGGACATTTCAATGCGAGATAGCCATTTTACGGAGTTGGTGCCGTAGTAGCCCGGCACAAGCAATCGAACCGGAAAGCCGTGCTCGGGTGCAAGCGGCTCGCCATTGAGTTCGTAGGCGAGCAGCACATCGTCAGCCAGACCCCGAGTGAGCGGAATGTCCTTGATGTAGCAGTCGGCAGAAAAGTCCGCGTAGCTACCGTGATCCGGGGCAAAGGCCCAGACGAAGGACGCACCGTCGCGCACGTCCACCTGTCTTAGAACCTCCGACAGGCGCACCCCGCCCCAAACCGCGTTCGAGACATTGCGAGTGGCAATCGTATGATCGTGCGGAAACCCAGCACACTTGATGAACGCTTCTAGCTCGATTTTTGGCAGTTCGCGCAGCTCATGCAGCGAAATGGCCGCCGGGCGGTTCACCATGCCCGTTACGTGCAGTCGCCATGCGTCCGGTTGAATGCGCACGACACCGAAATGCGCGAGGACAAAGACGTCTGAAGTCGGCGTAATGCGGTCGGTCAGTTCATGTGCGGCCACACGATGGCGGTAAGTTGCGTGCGGCGACATATGCATGGCCGGCCGCCAATCATGTTCGTAATTGCTCATGCAGCAGTCCTTCCTCGACTAGGCTCCGGACAGGCGGCGGCTAGATCAGCAGCAACTTGCCGTAACCCTGCATGGCGGCGTTCACGCCGCACAAGCGCAGGCAATGCCATAGGCTGGCCTGATTCGCCGATACAACCGGCCTTTGCAAGTCCTGCTCCAAGTCATCGAGAAGGCCGACACAACGAAGACCGGTCCCAACCATCAGGACCCCATCGGCTTGCGCCGGGCATTGCGCGCGCACCTGGCGATAGAGATGCTCGACATCCTGCTCGAATGCCATGCCTTGGGGATACAAGTCGCGTGGAGAGACGTCCCGCCATTGGCGGCCCGGGTCAACGCGCATTTGCCCGGCGGGGTGAAACCCGTGCTCAGCAAAGTAGGTGACGCCCTGCGGCAGAGTCGCGTCGTCGAACCATGCGGGGAATACCAAAAACGGGCGCTCGACCTTCAAGGCGCGCAGCGCGGCTTGGCAGTCTGTGCCGTTCGTTGTGACGGCTGTATTGGCGGCCATGACCTCCGACAGCCGCTTGATAACACAATCATCCCATCCCTGGCCGCCGGCGATGCTGCTCGAGCTGTGGGCGATGACGACGGCCGAAAGGCGCATGGTGGCAAACTGTCTGGCAGCCCGCTCCACGTCAGCTTCGAGCTCGACGGTTTGCCGATTGCTGGACCAGCGTGCCCAGGGCGTTGGCGCTGTCACCCTGGCCGCGTGCACCGAAACGCCGGCAGGCAGCATCGCCCACCATTCGGCCTCCGGCACCGCTTCGCTGCTGACGATGAACATGCCGATCCGAGCCTTCCAACCCCAATTATCTGCCTTTGCCATAAGTGGCTTTCCTCCTGCTCACGGTTGGGCCGGACTTGGCCCAAGGCTTGCGGTAGACGCGCCAACGATGATCGCGCCAACGATGATCGCGCCAACGATGATCGCGCCAACGATGACTGGGCCGACGGATACCTATCCGTCCTTGCGGTCGGGAAAAAGCGGCAGGCTCGGACCGCTCTAGGCAGCAGTCAGGTCGAACCGCGTCGTCGTATCCAGGCCTTCGCCAAACCATGCGCTGATAGCGGCCTCGCGTTTGCCGACATACCGAGGCACCCCATCTTCGATGATCATCGGCAGATCATGCCCAGGCACGAGAACAGTTCCGGGTCTGCGGCGCCAGAGTTTCCAGATCATGTCGATCGTCTGCCGCGTAACGGCAGGGTCGTAGGTCATGTCGGCCGTACGCGAGACAAGCTCCGTGCGATTCTTGGCGCTGTCGCCCGTAAAGATCACATTGCGCGTCTGGCCTTCGAGCACGAAGATGAACCCGCCTGGGGTATGGCCGGGGGCGAGCACCGCTGTCACGCGGGGAAATACCATGTCGCCTGCCTTGGCGCGGACAAGGGTCGGCCAGCGGTCAAGCTCCTTCATGTAAAGCTCGGGCACCGGCGTCGCCCCCCAGGGTTCACCCAGCGACCATGCCAGCTCGTCACCGCCGATGACGATGCGGGCCTTCGCAAAGAGCACCCAATTGATCGCATGGTCGTGGTGCGCGTGTGTCAGCAGAACATCCGTCACATCGTCAGGCTTTAGCCCGCGTGCGGCAAGTCCCTCGATCAGCAGGGAGCGGTGCGCGAAGGTGCCTACGTCGATGAGAGCCGTACGTTTGCCATTGCGCAGCAGTGCAATCGTGCTCCAGCCAAGGCCGCCGTGACAAACAGACTTGCCCGGATAGCCGCTGACAATAATGTCGACATTGCTTCCGGTGAGTTCCATTGCGTCCGCCTCCGTCAGGCCGATGCGTAACCGTACAAGCGCGCCGGATTGTCGGCCAGGATCCGTCTCCGCACGCTCGCATCTTCGACCCATTTCTCAAAAAGACGCATCCAAGAGGCCGGATTCGGCTTGTCGTTCGGCAAGCTCGGGTGCGGCCAATCGCTGCCCCACACCAGCTGATCTGGGTTGATGGACAGAAAGGAGCGTGCCAACGCAGGCCATCAAAACTGAAGTGATAAGGCCCAGACAGTTTCACCCACGCGCGGCCGCCAGCCAGAAGGTCTGCAACGATCGCATAGGCTGGATGACCGATCCCCAGAGGCAGAGGAATACGTCCGAAATGATCGAACACAACAGGTACCGGTAGGCGGCGCAGGACATCGGCGAGGCCAACCACCTGTTGCGCAGTCAGGTACACCTGCACGTGCCACCCGAACGGAGCAACGCGGACCGCAAGCGGCTCGATCATGTGGGGCGTCGTCGGCTGCGGTCCGGCGGTCACGAGATTGAAGCGAATGCCGCGCACCCCAAGGCCATCCAGTCGGCTGATCTCCGCGTCGCTCACCGTATCGTCCAAGACGGCGACGGCCCGGGCGTCAGTCCCTATCTGCGCCACCGCCTCGATCGTGCCGCGATTATCAGTGCCATACGTTGAGGGCTGCACCACGACGACCCGCCGCGTTCCCATGGCTGCCTGCACCTTGCGGTAGTCTGCGACAGAAAAGTCGGGCACCAGGCGTGTGACGCCCGGTGCGGTCGGATAGCGCGCGTTGAATATGTGCATATGGCAGTCGCAGGCGACGGCGGCCATCGTCATCTCCCGCGGCTTCGTTCAGACAACCCCACCTCCATCGATCCTTGCGAGCTTATGGTGCGAGCTTGCTCTTGAGCTTCACCACGGCGCTGCCCGGAGACGTCAACACCTCATCTCGAACCCGGCGTTGCACCTCGGCTTGAGCACGCGAGGCCGAGAACTGCGCGAGCATGATGACGTCGCAGCCGGCGAGCTGCTGGGAGGCGTCGGCCAGCAGACGGTTGTGCCTGGCAGCGTCCCCGGCACGAAGTGCCGTCAGCGCGTCCGGAACGGTCACCGTGGTCAGCGTCGCCCGTGGCTTGCGGCCAGCGGCCAACGCCTTGAACTCTTCCTCCATCGACGCGTTGGAAGGAGCCAAGTTCGACAGCATGCCGACGGCGTTGCCCCTGGCCAATGCAGCCTCGAACATCGCCTCGTTGGGTTTCAAGACTGGCACACGCGTTGCCTTGGCTGATGCCTCGATGGCCGGCCCGAAGGCGGAGCAAGTGAAGAGAATGCCAGCGGCACCAAGTCCGTCCGCATAGGTGACGAGGTCTCGAAACCGCGCGAAGATCTGCGGCGGGATCTCCGCTCCGCTGCCCCGATCGACCGCCAGAGAGTCGTCCAACACATTGACCAGTTGGGCCTCCGGCCAGAGCCTGGCGAAGGCGTCCGCGATCGGCTGCATGGCGACGGTGACGGCATGAATAAGGGCAATTCGGGTGGTCATGCGGCAAGCGCTCCGTCGTCACCGAAAATCCACACATGTTCGGGCTTGATCTCACACCACACACTACCAGTCCCGATGGGCTCCTCGCCCTGCGCGCGCAGGGCAAGTCCACCACGGATCAGGCGGTACTCCCAACGGTCGCCAAGATAGACGCTCCCGTCGACCGTCATCTGCATGCGGTTGGGGCCCGGCTGATTGTGGGTTCGGACGCGCTCCATGCGCACAATGGCGACCGCCTTCTCGCCCTGACGTGGTTCGGGCTCACCGACCGCAGTCCCCGGAAGCGTCCACCCTTCGCCCTCGAGCGACCACGCTCGGCCGGTTTGGCTGCGCGCAACACCCGTGACGATATTGTTCATGCCGAGAAACTCGGCCGTGTAGCGATGTGCGGGCCGTGCGTAAATGTCGACGGGACTGCCTTCCTGCACGATCCGGCCATCCTTAAGCAGCAAAATGCGATCCGACATCGCAAGCGCCTCGCCTTGATCGTGCGTCACCACGACCGCGCAGAGCTTGAGATCCAAGATCAGCTTTCTGATCCAAAACCGCGCTTCCTCGCGCAGCTTGGCATCGAGATTGGAAAGTGGCTCGTCGAGCAGGATAACACTCGGCTCGTAGATGAGCGCGCGGCAGATGGCGACGCGCTGCTGCTGACCGCCAGAGAGCTGGAAGGGATAGCGCTCGCTGAGGTGACCAAGGCCCAGCTTCTCCAGCGTCGCATCAACCCGCTGTGCGGCCTGCGCGGTTGCCACGCCGCGCAACTTCAAGCCGAAGGCAACATTCTCGGCGACGGTTTTGTGCGGCCAGAGCGCATAGGACTGGAAGACAAGACCGATATTGCGCTTTTCCGGCGGCACCGCAATGCGCGCTTTGCCATCGAACACCGGCGCGTCACCGATTGTGATGCGGCCGCTCTCTGGCACCTCCAATCCAGCGAGGCATCGCAGCAAAGTCGTCTTGCCGCTGCCCGAGGCGCCAAGCAGCGCGACGATCATGCCCTTCGACGCAGTGAACGATGCACCCTTGAGCACATGCACAGGACCAAGTGTCTTGTGGATGCTCTCGACGACGAGATCAGTCATAGCGGCGAGCTCCAAGTCTCATTGCCAGGGCCATGCCGATCGTAGTCAGCACCACGCTGATCAGGGAAAGGGCTGCAATAGTGTCGAGCGCGCCGGTCGCCAGCAGGGAAACGATGAGCGAGCCGATGACCTCGGTGCCGTTCGCCATCAGATAAACACCGGTCGCATACTCCTTCAAGAACGTGATCATGATCAGCGCCCACGCGCCGACGAGGCCCGGCTGGATGATCGGCACCACGACACTGGACCAAGTCCGATAGATGCTCGCGCCCGTCACACGCGCGCTCTCCTCGAGCTCCGGCGCAACCTGCAGCAAGGTGGCCTGGATAAGCCGCAAACCATACGAGAGCCCTACGATCAGGTAGGCGATCCAAATGCTCACCAGTGTCGGCCGGAGCGGCTGCAGGATGGGCACGAACAGGAACACCCAGAAGAACGCCAGGCCGATGACCAGTCCCGGCAATGCACGGGGTAGCAAGACCAGATAGTCGAGCAGGCCGCCGATGCGGCTCGTCGAACGATGCGCCGCCAGCGCGATCACTAGGTAGCTGGCGACGGCTAGAGCACCGCCGACGACCGCGATCAGCACGGTATTGATCAGTCCACGCATGAGACTGGCGACTTGCAGAAGGTCGTGGAAATTGGCGAGAGTGAGATGCTGTGTAAGATCGACACCCTCGCCCCAGCTATCCACAAAGGCACGCACCGCGATACCGCCGATAGGAAGCAGCACCGACACGAGCAGCCAAAGTCCGATGGCGCTCCAACCGACGAGTTGCAGAGTCTGGCCGAGGCGTATCGGCGTGGCGCGACTACCCTTGCCACCAATCGTGGCGTAGCGACGCGCTCGGGCCAGCAGACGCCGCTGAATCCACACCAGGGGAAAGGTGATGGCAAGAAGAACGACGGCGACAACCGCCATCAGGTGATAGGACGGAACGCCCATCAAGGTCGTGAGCTTGTAAATATACGTTGTTAGTACGAGTACGCCGCCCGGATCGCCCAGTATCAGTGGCAGGCCGAAAGCTTCAAAGCCAAGCAGGACATTTAGCGCGGTGGCAAAAATCAAGGCCGGCATGATCAGCGGCCAAGTCACGTGCCAAGCGACCCGCCACACGCTTGCGCCGGTCGTACGAGCGGCTTCCTCAAGATCCGCCGGCAGGTTCTTCATGGCCGAGGCGGCGTAGAGATAGACATGCGGCACATGGCTCAGGCCGGCGATGATGATGAGACCCGGAAGGCCGTAGATGTTCCAGGGCACGAACCCGATCAGTTTCTTCACCCCCAGCGACACGAACCCGCTCGGCCCCATGGAGACGGTGTAGCCGAAGCCAAGCACAATCGCGGAGAGAAACATCGGGGTCAGCACCAGTGGCTCGAGCCAATGGCGGCCAGCCAAATCCGTGCGCGTGAGCACGAATGCCAGCGCAGCCCCGAGTGGCACCGCCACGGCGACCATGCCGAGCGAGAAGATGGTTGTGGTACTGAGCGCCTTCCAGAAGTCGGGGTCAGAAAAGACGAAGCTGGCGGCATCGAGTCCGATGTGCGCCGACTTATCAAAGAACGGACCAGACAGCAGGCTTTGATAGACAATCAGTCCGACCGGCGCGAGCACGAGCACGGTAAGCGTGGCGAGCGCAAGACCCCTAAAAACTACCGCTTCGCCACGCTGCATCGTCTCGCCCCGGCAAGGCTACATCGTCAGTTCGCGATCGCCTTCTTCCATTCGCCGAGAAACTCCGAGCGCTTCTTTGGGTCCAACCATTCAACGAGTTTGCCATCGAGCGGGATCGGCTGCAGGTTGCCGCCGGTAACCTTCTTAAGACTTTCGATGTTGTCCGTGCCTGCGGCCACGTCGGTTCGCACCGAGGGCATACCGCTGCTCGCCGCAGCTTCCTGGCCCGGCTTCGACAGCATGAAATCGACGAAGAGACGGGCGGCGTTGGCATGGGGAGCGCCTTTGGTCACGATCACCACGCGCGAGAACGCGGCTGTGTATTCATTCTGGAAAGCGACGCCGATGGCCGGATTCTTCTTTGCCCAGTCAAGTGCATAGGAGCCGATGACGTTGAAAGCGATCGTGTGCTCGCCCGAGATGACCTTCTCGCGCATCTGGCCGGAACTCGAGTAGGTCTTGCCTTGTGTGGCGCCGAACGCCTTGGCGAGATCCCAGAAGGTCTTGGTTTGCGTTACGTCGTTTGTCGACCAAAGGAAGCCCATCCCCGACTTCTCGGGATCGAAGGTCGCAACCTTGCCCTTGAGCGCCTCCTTTCGCTCCTGCAGGACTTTGATGAGATCGGCGCGCGAGTTTGGCACCGCGTCCGCAGGATAGAGGTTCTTGTTGTAGATGATTGCGGCCGGCTCGACCGACGTACCAAAGGCGTGGCCCTTGTATTTCGCCCAGGCAGGGATGGCAGCGGCTTCCGGACTATCGATCGGCGCCGTCAGCCCCTTCTCAACCAGATTGACCTGCAGGTCCATGGCGCTGGTCCAGACGATGTCGGCCGTCACCTGATTGGCGGCCGCCTCGCTGATTGTTCGGTTATAGGAGTTGTTCGTGCCGAGATCATTCCAATCGATCTCGATCCCCGGGTAGGCCTTGCGAAAAGCATCGAGAAGCCCTTTGCCTTGCGCCGTATCGGTCGAGGTATAGACGGTGACCTTGGCTTCTTTCTTGGCAGCTGCAATGATATCCGAGTAGCCGGCGGGATATCCGGTAGGTACCGATTGAGCGCTGGCGCCGACGCAGGAAGCGGCGAGGCACGTCGACGCCAATAGGCCTACGATGGTGCGACGAGTGTACTGCATAGTTTCCTCCTAGTGAGACGCCGGCACCTGACGCGGTGCTCTGTTTGCCCTGATGCTCAGCCGGCAACGACGGCGGCGACATGCCGGCCGTACTCGTCGCAATTCATCACGCCGCCGAGGTCGCGTGTCCTCGACTTGGGATCAGCAAGCACGCAATCGATAGCCCGCTCCATTGTGCTCGCTGCCTGATGCAGCGAGGGCTTGTTATGCCTCGTTCCCATCCAACGCAGCAGCATGGCCACAGATAGGATCATTGACGTCGGATTGGCGATATTCCTGCCTGCGATATCCGGGGCGGAGCCGTGTTGCGCCTGCGCACAACAATGGGTGGAGCTTGCGTTCATGGAACCTGCCAAACCGAGGCCGCCGGACAGCTCGCTTGCGAGATCAGACAGGATGTCACCAAAGAAGTTCGTGCAGCAAAGCACGTCAAACCGTTCAGGATTTTTCACAAGATGAGCCGTGCAGGCATCGACGAGCAGATCGTCAAGCACCACGTCGGGGAACTCTTCGTGCACGTGCCGCACAGCCTCCAGGAACAATCCGTCCGTCATGTGGAAGCAATTGGCTTTGTGAATTGCCGTCACCTTCTTGCGCCGCTTGCGGGCCAGCTCGAACGAGGCGCGCGCAATGCGCTCACTCGAATGGCGGGTGATCTTGCGCGTTGCGAGCGCAAGATCGGGTGTCGGCATGCATTCGCCGATACCGCGAACCATATTGCGGTCAGCGTAGAAACCTTCGGTCGCCTCGCGCATGATGACGAGGTCCATGCTGCGTCCTTCGCGCATGTTGTGTGGCACGCCGGCACGTGAACGTGCAGGCCGAACGTTTGCGAAGAGGTCGAGGCCGACCCGGAAGCTCGATGAGATATTGCGGCCGCCTTTCTCGACTGGCGGATAATCGGCATGGGACTGCGTGCCGAGGATGATGCCGTCATAGCTCCTTGCGCGGTCAAGTACGTCCTGCCGCAATGTGGTGCCGTGCTTCTTCAGACTTACGAAGCCAACATCCTCGCGGTCATAGCTGAGCCCGAGGTCGAATCGTCTGCTGGCGGCGTCGGTTACTTGAAGCGCGGCTTCGGTGATCTCAGGTCCGATCCCGTCACCCGGCATAACAATTAGATGCATCTCCTCACCTCGGCTTGGCCATTTGCATATTTGGCTTTCTCTCGAACGAAGTCCACTTTGACTTCTGTTCACTCTTTCGCTCCAGCGCGAGCGCCACGTGTTGGCGCATGCGAAACGACGTCTCGACAAGATCGCCGCGCTCGAGCGTCTGCAGGATGTCCAAATGCTCCTCGGTTTCTTGCAGGGCACGCGCTCGATCGATCATAACGCGATACTCGAGCAGCCGCCGCATGTGATTGATTCGTCGCACCGCCTGATGGAGAAACACGTTGCCGCTCATGCCCACGAGACCCTCGTGAAACATGACACCGGTCGCGTGCAAGCGTTCGGCAGGCCAAGTGAGATTAGCGCCTTCGCAGATCCGCTCGAGATCTGCGCGCAGGCGGGCGCAGGCGGTCCGATCGAGCTGGAACGTCGGCTCTAGGAAGGCCGCGGGTTCGAGCAGCATGCGCATGCGATACAGCTGCGCTTGGGCCTCGGCCGTCTTCGCGACAGGCAGCAGCTTCCAGCCATAGCCAGGCTTGCGCTCGATCCAACCTTCCGCCGCTGCTCGCGTTAGTATGGCGCCAAGCTCCGACCGCGATAGCTTGTAGCGCTCGATCAAGGCGGTCTCTGTGAGGTTCTCGGGAACCGCATCGCGCAGCCAGTCCTCGGCCAGGGCATAATACGCACGCGGTGCGTCCTGAGGTCCGGATGCAACTTTGAGCGCCGAAGCTTTCACCCTTGGGCTCAAAGCGTTGACGAAGTAGCCGCGGTTCTTCTCTTGCCGCACCAGCCCCTGCTCCTCCAACTGCCGCAGAGCTTCGCGCACGGGCGAGCGAGACACGGAAAATCGCTCGGCAAGGACCGGGGTTGTGAGGCGCGAATCCGGACCGACGTCGCCGGCGGCGATCAGCGCCGTCAGTTCAGCTGCGATACGGCCTGGCAGGCCATCATCCCGCATGCGTCACCTCCATGCGGCTTGCAGGGTGAAGCACAATCGGCTTTATTGCAATAGAAAACCATAATGTCGGGAGGCGAATGATGTTTGGCTTGGTCATCCGCAGCGTCGCGCTCGCAGTAATTTTCAGTGCAGCCAGTTGCGGGCCGGCCTCCGCCCAGGCATTTCCGGACCGGCCACTAACGTTGATTGTTCCATTCGCCGCCGGGGGCGCAGCGGACACAACGGGGCGGATCATGGCCGACGCGATGGCCAAGCATCTCGGCCAATCGATCGTTGTGGAGAATGTCGCCGGTGCCGGCGGCGCGACGGGCTCGGCCCGCGGCAAGAACGCCAAGCCGGACGGCTACACGATCGGTCTCGGCCACATGGGCACCCACGCCGCCTCGGTCGGCATCAATCCCAAGCTCGCCTATGACCCGCGCCAGGATTTCGACTATCTCGGCCTGGTCTCGACCACGCCCAACATTGTATTCGTCCGCAAGGACTTCCCGGCCAATACGCTCGCGGAGTTTGCGGCCCATGCAGTGGCAAAGGGCAAGGATCTTAAGATGGGGCACTCCGGGATCGGCGCCGCCTCGCACATCACCTGCATTCAGTTGTTCCAGATCATAGGCACCGAACCGACCTATGTGAGCTACCGCGGCTTCGGTCAGACCATCAACGATATCCTGTCTGGCTCGATCGATGGCAGCTGCGATCTGGTCGCCTCGGTGAGTGGGCAAGTGCAAAGCGGTTCCGTGAAGGCTTTTGCGGTGGCCACACCCGAGCGTTCGCCCGTCATCCCTGACGTGCCGACAGCCAAGGAGGCGGGTATGCCGGAGTTTGCGGCCGAAACCTGGACGGGCCTGTACGCTCCAAAGGGCCTGCCGACAGACGTGCTTGCGAAACTGCGTGAAGCCGTCACTAAGTCGCTTGCGGACCCGGCTACGCAGGAGCGGTTTCTCAAGATCGGAGCGACCGTTCCAAAACCGGAGCGGCAGGGCGGGGATGCCATGCTTAAGCTCGTCGCCAGCGAAGTTGCCCGCTGGGTCGACATTTTGCAGAAGGCCAAGCTGCAAGAACAGCAATGAAAGGCCTGCCGCCGTTCACGGCCGAGCGTCGCCTAGGCGACATAAGTGCGCGCGTCGTCGACCTGAACAGCGCGGCCGAAGGTCGGCTGCGGCACATGCCGGTTCTCCATCGCATCCTGCTCGAAAACGCGGTTCGCTGCGGGGGACCAGACGCCGAGCACGCGCGGCTCGCTCTCCTCGGGTGGCTCGAAACGCGAGCGAGCACGGTGGAGATTCCGTTCATGCCGGGTCGCATCCTCATGCACGACACGACATGCGGACCCGCGCTCGTGGACATAGCGGCCATGCGCGCGGTCGTTGCGGAGGCTGGCGGCGATCCACGACGTCTGCGCCCGCTGCTTCCAGTCGACGTCTCGACAGACCACTCCGTTGCCGTCGACCTGTTCGGCGTCGGCGATGCGACCCGGCGCAACATGATGCGTGAGATGGAGAGAAATGCCGAGCGCTATCGCTTCATGAAATGGGCGTCGCATACGCTTGGCATTCGAGTACATCCGCCCGGCACGGGTATCATGCACACGCTCAACCTTGAGCGGCTTGCCACCGTCGTGACCACCCTGTCGCATGACGGCTTCGTGTGGGCAGTGCCCGATACCCTCCTTGGCACTGATAGCCACACGCCGATGATCAACGCCATCGGTGTGCTCGGTTGGGGCGTCGGCGGCATAGAAGCGGAGGCGATCATGTTCGGAGTACCGTTGACGATCCGCCTGCCCGATGTCGTCGGTGTGCGCTTGACGGGCGCGCTGTCGCAGGGTGTGCTGGCCACCGATCTTGCACTTTCCATGACGGCCCGCCTGAGGCAGATCGACCTTGCTGATCGCTACGTGGAATTCTTTGGTTCGGGTGTCTCGCAGTTGTCAGCCGGTGATCGTGCTGTGGTGGCCAATATGACGCCAGAGTTCGGCGCCAACACCGGCTACTTCCCCATCGACGACGCAACGCTGACTTATCTGCGTCAAACAGGCCGCGCCGACTCGCAGATCAGGTTCATCGAGGACTACGTCCGCGCCAGCGGCCTTTGGCATGATGCTACCGAGGAACCCTGCTACTCAGAGGTTATTGATTTCGATCTGGCGGCTGTTCGGCCGAGCATCGCCGGGCCGCGGCGGCCGCAGGATCGAATCGAAGTGAGCAAGACCCGCGAGGCGCTCGGGATTGCCAATGGGCGTTCGCATTCGCACGCAGCACTGCCGACGGCACCGGTAGCGATTGCCGCAATTACGAGTTGCACCAATACGTCCGACCCCAGTCTGCTGATTGCGGCTGGACTTGTCGCTCGCAAGGCGCGCGCATGCGGTCTCAGGCCCCCGCCCTGGGTTAAGACCTCGCTTGCGCCTGGATCTCCGGCCGCTGCACGTTATTTGGCCCGGGCAGGACTTCTTGAAGACCTTGCGGCCGTCGGTTTCGCCATCGTCGGCTACGGTTGCACAACCTGCATAGGCAATTCTGGTCCGCTGACAGAGCCGATCGCAGACGCGATCAAGGCCGCAAGCAGCAAGCCGGTGGCGATACTTTCTGGAAATCGCAACTTTCCCGGCCGCGTGCATCCAGACCTCGACCTCGGCTTTCTTGCTTCGCCGCCCATGGTCGTCGCCTTTGCCTTGGCGGGCGATGCAGATCGCGACATTACCTGTGACCCAATCGCCACGCTGCGCGATGGGCGCAACGTACATCTCAAGGATCTTTGGCCGAGCAGCGCGGAGATCAATACCGCACTGAAGTTCGCCATCGACACGGGCGACGTCGCTGCTGCCGCGCACGATAGCGAAAGCAGTGCAATGTGGAGCGCCCTGGTCGCGCCTTGCGCAGATTTGTGGCCTTGGGATCAGCCATCGACCTATCTTCGTCGGCCGCCCTTTGCCGCCCTCGCCGACCCTACAATGGGAACGATCGTCGCAAGTCCGCTGCTTGTACTCGATGACGATATGACGACCGACCACATCTCTCCAGCCGGTCAAGTCCCAGCGGCATCGAGCGCTGCCACATATTTGCGCGATCGCGGCGTTGCTGCTCGCGACATGAACGTTTTCGCAGCGTATCGCGGCAACTGGGAAGTCATGATCCGGGGACTTTTTACGAACAAGTCAGCCCTCAATCGGCTAGCGCCCGATCTGCCGCCGGGACAAACGATCCACGCGACGCATGGTCATGCTCTGCCGCTATGGCAGGCTGCGCAGACCTACGTGCGCGAGGGCCGCGCAACCGTGATCATTGCGGGGCAGAGATACGGGATGGGATCGTCTCGCGACTGGGCCGCGAAAGGCGTTGCGCTGCTCGGCGTGAAAGCGGTTCTCGCGAAAAGTTTTGAGCGCATTCATCGCAGCAACCTGATCGGCATGGGCGTCGTACCAATTCTCTTGCCGAGCCACGCGATTATCGACGACGTGTCTGCCGACTGCACCTTTACGATCGACCTTGCAGCCGCCACCTTGCAGCCGCGCGCAAAGATATGCGTGGTGCATCACCGCCCCGGCCGGCCGCAGACCCGCATCGATTGCACCGCCGCAATCGAGACGAGCCGCGAGATCGAGACGCTTCGCTCCGGCGGTTTCATTTCCACAATTGTCAAGCGCGCATTGGATGGCCAACCAACTGGCAATGCGACCGCTGGCTGATGGTCTGCTGACCTCGTGTCGAGCAAGTTTCGCCTGCATCGCTTGGCTTCACGGGCCGAGCTGTCGTTGCAACCAGATTGATGCTTACCGCGCTTCTTGATCAGCGCCTCCGGCCGATCAGGAGGCGGCCGCGGTCGCTTCCGCGGCGATCTTCAAAAGTGCTTCGCGCCAGAATTCTGGCGGTTGGGCGCCGGACACGCCGTATTTGTGCAGCAGCAGGAAGAACGGCACCCCCTTGATGCCCAAGCTGTATCCCTCCTGCGCCAGCTTGGTCACCGCCTTGAGGCTGTCCTCGCCAGTCAAAGCCTGGTCTACACCCTTGGCGTCCAGCTCACAGTCGTCGGCCAGACTGCGCAGGGTATCGGCTGCGCCGATATCCAACCCTTCCGCGAAATAACCATGCAACAGGCGCTCGACCATGGCGTCCTGGCGACCTTGGCGGCCGGCCTCCCAGATTAGCCGGTGTGCAAGGCGCGTGTTGGGTGTGCGCTGCATTCGTTCGAAGGCGAACGCGATGCCAAGTTCGCGACCAATCTCGGCCATCTTGAGGTCGAGCTCGGCACTGCGGGCATCGCCAAACTTGGCGGCTCGGTAGCGCCGGCGCTCCATGCCCGCAAGGGGCATATCCGGGTTGAGCTCGAACGGGCGCCAGGCAAGCCTGATGCGCCCCGTCAGGCTGGGGCCGACTTCGGCGAACGCCGCTTCGAGCCGGCGCTTGCCTACATAGCACCAAGGGCAGATCACGTCCGAGTACACGGTAATTGCGATCGGGTTGACCACGGGCATCGTCCGGTTGGCTGCTGTGCCATACTACGGCGAACGCCGCCCACAGAACAGGAGTGGCGCCGAATAGAGGGAAACGTCCTTGCTTGACCTGATCGACAGTCGAGAAGCGTGGCTGATCACGGTGGCAGCGCTCTTTGTCGCCTCCGTGAGCCTCGGTGCTCCCTACGTGGCGGTTGTCGCGCTCAAGCCCATTGCAGAGGAACTCGGTGGCTTGCGCTCCGTCCCATCGGGCGCCATGTCGCTGGCTATGCTGGGCACCGGGGTGGGCGGTCTCGCCATGGGCTGGGTGGCTGAGCGAGTCGGTGTGCGGGCAGTGGTGATGTTCGGCGCCGTCATGGTATTTGCCGGCCTTGCTCTGTCATCGCGCGGCGAGGCTTGGCAGCTCTACGTCGGTCACGGGCTTCTGATCGGTCTAATCGGCAACGGCGCCATCAACGCGCCCCTCTACATCTACGTCACCAAGTGGTTCGAGCGTCGCCGAGGCACCGCCTTGGCGCTGATTGCGAGCGGGCCGAACGTGGCCGGCGCATTCTGGCCGCCACTGTTCGAGCGCGCCATCGCCGCCTACGGCTGGCGCCAGACCATGCTCGCTTTCGCGTTTGTGGTGGCCGGCATCGTCGTACCGCTGGCCGCGCTGTTCCTGCGACCGCCGCCGCAGACGCCCAAGTGCGCGGTCGCCCAAGGGGCGGTGGCTGCGAAGGGACGAGTGCTCGACCTGCCGCCCAACGCCGCGTTCGCGTTGCTGGCGGGCGCCTCGTTCCTGTGCTGCATACCCATGGCCATGCCGGCAGCACACGTAATCGCACTGTGCGGCGATCTCGGTATGACGTCGGCAAAAGGTGCGGCCATGCTGACCGTGATGCTGGTGTGCGCATTCACCGCCCGGCAGCTGTGGGGGTGGCTGTCGGACAGCGTCGGCGGACTTTTGACGTTGCTGATTGGTTCGCTGGCGCAGGCCGTGGCTATCGCCGGCTTTATGGTTACCCAGGATGAGGCGGGACTGTTCGCCGTTGCCGGTGCCTTCGGGTTCGGCTTCAGCGGGCTGATCCCGGCCTACATCCTAACCGCTAGGCAACTGTTCCCTGCACACGAGGCGAGCTGGCGCATTCCCACGCTGCTCCTAACCGGCATGTGGGGTATGGCGGCGGGAAGCTGGCTCGCCGGGGTGATCTACGATCACTACGGCTTCTACGCGCCGGCATTCGCCACCGGTCTCGCCTTCAACATTGCCAACTTGGCCGTCATCGCCGGCCTCGTGGTCCTCTGGCGTGGGACGCTCGTGCAGCGGGCTACGGCGCGCGGCCCTTAGCTCGTCCAGTGTGATGGATGAGGATCAAGCCAGCTTTGGGGTCTTGGCCGCGCAAACCATGCACGGCTGCCAGGTCTACGGGCGAATGCCGTTGTCGCGAACCACTTGACCCCAGAAGGTCACTTGCTTGGCCAGAAATGCATCCATCTCCTTTGGACCGCCAAGCACCAGAGTCATCTGCTGGGTTTCCTGCAGGCGCTTGGCCGCCGCAGGGTCCTTCAAGGTCTCGCGGATAGCGTTTTCCGTCGATGTAATTATGTCGGCGGGTGTCGCCTTGGTCGCGAACACGCCCCACCAAGCCAGCGTTTCGAGATCCGGGAAACCGGCTTCGATCACTGTTTGCGTATCCTTGAAGAGGGCGAGGCGCTCGCGGCCCATCTGCAGGATGGGTAGCAGCCTGCCGCCCGCGAGTTGCGGCGAAATGAGTGCAGCCGAACCGGCAATCAGGTCCACATGCCCGCCCAGTACGTCATTCATGGCCGGGCCGCCGCCGCGATAAGCCACGTGTGTGATCTCGACGCCCGCGCGCTTGCCGAGCAAGGTCATGGCAAGATGGCCGAGTGTGCCGACGCCGACGGAAGCATACTTCACCACACCCGCCTCCTTGCGGCAGGCCTCGATCACGTCGGCGATCGTCTTGTAGGGCTTGTCCGCGTTGGCGGCGATGACGTAGGGCGCGGTGCCAACGAGGAAGACAGAGGCGAGATCCTTTTCGATGTCGAGAGGCGGCTTTTCCAGGATGGCCGGAATGACGGCGTGTGAGTCGAAAGTCACGAGGAAAGAGGAGCCGTCGGGTGGGCTTTTGGCTACCTGTGCGGCCCCGAGCGCGCCAGCCGCCCCAGGCTTGTTTTCTACGATAACGTTGCGGTTGAGCTTCTCCTGCAGGCCGGGTTGCAACAGGCGCGCGAGGGCGTCGGTCGAGCCACCCGGTGGAAAAGGCACCACGAGCGTGGTCGTGGAGACCTGCGCCCAACTCGGTCGCGCGGCTGCAAACGCGGCCGCGGTCACCAAAAGTCCCCGCCTCGTGATCTTGTCCATATGTCCTCCCCCCTTGATCTCACTTCTTGAAAGGCAAGCCGCTCAACGCGCGCCGAAACCCTTGCCGGGCTTGCGGTACTCGGGTCGGGGCGGACTGAAGATATCGAGCACGCGCGCGCCTTCTGGGCCGGCGCGCATGGTATGGGGCACATTGCCGGGTGTGCGCCAGAAATCACCCTTGTTGACAGGGATTTCCTCATCGCCCTGGACGCGCACCGCAGAGCCCTCAAGTAGCACCCCCCACTGCTCCTCGGGATGGTGATGCAGCGTTCCTTGCGAGTTCGGTGCGAGCGTCACCACCGACAGCATCGCCTGCTCGCCGGTAAAGATGCGCGTTGTCAGGCCGGGCGCCAACTCGCGAAAGAGCCCGTCGCTCAGGTCGTCAATGTTATGGAATTCATTACGCTGGCTCATCATCGACCTCCTTTTGTCGGCACAGCGCGTTTACGCGCCGAAATCGGTCATTGGCGAACGCCAATCCCCTGCATGAAGCGGGCGCGTATCTGCACCGGATCGCGGTGCGTGGTTGCAACTGCCGGCTCCTTGTCGATGCGCGCTGCAATCAACGAAGGAGCGGTTGCGGACAGGGACGCCTCCACCAACCGCTCGAAATCCTCCTCGTCCGCCGCCCAAGCGCTGTCAGCCAGTCCACATGCTTGCGCGACGGCGACTAGGTCGGTCGACGCTGCCGCAGGCGTGGGCTGCCCGCCGGTGATCTGATAGACGCCATTGTCCATGACGAGGAGGCCCAGATTCTTTGGTGCCAGCGCGGCGATGGTCGAGAGGCAACCCAGCTGCATCAAGAGCGACCCGTCCCCCTCCAGGGCGATCACGCGCCGTCTCGGCTGCGCCAGCGCGACACCCAAGGCGATGGGAAATGCCAGGCCCATGCTGCCCAGCATGTAGAAGTTTTGCGGCCGCTGACCGGCTGCCCACAGGTCGAAGTTGGTGTTGCCGATTCCGCCGATGACGGCCTCCTCCCCGTTTAGCTTGGCGACCAGACGGCGCGTCAGGTCTGCCCGGTTCATCACCTTGGCGTTGCCCGCGCGCACCGATCCTTTCGAGTTGGCCATGCCGCCCTCCTAAGTCTTGAACACTTTGCCGCCCGTCAGCAGCGGCGACAGGATAAGCACGACCGGGGCTTGCGTTGCCACCGCCTGCTTGATCGACCGATCGGCGATAAACTCGAGCTCATCAAGACGCGTGATGGTGTGATGCTCGAGCGCCAGGGAATCGAGCACCGGGCGCATCGTGCGGCACACCAGCGCCTGCCCGTAGTTGAATTCCCCCAACGTGCCGCGTTCCGACACCAGCATGATGGCCGGAATTTGATACGGCAGCACAAGAGACGCCAGCACATTGGGGAGCGTGGCAAAACCGCTCGTCTGCATGAGCACCGCGCCGGCCACGCCGCCCATCCAGGCGCCCGAGACGATGCCGATCGCCTCCTCTTCGCGCGCAGTGGGGAAACATGTGAAAAAGGCATCGGCGTGGATGCCCTTGATCAAGGGGGTAAGAACGCGGTCGGGCACATAGGTGACGAGTTTGACGCCGTTCACCTTGAGCGTGCGGAGTACGATGGCATCCCAGGTCGCATCCCGCGATTGCTGCTGCTGTCTGGCAGACGCCATTGTGTTCGTCTCCGCAAGGTTCCGGCTGACACCCTATCTCAGCCCTCAAACTCATAGAGCTTTGCCGGATTGGAAACCAGGATGCGGTGCAGCCTAGCCTGGCTTGGTGTGCAATTGCAGAGCAGGTCGCAAAAATGCCCGGCGTCCGGCATCTCGCCCCATGCGCGGGTGGGGTCAGCAGCGGTTGTCGTCAGGCAAACGAAGGCAGGCATTCCCAAGATGGAATGCGGCGCGTGCACGAGCTGGTCTTTGATAGAACGCTACTGGGCTTGGATACCTAGCTCTGCCGTCAGCTGTTTCCACAGCGCCAGCTGCTCCTGGAGATGGGCCGCAGCGCGCTGCGGGTTGATATCCTCTGGACCTTCGAGGTCGAAGCCAAGCTTGCGCCCCATTTCGGCGATTTTGGGATCTCGGATGGCGGTGGCAATCGCAGCGCTCATCCTGTCGACAATGGGCTTGGGCGTGCCAGCGGGAGCCATCAGCATGAACCATCCACTCAAGTCGAAGCCGGCGAGCGTTTCCGAGATCAGGGGGGCATCCGGCAGTGCCGCGCTCTTCTTGTTTGCGGCAATGGCAATCGCTCGCAACGCGCCGTCGCGAATAAGTGACTCCACGACCGAGATTGAGAACACTCCGACCTCTATGCGTCCCGCCACCGTATCCTGGACGCCCTGATTTATGTTGGGGTATGGCACGAGCACAAAATGCGTGTCCGCCCGCTTGTTGAAAGCCCTGGCTGTGACACCGCAAGGTTGCGGGGTGCATCGACGGCAATCGACAGCTTTCCGGGCGAGGCCTTGTCCAGCGCGATCAGCTCGGCCAACGTCCTGGACAACCATCACCTGATGGCTTCGCGTTACTAGGGCGACGGGCTCGAAGTCCTTGACGGGATCGTAGCTCAGATTCTTCATGAGAAATGGATTGCCGACCAGCGCGGCGGACGTCGCGAAAAAGAACGTGTATGGCCCTTCAGGGCCGGCAACCGCGGTCCTAGGCAGCGCGCTGTTGCCGACGTTCACTCACTTCTTCACTGGGCTTTATGTCGTGCGATCGCATGTAGATCGCGGCGGCTACGATCAGGACCATGGTCAGTACCGCGAACAGGCCGCGATAGGCGGTTTCAGTTCGGGCCCCGTCGACCAACGGCTCGAAAGCACCGACGATGATGCCGGATACCGTTTGCATGCAGGCGACGCCCAGCATGACGAACGTGTTGATGGTCGCCATGCCGCGCCCGATCAGCCGATCTGGGATGGTGCCGCGGCCATGCGTCATCACCATGGTGCTGGAGGCGCTGAAGAAGCCGATGCCGAGGATGGCGCCGATGGGCACCCAGCCCGGCGGTTGTGGCGCAAGGGCCAGGATGGCGAGGAGCGAAATGATCACCAGTGTCCCACCCATCGCTATCCACTTGCGGGTGTTGAGCAGGCGATCCAGCGGGCCGAACGCGAGTATACCGAGCTGGTAGGCGATGACGGCGGCGAACAGGACGTTGCCGGCCTCGATAGCGCTCAGCCCATGCACCTCACGCAGGAATGGACCGCCCCATAAGCCCTGCACGGTGAAAGTGCAGGCATAGTTGCAAAAGTTGAGCGCCAGGATTGGCCTGAGATCGGAGTTGCGCAGCACCTCCACCAAGCCTTGCAGCATCTGGTGTCCCGGCTCAGGCGTTCGAGCCAAGAAGGGATGGCCCGGCGGCGCATCGCGCACCACCAACCAGACAGCGAGGGTCGCCAGCGCGGTCAGTGTGACGGCAACGCCAAACACGGTGCGCCAGCCAATGGCCTGCGCGGCCCACGCTAGCGGAGTGGTTGCAGCCAAGTTCCCAAGCAGACCAATCGACAAAACGACGGCGGTGAGGGTGGAGAAACGATCGGGCGGGAACCAGCGCGAGATAACGACCATGCTGCCGATGAGCATGGCACCGAAGCCTGCACCCATCAGGACACGGCCGGTCAGCACCATCGGCCAGGTCGACGCAAGGGTGAAAATGGTGCCGCCGATGCTGGCGAGGACCAGCATGCCGACCACGGTACGGCGCGGGCCGTAGCGGTCGAACAAGACGCCGCAAGGTATTTGCATGGCGGCAAAGCCAAAGAAGAAAGCACCCGTAAGCCCACCAAGAGCCTCAGGCCCGATGGACAAGTCGCGCATCAGGTCCAGGCCAATCGTGACGTTCGAAGCGCGAAAGAAATGGCTGGCTACGTACGCGATCGCCAAGGTTGCGACGATGATCAGGCCTCGGCGATTGGGGAAGTCTCGCCGTTCGATGGAACTCATCGACAGGGATGCCCGCTGATGTTGGAAGATTTATTCTGTCGGCGTTCTTGGTAGCTGAACCTATCCCGCCTTGGCGGGCAGCTCAAGACTGATGGGGCGCTTGAGCGACAAGAAATGCTGCGACGCAAAAAGACGTCGTGCCGGCAGCACCCCGCGGTCGCGAGTGGCAACGACGAAGCGGCCGCGCTAAACCTCGTGCCGGAATCCTCTCCACTCGTCCCTCGATCATCCTGCCTTGCCCCATCTCTTCGCCAATGCCAGCGACCTGTTCGCTGTCGCCGACTATCGCCGAATGTGGGCGATCGGTGCGTTCTGTGGCGCCGCCCGTTGGCTGGAGTTCGTCGCCATTGCGATATTTGCATACGAGCTGACGCATTCGCCGGAGTTGGTCGCGCTGCTCGCCGTCTTGCGTATGCTCCCTTATGTGCTCCTAGGGTTCAGCATGGGGGCACTGGCCGATGCCATCGACAGGAAATCCCTGCTGATCGCGAGCCTGCTCATAATGGCACTGGTGTCAGGAGCGATGGCACTTCTCACGCTGTCCGGCTTCGCCGGCTACGCGCTGGTGGCGGTGGCGACCATGGCATCAGGAGCGTTCTGGACGACGGACATGCCCGTGCGACGCAGACTGTTGGTCGATGCAGTCGCGAAAGACAGAATTGCCGCTGCACTCGGATTGGACAATTCCACGATGTACGCCACGCGGGCGTTGGGCCCCGTGATCGGCGGAACGACCTACCAGTTCCTTGGCATCTACGGCATCTACGCCCTTATCACCGCCAGCTATCTGATCTGCGTGTTGCTCGGCGCGCGGCTTACTGCAGGCGCATGCAAACCACCCGCGGTCAATGCAGCGGGCGCCCGCTTTGGCCTCTTGCTGCCTCCCAGAGAGCTCATTGGTGAACGTCGCTTCCAAATCGTCATGGGTGTAACGCTTGTCTTCAACCTATGGTGCTTTCCCTTCGTCACCATGGTTCCGGTCATCGCGCAGAAGGACTTCGGCTTGGCGCCGATATTCGTTGGCGCCATGTCGGCCTGTGAGGGGATTGGCGGCATGTTCGGCGCGCTTGTCGTCGCTTGGCTCGCCTCGGAAAGAACCTTGTTTCGCTTCTATTACCTGGGCACGCTTTCCTTCCTGGTCCTGGTGGCCGCCCTGTCGCTCCAGCTGACGCCCGGCACAGCCGTTGCAATGCTCTTAGCCATCGGTGTGGCTTCGGCCAGCTTTTCGGCCACCCAGTACGCGCTGATCTATGTCATTGCGCCTCCCGAGATGCGCGGTCGAGCAACGGGCGTTCTTGCCTTCTTTATTGGCTCATCGATGTTCGGGCACTATCACACCGGCTTGTTGTTCGAGAAGCTGGGCTCCGTCGCTGCCATGCAGCTGATGGCGCTCGAGGGCATCATCGTCATGCTGATCCTTGGCACTTGGTGGCGGCGGGCCAATGACAAGCCTGCATGAGGCGCTGCGACACCCGTCCAGGCGATACCGGTGCGAGGAAATCTCTCGGAGGCACCATCCGCGGCGGTGCGACCATGCCGGTGCATCATGGACGCCACCGATGGGCTGGCTTAAGAACGGCGCGCGCTAGGACGTCCCGCGCGTGGCCGTCAGGACAGAAAGATTGGCATGGAAGCAACCACAGTGAGGCTGCGCGGGGCGGTGCTGGTGTGTTCAGCGGCGCTCTGCTGGAGCCTGGGCGGCCTCTTCGTGCGCCTGATCGGCAACCACCTCGATGGCTGGACCATCGCCTTCTGGCGTTGCGCGTTCATGGCGCTGGCGGTTGGCGGTTGGTTGTTGGGTGCCAATGGACTCAAGGTGCTTGCTGTCTATGGCGCGATGGGTTGGACGGGGGTTGCATCAGGGTTGCTGTTGGCTGGCTCCTTCGTCATGTTCATCCTGGCGATTACGCGCACCAACGTCGCCAATGCTGTCGTCCTGCAGAGCGCGGCGCCGCTTGCTTCAGCCGTGCTTGGCCGCATCTTTCTCGGCGAGAGACTGGCGCTCCCGACGCTGGTTGCGATCGGCGCTGCCGTTGCGGGTGTGGCGCTTATGTTTGCCAGCGCACTGGGCGGCGGCGACGTTGTCGGCAACACGCTGGCCCTGGCCGTCGCTATCCTATTTGGTGCCAACATCGTCGTGGTGAGGGCCGCGCGCGGCGTCGATCTGGTGCCGGCGACGGTCCTGGCCGGCATCTTCGCCATGCTCGCGACGCTGCCGATGGCGACGCTCGATGCCCCGTCGGCATTCGACTTCGCATTGTTGGCGGCCATGGGCTGTCTGCAGCTGGGTCTCGGGCTATTCCTGTTCATGCGAGGGGCCCCACACCTGACTGCCGCCCAGGTCGGCCTGCTCACTCTCCTCGAGGTGATCCTGGCTCCGATCTGGGTCTGGCTCGCATTCGCCGAGGTGCCGGCCCCGCTGTCGCTTGCAGGAGGCCTGGTGGTACTTTGCGCGCTGATCCTTCACTCGGCGCTGAGCCTCCGGCGCAGCAAGCCGCCGGTTGGGATGGCGTGATGCGCAATGCG
>Ga0075418_10001233_pt1 | contig 28888 bp, 24 predicted proteins | sample SoiMetdeltSBSDD2_FD_81776 | JGI IMG/M metagenome (GOLD analysis project Ga0075418, IMG submission 81776) | Bulk soil microbial communities from a Populus tree surrounding site in Tennessee, USA - Soil MetaG P. deltoides SBSDD2 | ecosystem: Environmental > Terrestrial > Soil > Tree plantation... | reverse complement strand
CGTCGGGAGGCACTCAAAGTGGGCGCGATCGCCACAATCGGGACCCTGACCGGTTGTGAGCAACGTCCCTCTTCGGCCAGCCGCTCGGCCGCTCGTGGTTCGCGGAACGAGGAATACGTCTGGATTTCGGCAAACTCGAACTTGCCGCTCTTTACGGCATCCGACCATCCGGCGCTCGACCAGGCGGGCGAAGAACTGGGCGTGAGCGTAAGCAAGGCGGGCCCGAACAGCATCGACATTCCGAACCTGGTCGCGGCGGTCGAACAAACGGCCGCGCGTCGCCCCGCCGGAATGATGGTGGTGGGCTGGGATCCGTCCGCGCTGGTTCCGCCCATCAATGCCGCTGTAGACGCGGGCATTCCCGTCGTTTGCGTGGACGCTGACGTGCCCGCGAGCAAGCGACTTTCGTTCGTGGGAACGAACTGGTTCGACATTGGCGTTCAGCAGGCGCAAGTGATGTTGAAATTGCTCGGCGAGCGCCGCGGCAAAGTCGCGTTGCTGGGCCTTATCGAACAGAACATCGATCAGGAAGCCTTCGCCGGATTTCGCTCGGTCGCAACGCCGGCTGGCCTCCAGGTAATGAACCCGCAGCAGGACAAGGGCAACCAGGCCGAAGCGACGCGCGTCGCCGCGGCGATCATCCAGGGCACACCCGATCTCGTAGGGATGGCTGGATTCGATTCCGAAAGCGGCCCCGGCATTGGCCAGGCCATCAAGGAGGCCGGCAAAGGCGGCAAGATCGTTGGCACTACCGTCCAGGCCGAAGGCCAAATGCTGCGGTTCATCAGGGAGGGGATCATGGCCGCGGCCGTGATGCAAAAGCGGAAGCTGTTTACTTATCAAGGCCTCAAAGCCCTCTTTGACATCGTTCATTCTCCGCTGCGCTTCACGACTGATGACCGCCGCGCCGGCATCGTGCCCATTCCCCTTAATTACAGCACGGGCACGTTCGTCATCACCCGCGACAACGTCGGGTTCTTTCTGAAATGAAACCGCTGCGCTTCGCAATCTTCGGCGCAGGCTTCTGGGCGAATTATCAACTGCCGGCATGGCTCGAGCTGCCCGGTGTGGAGTGCGTCGCGATTTACAACCGCACGTTGGCGAAAGCTGAAAAGCTCGCCGAGCGCTTTGGGATTACGGGTGTGTACGATGACGCGGATAAGCTGCTCGCCAACGAGGAGATTGACTTCATTGATGTCATTACCGATGTCACAACCCACAGTCGCTTTGTACATTTGGCCGCCAAACACAAGGTGCCCGTGATTTGCCAGAAACCGATGGCTACGTCTCTGGATGAGGCGCGGAAGATGGTTTCAACGTGTCGCCGCGCGCGTGTGCCGTTCTTCATTCACGAGAACTGGCGTTGGCAAACGCCCATTCGGGAACTGAAGAAAATTCTGGAGGATGGCCCGATCGGAACACCGTTCCGTGCGCGTATCGACATGATCTCGGGCTTTCCCGTGTTCAAGAACCAGCCCTTCCTGCGCGAACTCGAGCAGTTCATCATCGCCGACCTTGGCAGCCATACGCTCGACACGGCGCGCTTTCTGTTCGGAGAAGCGAAGGAACTCTACTGCCACACGGCCCGCGTGCATCGGAACATTAAGGGCGAGGACGTAGCCACAATCGTTATGCGAATGGGCGAGGGTGCAACCGTCATCTGCAACATGGCCTATGCCGAAAACTTTCTCGAACACGACCACTTTCCGGAAACATTTTTCTTCATCGAAGGAGACAAAGGTTCAATTGAACTTGCACCGGATTTCTGGATTCGCGTCACCACGAAAACCGGCACCCATGCGCGGCGTTATCCTCCGCCTCGTTACGCCTGGGCGGACCCGGCTTACGATGTGGTCCACGCGAGCATCGTCCCGTGCAATGCAGGCCTCCTCGGGGCCTTGCGCGGCAAACGGCAGGCCGAAACGACCGGCGAAGACAATCTCAAAACTGTTCGTTTGGTCTTTGCGGGGTACGATTCGGCGGCGTCTGGCCGGGTCTTGCGATTTTGACGGCAGAGTTGGGTTGTTTCCCGCCTCAACCAAAACTGGTCGTTCCTCAGACCCTTTGCTACATTGCCGCGCCACATGAAAGGGCTGGTCGAATGAGGGAACGGCTTCAGGGCCTCGGGCAATTCGTCCTGTGGGTGAAGGATGTCCTGGTCTCGTTGTTCACGCTGCGCGTGAGCAGTCGTGACCTCGTGTACCAACTCTACTTCATCGGCGTGAAGTCCCAGTCCGTCGTCTTCATTACCGGAGCGTTTACGGGCATGGTTTTGGCCGCACAGACCTATTTTCAGTTCCATCGCGTTCGTCTCGATCACGCGACCCTCGCCGTCGTCAGCGTTTCCATGTGTGCGGAACTCGGCCCGGTGCTCGCCGGCCTGATGGTTTCCGGCCGCGTCGGGGCCGCTCTCGCTGCCGAACTCGGCACTATGCGCGTCACCGAACAGATCGACGCTTTGCGCACGCTGGCTGCGCACCCAATCGACTACCTCGTTGTGCCGCGGTTTTTGGCGACGTTGATCGCCATGCCGCTACTGACCGGCGCGTCGATCGCCATAGGTATCGCCGCGGGCTACGGCCTGTGCCGGATCTTCATGGGACCCTTCGTCACTTACGCCTACGACAACATGGTCTACTACACGGGCCCGGAGGATTTCGTTACGGGAATTATCAAAGCGGTCGTCTATGGCGCCATTATCGGGATGATTAGTTGCTATAAGGGAATGACCTGCCGTGAAGGCGCCGAGGGCGTTGGTCGCGCCACGACCGAAGCCGTGGTCTACTCGTCGATTACCATTCTCATCACTAACTTTTTCCTCACCCTCATCCTCAACAATCTCATTCAACCCGCATGATTGAAGCGCACGACTTGCACAAAAGTTTTGGCGCGCTGCGGGTTCTCCAGGGCACAAGCCTTCGCATCGCCAAAGGCGAATCCGTCGTCATCATCGGCCGCAGCGGCGGCGGAAAAAGCATCCTGCTCAAGCACCTCATTGGCCTGCTGAGGCCCGACAAAGGAGAAGTGCGCGTCGAGGGTGAAGACATCAGCCACATGAACGAGCGGCAGCTTCTGCGCGTGCGCCGCAAATTCGGCATGCTTTTTCAAAGCGCGGCGCTGTTCGATTCGATGACGGTCGCCGAGAATGTTGGCTTTGTCCTGATGCGGGAAAAGCGCTCCAGCGAAAGCGATATCCGTGAACGCGTCGCCGAGGCGTTGGAAATGGTGGAGTTGAGCGGCACCGAAGATAAAAAACCCTCTGAGCTTTCAGGCGGCATGCGCAAGCGTGTCGGCCTGGCGCGGGCGATTGTTTACCGGCCTGAGATTGTTCTTTACGATGAGCCGACGACCGGCCTCGATCCTATCGTTGCCGACAGCATCGACCAGCTGATCGTGAGCGTGCGCGAGCGCCTCCATGTTACGACGATTGCTGTCACGCACGATATGCGCAGCGCGCGCCGCATCGCCCAGCGCATCATGATGCTGCACGAAGGCAAGATTTACTTTCAAGGCACTCCAGACGAAGTGTTCAACGCGACCGATCCGATTGTGAGCCGCTTCGTCAAAGGCGAGGCCGATCCGAAAGAACATTCATTTTGATATGCGCGATAAACGGTATGCCGGGAAAGTCGGGTTGTTCGTGGCCATGGCCCTCATTGTCGGTGTGGTGTTGCTGCTGATGTTCAGCAAGGGTTCGACACTTTTTACCCCGACGTACGATTTGCAGCTCAAGGCGCAGACGGTGGCCGGTCTTCGCCAAGGCGCGGTGGTGTTGCTCTCCGGCATTGTTATCGGCAGCGTGAAGGAGGCAGAGGTCGCCTCCGGCGGGCGTGGTGTTCACATCCGAATCCGGATCAAGGACAAATATAAAATCCATTCCGACGCGCGGTTTGTCATCGAGCAAATCGGTTTTCTGGGCGACCAGTATGTCGCGATTTATCCGCAGGAAAACAAGGGGGAGATTCTCGCGCCCGGAACGGTTGTACCCGTCGAAGAGCCATTCAACTTTCAGGAAGTGGGCCGCTCGGCGCGCGACTTAATCGACCATTTCAATGAAACGGCGAAAATCCTGAACGAAGCCATGGACCGAGTCAGCCGCACCCTCCTCAGCGAACACACACTGACCAACGCCACCGCCACGCTGGCGAACTTCCGAACCGTTTCCGAGAAGGCCGTGACCACAATGGACTCGATCAACGGTCTGGTGGCAAGCAACTCCGCCCCCGTGGCAGTCGCCGTCAGCAACCTCGTCGATTTCTCGCACAGCCTCGATAAGCTCTCCTCCGAATTGGGCGAAATGATAGCCACCAATCGGCACGAATTGACCCTGGCTGTCAAAAACCTGCAGACCGCGAGCAAAGTGGTGGAGGGTCTGGCCCGGGATATCGAAGCTGGCAAGGGCCTTGCTGGCACCCTTTTGAAGGATTCGGGATTGCAGGGCAATCTCACGAACATGGTGGCGAATCTGGCGACGCTGAGCAGCAATCTCAACAAATATGGCCTGTTATATAAGCCCAGAAAGCCCAAGCCGCCGGAGCCCGACCGCTTGGTCTATCCGGGTCGAAACCCAATAGCTCAATGAAGTCCCTCTGGGTCATCCGCATTTTTTTCCTCCTGCTGACCACATTTGCCGGGTATGCGGTCAGCCAGCACCGGCCGGATATCATTCATGGTGCGCTCTACGGTGTCATGGTCGGCTTCGGACTAGCCTGGCTAATGATCGCCATCGACATCATGCTGAAGGGCTTTTCGCTGCGGGCTTTTTCCGCCGCCACATTCGGTCTGCTGCTCGGCACCATCGTCGCCTACCTCATTGATCGCACGGAGTTGTTTGTCTATGGCGCCGATGAAAAAACACGGTGGGTTGTCCGTCTGGCGCTATTCCTGAGTTTTGGCTACGTCGGCATGGTGCTGGCGATGCGGAGCAACAAAGAAGATTTTTCTTTGATCATTCCCTACGTGCGCTTCAAGTCCCAGAGCAGACCTGAGAACCTCCTCATCCTCGATACCAGTGCCATCATTGACGGACGCATTGCGGACCTGATCGAGGCGCGCTTTCTCGAGGGAACGATCGTTTTGCCGCGTTTCGTTTTGAAGGAACTGCAATTCATCGCCGATTCTTCCGACACCATCCGACGCGCCCGTGGACGTCGCGGTCTGGAAATGCTGAACCGCATCCAAAAAAATCCGCGCAACGAAGTGCGCATCCACGAGGCGGACATCGCGGATGAAAAGGACGTCGACGCAAAACTGGTGCGTTTGACCCGCGCGCTCGATGGCAAGCTTTTCACCAATGACTACAATCTTGGCAAGATTGCTGAGCTTCAGTCCGTCCCCTGTGTCAACTTGAACGAACTCGCCACCGCCTTGAAGCCACACATTCTCCCGGGTGAGCTTCTGCATCTTCGCATCGTTCGTGAAGGCAAGGAAAGAGGTCAGGGCGTCGGCTACACGCAAGATGGAACGATGGTAGTGGTGCAACACGCGCATCACCTCATCGGCCAGCAAGTCGATGCACAGGTCTCAAGCCTTATTCAAACCGGCGCGGGTGTCATCATCTTCGCGGAGTTGAAACAACAGGCCGCTGCTGCTTAGTTGTAGGGATGAAACTTGTGACGGTTTACCGCGCGTTCAACCCGGCGGATGCGCACCTGATTCGCTCCCTGCTCGAAGCGGCTCAAATCCCTGCCATGGTCGCTGACGAGGCAGCCGCGCTGAGCACAGAAGGTTATTCCATGACAACGGGCGGCATTCGCGTTCAGGTCTCCGAGGACCACGTGGAAGCGGCTCGGGAATTAATTACGACTAAGGCAAACCTGGAAGACAATTAGGGGACATGGCGAAGCGTTCTTCGAAGGTCCTTCATCAACTGGCCGCGCAGCTTTCGCCACGGGAATTCCGCCAGGATCCCGATTTTTGCGCCAAGTACGGCGGTGATAAATGGTTTGCTGTGCGCGTGCCGGAGGCGGTCGCCCTGCCCGCCAGCACTGCCTCCATCGCCAAAATTCTTCGCTTCGCTTTTCAGCATCGTGTCCCTGTGACGCCACGAGGCGCGGGCTTCGGTTATGTGGGCGGCTGCGTCCCTGTTCGAGGGGGCATCGCCCTCTCGCTCGAACGAATGAACCGCATCAAGGAGATCAGTGCCGACGACTTTGTTGCGGTCGTTCAAGCGGGCGTCATCACCCAGAAACTTCAGGATGCTGCGGAAAAACTTGGTCTGTTTTATCCGCCGGACCCGGCCAGCAAAGCCGATTGCTCGTTGGGTGGAAATATCGCCACGAATGCCGGCGGGCCGCGCTGCCTCAAGTACGGCGTTACGCGCGATTACGTCCTTGGCGTTGAAGTCGTGCTCGCGGATGGCACGCTCGTGCGCCTCGGCAGCCGCACTCACAAGAATAAGACCGGTTTCGACCTCGGCCGATTGTTCGTCGGCTCCGAAGGAATGCTCGGCATTGTCACAGAGGCCACGCTCAAACTTTTGCCGTTGCCTCCTTTTCGCGCTGCCCTTTCGGTTGGGTTCGCGAGCATGAAGCATGCGGCCCAGGCGATTCGCGAGATTTTTCGGGCTGGATTTTTGCCGTGCGCCGTGGAAGTGGCTGATGCTTTTACTCTGGCCGCCGCGCGCAAACGCACCGGCAGCAAACGTCTCGATGGCTGCAACGCTCACCTCATCGTCGAACTGGATGGACAGGAAGCCTCGGTCCGGGGCGAGCTCAAAACGGTGGCACGGGTCGTGAGCGCGCTTCAACCCACGTTTGTGGAGAACGCCTGGGGCGCTGCCGCCTGTGAAAAAATCTGGCAGCTTCGTCGCGAATTTTCATACGCCTTGCGCGATACCGGCCTCACCAAGCTCAATGAAGACATTGTCGTGCCGCGCGGGAAGCTCGAGGCGCTCTTCCAATTTGCCGCGCGCCTGCAGCGCAAGCACGGCTTGCCGATCGCCTGTTTCGGCCACGCCGGTGACGGAAATATTCACGTCAATGTCATGGTCGATCTGGATCAGTCGGGCGGCAAAAAGCGCGCCGACGCGGCCCTGGACGACCTCTTTCGGCAGGTACTGGCCTGGGATGGCGTGATCACCGGTGAGCACGGGATCGGCCTGGCCAAAAAGAAATGGTGGCCTCTCGCCGCCGACGAATCGGTGCGCGCGCTTCATTGCACGATCAAACGCGCGCTGGACGAGCGGGGGATTTTGAACCCGGGGAAATTTATTTAACGGCGATCGCGGTATTCGCGGCGGTTGTCACGCCCGCCGCCACGGGAACCACCGCCCCCGGCATAGCCGCCACCTCCGCGTCCTCCCGATGGCGCGCGTTCCTCGCGTGGCCGCGCTTCGTTGACCGTCAAAGCCCGCCCTTGAAAGTCCTTCTGATGAAAGCTTTCGATTGCCTTCTTCGCTTCCTCGGGCGATGACATCTCAACGAACCCGAAACCACGCGATTTGCCGGTAAACTTGTCCTGGATGATGTTCACCGACAGAACAGCGCCGGCGGCGCTGAAATGGTCCTGCAGATCATTTTCGGTGGCGTTGTGGTTAATGTTTCCAACGAACAGTCTGGTTGCCATAGGTTTACTTCAATAGCCCTGACGCGCGCAACAAGTCGTGGGATCAATCAAGGTGCCGGGAAAGACACAGAATGCGGCCAACATACTTCGCTTTGCGCTTACGGGTTGGTGCACATCATCGTCAACTCGCGTCAAAAGACAAGAGAATTGTGGCGACCTGCTCAATTCTTCTCCGCCCTGACTTACTGAACTTATTGCGAAGGCGGATTTTTTTGCTCTGCCGCGGGCGCGGCAATTCCGAGTTTCGCGCGCAGCCTCGTTTGAATCCGGGCGTCAATTCCGTCAGGCTTGAGCATCATGTCGAGCACTGACTTTTTCATCTCATCGAAGGGAGGCAAGGCGAGCACATTGCGCCTGGACGCCATTTTTTGCATGTAGTAGTTCCAGAGATAACGAGCCTGGCTTTCGAGGCCAAGTGCCCGGTCCTCCTCTGATCGATCTTCGTCCGCAAAAGCAATGCTGATCCAATACTGCACTAAAAGTCCTTCCAGCAAAGCTTTCGTTCGGTCGTGCCCGAGGTCGAAAAAGTTTCCCATGATGCGCTGTAACGAAAACTCCTCCATGGAAAGCCCCGGCGGAACCGCGTCGGGATATTTTTCCTTCAGCAGCGCAAACCAGCGTCTCGCCTCCGCCAGGCGGTTATGCGAATAGGACAGGTAAGTCAGTTCACGAAGAAAGTTTTTGTGCGCGTTTTGCACGTTTTGCTTTGACTCAAGTTCTTCGGCAATCATTTGCTCGTAAGCCTGATTTGCACGCTCCGCCCTGTCCAGATTGGGCCCGAACCACATTGGGTCCAGCGAGATCAAGCGCCCGCGTAGAACTGAAAGGCTCATTGATTGATAAACAACCCTGCGAAGAGTGATGAGGTCTGTCTTTTTTGAATATTTAAGCCCGATGTGGCCCCAATAAACCGCGTGCGCCTCCGGTAACCGCCAGTCCAGCGGCCCGTACAACCCGTCAACTTCGCGCATCACTTGCGCATCCATCTTATACTCATTGCGCAGTCTCGTGGCACGAACTCGTTCCGCTTCGGTGGAGGGATTCAGCAATTGGTCAAAATTCGGCTTGGGTCCGCCAAACAGGTTCGTCATCGCGACAGCCCAGTTGTATTTGTAAACGAGATGGGCATCGTCCAGGTTCATCCCCATCTTGTGTTGAAAAAACCACGCGAGCTCGCGATAGATCAAGGCCTCTTTTGGATTATAACGCAGCCCTCCATCCCGTAGCAGCTCTATACCGCGCAGTACCCAGCGCCAGCGGTCTTCGCCGGCAGGAAACTTCACCGAAATGTTGTAAGCCATGTTCCACGCTTGCACGATCCATACCTGGGCAAACGTCGGCTCCAGTTTCGTGATCCAGTCCGCAAGCTGTACCATCTCAAAATACTTCCCGTCATTCTGAAGGTCATTCGCGCGAATCCATAACGCGTTCGCGATCAAGCCGCGAAAACCTCCCAGGGCGACCGTCGTGAAGGCCAGCATCGGCGGAGCATTCTCCAGCGGGGCGATGCGCGTTAGCCCGAGCGTAGCGCGTTGAGTGTTCAGAGCGCGTTGCACCGTCGCTGCCGACCCCAGGAGCAACACAGTCAGTGCCACTAATCCGATCTTGCGCCACTTGCTACGCATCTCACACCTGTGGCTGCGCGGTGGCGAGTTCGCGCCGCGTTAATATCCCCATCCCAAGTGCGGCGACACATCCTCCCATGAACAACACAATCTGTCCGAATGCCTTTAGCAGTTCCAACCATGTAATACTGCGGCCCGTGCTAAGGGACTCTACAGGTGAAAAATCCTTCACCACGTTTATTACCGCCAGCAATCCCTTAAACACCGGCAAAAGCATGAAATCCAGCCATACGGCGGTCGGTCGCTGCGTTTCGTGGTTTACTCCGAGGATCGTTCCTTCGGTTATCGTCGTTGCAAGCGTTCCGCTCGAGAGCACAACGAACAAGATGCTCACGGCAAAAAAGGCGGCTACCGGGAACGACAGAAACGTCGCCGCTGCGAGTCCCAACGCCGCCAGGAGCGCCAGCCAACATGCGATGATCAACAGCCCGCGCAGGAAATTCAGGCCGAAGCCTCCCTCGCGATACAGTACTTCGAAACCATCGTCCAAAGGGATGACCATCGTTGTTGGTTCACCATTGAACATCCGCACAAACAACCGGCCTTGATCGTCAAACAGGTTGGGCGGGATCGCAAACTCATGCGGCGTTTCCGCGGCCAATATTAAATCCTGAATTTGAGCGCGATCCGGGGGCCCAATCTGCCAGCGGGTCAAATATGACCCCGTGGCGTTGGTCTGCGCCACGAAGAACTTCACCCGGACGAAGAGTGGTTCGTCCTTGAGCAGCGCTCGTCTCAAACCGATGTCGATGGTCCAGTCCTTTGCGTAACCGGGCAGCGCGACTTGCTGCGCCGCCTGGACAAGTTCCATGAGCTGGTTTCGCAATTCAGGGTATTCAGATTCCGGAATGCGTGTCTGCTGCACGCGTTGCTGGAAGAGGCGCTGCACCTCCGCCTCCAGATTCGGTTTCGGCGGCTTGAGTGAGCCGCGCGCCACCATGATCTCGCGGCGTAATACCTGTTGCTCACGCGCCGGCAAACGATTGGCGCGATAATGCAGCAGCCCGTACACGCTTGCCCCTGCCACGGCCAGCAACACCAAATTGAGGAACACCAGGCCAAGCCATTTGCCCAGCCAGATTTGCCAGCGCGCGATCGGCTTCACTGCAACCATCTGCAGTTGGCACTCCTCGATGTCTTTCGCAAGGGTTCCGCAAGCCAGCCACAGCGTCGCCAGCCCCAGCAATCCCGTGATCACGCTCAACGTGTACGTCAGCAGTATTTGCGTGAACCCCCGGGCCGTCCCATCGTCTTTAATCAGCAAGGGTAGCAGCACCACCGAGAGGAGGAGGAGCGCGGTCAACACCCAGAACAGGCGGAAGCGAAACGCCGCTTTCCAGGTGAGCAAGGCGATGGCCAGGCAACGTTGCATCGCTACTTCGGTTTGTTCAGCAGCGATGAGAGCTTTTCGTTCGCTTCGGCAAGGTCGGCCGCCGGTTCGGGTTCTGGTTTGACTTCCGCAGGGGGGGGAGGGGTAGAACGCGTCAGCGCTTCCAGTTTTGCGTCGTCCACCGACGGTTTCGCGGTCGGTCTCGCTTCAGCCGCCTCAACCTTCGGCGCAGGCGCGGCCAAGCGTTCCAATATTTTTGCCGGCGCCGTCGAAGGTTCACCTTCGCCACGCAGGTAAGCCGCCACGCGATGGCCTGAAGTAGCTCCCGAAGTTTCCGCCGATTCCCGCGCGCGCTGCACCACGTCCAGAAAGTAACTCTCGAGGTTTTGCGTCGGCGTGTCGATGCGCACCTTATCTTCCGCGACGTCGCGCCGTATCAGTTCCAGCACGCGCTGCATCGTCTCGCGTGCTAGCGGCGGCATCGTAATCCGCACGCGGTCCGGCGTTGCCAGCAGCTCGCGCAGCGTCCCCAGCGCCTGCACTCTGCCTCCATACAGGATTACCACGCGATCGCAGACATCCTCGACATCCGACAACAAGTGACTGCTCAGAATCACCGTCTTGCCACGCCGCGCCAGCGCCAGGATCAAGTCTTTAACTTCCCGGCAGCCGATCGGGTCCAACCCCGCGGTCGGTTCGTCCAGGATCACCAGATCTGGATCGTTGATCAGCGCCTGCGCCAGGCCAATGCGCCGCTGCATTCCTTTGGAGAACTCGCCGACAGCGCGCGTGCGTGTTTGCGTCAACCCCACCATTTCCAGCAACTGCTCCGTACGGGCTTCGCGGTCCTTTTTCGGCAAAGTGAACAGGTTCCCAAAAAAATCCAGCGTCTCCCGCGAGTTCAGATACCGGTAGAGATAGGATTCTTCGGGCAAGTAACCGATGCGCGACTTCGTTTGTACATGGCGCGGCGAATGCCCAAAGACTTCGATGTGCCCGCGCGTGGGATACAACAGCCCCAGAAGCATTTTGACTGTGGTCGATTTGCCCGAACCATTCGGCCCCAGAAGTCCAAACACCTCACCGCGGCGCACCTCAAAATCGATATTGTCCACGGCACGCGCTTTCGGGCGGCCCCAAAAGTCCTTGAAGACCTTCGTCAAACCGCGCACTGCCACTACGGTCTCGCGATCCGCTGCGGCGGGCGTCGTCGTTTGCTCGGGGGCTGCTGCGATCATGCGAGCTGCGGCTTCAACTCACCGGCGACCGCTTCCCCGTTGCCGGCGGTCGCTGGCTCCGTCGGTGTCACTGGGTGATATGGCTCCAACTCTTCACCCTGCCGGACCAGGCGTGCGCTATTGAAAATGACGATGAAGGAGCCGGCGTTGTGCATAATCGCCGCCACGATCGGATTCAAGTAACCGAACGCCGCCAGCGCCAAACCGCCGATGATAAAAAACACGCCCACCAAAAAATTCTGGTTGATGACTGCGCGCGTGCTGCGCGAGAGCCGCACCAGGAATGGCAGTCGCCGCAAATCGTTGTTCATCAGCGCGATGGTGGCGCTGTGGATTGCGACTTCGCTTCCGGCTGCGCCCATCGCGATGCCGATATCACCGGCCGCGAGCGCCGGCGCGTCGTTCACGCCGTCGCCCACCACCGCCACGCGATAGCCGCGCGCTTTGGTCTGCCGAACGAACTCCACCTTGTTCTGCGGCAGGCAATCTCCGACTGCTTCCTCGCACGCGATCTCTTTCGCCACGCGCGTGGCGACCGGTTGCCGGTCTCCGGACACCATCGCCACACGGCGAACCCCTGACTGTTTTAATTCCGCGAGCGCCTCGCGCGCTTCACTGCGCGTTTCGTCCTGCAAACCCAGCCAGCCAATGAACTTTCCGTTCCGCGCCACGAAAATCAGGCTGAAGCCTTCGGTCTCGTTCAGATCGACCGATTTCATTACGTCCTCGGCGACGCCGCTGTCTTTCAGCCATAGCGCGCGCCCGACCACGATCGTGGCGCTGTCCACATCAGCCTTGATCCCACGCCCCGCAGCTTCCGCAAAATTCTTGGGCTCACTCAACGGGACGCCCGCGTCCTGCGCCAGCTGCGCCAGTGCCTTCGCCGTGGGATGATTGCTGTATTTTTCCGCCGAAGCCGCCAGGCGCAGCAACTCCGCCGGTTGCACACCTTCAATCGGTGACAGTCGGCTCACGGCCAATTTGCCGGTGGTCAGCGTTCCCGTCTTGTCGAATACAAATGCATTGATCCGCGCGGCCAGTTCGATGTCGCTCACGTTTTTGATCAAGATGCCCAGCCGAGCGGCCGCCGAAAGCGCCGCGACCATCGCGGTCGGCGTCGCCAAAATAAACGCGCACGGGCACGCCACCACCAGCACGGCGATGACGCGATTGAGTTTCTCGGCCAGGCTTCCTGTCGTGAACGCCCACACCAGCGCCGCAATCGCCAGCACCAGCGGCGTGTAATACACCATGTATTGATCGATCAAGCGCATGATCGGCAGCTTCGTTTTCTCCGCGGCCAAAATCAGTTCGCGCACGCGCCCCAGCGTCGTGTCCTGCCCCGCGCGTGTCACCTTCACTTCCAGCACGCCCGTCAGATTTTGCGTACCGGCGAAAACATCGTCTCCCGTCGTTTTATCGACGGGGAGCGATTCGCCGGTAATGTTCGCCTGGTTGAATGATCCCTGCCCGTTCACGATCACGCCGTCCGCCGCCACGTTGTCTCCGGGTCGAATCCGAATCACATCGCCGATCGCCAGGTCTTTTGTCGCGACTTCCTCCTCACCTTTGGCCGTGATGCGCCGTGCTTTCGTTGGCGTCAGTTTGATCAATGATTCAATCGACGCTCGCGCCCCTTCCGCGGTGCGCGTCTCGATGATTTCGCCCATCAACATGAAAAAGGCCACCAGTCCCGCCGTCTTATAATCGCCGGATGCAAACGAAGCCAGCACGGCAATCCCTACCAGTTCATTGATGCTCAGAATGCCCTGCCGCAAATCCTTGATCGCCGTCCACACGATCGGGTAACCCAGCAGGATCGCTCCGATCATCGCGCTGGCGCTCGCGATCATCGTCCCTTTGTGAAATGCCCAATCGACGATAAACGCGTTCAGCACGAACACCAGCCCCACCAAAAGCTGCACCAGCCGCACCGAAGTGTGCGAATGATCGTGCCCGCAACCGCACGACTCGTCGTGCTCATGATTATGATGGGCGTGATCATGAGGATGCTCGTGCTCATGTTCTCTTCGACTTAATAACGACGTCACCTGCATAGAAATTCTAATATACCCGTTTTCCCGCTCATTGCACGCGATGGCTCCCTAGTGCCCTTCGGCCTTTGGCGGTTCCAGTGTCTTTAGCTTCTCCGGCTCGCGATTCAATTGGATTCGAATCTCCCGAGGGTTCCCTTCGCGCGTCGGCACCATGAACTTTTCCACTTGCGCATTCGTAAAAATCTTCTGAAACGCCTCCAGCCGCCGCATATTGCGGAACAGCTCCGGGTTTTTGCGATATTCGGGCAGCAAGCTGGTGAACCGGTTCGATTCGCCCGCTACGAATTGCACCATCCGCGTTTTGTCGCTTTCACCGGTCGCGATCCGAATCACCGCGTCACTTTGGGCCTGGTTCAACGTCTGGTTGGCTGCGCTCCGCGCATCCAGCAAAGTCTTGCCCCGGCGCGCTTCCGCCTCCGACACCGCCGCAAAGGCCGCCCGCAGCTTCAGCGGCGCCGTGGCGTCGAGATTAATTTGGTCCACCACGATGCCCAGTTTCTGCGTCGCAATCGCTCGCTCCAGATGAAGCCGCACTCTTTCTTTGAATCCGCTCACATCGCGGCTTAAGGCATCGTGCGCCGTGTACGTGGCACTGCCGTAAATGAGCGCGTTATTGAACGCGTTCCAAACCGCGTTCGACGCATTCACGAAGGCAAATTCATAGTCCAGCCCCGGCTCCGCGATCCGGTATCGCAACTCCCCCTTCACGTGGATGATGTTTCCGTCGGCGGTTAGGACGTAACCTTCCTGCGCGGGATTAAGCGACTCCGGCGCAGGCGGCAATACCCCTGTCGCCTCCATGGCGGCGGTCGTTCGGTACCATCCGACTGTGGACTGGATCGTTTGCACCTGACCCACCGGAATTCGCACCACTTCATCGATCGGATACGGAAACGACCAGTGCGCGCCGGGCTCAAGCAACACATTGTCGCCTTTGCCGAGCGGTTTTCCCAGCCGCAGGATCACCGCCTTTTCCTGGGGCTGCACCACGAAGAACCCGGAGCCGAGGAATACCAGCACCATGATCACCAGCACGATCTTGACGATCACGAAGCTGCTCCGCAGCGCCTCCGAAAGCGCCTGCGAACCGGCGTCCTCCGTCGGTTCGGGCGGCGTGGGCGCGCTCGGCGGTGTTGCCTTTCTGCGCGGCTCCAGCAAATCGATGCCGTTACTCATTGGTCGTATTCGAGGAAATCTTCGGTGCGGTCGGCGCCGTCGACGGCCCGCCGTTCAACAAATTTAGCGGGAAAGTCTGCGTATCCAGGATCAGCGTCGTGCGTTCCTTCAGAAAATCCTCCAGCGCGCGCAACTGCATGAGAAACTTCCCCAGCTCCGGTTCCTGCTCAAACACCTGCAACGACGCCGCCGCCAGCCTGTCGCCCTCGCCACGAATCTGCGTCGCCTGGGCGTCCGCTTCCGAAAGCACATTTGCGCTCGCCAGGTTCGCCGCCGACCGAATGTCGCTCGCCTCGCGCTGCCCTGCGGACTCAATTTGTCGCACTTGCAACTGCCGTTCGGCCTGCATTCGCTCGAACACCAGTTTCGTGACACTCTCCGGTAGGCCTATCCGCTTGATCCCCACAAACTTCACTTCCACTCCGTAGCCGTTCGCCTGCACGTCTTTCTGAATCCGCTGCAAAACCTCCTGCTCGATCTGTTCGAATTTCAGCTGTTTCTCGTCCGTTGAGATGAAATCCGAAAACGGATGCGTTCCCACCACTCCGCTGTAGGCACTCCGCGCCAGCCCCGACAGCGCTTCCTCAAGTCGCACAACCGAGTCGCCGAACTTCGGAAAAAACACCTGCGGCTGCGCGATGTTCCAGCCCGCATAAACCTTGATCAACAGGCTGTGCCCGTCCGCCGTGAAGACCTGCTCGAACTTGCTTTCGAAATTCTGAATGCGCTTGTCAAACTTATACACCTGCTGAATTGGCCACGGCCATTTCACGTACGCCCCCGGTTCAGTCACTGGTCGCGTCGGTTTCCCGAACGTCGTCACCATCGCCACCTCGGTCGTCCGCACCTGGAAGAAAATCAGCAGCAGGCCGAAGATGAACAGCAGCAACAGCCCTATCGTGATCGTTATCGGATTTCTTTTCATAACTATCGTGGCGCCGGCGCCGCCGGCATCGGCACATTCAAAATGTCACCGGCTCGAATCCGGTCTTCAAGGTTCAACAGGATCACGTCGTGCGAATTCGTCCCAGTCATGACCAGCTTCCTCGTGCCGGCACTGTAGCGGCTCAACGCCTGGGCGTACGCGAGATGCGAATACACGGTCGGCGACGCCTTAAAAGCTGGGATCTGGTTCGTGAATTGCGCCGCCCTCGCCGCCGCCCCCACCGCGCGGCTTGTGCTCGCCGCCTCCGCGTTGCGTCTGCGCTGCAGCGCCTCTGCAAGCGACCACGAATTGGTCGCCACCGCATCCGTCTGCGCCTTTAATCGCTCCGCCTCGCGTTTCTGCGTCGCCCCAATCACTTCCTCGTAGGCTCCGGCCACGCTCACCGGCGGATGAATGTCCTGCAGCCCCAGGAACACAATTTTCACTCCCAGATCCTCCGCGTCCGCCCGCGTCTGAATCCGTTGTCGCAATTCCTCCGCCGCCTTGAACCGTCCGGTGGACATGATCTCCAGCAGGTCCACCCCCACGAGGTATCGCACCACTTCGCGAGTGCCAATGTCCTCCAGCAGCTTGGCCGGCTTCATGTGTTTGTAGGCCCATTTCTTCACGTCACTAATTTGAAACTGCACCGGAATGCTGACCGACAACAAACTCACCGGCGGAATTCTTTTGCCCTCGACCGTGTTCGTCGTCGCGCCGGGTTCGCGGCTCGCCACCAACAGGTTAAATTCTTCCTGATAGTGCCGAACGGTCCACAGCACCGTGTCTGCCTCGGGCCGCTGGTCGTGGTGGTCGCCTTCCTCCTGGTGCACGAATCCAACGTTAAAAGTTTGAATTTCATCCGTACGGAAGCGCTGCACGCGGTCCACCGGCCAGAACCATTTCAGGTGCATCCCGGGCTTCAACACGTCCCGCTTCGCCACGGGTCGCCCAAATCGCTCCAGCAAACCGGCTTCACCGGCCTCAATGAACACAAAGCACGATGACAAGAGCAGCACTGCCAATTGCGCGAGCAAGAATCGCGGGAAGTTTCGCTCCACAAAGCGATAGAAGGAAGTTTCCGACACCTTGAAGCCGAACTGATAATCCAGCACGTGCGCCGCCGTCGAAAACAACCCTTCCGGATGACTCAGCAGCCCCACCAGCCGGCTCTCGTAAAGCAAACGCGTCTGCTTACCCTTCACCCGCGGCCGATACAATTCCAGGATCAGCCCCATCAACGTCTCGAATGCGATCAGCCCCAGCAACACTGCTCCCGCGGCCGCCACGAAATAATCCACGCGCGGAAACTTCGCCAGCGCAGCCACAATCGTCAGCATCGCTACCGCGCACGCGTAGGCCGACAGCAACAAGTGGTTCGCCCCTGGCCGTAGCAGCCGATCGTTGCGGATCCGCGCCACTCCGGCCGAGAACCGCCCCAACAAAAACAGGAGCAGGAAAAGAACGCCGAAAATCGACAGCGCCACCGCGGGTTGTTTCAGCGCCGGCTTGCCCGGCTGTTGCAGCCATTGCCAGAGCAGCCATGCGCCGATCCCTTGCGCCAGCAACAGCGCGATCGTGATCCCCGGCACGAAATACCGCTCGAATTGCTCCCGGGAGCGCCCCGCCGGAAAGGCATCCGTCCCCTCGTTAAACAGCGCCGACGTCGAGCGCGCCTTCGTCAACTCGTCGTACTCCATCCGTTCCAGCCGCTCCCGCTCCTCCAGTCGCATCTGGAACCAGCTCACCAGCGCCACCGCAAACCCGTAGGCGACAAACGCCGACGAGACCTGTGCGGATAGAGAATTCGCGTACCGCCCAACCCCGTACACGCACACCGCCGTTATCAGCAGGACGACTGCGTTCAACAAGCCACTGTTCCCTTTCCGTTCCATGCTTTAAGTTAGCTCACGGTCTTCAAACAAAAATAACGCCAGCGCCAGCGCCGCGCCCACATAGGCCATCGTGTAACCCGCCGCCGAACCCAGATAACGAGCTGGAATCCCCGCTTTCCCTTCCTCCAGCGTGTCGGCCAGCCACAGTAACTGCCAATTCGGCAGTGCCCCATAAAAAATGTTCGCCCACCACGAGCCGGCTTCCGCTCGCCGTCCGAACAAGTAATCCGACATCAGCCCCAGCATGAAAAATCCGGAGCACACCGCCAGCGTGGCGATCACTTCCAATCGCGTCGAGCATGCCAGCGCCAGCGCGGCGAGAATCCAAAACGCGAACAGAATCAACACACCCGCCTGCCACATGCGCGGATCCAGCCCTTGCCCCCACCGCTGTGGTTTGCCTTCCTTGCTGATGAAATTGATCACGACGAAGGCCAGCGTCACCACCAGCGCCACGCTCAGGACCGCGTCCGACACGAAGGGCCGGCGCAGGAAAAAATTGCTGAACCCTCCCATTGCGTACGCAATCACGAAACCTGCCGCGAAAATGCCGAGCGCGATCCAATCCGTGTCCCCGTAGGCGTCAAACGCCATCCGACTGGCCAGCAGACAGGCTATCAGGTCCACATATGCCAACAACGCCAGCGCCAGCGCCAGCCCCATGTATTTTGCCAGCAAAAACTGCGCGCGCCCCACCGGCTTGGCCAGCACCGCCAGCGCTGTCCCTGTGCGAATTTCACGCGCCAATGAGTTAGAAGCACTCAGTACTGCCGCCAGCAACCCCGTTAACAACATCACCGCCAGCACGCTGTCTTTGACCAGCTTGGGCTCATCCCCGAACCCGAAATACGAAATGCTCGACAAAAACGCGATAAACAGCGCCGAGGCGCTCATTAACAGCAGAAAAATTGGCTGCCGAATCAGCTCCATAAACGCGTTGGCGGCGATTGTAACGAATTGGCGCACAGGCTCGTAAGCTGCCAAGATGACGAATCATACGCCTATTGGCAAACCGTTATCTCGCAATGCCCGTGCCAACCTGGCAACACCGCTCCGCCGGCGTCCGGGTAGGGTCGGCGCTCCGCCGCCGACCGCAGACGTCTAGTCGGGCGTCGAGCTTCGCGAAGCGTCATGGAGTGCGGCACTCCCGTGCCGCTTTGACCCGCAGCCAAAATCTGTAACCACCGAGGTAACGAGGTGGCACTTCTCGTTGGTGCTCCAGGCGCTCGGTTTTGTCGAATGCGCATTTGAATTCGCGACAGCGTCGTGGAGTGCGGCGCTGCTGTGCCGCTTTTCCGCGCAACCTTAACCATCAACCGTAGCCTCGCAAAGTCGCGATGCGCGCCCTCACGAGAAAAACGAGTCTTGCTGTGAAATCTCCCCTGCCCTAAAAACGTATCGCGCCCCGGTTTATGCCCGAGACCTTCAAATACGATGTCTTCCTGAGCCACAGTTCGAAGGACAAGACTATCGTGCGCGACGTCGCCGAGCGCCTCCGCAAAGACGGTGTAAAGGTCTGGTTCGATGAATGGGAGATCAAGCCAGGGGACAGCATCCCGTCGAAGATCGACGAAAGGTTGGACCAATCCTTTACATCAACTGGCGACCGACAATTTCATGAGTGCGAAGCGTTTTAGAATCGCCTTCTCCTTCGCGGGGGAAAAGAGGGACTTTGTTGCCAAGGGGTCGCCGGTCACAATCGCAGTCTGGTCATAGCCCTCATGCGGCAAGGGAAGGCTGCCGACGCCCTGCCCTACGCCCGTCGCGCGGTTGAAATCTACACCCGCCTCGGCTCACCCAACCTCGCCGATGCCCAAGCGATCCTGCGGGAGTGCGAAGGGTGAGCGCATCACGCTGCAATTGCCGCTCTCCGGCGAACTCAATCGCCTCACCTGGAAAGACGTAGTCGCAAGGCGGTGGTGTGCTTGTTGGGCACCCCGGTGTGGTGTGGGAGCTAAAGTTTAGCTACGAGTGTGGCGCGATTGGGCTTAGCACCCTGCGTGCCATACAGCGCCGATTGTTTCAAAATAAATCCAAAAATATTTATGGGGGGTTACCCAATACTCGTCCAACCCCCTCTGCTACACTTCACCCGTATGAAAATAAAAAATATAGTTCCACTCGTGATCACGGGGCTTTCTGTGCCCTTCGCGTCTTTGCGGTTCAAAAACTACTCCTCTCGGTCATCTGGCCATATTTAACCATTTAACTCATTCACTCATTTAACCCTTTGCTTGCACCATGCACACTGAAGAAACCAAAAACCAATTCATCGAACTCCGCGCCAAAGGCTGGAGCTTCGACCGTATTGCCGAGGAACTGAGCGTCTCCAAGCGCACGCTGATCCGTTGGCATGAGGAATCCGGCATCCAGATCGAAAACCTCCGCCAGATCGAACTCGAACGCGTTCAGGAACGCCTCCTCGGCTCCCAGGCCGAACAGCTTGAAGCCCTGATCGTCGAGTACCAGCGTTACCGCAACGAACTGCTCACCCGCGATCCCGGACGCGTCCCCCAATACATGCTCTTTCGCATCGTGGCTCGCCTTCGCGACCAACTCGAACGCCGCCTGGTCACACCTCGCTTCCAACCCGAGTCTCAACCAGCTCTCGCCGGGGCAAACGTCACGTCCTCAATCTCCGAAGCAAATCCCGCGGCATGATCTCGCCCAAAAATGTCACCATTATGTCACCATTTTTGTCACTGCGAAATTCTTACCCCCGTCAGCGCAGGCACTTACAAATTCGACACTCGAAAATGGTGACATTTTCGGTAGAGCTGTCGGCGCGCCGCGCAATACACCCGGACAAAACCGAACGAGACCGAACGATTTCACAATTTTTCAAAAATCGACCACGCTGTATCAACAACTTGCGACGACGCCTTCCCGGATCGTTCGATTTTCGGCGTCCCACAATTTTGCCATTTGCATTTCGGTCCGTCGGCGTGCGGAAATCAGTTGAAAGAATCGCTCAGTCTGGGCGTATTATCGACGTAGCTTCGCTCGCTATCGAGCCTGGGCCTATGAACACGAAACTGGAACCTCCGCTTCGCGTCTCCAGTGCGTTCTCGATGCTCGTCGTTCTCACGACCCTCGCCAATTCGGCCCGCTGTGCCGACCCTCAAACGCGCGTGCGCCGCACTGATGCGCTCCCAGTGCGCTCTCTTCCAACGAGAGTTCTCGGCACGACCGCGAGAACGGAGGGCACCAACGGCTTGGTTGCTCTCCACAGAGCCGATTATCAAGTCCTTGTTCGCCAGGGCACCAATTTCGTTGCCGCAAAAGGTGGTGTTACCAATCTCGATGGCACAACCTTCGCCAGAGTGCCGGTCGGAGTTCCCTACTACGTTCTTCCGGCTGGTGTTTCTCGCATCCGCGGCACGAACTCCGTCGCAGCCGCTGAGGTCGGGATGGTGACGCGCAATGGCCGCAACATCACTGGCCGCCTCATTCTCGCGCAGGACGCTCTGTTCGATTACGACCCCGCGAGCAACGACTTCCGGACCCTCTTGCGCGTCGGTTGGGAGACTACGAATAGCGTGGCGGAAAGTGCGGAGCTCTTGCCGGTTCACGTGCGATTGAGTACGGGTGTCTTTAAGCACGACACCAATTACGTTGCCATCGAGCAGCCCGGCATTCCGGGCGAGAAGCAAATCTTGCTCACCGCCCTGCGGGGTTACACCCAGCGCGCCATCAAGGCGCGTAGCTCCGATAAAAACGGCTCCTCGCTCCCGGAGGCCGAATTGGTCATCGAGACCGAGCAGCGCAGCATGTGGAGCCTTTTCAGTATGCTCGTTCCCGGTCGCACCTGGGTTGCTCTGTTCGTGGGCGGCGCGCTGGGTTCCATGGTGCGGTTCCGGCGCACCTTTCGTCTCAAGCGCGAACGCGTCGGCGGCGCCCGACCAGCCCATCGCTGGTTGGATGCTTTATGGTTCGCGATCGAAGCGTTCATCCTGCCTGCAGTCACTTACATACTGCTCATTGCCGGCTACGTCACTTTCGACAAAGTGCCATGGGCTAATGGCCTGGGCGGCGCGCTCGCCTGGGGCGTTTTCGTTGGACTGCTCGGCACATCCGTTATCGAGATGCTGGGTCTCCCTGGATCGAAAGAACCCGCAACCGGTGACTCCACCGAACCTTCTCCGGTAGCGCCCGCCTGATTATGTCAGGCGAAAAAACTGCCCACACTGGTCCGCACATCGACTGCGAACGCCATCACACGAGCCTTGCCGTCACCGATGTTCTTGCCGCCGCCGATTTCTACACCAAAAAACTCGGGTTCACGCTCGCGTTTACGTGGGGTGAACCGACGACGATGGCGGGCGTAAACCTGGACAAAGTCCAAATATTCCTCGAACAGGGTATGCCGCAACCGAAGGGCTGCTCAGTATTTTTTGTCGTTGGCAACGCCGACGAGGTGTACGAATTCCACCGCGCCAATGGCGTCGAAATCGTCACCCCGCCCGGCGACCGGCCTTATGGATTGCGCGACTACCGCGTTCGCGATCTTTACGGCTACGAACTCGAATTCGGCCACTACATTTACAACCAGGGGTCGCCTCTCAAGATCGAGCGTGTCGATGTCCCTGTGCGCCTCGAGAAACGCCTCGCCGCTCTCCTCCGTGACCTGGCCGCGCACAAGCGCATGAGCCTGAGCAGTTGCCTGGAGGAAATACTGCTGCACACCAATGAACCCCTCGGCGACGGCGTCGCCAGCCCCCACACCAAATCAACCCTTCGCCACATCCAGCAACTCAAGAAAAAGCACGGCATCGACTACGACTCCCACGCCAGTTACCGCTTCGTCGAAGAGTAATTGCGAAAAGCAAAAGGGCCGGCCCTGCGAAAGGCCGGCCCTTATTACCTCGCGTTACTACTTCTGCAAAGGTTCAACGATGCTCCCGTCGGCAGCAACTTTCATGGTTGGGTTCTTCCCGGAATCCTTGAACTCGATTTCATAGATCACCCGGCCGTTGTCATCGGTTTTGTTCACGCTCGCGATTTCGGCGTTGCCAATGCGAGCCTGAACGCTTTTGCGAACCGGTTCGGGCAACGCGCTGAGTTGCGACTTCGTGCTCGCGCTTCCCTTGACTTCCAGCGAAGCCTTTCCGCTGGCGCCGAGCGTGGCGGTGTCGTCGCGAATGATGGTGCCGTCGGCGGCAAAGATCATCTTCGGATTCGTGCCGGGATCGGCGAACTCAACTTCATAGACCGTCATGCCGTCACGTTTCTTTTCGTTGACACTCGCGATCTCCGCGCGCGGCGCGTGTGACTTCACCGCTTTTTGGACGGACGCGGGGAGTTTGTTGAACTCCGCCGACGTCTCAGTGATTTGCTTCGAGCAACCGACCACCAGCACGGCTGCCATTACTGCTGCAATGAACGTTTTCATGCCTTAACGTTAAAGCCGGGCGGCTCGGGCGCGAGGTAGGGTATGCGGAAGACGTCGGTAGGTGTATCCCGCTTGCCGTGAACAACTTACGGGTCACTACAACACCTGCAGTAGTTTTCGAATCTCCTTCAACCGGCTTCTGGCGTCGGATTTGGTCAACCGCGGGAACTTGCCACCGACCTGAAGGTAGTCAGCGTTGCGGGTGAGCATGAGTTTGGAGCCGCGGGATTCAACCGCTGTGATGTTTTTCCCGGCGGCGAGGATTTTGAGATCGGAGACCTGCAGGAGCAGTTCGACGGGCTCGGGAATCTTCCCGAAACGATCGGTCATTTCAGCGCGCAGTTTTTCGAGCGCCGGTTTGTCGTTGAATTCAGCGATGCGCCGGTACATTTCAACGCGCTGGTGTGAGTCGTTGATATAGGAGAGCGGGATGTAAGCCGGAACGCGCTGCACTTCGCCTTCGTCCGGCTCGGGTTCCGAAGTATCTTCGGAGTACGTTGCGGTTTCTCGCGGAATATTGATGACCAACGCATCCGCGCTTTTAGCCCTCGACCCTCGACCCTCGACCCTCGACGCCTTCTTCCCTTCTTCAGCGGCGTTGAGGGCGAGGAAGTCGAGCCGCACCTGGACTTCGAGGCGTGGCTTCACCTTTTCGCCTTTGATCGAAGCGATACTTTGTTTCAAAAGCTGGCAGTACAGATCGAAACCCACTGCCGTGATGTGGCCGCTTTGTTGCGCGCCAAGCAGATTTCCCGCGCCGCGGATTTCGAGGTCGCGCATGGCGATCTTAAAGCCGCTGCCCAGGCTGGAGTACTGCTTAATCGCGCTGATGCGCTTGCGCGCGTCCGTAAGCAAACCGGCGTGGCGCGGCAGCAGCAGGTACGCGTAAGCCTGGTGCTTGTAACGGCCCACACGCCCGCGAAGTTGATAGAGATCGCTCAGGCCGAAACGGTCGGCGCGATCGATGATAATCGTGTTGGCGTTCGGAATATCGATGCCGCTTTCGATAATCGTCGTGGAGAGCAACACGTCGGCTTCGCCGTTGATGAACTTCGTCATCACTTCCTCGAGTTCATCCGAATTCATTTGACCGTGGCCGACGAGAATGCGTGCGCGTGGCACCAGCGACCGAAGCCGCGTCGCCACGGCGTCGATGTCGAACACGCGGTTGTGCAGATAATAGACCTGGCCCTCGCGATTGAGTTCGCGCTGGATCGCGTCGCGGATCACCCGTTCGTCGTATTGCGTGACGATGGTCTCCACCGGCAAACGGTCCTGCGGCGGCGTCTCAATCGTGCTCATGTCGCGTGCGCCCGTGAGCGCGAGGTAAAGCGTTCGCGGGATGGGCGTCGCACTGAGCGTGAGGACATCGACGAGCCGACGGAGCAGCTTGAACTTTTCCTTGTGCAACACCCCGAAGCGTTGCTCCTCGTCGATGATAACCAGGCCCAGGTCTTTAAATTCAACGTCACTTTGCACGAGACGGTGGGTCCCAATCACGATGTCCACCGCCCCCTCCGCGAGGCCTTTGAGCACCTGCTTTTGCTGGCGCACCGTGCGAAAACGCGAGAGCAACTCGATGCGCAGTGGGTAATCGGCCATCCGCTCGCGAAATGTGTTGAAGTGTTGCTGCGCCAGCACCGTCGTCGGCACGAGAATGGCGACCTGCTTGCCGCCCATCACCGCCTTGAACGCGGCGCGAATCGCAACTTCGGTTTTGCCGTAGCCCACATCGCCGCAGATGAGCCGGTCCATCGGCTTGGGGCGTTCCATGTCGTGCTTGGCCTCGACGATCGCCCGCATCTGATCAGGCGTTTCCTCGTAAACGAAGGCGCTCTCAAATTCCCGCTGCCACGGAGTGTCCGAGGGGAAGGAATGGCCGGCCTGGGACTCGCGCGCGGCCTGAATATGGAGGAGTTCGCCCGCCAGATCGCGCACGGCGCGCTCAGCCTGTTCCTTCGCCTTGGCCCAGCGACTGCCGCCGAGAGTATTGAGGGCAGGCCGCGCCTTGCCGGTGCCAACATACTTGCTGACGAGGTGCGCCTCGCTCACGGGAACGTAAAGTCGCGGCGCTGGTTGCGTGGGATCGCTCGGGGCGTATTCGATCACAAGACATTCCTGCGCTTCCACTGCGGCAGCACGCTCCAGCTTTTTTGTGCCGCCGGGAATCGGCATCATCTCGAGCCCGACGTAGCGACCGATGCCATGCTGGAGATGCACGACGTACTCGCCTTCGTCGAGGTCAGTGAAATCGATGTCGAGGAGCGAGCGGCTCGTCGCGGCGTGCGGCGACTTGAGGCGACGGGGACGCTGCACTTTGTAGCGGCCAAAAATTTCCGCGTCCGTGACGACAACCAGTCGCGCTTCGTGCGAGAGAAAGCCACGCGCGAGTGTGCCAATGTGCAATTCGGGACGTTTCCGCGGACCCTCGGTCTGAAGACCGTACTCAGCCCAGACTTCCGCGAAACGTTGTTGCTCGCCCTGGTTGTTGCAAAAAACGTGGACGGCGTAATCCTGCCGGAGCCAGCGGTGGAGTTGCGCGAAGAATTCGCGGCGTTGCGTTTCAACCACCTGCGGGTCAGGCGCGCGGTCCACAACGGGGCGGAACGGATCGAGCGAGCCCAGGCCGAAATCGAGAATTTCACGGACATCGGCCAGCGCGAGCGCCGAAAAATTAGCGCCTTCGCTCGCCGTCACCAGCGTTCCTGCTTTCGTAAGATTCGTGAGAACGCTCGTCCATTGCGTGTGGAACGGATCGTTGGCAGGCAGAGTCTGGGCATATTGGGAAGCGTGTTCGTCAAGGCGCTCCGGTTCACAGAGAACGTAAATGGTGTCGGGAGGAAGATGATCGATTAGCGTGCCGGCGACTTCCTGAGCATTGCTGCCGTCGTCGATGAACCGCTTGAGCATCCCCACTTCCCCGCCGGGCGGCAGCGTGATTTCGCCGATGGTCTCCCGTGAAATTTGCGTGATCGGATCGAAGTAGCGCAGCGATTCAAGATCGTCGCCGAAAAATTCGAGCCGCACCGGCCAGGGACTGTTGAGGGGAAAGATATCGAGAATGCCCCCGCGCAATGCGCACTCGCCTTTGCCGTTCACCTGGGCTTCCGGCTCGTAACCCTGCGCTTCGAGCCATTCCATGATCTGCACCGGATCAACGTTCTCCCCGCGCTTGAGCGTGCGCATGCGCTCCCTCAGGGCTGAAGGAGAAAATGTCTTTTGGGTGAGCGCAGCAACGTTACCCACGACGACAGGAGCAGTGGTGTTGCTCAGCGCCACGAGCGTTTCAAGTCTCTCACTGATGACATCAACGTGCGGCAGCTTAGCCTCATGCGGCAGGACTTCCCACGCGGGATAAAAAAGCGGAGCCGAAGCCACATGGTTAGATTGCGCGACCGTGAGCCAGGTGTGGAGGTCTTGATGGAAAACTTCCTGGGCTTTCACACCGTCCACGACCGCGAGAATCGCCCGGTCTGGAAAGCTGTGACGCAACCATGCCGTCAGAAAGGGCTGCGCTCCCGCAGCCACGCCGGTGACAGGCAACACCCTCCCCTTCTCCAGGCGCTGAAGGAGGTCCTGTGCAGCGGGAGTTTTGGCCACGGCAGCAAACATCGATGGGGCCGCCGCTTTTACCAGCTTGTCTACCAACCGCTGGCAACGTCGCAGCGAATACAGGCGCAGTCAATGAATGGCCTCCCGGGATGTGTTATCAACCAATTGTTTCGATTGTAATAATCATTTGATAACCGAAAACGGCCAATTACAGCGTCCCAACGCCCTCGGCAACCCCCAGCCGCACCGCGTTTTAGCAGAAAAAACGTGTTGCAATGGGTTTGGCTTTTCCCTTAGTGTCCGCGGCAATGCACCGTTTGGTGCGTGTTGGGCGTGCGCAAGCGCGTTCAAAAACGCTAAACGAAACTAGATCGCAAGATCGCAGGAGGAACGAATGAAAGTAAACAGGTGGACTATAGGTCTGGCCGCCGCAGGGTTGGTCAGCCTACCTTCGGTGACACAAGCCGAAGAAAAGGCCAGCCCGGTTATGTCGGCGCTGTCCTCGACAACATTAAGCGGGTATGTGAGCGCTTCAGTGTGGTGGGTGCCGGGCACCGGCAACGCCAACCTGCCGACGTTCTCATACGGAGGCCCAGCCAAAGCCGACGGCTTCAACCTCGACGTCGTCAAGTTGGCCATCGAACGCCCGCTGGACGAAGGTCAGTGGTCAGCCGGCTACAAGTTCGAAGGTCTCTTCGGCCCTGACGCGAATGCGTTGGCGACGACCTCGAGCGGCCTGGCGACGTCCGACTTCGCCATCAAGCAAGCCTATGTCGCATTGCGCGCGCCGGCCGGTAACGGTCTCGACCTCAAGCTCGGTGTGTGGGATACGATCATCGGCTACGAAACGTTCGACGCGGGCAACAACCCGAACTACACGCGCTCATACGGCTTCACCCTTGAGCCGACGACACACACGGGCCTGCTGGCCACTTACCAGTTGAATGAGATGTTCGGCCTTGCCGCGGGTATTGCGAACACCTTTGGGCCAACGATCAATGCCAAGGCGCACGCTCCATTTGGCACCGGCGCCGAGTCCTACAAGACCTACATGGGATCGGTCGCCTTCACCGCGCCCGAGTCCATGGGCTTCATGCAGGGCTCGACCTTGTACTTCGGCGTGATCAACGGCTTCGACAGTGCCGCTGACGACGACCGCACGCATTGGTACGCGGGCGGCACGATTGCGACGCCTGTAGCGGGCTTGAAGCTGGGCGCCTCAATTGACTACACCACTGCCGACATCGACGGTGCGGCGAACGACAATCCGTACGCCGGCGCGTATGCGTTGTATCTGTCGTTTGCGGCCACCGAGAAGCTCAGCTTCCATGCCCGTGCCGAATACGCCGATACGGACCTGTCGGGCGTCATTACGCCACTAAATGGTGATGATACCGGCGGCAAGGTGTTCGCGCTCACCGGCACGGTCCAATACGATCTCTGGAAGAACGTGTTGAGCCGGTTGGAAGTACGTTGGGACCACGCCGCGGATGGCTCGCAGCCCTACGGCGGTTCAGAGCCGTTTGATGATGTCGCACTCACCGGCGGCGGGGGCAAGAAGAACAACTTCCTTGTTGCGGCGAACCTAATCTACAAATTCTAAGCTGAGCTAAACTCAGTTCGACAACCCCTTCGGTTTGCGCCGAAGGGGTTTTTGTTTTTTTCGCGCCATTGGCGCGTTCCGAACCGGTCACTTTTGAATGGCAGCGCGAGCGTGGTCCGGCAAAGGAAGCCTCTCTTGCTGTGCCAGCCACGCGAAGGCTTCCTCCAGGTTCAAAAATCTGCCCTCGAGTTGCGCGTCGTAAGCCGCATTGAGAATCGCGCTGAATTCCGGGCCCGGAGTCATGCCCAGTTGAATCAGGTGCCGTCCCATGAGGATTGCCTCCGGAGCGCGGTCCTGCACGTGCAGCGCAGCCGCCCGCTCGCGCAGCGCGCCGATCATTGCAGGTGCATGCCGCGGTCTGGGGGGACGACCGTGGGCATCGGCGGTCATGAGCGCGCACAACCCTTCAATGGTTTCGGGGGTGAGCTTGCGGGCAAGGCGTCGAACGGAACGGTCGGTCACCTCGTGCAAATGCGCCATGTGATTACGCACGAGCGGCACGACGCGTTCGATGATATGTCGAGGCGCG
>Ga0075418_10001231_pt1 | contig 28943 bp, 23 predicted proteins | sample SoiMetdeltSBSDD2_FD_81776 | JGI IMG/M metagenome (GOLD analysis project Ga0075418, IMG submission 81776) | Bulk soil microbial communities from a Populus tree surrounding site in Tennessee, USA - Soil MetaG P. deltoides SBSDD2 | ecosystem: Environmental > Terrestrial > Soil > Tree plantation... | reverse complement strand
CGCAACGGGACGGAGCGGGACAAGCGGATCGCGCAGATCATGATCGACCGCGGCTGGGGCGCCACCATGGTGCTGACCGAGCCGGATGCCGGCTCCGACGTCGGCGCAGGCCGGGCGAAGGCGATTCCGCAGGAGGACGGCTCCTGGCACATCGAAGGGGTCAAGCGGTTCATCACATCCGGCGAGCACGACATGACCGAGAACATCGTGCACCTGGTGCTCGCCCGTCCGCAGGGCGTCGAGGGCGCCGGCGGCCCGGGTACCAAGGGCCTGAGCCTGTTCGTCGTACCGAAGCACCACTTCGACCTGGAGACCGGTGAGCTGACCGGTGAGCGCAACGGCGCCTTCGTCACCGGGGTCGAGAAGAAGATGGGCATCAAGGTGTCCACCACCTGCGAGGTCACCTTCGGCGACGGCGTACCGGCGAAGGGCTGGCTGCTCGGCGAGGTGCACAACGGCATCGCGCAGATGTTCCAGGTGATCGAGTACGCCCGGATGATGGTCGGCACCAAGGCGATCGCCACCCTGTCCACCGGCTACCTGAACGCGCTCGAGTACGCCAAGGAGCGGGTGCAGGGCCCGGACCTGACCCAGGCCACGGACAAGAACGCACCGCGGGTGACGATCACCCACCACCCCGACGTACGGCGCTCGCTGATGACCCAGAAGGCGTACGCCGAGGCGCTGCGCGCGCTGGTGCTGTTCACCGCGACGTACCAGGACCGCGCGGAGCAGGCCCGGTACGCCGGTGAGCACGACGCCGAGGCGGAGCGGGTCAACGACCTGCTGCTGCCGCTGGTCAAAGGCTACGGTTCGGAGAAGTCCTGGACGCTGCTCGGCACCGAGTCGCTGCAGACGTTCGGCGGGTCCGGCTTCCTGCAGGACTACCCGATCGAGCAGTACGTCCGGGACGCCAAGATCGACACGCTCTACGAGGGCACCACCGCGATCCAGGGCCAGGACCTGTTCTTCCGCAAGATCATCAAGGACCAGGGCCAGGCACTCGGCCACATCGCCGGCATGATCACCGAGTTCGTCGCCTCCGAGGCCGGCAACGGCCGGCTCAAGGAAGAGCGCGCGCTGCTGGCGAAGGGGATGGAGGACGCGCAGGCGATCCTCGGCGTGATGGGCCAGGCGCTGATGGCGAGCAACCCGCAGGCCGAGAACGGTGACGTCCGCAACGTGTACAAGGCCGGGCTGAACACCTCCCGGCTGCTGTACGTGCTCGGCGACGTGGTCTGCTCCTGGCTGATGCTGCGGCAGGCCGAGGTGGCGCTGGCGAAGCTGGGCGGCGACGTGCCGGCCGCGGACAAGGACTTCTACCTCGGCAAGGTTGCCGCGGCCCAGTGGTTCGTCCGCTCGACGATGCCGTCCGTCGCGGCCGAGCGGGTCAAGGCCGAGCTCACCGACCTCGACGTGATGGACCTGCCCGAGTCCGCCTTCTGACCTGCCCCTGCGTCCGCCGAAGGCGAGCGACCCTTGCTCGCCTTCGGCGGACGTTGTGGTTTCTCCGGGGCTGCTCAGGGCCGTGGTCGGTGGTGTCCCGGATCCACCCGGTGCGGGGCGCCGCCTAGCCTCGCGGTGGAACGCTGGCGGAGAGGGTGAGGGGCCATGCCGGACGGCAGAAGCGTTGGAGCGGGACTCGTACTGACCGGGCTCGCGCTGGCCGTCTGGGGCTTCGGCGACCGGGACTCGAACGAGACGCATACCGTCGACGCGCAGATCGGCATGGTCGAGCTGGACATGAAGTCCGGCGATGTGCGGATCGAGACAGGGGACGTCGACCGTACGACGGTCCGCGAGCACCGCGAGTACTGGCTGATGAAGACCGGCGAGTCGTACAACGTCACCGACGGCAAGCTCGTCCTGGACGGCGACTGCGGCTGGCAGTGCACCGCGGACTTCGTCGTCACGGTGCCCCGCGGGTCCAAGGTCACCGGCGAGACCGGCTCCGGCGACGTCGTACTCGAAGGCCTCGGTGACATCGACGTCGAGTCCGGTTCCGGGAACGTCACCGCGACCGACGCCGCCGGCGCGGTCACCATCGACATCGCGTCCGGCGACCTGACCGTGGACGGCGCGGCCGGGCCGGTCGACCTCGAGACGAAGTCCGGCGAGATCAAGGCCGGGCGGCTGACCGGCGGGCAGCACGTGCAGGCCAGGGCCGCGTCGGGCGACATCGAGCTGGACCTGGATGCGCCCGCCCAGGTCACCGCCGACGGCAGGAGCGGCGACATCAGCGTGCGGGTACCGGAGGGCAGCTACAACGTCGAGGCGGACACCCGCAGCGGCGACACCGACGTCCAGGTCGCGAGCAGTCCGGAAGGCACCCACCTGCTGAAGCTGGACACGGCGAGTGGCGACGTCGAGGTCAGCAACGGCTGACAGACGCGCGGCCGGGGCGAGCGTTCCCGGGCGACCGCGGTTACCGTGGGGAATGTCGGGTACTTGGTCTCCCGAAGGAGGCGATCATGAGCATTCCGGCCGGAATCTTTCTGTTGACCCTTGGCGCGATCTTGGCCTGGGGCGTCGCCGACCGATGGAACGCCGTCGACCTGACCGCGGTCGGCTACATCCTGATGGCCGCCGGCGCGCTCGGCATCGCGCTGGCCATGCTGGTCACCAAGCGCCGTAACCGGGGTGCGCTGATCGACCCGGAGGTCGAGCAGCAGTACCGCGGCGAACAACTGCCCGACGTCGAGGTGACCGAGCAGATCGCCGAGCCGCCCGGCGTTGCCGAGCTGCAGCGGAACAAGCGCGTCATCAGGCGCCGCCGCATCACCTGAGTGCAGATCGAGCGGGCCCGACCTCCGTACGGGAGGTCTGGGCCCGCCTTACGGTCGGTTCACGCCGGGGCTTCCGCCTCCATGAAGAACAGGTTCCAGGTGTAGCCGTCGACGCCGGCGTAGCTGCGCCCGTACCGGCATCACTGACCGGAGAGCACCAGGTCGAGCCGGTCCGGACCCGTTGCGGTGATCCGGACCGGCACGCCCCAGTCCTGCCGGTGCAGATGGCAGGCGGGGAACTCGGCGTCACCATCGTCGCAGGAAGCCGCCTGTACGGCGATGTGCAGGACGCCGTCGCCGACCCGCTGGTCGAGCACCAACTGCCGGGTCAGGTCGGTGGAGTCACCGGCGCCCGACCGGATCAGTGCCTCGGGGGTCGCGGAGATCCGCAGCCGGGTCGACGGGCCGTAACGGTCGTCGAGCTTCTGGCCGGGCGGCGGTTCGAAGACCACCCGAACCGTGACCGGGCCGGCGGTCAGCTCAGTCGGCGGGCGCTGGGTCTGCCGGCTGAACTCATCCGCGACCGCCTGCGCGCCGAGCGGAACCCGGCTCAGCCGGTGCGCGGCGGACTCGACCACCAGCAGGTTGTTGCCGTCGACAACGGCTCCGCTCGGTTCGGCCAGACCGGTGGCCATCGTCTGCACGGTCTCGGTCCGCGGGTCGAAGCGTCGTACCGCCCCGTTGTAGGTGTCGGCGACCGCGACCGAGCCGTCCGGCAGTACGGTGACGCCGAGCGGATGCTGCAACAGCGCCTCGTCGGCCTTGCCGTCCCGCAGCCCGAAGTCGAACAGACCGGTGCCGACCGCGGTGTGCACGCCCTGGTCGTCCAACCAGCGCAGTGCGGACACCTCCGAGTCGGCCAGCCAGAGCCGGTCCTCGGTCGCGGCAAGTCCGGACGTCTGGGCGAACCAGGCGTCCTCGGGCGCACCGTCGCGCAGTCCCTCGTTCGTGGTGCCGGCCGCGACCTCGACCCTTCCGGTGACCGGGTCGAAGGTCCAGAGCTGGTGCAGCCCCGCCATCGCGACCCAGGCCCGGTCCCGCCACCAGGCGACGTCCCACGGGGAGCTCAGGTTGCGGACGCCGTCGCCGTCCATCCACTGGGTACCGGTACCGGCCAGCGTGCGAACGTTGCCTGAGGCAAGCTCCACCCCGCGCAGGGCGTGGTTCACGGTGTCCGCGACCACCACGTCGTACCCGACCTGCTGGGCGATCCCGGGCGGGAGCAGGGCGAGGCCGTTGGGCTCGGAGAACGTCGCCGGGTCGTCGGTGAAGCCGCGCTCCCCGGTGCCGATCCGTCGTACCACGGTGCTGGCGTCGGGGGCCAGCTCGACCAGGCTGTGGTGGCCGGCGTCGGCGACCAGGAAACCCTTGTCCGGAAGGCGGATCGCCTTCGCCGGGAAGCGCAGGTCGGTGGGTTCCGGGACCCGCGCGACGTAGGGCGAGCGGCCGCGGGTCAGGGTGCCGGCCCGCTCGTGCTGCGGGACCAGCTCGGCCAGTAGCGCGTCGAGGGCGTGCGCGTGGCCCTCACCGGAGAACTGCGCCGCGATGTACCCGTCCGGGTCGACCAGCACCAGCGTCGGCCAGGCCCGCGCCGTGTACGCCTGCCAGGTGACCAGCTCCGGGTCGTCCAGCACCGGGTGCCCGACCTCGTACCGCTCGACGGCAGCCCTGAGCGCGTCCGGGTCCGCCTCGTGCGCGAACTTCGGCGAGTGCACCCCGACCACGACCAGCGCGTCGCCGTACTTGTCCTCCAGCGGCCGGAGCTCGTCGAGCACGTGCAGGCAGTTGATGCAGCAGAACGTCCAGAAGTCCAGCAGCAGGAACCGGCCGCGGAAGTCCGCCAGGCCGAGCTCTTCGCCGCCGGTGTTCAGCCAGCCGCGACCTGTGAGTTCGGGAGCCCGCACACGCATGCCGCCATTCTCCGTATCTGCGCAAGCGGGTGGCCGACCTGATACGTGATCCGCCGGATTGGTTATTCGCTGCCCGGAATACGCCGGCGGCCGTCGCTCACTGCCTCGGTTCGCCGCTCCGAGGAGGCGCTCGAGTAACCGCGGGTTGGCGGGCCAGGCGCCGAGCAAGGTATCGCGGGGGACGCTGCGCGCGGCGTACCGGAGCAGGAGTACGACGGCGACCACGTCGTCCAGCGGGCCGATCACCGGCAGGAACTCGGGCAGCAGGTCGATCGGCGACAGCACCCAGAGCACCGCGACCAGCAGCGCTACCTTCGCCCGGCGCGGCACCGCCGGGTCCTTCCGCAGGGTGCGCGCGGTGGTCACGCAGGCGGGCAGGAACTCGGCGAGGTCCCGCAGCAGCCCGGGCGGCAGCCGGTGCGCGAACAGCACCATCGCCAGGCAGCTCAGCGCCCACAGCCCGAGCAGGACTCCTGCGATGACCAGTGCCTCTGTCATGAGGCCATCATCGTCACTCGGTGGTCACCAGGGCCCGATGAATGACGACACGCCGGGTCACAAGGGCCCGATGAACGGTTCTAGCCTTTGAGGGCGCCGGCCATCAGGCCGCCGATGAACCAGCGGCCCAGGATGATGTAGACGATCAGCGTGGGCAGGCTGGCGATCAGCGCACCGGCCATGCTCGCGGCGTAGTCCACCTTCTGCCCGCCGGCCAGCGCCGCCAGACCAAGGGTGACCGGGCCGTTGCGTTGCTGGGTGAGGAACAGCGCGAACAGGAAGTCGTTCCAGATCGAGGTGAACTGCCAGATCAGCGTCACCACGAAGCCGGCCATCGAGATCGGCAGGATGATCCGGATGTACGTCGCGACGAGGCCGGCGCCATCCACCCGGGCGGACTCGATGATCTCGTTCGGCACGATCGTCGCGTAGTAGTTGCGGAAGATCAGCGTGCAGATCGGGATGCCGTAGATGCAGTGCGCCAGCAGCAGCGTCGGCACGCCCTGCGGGACGTCGAGGGCGCGGAAGGTGTTGCGCAGCGGCAGCATCACGGCCTGGTAGGGGATGAACATCCCGAACAGGATGAACGCGAACACCAGGTTCGCGAACGGGAACCGCCAGCGGGCCAGCACGAACCCGTTCGCCGACCCGATCAACGACGAGATGATCGCGCCCGGGATCGCCAGCGTCAGCGACCGGACCATGTACGGCTGCAGGGTGTCCCAGGCCTTCTGCCACGGCTCGATCGTCCAGGTGGTGGGCAGGTTCCATTGCGCCGCCGCGGTGGTGTCCGCCGACGTCTTGAAGCTGGTGACGATCACGACGTACACCGGCATCAGCACGAACAGCGTGATCAGGAGCAGCAGCAGGAACTTGATCGTGCGGCTGGTCCGGGTGGTGCCCTCGCTGATCGCCGACCGGCGCGGCTTCGTGCGGATGATCTCGGAGGCCGGGGCGTCGGCAGTCGCCGTGGTCACGAGTCCTCACTCTCCTGCCGGACGGTGTAGGCGACGTACGGGACGACCAGGATGGCGACCGCGACCAGCAGCACGATCGCGATCGCGGATGCCTTGGCCAGGTCGCTGCGCAACAAGACGTTCCACATGTATATCGACGGCACCTCGGTGCGGAACTGGCTCGGACCGGCGATCGCGTAGATCAGGTCGAACAGCTTCAGCGACATGTGGCCGAGGATGATCAGCGCGGACAGCGCGATCGGTGACAGCTGCGGGAACAGCACGTGCCGGTACAGCTTGAACTCCGACGCCCCGTCCACCCGGGCCGCCTCGCGGAGCTCCGGGGGGATCCCCCGGAACCCGGCGAGGAACAGCGCCATGATGTAGCCCGACAGCTGCCAGATCGCCGGCAGCGCGATCGCGGACATGGTCGCCCAGCGGTTCCCGCTGGTCCACCACGAGTTCTGCAGGAATTCCAGTTGCATGATGCCGAAGAGCCGGTTGATGCCGCGGGCGTCGTCACCCTGCGACGGGTTCATCAGCCAGCCCCAGACCACACCCGAGGCGATCATCGAGATCGCCATCGGGAACAGGAACACCGAACGGAAGATCCCCTCGCCCCGGACACCTTTCTCCAGCAGCAACGCCCACAGGACGCCGAAGAACAGCGTTCCGACGATGAACATCAGTGTCAGTACGCCGAGGTTCTTCATCGAGTTGATGAAGCGGACCTCGCCGAACAGGTTCACGTAGTTCTCGAGCCCGACGTACGCGTGGTCACCACGGCGAGCGTTGTGTTGGTCGGTGAGCGAGGTGTTCACCGTGGCCCCGATCAGCACGTACACGAAGTAGCCGATGAGTGCGATCGTCGGCGTCAGTACGAGCAGACCGGGGCCCCAGGTGCGGATCCTCCCATGCATAGGAGAACGCTAGCCCGGAATCAGGACTTCAGCGCGCTGGCGAGTGCCTGCTGGAACGTCGCTACGTCCTGTTTCGCGCTGAACTGGCTGATCGCGGACTGGATCGACTCGTTCTGACCGAGCGTGCAAGCCGAGCCGTGCGCACACGAGCCCGCGAGCTTGTCCGCCTTCCAGTCGGCCATCGCGGCCTGCTGGTACTTCGGGTAGTCGGCCGGGTTCGCGTCCGAGCGGGCCGGGATCGAGCCCTTCTTGGTGTTGAACGCCTTCTGACCCTCGGCGCTGCCGACCGTCTTCAACCAGCACTTGTTGCCCTCGGGGTTCTTCCCGTTGGTCGGCTGCGTGAACGAGTCCGCCAGCCACTGGAAGACGCCCTTGGTGCCCGGCGCCGGCCAGTACACGTACGACGTCTCCGGCACCTTGTCGGCGAGCTGCTGCGCGGCGACCCAGTCGCCCATCAGCGTGTACGCCGACTGGCCCTTGTTCACGTAGCCCAGCGCGTCCGGCCAGTCGATCGACTCGCGGTCGACGTTGGTGAAGCTCAGCAGCTTCTTGTACTTCTCCAGCGCGGCGGTGACGTCGGCGCCGGCCACGTCTGTCGAGCCGTCGAACAGGCCGTTGAACTTGTCGACGCCCAGCTCGGCCAGCAGCACGGCCTCCATCAACTGCTCCTGCGCGAAGCCCTTCGAGGTGGCCAGCGGGGCCTTCACACCGGCAGCCTTGAGCTTCTCCATGTCGGCGATCCAGGCGTCCACGTTCGCCGGAGCCGTGTCCGGCAGGTTCGCCTTCTTGAGGACGGCCGGGTTCGCCCACACCACGTTGGCGCGGTGAACGTTCGCCGGGATCGAGTAGATCTTGCCGTCGACTGTCAGCTGGTCGACCAGGTTCTGCGGGAACGCCTGCTTGAGGCCGAACTCGTCGTACAGACCGCTGACGTCGTCGACCTGGCCGGCGTCGATGTAGTCCTTCAGCTCCTTGCCCGCGTGGGCCTGGAACGTGCTCGGCGGGTCGCCCGCCTGCAGGTTGTTCGCCAGTACCTGCTTGGCGTTCGCACCGGCGCCACCGGCGACCGCGGCGTTGTCGAATGTGTACTGCGAGCAGTCCTTCTGGAACTGCGCGACCATGCCGTCCAGACCGGCCTTCTCACCGCCGTCCGCCCACCAGGTGAAGACCTGGACGTTCTTCTCGGTCGTCCCGCCCCCGCCGTCACCACTGTCGTCGCTGTCCCCGCAAGCGCCGACCGCGAGCAGACCGGCCACTCCGGCCACCGCGATCGCCGTTCTCCTGTAACGGCCCAACTCACCGCGCATGATGCACCTTCCGATCAAGTCGCCGACTGGCTGACAACGATGGCCCCCATCTGGGCCCACTCTGTTCGTCCGACACGTTGGGTGTCAACGATCAGCACGGGCGCGTTGCCCAGCCGTGACCCCAACCCGAGGCGATTTCGTGAGAGCGCGATCATACCCACACCCCCCGTCAGCACGGGAAGAGGTCGGCGACGTTGGTCAGTGACTTTAGGTCAGCGAATTAGGTCAGCGACGTACGACCGGGCTGGTGGATCCCAGATGGCCGAGACGTCGCGGAGTACGACGCGTAGTCAGGCGCTGTGGGGCGGCGCCTAGGGCCGGAGCAGGGTCTTGATGGCGCGCCGCTCGTGCATCGCCCGGTACGCCTCCGCGACCTCGGACAGCGGGAGTTCCAGGTCGAAGACCAGGCCCGGGTTGATCGTGCCGTCCAGCACGTCCTTCATCAGGTCGGGCAGGTACGCGCGGGCCGGCGCCAGCCCGCCGGCGATGCCGACGTTGCGGCCGAACATCTTCCCGATCGGCAGCTCGACACCATGCGGTACGCCGACGAACCCGACCGTCGCGCCGGGCCGGGCGACGGCCAGTGCGGTGTTCATCGCCTGGCCGGTGCCGACGCACTCCAGCACCGCGTCCGCCCCGACGCCGTCGGTCAGGTCCTCGATCGCCTTGTGGGCGTCGTCGCCGCGCTCCGCGACGATGTGTGTCGCACCGAACTGGCGAGCGATCGCCTGCCGCGGCGCGTGCCGCGACATCGCCACCACCCGCTCGGCGCCCATCCGGGACGCGGCCAGTACGCCGCACAGCCCGACCGCGCCGTCGCCGACCACTACCACGGTGCCGCCTACCGGCACTCGCGCCGCCTTCGCCGCGTGCCAGCCGGTGCCCATCACATCCGACAGCGTGAGCAGCGAAGGGACCAGCGACTCGTCCGGCACCTCGGGCGTGGCCACAAGGCTGCCGTCCGCGAGCGGCACCCGGACGTACTCGCCCTGGCCGCCGTCGATGCCGTCGCCGGAGATGAAGCCCGCGTTCACACAGGCCGACTGGATCCCGGCCCGGCAGTGCGCGCAGGTGCCGTCGCTGACCATGAACGGTACGACGACGAAGTCGCCCGGCTGCACGGTCCGGACGTCCGGGCCGATCTCCTCGACGATGCCGACCAGCTCGTGCCCGATCCGCCGGCCCGGGGTGATCCGGTTCTCGCCGCGGTAGCTCCACAGATCCGAGCCGCAGACGCAGGACGCCGTCGTACGCACGATCGCGTCGGTCGGGTCGATCAGGCGGGGGTCGGGTACGTCGCTGAGCCGGACGTCGAAGGGGGCGTGGATCGTGGTGGCGCGCATGCGGCCGACTCTAGAGCGCGGTGTACCGGCCCTTGCGATGGACCACCGGCCGGGCGTCGTCCGCGGCCAGCTCGACATGCTGGATCTCCAGCCGGACCTGCAGTCCCCAGCCAGCGGACGGCGGGTCCGGGTCCGCCAGTACGCAGCCCGCCCACGTGATACCGGACAGGGCCGGGCCCCACTCGGTCTCCGTCCACTCGCCGAGGGTGAACGGGCCACCCGGCGCGGGCGCGACGTACCCGAAGGCGTCGGCGAGTCCGCGGTGCCGTTCGTCGAGCAGCCCGACCACCGCCCGGCCGGAGTATTCGAGCGTTTCCCACAGGTCTGAGTCGGGGTCGATGATGCCGATCACGTAGCCGGGCTCGCCGTCCGCGACCAGCACGCTGGACACCGTCAGCCCGGCCCGTTCGCCGTCGTTCCGGCTGGTCCACAGGGTCACCGGTGCCGGCAGCCGACTGCGGAACCGTCGTACCGGACTCCGCTCGGACTCCGGCGGCAGGAACGGGTGCTCCCCGTGGATCGTCATGCCCGCCACGCTAGCCCGCCCCGTCGGCTACGCACTCCGGTGTCCGACAGCGATCAACTCGTCTGGGATGGCCGGCTCGACCGCTGCACGCGCGGCGACACGGCCGATGACCGGAGCCAGCTTGAAGAGGTTGTCGCCCCACAGCGCGAGGACGCGCCCGGCGAGGGTAGCTGAGAGGCCGTCACCGAGCCCGGGTGTGTAGTCGCAGTAGACCGTGCCGACGGGCGTCGGCTCGACGCCGGTGAGGTAGTCGGCCGCGTACTGCATGACGATCTCGCGAGAGCGCTGCACAGCCCAGGCAGCGCCGCGATCCCAGCGGACCTCATCGTCCGGAGGGTGTCCACCGACGGCCCAGTGCCCTGGACTCACCACGTGGCCGTAGCTGGTGAACCCCTCGCGCCACGTGCCCGCCCGTTCGATCCAGCACGGCGGCGTGCGGTCCTTGTCGCGCAGGCGGAACGTGAACCGGGCGTGGTGGACACGCGTCGTCGGGACGTCGATGCCGACGCCCGCCGCCAGGGCCGCAGTGCCGGCGCCTGCCGTGATGACGACTGAGTCGAAGGTGCCGCCGTGACCGGATGCGGTGACCACGCGCGCGCCGTCGCCTGCGACAGTGACCGCTGTAACCGGGTCCACCGTGATGGCATCGCCGACTCGGCGGAGGAGAAAGCGTCCGGTGGCCGCCGCCTGGATGGCACCACCGCCGGGATCGAAGAGAAGCGGTCCGTCGGGTCGGTGGCTCGGCAGGCTCGGCTCGTCGTCCAGATAACGATGCGGTGCACCGGCGGCGGACATCGCGGTCGCGTAGGCAGCGACATCACCGCTGATGACCGTGCCCTCGTCACCGACGAGTCGCTCACCGGCGGCGGCGCTCCACTCGTCCCAGAGGCGGCGGGCCTGCGCGGCCCAGTCGACGAGCTCGGGCCGCTGGTGAGCAAGGCGGAAGATCCGGGTGTCGCCAGTTGAGCGTGCGGCCATCGGTGAGCCGGCCTCGTAGCAGCGGGTGTCGTGTCCCTGCCTCATCAGCTCGTGCGTGATCGACAGGCCCGTGACGCCTGCCCCGATCACGGCCACGCGCATGGCCGCGACGATACCTGTCCCTTCAGGTCACGGGACGCGGCGTCCGCAAGGCATTGGCGATCAACCCAGTCGCCGGCGACACCGGCTGGCATACGGTCGGTGTGTGCGCGAACCCAGTGATACCGACCTCGCTGCCGTGATCCGGCTCGAGCTGGAGCTGCACGAGCCCAACGTGCGGTCGGACGCCGGGCGACTGGACGAGCTGCTGGATCCGGACTTCGTCGAGTTCGGGGCATCGGGCCGGCGCTGGGACCGGGCGTCGATCATGGAGTCGCTGCTGGCCGAACCGGTCAGCGAGGACGGCGACACCATCGAGGCGACCGACGTGGCGGCTCAGCGCCTCGCTGACGACGTCGTGCTCGTCACCTACACGACCCAGACGCCCGACCGCCGCGCGCTGCGCAGCTCGATCTGGCGGCGGGTCGACGGCCGCTGGAGGATGTACTTCCACCAGGGAACGGTCAGCGACTCCGGATCCTGAACCGCTCCGGCAGCTCGAACGACGCGATCGGCCGCAGCGTGTTGCCGCTGTTGCCCCGCAGCGAGCTGACGTTGCCGTCGGCATCGAACTCGAATGTCATCAGCTCGCCGTAGGACCCGTACCCGTTCTTGCCGGCCATCCTCAGGGTGCGGTCGTCGACGGGCTCCAGCTCGACCGCCTCGGCCGCCGGGTCGTCCAGCGTCGGGTCGAGCTGGTACAGCCGGCCGCCGAGCAGCGCGATGTCGCCGACACCCCACAAGCTGAAGAACCGGCCGGTGAACCGGCTCAGGTCCGTCGCCTCCGGTGCGGGCGCCTCCGCGTCGGTCGCCAGGTCGAGCAGCTTCGGGAACGCCTGGGCCAGCTGCAGCGCCGGACCGTCGATCGCGTTCGTCAACACCGACACCGCCACGCGCCGCTCACCGTCCACCAACGTCCGCGTGATATGGCCGGGGTACCCGCCGCCGTGGCCGAAGTAGCTCCGCTCGCCGATCTTGACCACCGACAGGCCGAGCCCGTACCGCTGGTCGTCATCGCCGACCTTCACCGGCCAGATCGGATGCTGCATCAACCGCTTCGACGCATCAGAGAGCAACCGGTCATCGCCGAGCAGGTGCGCCGAGAAGTACGTGACCAGATCCCGCGCAGTGCCGTAGAAGCCGGTCGCCGCCGCCAGCGCCCGGGTGTCGACGTGCTCGATCGGGACCCGGACCCCCGCATACGACAGCGCGCTGTAACCGACCGCATAGTCACCCAGCCGCGACGGCTCCAGTTCCGGCCCCACATCGGACAACCCGAGTCGCTGGACGATCTCCTTGCGCACATAGTCCGTGTACGACGACCCGCTGGCCGCCTCGATCACCAAACCCAGCAACCCGTAGCCGATGTTCGAGTACTTGAACCGGTCGTTCGCCGGCAACACCGACGACTCCGCTGCGCGCAGGATCTCACCCAACCGGTCGTGGTCCGGGAAGTCGCCGTCCAGCTGCCAGAAGTCACCGTCAACACTGTCCCGGGTCAGCCCCGCCGTATGACTCAGCAGATCACGCAGGACCACGTCACCGACCGGCGTACCGGCCAGCTCGGGCACATGCACGGCTGCGGTGTCGTCGAGGCGGAGCCGGCCGTGCTCGGCCAGCTGCAGCACCGCGGTCGCGGTGAACGTCTTCGAGTGCGACGCGATCCGGAACAGGTGACCATCGGTCAACGCCACCCGGTTCTCGACATCGGCGTCACCGTACGCACCCGACCACAGGACCCGGTCACCGGCGTACACCGCGCTCTGCACGCCCGGAACACGCAGATAGCGCCGGCGGAACTCGAGCAGGCGCGCGTAGTAGCCGACGACTTCCTGAACTGTCTGGACGGGTACGGTCACGGCATCCTCCATGCAGGCCCCTGGCGGCGGATCCTTCACCATAACCGCGGGCTCAGGGCCGGGACCGCTACGAGACGTGCCGCCGGGACTGGATCACCCGGAACCGGCTCGCGACGTACGCCCCGTCGGTGTACGACGCGTTCGCGGACGGGTTCGCGCCAGTGCCGTGGAAGTCGGAGAAGGCCGCCGACTGGTTCACGAAGACCTGGCCGGTGAGGTTCTCCGACAGCGCCACCCCGACATCCAGCGCGGCCTCGCGCATCGAGTCGATCACGTCGGCCGATGTCGAGTACACCCCGGCGGTCATCGCGCCGCCGTCACGGACAGTGGACCGGAACAGCTCGATCGACTGCCCGCTGCCGGCGGTGCGGACCAGGAACGAGACCGGGCCGAAGCACTCCCGCCCGTACACCTCGTCGTCCGCGGCGTCGAGCACCACCAGGGCCGGCGTACGGACCACGGCATCGGGGTACGACGGGTGCTGGATCGCCCGGGACTCGAGCACCACCTCGCCGAACTCCGGCGCACGCGCCAGCCGGGTGGCGACGCCCTCGTTCACGATGCCGCCGAGCAGCTCGACCGCCCGGGCGTCGTCGCCGAGCAGCTTGCCGATCGCGCCGCCGATACCGGCCGCGACGTCCTCGAACGACTTGTGCCCTTCGTCGGTCTCGATCCCGGCGCCGGGGATGAAGAGGTTCTGGGTGGTCGTACACATCTGGCCCGAGTACAGCGACAGCGTGAAGGCCAGGTTGCCGCACATCGCCTTGAAGGAGTCGGTGGAGTCGATCACCACCGCGTTCACGCCCGCCTTCTCGGTGAAGACCGTCGCCTGGGTGGCGTGTTCCTCCAACCAGGTGCCGAACTCCGTGCCGCCGGTGAAGTCGACCAGCTTCACCTCGGGCCGGGTGGCAAGCGGCTTGGCCAGGCCGTCACCGTCGTTCTCCGCGGCCAGCGTGACCAGGTTCGGGTCCAGCCCGGCGTCGGCGAGCACCTCCTGGCAGACCGAGACCGTGATCGCCAGCGGGAGTACGGCGAGCGGGTGCGGCTTGACCACGACCGCGTTACCGGTGACCAGCGACGCGAACAGGCCCGGCCACGAGTTCCAGGTCGGGAACGTGTTGCAGCCGATCACCACGGCCACGCCGCGGCCGACCACGGTGAACGTCTTGTCCATCGTGATCGGGTCACCTTTGGCCGGCTTCTCCCACGCCGCCGTCGCCGGGTAGCGGCTCATCTCCTCGTACGAGTAGGCGACCGCCTCCAGCGCCCGGTCCAGCGCGTGCGCGCCGCCGGCCTGGAAGGCCATCACGAACGCCTGCCCGCTGGTGTGCTGCACCGCGTTCGCAAGCTCGAAGACCCGGGCATGCAGGCGCTTCAGGATCTCCAGCCCGGCCCCGACCCGGCCCTCGATACCGGCCCGGCGCCAGTCCGGCAGGCCGCGCGTAGCGGCGGCCATCAGCTCGTCCAGGCCGGACTCCGTGGTCCGCGGGTACTGGATGTCGAGCGGCAGCCCGTACGGCGACCGCTCGGTGCTGACCGTGCCGTGTGCGCCGGGGGTGGACAGCTTGTACGTCGTACCGAGGTGCGCCTCGAACGCGGACTTGCCGTCCGCGGCGGCGGTCTCGCCATACACGCGCGGGCTCGGCGACTCGGGGAACGCGGAGTGGTAGCCGCGGCTGCGGATCGCGGCCAGCGCGCCGTCCAGCTGGTCGCGGTGGGCGGCGAACCAGTCAGTCGACGCGGCGGTCGGTGCTGTGGTCATGGGTCGCGCTCCTCGGTGTCGTCCGTGCCGTTCCGATGCCGATCCTAACGCCGTCGATGTTACAGCGACGATCCGAATCGTGGATAGGCTGTCACACCGGGCGGAGCCTACGTCATATGGTGAGGACATGACCGACGAGCCGGACCTGCTGGCCGAGAAGGTCGCCGCGGCGATGTGGGCCGAGGACGCTGCCAGTGCCGGCCTCGGCATGCGACTGGTGTCCGTCGCCGCGGGCCGGGCGACGCTGGAGATGAAGGTCGCGGCGAACATGGTCAACGGACACGGCATCGTGCACGGCGGCTTCGTGTTCACGCTGGCCGACTCAGCGTTCGCGTTCGCCTGCAACGCGCGCAACGTGCGTACCGTCGCACAGGCCTGCGACATCGTGTTCGTCGCGCCGGCCCGGATCGGCGACCTGCTGGTCGCCGAGGCGGTGGAGCGGACCAGCTTCGGCCGGAACGGTATCTACGACGTCACGGTCCGGTCCGGCGACGCCCTGATCGCGGAGTTCCGCGGCCGCAGCCGGCAGATCGGCGGCACCTTGATCCCCGACGAAGGACAGTCATGAGCAGCAGAGCAGCGTTCATCGTGGACGGCGTGCGCACCCCGGTCGGACGGTACGGCGGCGTGCTGGCCGAGGTCCGCCCGGACGACCTGGCGTCGTACGCGGTCAAGGCGTTGTGGCAACGGCACCCGGACCTGGACCCGGCCGTGGTCGACGACGTCATGCTCGGCTGCGCGAACCAGGCCGGCGAGGACAACCGCAACGTCGCCCGGATGGCGGCGCTGCTCGCCGGCCTGCCGGACTCGGTGCCGGGGGTAACGATCAACCGGCTCTGCGGCTCCGGCCTGGACGCAGTCGGCTCGGCCGCTCGTTCGATCCTGGCCGGCGACCACGAGGTGGTGGTCGCGGGCGGGGTCGAGTCGATGTCGCGGGCGCCCTTCGTCATGCCGAAGGCGGGTACAGCGTTCAGCCGGAACGCGGAGATCTACGACACCACCATCGGCTGGCGGTTCGTGAACCCGGTGCTGAAGCAGCAGTACGGGATCGACTCGATGGGCGAGACCGCGGAGAACGTGGCGGCCGAGTTCGGGATCAGCCGGGAGGACCAGGACGCGTTCGCGCTGCGCAGCCAGCAGCGGGCCGCGAAGGCGATCGCGAACGGCCGGCTGGCCGAGGAGATCGTGCCGGTGACGGTCCCGCGGCGCAAGGGCGACCCGGTCGTCGTCGACACCGACGAGCACCCGCGCGAGACCTCGCTCGAGGCTTTGGCCGGGCTGAAGACACCGTTCCGCTCCCCGGGCACCGTGACCGCCGGCAACTCGTCCGGCGTGAACGACGGTGCGGCCGCGCTGCTGGTGATGAGTGGCGAGGCGGTCGAGCGGTACGGCGTGACGCCGCTGGCCCGGGTGGTCTCGACCGCCGCAGCCGGGGTACCGCCACGGATCATGGGCATGGGTCCGGCGCCGGCGACCCGCAAGCTCCTCGACCGCACCGGTGTCGACCTGTCCGACATCGGCACCATCGAGCTCAACGAGGCCTTCGCGGCCCAGGCCCTGGCCGTGCTCCGCGACCTCGGTCTGCCCGACGACGCCGAGCACGTGAACCCCAACGGCGGCGCGATCGCGCTCGGTCACCCGCTCGGCATGTCCGGCGCCCGTCTGGCCCTCACCGCCGCCCTAGAGCTCCAGCACCGCGAGACGACCCATGCCGTGGCGACCATGTGCATCGGCGTAGGCCAAGGCATCGCCATGCTCCTCTCCCGCCCATGAAACCCGTTCATCGGGCCCTTGTGACCAGGCGTGTCGTTGTTCATCGGGCCCTTGTGACCATCGCGCAGTCCCCGGGAGGGATCGAACGTGAGCCAGCGACTGGGTGAGGCCTGTCCGGCGGAACTGCTCGACGCGGGCGAGCGGCTGAGCACCGACGAGCTGCGATCGGTGCAGCTGGACCGGCTCCGGGACACGGTCCGGCGCAGCTACGAGAACGTGCCGCACTACCGCGCCGCGCTGGACGGCGCCGGGTTCGCGCCGGACGACCTGAAGGACCTCGCGGACCTGAGCCGGCTGCCGTTCACGACCAAGGAGGACCTGCGGCAGAACTACCCGTTCGGCATGTTCGCCGTGCCGCGCGAGCAGGTGGTCCGGGTGCACGCCTCGTCCGGGACGACGGGCAAGGCGACCGTGGTCGGGTACACCCAGGCCGACGTCGACACCTGGGCGGACCTGATGGCTCGGTCGATCCGCGCGGCCGGCGGACGGGCCGGGGATGTCTGCCACGTCGCGTACGGGTACGGGCTGTTCACCGGCGGACTCGGCGCACACTACGGCGCGGAACGGCTCGGCTGCACCGTCGTACCGGTGTCCGGCGGGATGACCGAGCGCCAGGTCCAGCTGATCCAGGACTTCGGCGCCCGGATCATCATGATCACGCCGTCGTACTTCCTCGCCGTGCTCGACGAGATGGTTGCCCGTGGCATCGATCCGGCGGACACCGCGTTGCGGATCGGGATCTTCGGCGCCGAACCGTGGACCGAACAGATGCGCGCCGAGGTCGAGACCCGGACCGCGATGCACGCGGTCGACATCTACGGGCTGTCCGAGGTGATGGGCCCGGGTGTGGCGCAGGAGTGCGTCGAGACCAAGGACGGGCTGCACATCTGGGAGGACCACTTCTACCCCGAGGTGATCGACCCGGTCACCGGCGAGGTGCTGCCGGACGGCGAGCTCGGTGAGCTGGTCTTCACGACCTTGACCAAGCAGGCCTTCGGGGTGCTGCGCTACCGCACCCGCGACCTGACCCGGCTGCTGCCCGGCACCGCGCGGCCCGGGATGCGCCGGATGGAGAAGATCACCGGCCGCACCGACGACATGATGATCGTCCGCGGCGTGAACGTGTTCCCGACCCAGATCGAGGAACAGATCCTCGCGGTCCGCGGCCTGACCCCGCACTACCTGTGCGTGCTGACCCGCCCGGGCCGGATGGACGAGCTGACCGTCCGGGTCGAGGTCGCCGAGGACTTCGACGGCGACCGTACGACGCTGGCCGCCGGCCTGGTCCGCCGGGTGAAGGACCTGGTCGGCGTGACCTGCGCCGTCGAGGTGGTCGACCCGCACGTGCTGGAGCGCTCGCTCGGCAAGGCCAAGCGGATCCAGGACGAGCGCCGCCGCTGACGGCGGCGGACCTCCAGGCCATCGCATCCCGTCGCCATCCGTACTCGGCACGGCAGCAGCCGCGGCTAGCCGGGGTGCGCGGCGAGCAGTGTCTCGATGCCGCGGGCAACAATCCGGCGAACCAGCCGCGCACGGCGGACGCGCCAGCCGGTCGGCACCTGTACGGCCTCGCCAGCGCGGCGCCGGGTCATCTCGTCCACCAGCCGTGGCGGTACCCCGAACCGGTCGAGCCGGGTGAGGGCCTCCGTTTTGGTGATCAGCCGGTCCTTGGTCAGGGCCACCTCGGCCCGGGCGAGGACGAGCGGGCCCAGGTCGACGTAGACGTCCTGCAACCAGGCCTTGCGCCGGCCGACCGCTCGCGCCCAGTACCCGCTCAGCTCCAGCCGCACCGCTGTGCGCAGGTCGGCGGAGGTCACCGGCGGGAACACGCGGCGACCGGCGGCCCGGCCAGCACCAGGCCGTGCCGGTGCAGCTCGGCGCGGGCGATGCCGCCGAGCGGCCGCGGATACAGCTCACCGCTCGCCCAGGTCGGATGCTCCCGCTCGACCTGCTCGACCAGCGGCCGCGCGACGTAGACACAGTGCAGCCTGACCGCCGCCGGCACATCCGCGACGAGCTGCTGGTGCAGCCGCTCCAGGTCCCGCTGCCGCCCGGCGTCCAGCACGGACGGCACCACCGCGACCAGGTCGAGGTCGCTCACGCCAGGCCGGTAGTCGCCGAGCGCCAGCGACCCGCCGGCGTACAGGCCGACGACTTCCGGCAGCCGGGCCCGGAAGACCTCGGCCTCCGGCGGGATCAGTCCAGCCACTCGCCGAACGCGTACGGCTCGCGGGTGAACAGGTACGTCGCCCAGTTCAGCTTCACCGGTACGCCGGACTCGTCCCGGGTGACCCGGAGCAGCTCGCCCGCCTCGCCGCCCGAGTCGGTGCGGTACAGGTCCGCACCGATCCTGCTGAACACCGACGGCGGCTTGCTCTCCGGCGCCTTCGCCTGCCGCGCCTCCAGCACGCCCTGCCGGACCGAGAAGGTGAAGCCCTGGCCCTCGGAGAACCAGGTGCCGAGCAGCCCGGCGAACTCGTCCGGCACCGCCGTACCCGCAACCCACGGCTCGGGCAGCAGCGGGTCGTTGTCGAGCACCTCGACGGCGAGGTCGGTCGCCAGGGCCGCCGGGTCCGGTGCCGAGGTCGCGTTCATCAGCCCGATGCCGGCGGTGCTCGACGCGCGGTGCACGAACACTCCGGTGATGTGGCCCGGCATCCCGCCGGTGTGTCCGGCGAAGACCCGGTCACCGACCCGGACCAGCATGAACCCGAGCCCCCAGGCCAGCTGCCACGACTCCAGGTCGGCCATGATCTGCGGCTGGCTCATCTCGTCCAGCGTGTCCTTGACCAACACCTCGTCGTTGCCCTCGGCAAGGAACTGGGACCAGGCGGCGAGGTCGGTCGTGGTACTGGCCAGCGCTCCCGCGGACGCCATCGCGGCGATGTCCAGCACCGGCTCGACCACCGGCACGTCGCTGAACGGCGGCACGTAGTACCCGGTGGCGGCGGTGCCGCTGAGGCCCAGCGTCGTACGACGGAGGCCGAGCGGCTCCAGTACCCGGGCCCGCAACACGTCGTACCAGGACTCGCCGTAGCTGCGGGCCACGATCTCACCGAGGATCGAGTACGCGAGGTTGGAGTAGTGCCAGCGGTGGTGCGGCCTGCCGATCCGCTCTGCATCGTTCCATCCGGCCACCAGCGCCTCGCGGTCCGGGAACCGGAACACCTCCCACACATCGCCGACCGGCTCGCGCTGCATGCCGCTGACATGGCTGAGCAGCTGCCGGACGGTGATGCCGCCGTGCTTGCTCTCCGGGATCAGCGTGTCGACGGTGTCGTCCAGCGACAGCTTGCCGGCATCCCGCAGGCCCATCACCAGCACCGCGGTGAACGTCTTGCTGATCGACGCGATCAGGAACTGCGTGTCCGGACCGGGCGGCTCCGGGCCGTCCAGCGAGGCGACACCCGCCGAGCCGGTCCAGATCACCTCGCCCTTGCGGGCCACAGCGGCGGTGATGCCGGGCACCCGGTGCTTCGACTGGCGCTCGGCGACGATCCGGGTGAGGGCGGCACTCGTCCGGGCGGTGAGGGCAGTCATGCGGCTGAGCGTACGCCGACGGGCCGGAGTGTCGAATGATCGACGACAGGAGCGTCATGAGGCTGTGCGAGAGTGGCTGGGTGCGGGTTGGAGTGCTGGGGCCGCTGGAGGTGCGGGCCGGTGACGGGTCGCCGGTGGAGGTTCGCGGCGGGCGGTTGCGGGCCCTGCTGGTGCGGCTGGCGCTGGACGCAGGCCGGCCGGTAGGTACGACCACCTTGGTGGACGCCCTGTGGGGGGACGAGCCACCGGCTGCCGTGGCGAACGCATTGCAGTCACTGGTGTCGAGGCTGCGGACGACGCTCGGTTCGCCGGACGCGGTGCGGTCCGGGCCGGCCGGGTACACGCTGACCGGCGCTCGCGTCGACGCACTCGAGTTCGAGCGGCTGGTGTCCGACGCCCGCGCCGCGACCGACCCGGACAAGACTGTCGACCTGCTCACGGAGGCCGAGCAACTGTGGCGCGGCGAGGCGCTGGCCGACGTACGCGATGTGCCCTTCGCCGACGCGCCGGCGGCCCGGCTGGACGACCTGCGGCTGGCCGCCGCCGAGGACCGCGCGGCCGCACTGGTCAGGCTCGGCCGGGCCGGCGATGCGGTCGCCGTCCTGCGCCCGCTGGCCGCCGCGCATCCACTGCGGGAACGTACCCACGAACTGCTGATCCGGACGTTGCACGCGTCCGGGCGGCAGACCGACGCGGTCACCACGTACGACGATCTGCGGACCCGGCTCGCGGACGAGCTCGGCGTCGACCCGTCGCCCCGGCTGCGCGACCTCCATGTCGCGGTGCTGCGCGGCCACGACGTCGACCCGGTACGACGGCCAACCGATACCAAGACGCCGGACAACGCAATGCCGAAGACCGCAGTGCCGGACAACGCAGTGCCGAACAACCTGCGTGCAAGGCTGACCAGCTTCGTCGGCAGGTCCGGGGATGTCGAGGCGATCGGCCACCTGCTCGGCACCGCGCGGCTGCTCACCCTGGTCGGCCCGGGCGGTGCCGGCAAGACCCGGCTCGCGACCGAGACAGCGCCGACGCTGGCGCCGTACTCGCCGGACGGGATCTGGTTCGTCGAGCTCGCTCCGCTGGCCGACCCCGCGGACGTGGCACCGGCGATCCTGTCCGCCCTGGGTGTCAGCGAGTACGTCGACGGAATCCGCGGCACCATCGCGCCCGGCCGGATCCCCGCGGTCCGGGCGGCCCGGGACCGGCTGCTGGAGGTGCTGGCCGAACGCCGGGTCACCCTGCTGCTGGACAACTGCGAGCACCTGGTCGCCGGGGTCGCGGACCTGGCCGACGCGCTGCTCACCCGGTGCCCGTCGCTACGGGTGCTGGCGACCAGCCGGGAGCCGCTCGGGATCGACGGCGAGCAGCTGTACCCGGTCGGGCCCCTGGAGCTGCCGGCCCGGGACGAGAGCACCGGCGCGGCGGTGCAGCTGTTCGCGGACCGCGCCACCGCGGTCAGCCCGGGCTTCACGCTCACCGCGCAGAACGGGCCCGCGGTCGGTGAGATCTGCCGCCGGCTGGACGGGATGCCGCTCGCGATCGAGCTGGCGGCGGCACGGCTGCGGTCGATGAGCCCGGAGCAGATCGTCGCGCGACTGTCGGACCGCTTCCGGCTGCTGACCAGCGGTTCGCGGACCGCGCTGCCGCGGCACCAGACGCTGCGCGCCGTGGTCGAGTGGAGCTGGGACCTGCTGGACGACGCCGAGCGCGCGGTGGCCCGGCGGCTCTCCGTGTTCGCCGGCGGCGCCACCCTGGAGGCGGCCGAGCGGGTCTGTGCCGGCGACGGCGTACCCGCCGACGACGTACTGCCGGTGCTGGCGTCGCTGGTCGACAAGTCGTTGCTGGAGGCAACTGACAGCGGCGGCTCGGTACGGTACCGGATGCTGGAGACGGTCAAGGCGTTCAGCGCGGAACGGCTGGCCGAGGCCGGTGAGACCGACGCGGTACGACGCACGCACGCCGAGCACTTCCGCGAGCTGGTCGAGCTGGCCGAGCCGAAGCTGCGTACCGGCGAGCAGCTGGTCTGGATCGCCCGGCTGGACGCCGACCACGACAACCTGCTCGGCGCATTACGGCTCGCGATCGACACCGGCGACGCCGACCTGGCGATCCGGCTGGTCGCAGTGCTCGGCGAGTACTGGAACCTGCGCGGCCGGCCGGCCGAGTCGATGACCTGGCTGCGCTCCGCGCTCGACGTACCAGGTCAGGCGCCGGTCCGGCAGCGCAGCGTCACGCTGTTCCTGTACGCGCTCGGCAACATCGCCACCGAGGGCACCGAACGCACCGACCTGGCGATGCGCCGGTCACTGCGGGCGCTGGCCGAGATCCGGCTGCTGCACCGGCGGCACCGCCGCGAGGACGGCTGGATGGAGGCGCTCATCGCGGACGGGATCTGGGCGATGATCCGGCGGGACCGCTCGGCCGCGCTGGTGCAGATCGAGAAGGCCCAGGACGACCCGGACCCGTGGAACCGGTCGCTGACCCGGATGATGCGCGCGATGCTCGCCGAGAACGAGGGCGACGTCGAGCAGATGTACGCCGACCTCACCGAGGCGCTCGCCGGGTTCCGGTCCCTCGGCGACCGCTGGGGCATGTCGCTCGCGCAGCGCGGCCTGGCCAGTCACGCGATGCAGGCCGGCGACCATGCCCGGGCGGTCCCGGCGCTGACCGAGGCGTTGCGACTGCTGGACGAGCTCGGCACCCGGGAAGGGGTTCCGATGCTGCTCGTCCAGCGCAGCCAGAGCAGGGCCGAGCTCGGCGACACCGATGGCGCCCGGGCGGATCTGCTGCAGGCCCGGGAGCAGGCGATCCGGGACGCCAGCCCCGGCAACGAGGCGTTCGCGAACGCCGCGCTGGGCGTTCTCGAGCGACGTGCCGGCGACCTGGATTCGGCCCGCGAGCTGACCGACCGGGCCCTGGACCAGCTCGGCGCAGTGTCCGAACGGTTCGCGCCGCAGGCGCTGGCGATGATGCACGCGATGCGCGCCGCAGTGGCGCTCGACGACGGCGACCTGGACCTGGCCGGGCGGCTGTGCCGTCGTGCGGTCGAGCTCGGCGCCGCGGCCGAGGACATGCCGGTGCTGTCCGCCGTGGTCGAGGCCAGTGCCGCGGTCGAGCTCGCCGCCGGAGACGCGCAACGGTCCGCCCGGCTGCTCGGTGTCGCCGCCGCGCTCCGCGGGATGCGGTCGCTGCCGGGCCAGGACGTACGCCGCACCGCCGAGCAGGCCCGGGAGGCGCTCGGCGACACGGCGTACCAGGCGGAGTACGACGGCGGCGCCTCCCTCACCCGCGCCGCCGCGTACACCGAGCTCGACCTCCCCGCCGACCCGTTCGCCCTACAGATCTCGGGGCACTGACGAGGGGGTGTCTGATGGATCGTGATCGTCGCGAGCAGGTGCTCGGTGGGGTGTATCGCAAGGCGGAGGAGGAGAGCGATGCGGCGCATCGCGCGACGACGACAACGCGGCGAGACGCCCCACCGAGTGCCGCGCAGCAGATCAACGATCCATCAGACACCCCCTAGGTGCGCTGGCGGTAGGCGCGGATCGCGAGTGGTGCGAACACCGCGACGAAGGCCGCCATCCAGAACACCGTCCAGAGCAGTGGTCCCTGGACCGGCCCGCCGAGCATCAGCCCGCGCATCGTGTCGACCAGGTGCTTGACCGGGTTCACGTTCACGAACGCCTGCATCCAGCCCGGCAACGTGTCGGGCGGTACGAACACGTTGCTGCCGAACGTCAGCGGGAACATCACCAGGAACGCCACGCCCTGCACACCCTGCGCGGTCTTCAGCTTCAACCCGATCCACACCCAGGCCCAGCACAGCGAGAGCGCGAACGCGAGCACCAGCAGGCAGGCCAGCAGCCCGTTCCCGACCCCGTTGTGGAACCGGAAGCCGAGGATCATCGAGAACGTCAGCAGGATCACGATCGACACCGTGTACCGGACCGCGTCCCCGAGCACGGCGCCGACCAGCGGTGCCGACCGGGAGATCGGCAGGCTGCGGAACCGGTCGAACACGCCCTTGGCGAAGTCGTCGTTCAACCCGACACCGGTACCCATCGTGGCGAATACCACGCTCTGCACCAGCAGCCCCGGCAGCACGAACTGCAGGTAGTCCTGCCAGCCGCCCGCGCCGGCGATCGCGCCGCCGAACACGAACACGAACAGCACCGTGAAGATGATCGGCTGGAACGTCACGTCCGCGAGCGCCTCGGGGTTCTGCCGGATCCGGACGATGTTGCGCCAGGCCAGGGTGAGGCTCTGCTCGACCCAGCTCCAAGGTGTCCTGCGCACGGTCGGTGCCATCGCGCTCATACGAGTGCTCCTTCGGTGTCCGGGGTGACAGCCGCGTGGCCGGTGAGGCCGAGGAAGACCTCGTCCAGGCTCGGCAGCCGCAGTGACAGCTCGGTGACGGTGATGCCGGCGTCCTCCAGCCGGCGAACCACGGCCGGCATCGCCGTACCGCCGGTCACGGCGACGCTGACCAGCCCACGGTCCGCGTCGGTGCTCGGCGCGGTGCCGACCACCTGGGCCAGGATCGACTCGACCTTGTCCAGGTCGGCCGGGTCGGCCGGGCGTACGTCGAGCGACTGCCGGCCGGTCTGCGCCTTCAGCGCCGCCGGCGTGCCCTCGGCCACGATCCGGCCGTGGTCGAACACCACGATCGAGTCGGCCAGTGCGTCGGCCTCCTCCAGGTACTGCGTGGTCAGCAGCACTGTCGCGCCCTCGGCGACCAGCCGGCGGATCGTCGCCCACACGTCGTTACGGCTGTGCGGGTCCAGGCCGGTGGTGGGCTCGTCCAGGTAGAGGATGCTCGGGCGGCCGACCAGGCTCGCGGCCAGGTCGAGCCGGCGGCGCATCCCGCCGGAGTACGTCTTCGCGATCCGGTCCGCGGCGTCGGTCAGCTCGAACCGGTCGAGCAGCTCGGCGGCGCGCTCCCGGGCAGCGACCCGGGGCATCCCGAGCAGCCGGCCGAGCATGACCAGGTTGCGGCGGCCGGACAGGTCCTCGTCGACGCTCGCGTACTGCCCGGTCAGGCCGATCAGCTCACGAACCCTGGCCGGGTCCCGCACCACGTCGTACCCGCCGACCGTCGCCCGCCCGGCGTCCGGGCGCAGCAGCGTGCCGAGGATCCGGACCGCGGTGGTCTTGCCGGCGCCGTTCGGCCCGAGTACGCCGAGCACCCGACCGCGGCCGACCTCGAGATCGACGCCGTCGAGCGCCTTCGTGGTCCCGAAGTGCTTGACCAGACCCTCGGCCGCGATGGCCGTAGTGGACATCTCGTCCTCCCATGCAGTGGGTTCGTGTTGTGACGAACCCACCGTCCACCGGCCCACTGGCAGGACGCTGGTACGCCGCTGGCGGCCCCTGGCATCACGCTGGCACCCCGGCGTCAGGTCAGCGGGACGACCTTGTTGGCGCGCAGCGCCTCGTAGATCTCGGGGTTGTACCGGGCCAGCGTCGCGCGGGCGCGGCGGCGGTAGCGCAGGATCTGCACGGTGCCGACCGACCACAGCAGGTACTGCACGGAGAGGGCCCACTTGAAGTCGGAGATGTTGTTGAAGCCACCGACGGTCCGGGTCAGCTCGTGCGCGGACAGGTCCAGCATCACCCCGACCGCGGCGATGCAGATCAGCGTGGCGATGAAGCCGCCGGTGTTCACGATCCCGTTCGCGGCGCCGAACCGGGTGGCCGGGTTGAAGGTCCGCGCGTAGTCCAGTCCGAGCATGCTGCCCGGGCCGCCGGCCGCGAGTACGACGATCAGCATCACCAGTACCGGCAGCGGCGCCTGGCCCGGCCAGAGCAACACCACCGTCCACATCGTCACTGTGCTGCCGATCACCGCGAGCACGATCCAGGACCGGTAGAACGGGTACCGCGCAGCGTACCGGCCGACCAGCGGACCGAGCGCCATGCTGGCCAGCACCGGCAGCACCAGCAGGCTGGCCGCCGTGGTCGAGGAGATGCCCTGGCCGCGGACCAGGAACGGGTAGCCCCAGAGCAGCCCGAAGGTGCCGGCGGAGAAGATGGTGGTGAAGTGCGTCCAGAGCCCGAGCCGGGTGCCCGGCTCCGTCCAGGCCCGGCGCAGGTTGAGCCGGATCTCGCCGAGCGACTGCTTGGTCCGGTGCAACGGCTCGTCGTACGGGCTGTCCCTGAGGAACATGAGCACCGCGACGCCGGTCACCAGGCTGAGCAGACCGGCGGCGGCGAACGTGGGGGTCCAGCCGAGCGAGCGCAGTGCGGCCGCCATCGGTACGGTGGCGACGATCGCGCCCAGCCCGCCGAGCAACCCGGTGAGCTGGGACATCACCGGCTGCCGCAGTGCCGGGAACCACAGCATCAGCACCCGCAGCACGCTGATGAAGACCAGCGCGTCGCCGACACCGAGCAGCGCCCGGGCGGCCAGCGCGGCCGGGTACGACGCGACCAGGCTGAACGCGGTCTGCGCGGCGAACAGCAGCAGGGACGCGGTGACCAGCAGCCGCTTGGAGCCGTACCGGTCCAGCAGAACGCCGACCGGGACCTGCATCGCGGCGTACACGAGCAGCTGGACGACGGTGAAGCTGGCCAGCGCGGACGCGGAGATGCCGAACCGTTCGGTGGCATTCAGGCCCGCGACGCTCATCGAGGAGCGGTGCATCACGGTGAGGATGTAGACGGCGATGGCGGTGCCCCAGATGGCCCAGGCGCGCCGGCCGCCGAGCGGGTGGAGCGTATCGGTCACTGCATGCCCCGCAGGCTCTCCGCGGCGGCGTGGATGTGACCGGCGACCAGCTCGCGGAACCGCTTGCCGCTGTTGCCGCCCAGCGCGGCGACCAGCTCGACGTGGTCCGCGATCGACTTCTCCATCCGGGACGGCGCGACCTGGATCGACGCCACCCCCATCCGGACCTGGCGGTCGCGCAGGCTCAGGTACAGGTTGGTGAGGATCTCGTTGCCGGCGGCGGCCACGATCGCCTCGTGGAAGGCCCGGTCCGCCTCCAGGAAGCTCTTCGCGTCACCGGCCCGCTTGTGCGCGCGCATCCGCTGCAGCACCGGCTCCAGCTCCGCCACCAGCGCCTTGCGCCGCGGCCATACCTTCGCCGCCGCGTGCGTCTCGATCAGCTCGCGCGCCTCGAGCACGTCGTTGATCTCCTGCGGCAGCACCGGCAGCACCAGCGCGCCCTTCTTCGGGTACAGCTTGACCAGACCGGCAGCCTCGAGCCGCAGCAGCGCCTCACGGACCGGCGTCCGGGACACCCCGACGGCCTCGGCCAGCTCTCCCTCGGTGAGCAGCATGCCGCCGGGGTAGACCCGGTCCAGGATCGCGGTCTTGACGTACGCATACACCCGCTCGGCCGCCGGGATGCGCTCCACCTCGGGTGCGTTCTCCGCGACGATGCGCGCGATCTCCGTCGTCTCGTCGCCGAGCGCCAGCGAGTCCGGCTTCGGCGATCTCCTGTCTGACAACCTTCTACCCTTCAGAACTGCGATCCATGCGTTGTGTATCTCTCTTGTATCTATCTTACCACCGTCCCCTCGCGGGGTTCGGAGGGGTGTGCGAAGGGGTGGGCGACCAGTGTGCGGGTTATCCCCAGGCACGCCGCTTGACCGACCACATCCGGGCGGATCCGGTCTACAGTGCTCCCGATCCGTCCCCGCCCCGGAGGAGAGACCATGTCTCTGACCCCCCGCTCGCGCGGTCGCCGTACCCTGGCCGGCCTCGCAGCGACAGCACTCACCCTGACCGTCGCCGGTACCGCCGCGACCGCACAGGCTCAGCCGGCCGCCGAACCCGGCCCCCTGATGAACTACGTCGTCAACGCCACCAACAAGGGCTCGACATCGGACGTCGAGGCCGCGATCAAGGCCGTCGGCGGGACCGTGGTGCAGTCCTGGCCGCAGATCGGTGTCGTCGTCGCGCAGTCGACCGACGCCGACTTCAAGGCCGATGTCAGGAATGCCGCGCCCGCGCAGACCATCCAGTCCGTGGGAGCCACCCGGACCGCCGCCGTGTCCGAAGGCCCGGCCGAGGCCTCGACCCAGAGCATCGAGGCGGAGACCGCCGTGGTCCCCGACCCGCGCGAGTCCGAGCAGTGGGACATGCAGGAGATCAAGGCGAACCTCGCGCACGAGATCACCGACGGATCGCGGTCGGTGCTGGTCGGCATCAACGACAGCGGTATCGACGAGACGCACCCTGACCTGGCCCCGAACTTCGACGCGGCCAACTCGGTCAACTGCATCGACAACGGCGTGCCGAACACCACGCCCGGAGCGTGGCGGCCCACCACCAGCGACCACGGCCAGCATGTCGCCGGCACCGTCGCCGCCGCCCGCAACGGCGTCGGCATCGTCGGTGTCGCGCCGAACGTGCGGATCGCCTCGGTGAAGGTCGTGAACGACGACGGTTTCATCTACCCGGAGTACTCGATCTGCGGCTTCATCTGGGCCGCGGAGCACGGGATGGCGGTCACCAACCACAGCTACTTCATCGACCCCTGGTTGTTCTGGTGTGATGACGACGCCGACCAGGGCGCGGTGCAGACCTCGGTCCGGCGCGCCGTCGCGTACGCCACCGGCAAGGGCTCACTCGCCGTCGCCGCGGCCGGCAACTCCAACTTCTACCTGGCCAACACGACCACCGACAGCAGCAGCCCGAACGACACCACGCCGGCGCCCCGGACGATCAACAACGACT
>Ga0075418_10001230_pt1 | contig 28949 bp, 24 predicted proteins | sample SoiMetdeltSBSDD2_FD_81776 | JGI IMG/M metagenome (GOLD analysis project Ga0075418, IMG submission 81776) | Bulk soil microbial communities from a Populus tree surrounding site in Tennessee, USA - Soil MetaG P. deltoides SBSDD2 | ecosystem: Environmental > Terrestrial > Soil > Tree plantation... | reverse complement strand
CTCATCTGCTGATTAATTTGTTGCAACTGTGGCAGAGCCGCTTGAGCCGAGGCGGCATCTTTGATTCCCGCCAGAGTCGTGGTGGCCTGAGTGACCAGGCGCATCGTGTCTGAGACAACGTCGGCACCGCCGCCGCCGCTGGCAGTGCCGCTAACAGTTTCGGACAGGACGGCCGGAGCGCCCACCGAAGTGCGAGCCGCCTCGCGCTCGCGACTGCGGTTGGACCAAAGGAGCAAGGCGGTTAAGGTTGCGAGGCCCAGGATTAAGGGCAGAGCCCATCGTGCGGCTCCGCTGGTCTTACGGGCAGGCTCGGCGTACACATCGCGGGCTTTCCATTCCGCGGCAGGTTCGGAGCCGAAGCCGGAGTCTTCGTACCCGTATCGGGGTTGAGCGGTCGTCGCACTCCGCGCATCGATGCCACCAAAGAGCTGACCGCCGGGCAGGGCAGAGGAAAGCGCGCTTTCGAGCCCCGCCGGCATGGCCGCGCGGATATTGTCTTTCTGGCCGCTCAGGAGATTAGCCAGGCCACCCGCATTGAGGCCCATGGATTTCTGTTGCTTGCTCAAAAAGCCGAGCACAATGGGAGCGAGCATGCCGAGCATCTTGCCGGTGGCGCCTTCGCCAATCCCGGTGAATTTGGAGAGCACACTTCCCAACTTGGAGTTTATGCCCGCGCCCATTAAGGAGTTCAGCTGACTGGAACCCTGCTCAGCCAGTCGGGGTCCCTGACCTGAAAAAGCGCCTGTGAGGTTGTCCAGGAGTCCGGAATCCTGCTTCGAAATGGTGTCCGACAAGCGTTCAGCCCCTTGTGGAGTTGAGGCGAGCCCGGTGAGCCCGGCGAGCAGGCTGGGGACGGCTGCAGTGGTGGTGCGTCTGGTTTGATCCTGGCTGAGTCCCAGGAGTGAAGAGATGGAGCTGGCAACGTTGCTGCTCCCCAACATTTGGAGTATCGCATTTACTAGATTCATAGAATACGGCCCCTCAATTCATCATGTCGCTTGACAAAACGCGCCTCAACCTGGCCCCGGAAGGCGGCCTGCACTATTGGACCTTGGTCCGATGGGGAGATTCTTGCGGCTGCCTCGCAGGTACCTTCAAATGCGGCTCTCAATACCGGACGCGGAGCTGGCCTCCGAAAACGCAAAACTCCCGCGCAGCGGGTGTAGCCACGCGGGAGTTATCAGGGAGGAGGCAAAGACTATAACGTCGAGATGCTATAGAATCGCATGGGGGCCGAAGCGGCACTGCTGTCGCGGAATGAGGTCGTGGCGCCGGTGGCGCTGATCCCACTCTGCAGTGTGCGCCAGCCTGATTGATTCAGGCTGTCCTTGCAGAGGATTTGATACGTTTTCCCTGATTGGCTGTTCCACGTAACGGTCACCTCGCCATTAGGTGCCCGAGTAATTGAAGCGATCTTCATCCCGCCGGATTCGTTAATCATCATCGTCGCGCCTGGCGTGACGCCCAGCTCGTAATTCGAGCTGGGATTGATGGTGACGTTCACCGTCTCGGTTGATTCGGCGATGGTGTCCGGTCGGGCGACGAGAGTAAGCGTGGCCGACGATGCGCCTGCGGGAATCGTGATGTCTTCCGGAGTATCACCTTCCGGACGGTAATAGTCGTCCCACTTGGTGGCGGTGCCGCTGTACCTGAAGTTAACGGTCACAGGCGTGTTGATGTTACCGCCCCTGCGCGTAAAGGTGAAGGCGCCGGGCACCGGAGGGTTTTCCGAGGCGGTGGCCGCCGTTGCTTCGACGCTCACAATCGGCAGGTGATTGGTGGCGTAGAGATCGGCCTTGGCGAAAGCACGGCGACCATCGGGCCACTGCGCTTCGACTTCGACCCACTGGGCGCCGAATGTCTTCGGGTTGAAGGTGTAGCTGGTACCAAAGGCTGGTTCGTTGTCCTTGGCTTCCCACAGGATTCGCGCGCCAGTGAGGTTCATACCGGGGACCTGAAGTGTAGCGGTGATGGGACCACCGACGCTCGTGTCGGTTGGCACGCTGATGCTGGCGCTGGGCGCCGACGTCCAGGCGGTGGCCTTGGCCTGCGTGAGCGTAGCGAGGAAGGCCAGCGTGCCGAGGCCGCGAGCCTGATCGACGTTGACGAATTCGGCCGTGACGTTGTGAACGTCGGTCCAGCGGTCATACATCGCGTAACGGCCCGTGCCCACATCGTTGCCAGGGAAGCACAGCGCGTTCAACTCGCCCTTGTAGAGGTCAAGATAACTGAAGTGCGAAACGATATTGCCTTGAGGAATGCCGCTGGGCGGAAGTTCGCGGCGGTCGTTGTGCGCCCATTGGTGCACGATCTGGTGTTGACGCTTCCAGCCCATGCCGGTGATGTGCGGCCTGTTGACAGGGTTGCAACCGCCTTCGTAGTTCATGTTCGAGATGATGGCCTCGGTGAACTCGTCGCGCGGATCGAGTTGGTAACCCACCGCGATGTCGAATGCGCGTTCGCTGGAGAAGAACCAACCGGCGCTCTGGATGCGCTTGGTCTCGTTCGGAAAGCTCGAACCGTAAGCGTGTTCGCGAGCGTTGGTGGTCCGGTCCTGAGCCGCAAGTGTGATTTGCTGCTCGCACTTGGCGAGGTAAGCCGCGTCCATTTGGTTGGCCTGAAGACGTCCGCTGCGGGCAGCGAAGGCGTAGCATCGCGCGGCGCAACCGTAGCCTTCGTAGAGCCGCCACCAACCCCAGTGCAGGGTGGACGGCGAAGAAGGATCGTACCACTCCTTCAATTTGGTATGGTACTGCGCTTCGCCAGTGGCAGCGAAGAGCGAGGCGGCAGCCCACGCCAGTTCGTCGTCGTGCATGAACTGGTCGCCGTAGTGAGTAATTTTTTGATAGGCGCCGTCCTTGCCGTGAGTGTTGATCGCGGTGATGAGGAATTGCCAACCCAGCCTCGCTTTGGCCAGGTAAGCAGCCGCTTCCGTCGGATACGCCGCCTTGAAGCGCGGTGAAGATGCGATCTGCGCCAGAGCGCCAACCGCCGCCGCCGTCGCAGACGTCGTCTTGGGCCAAACGACTTGCGCATCGCCATGGTCCGGTTCCACGTCGTTCTCGTAGGCGCGCTCGCGCGGATAGACGAGGAAGTAGAACCCACCGTCAGCGTCCTGAATCTTCGAGAGGAAGTCGGCTTCCCACTTGGCAAGCTGCATGACGTCGCTGATGCCGTCGCCGCTTTCGGGGAGGCCGAGGTTGTCGAGGGCCGCGACACCGTTCAAGGAGTCGGCGGCGAACGTCAGGTGATGCAGCAGTCCGGCGCTGTTGATCGTGTATTTGCTGTAGTCGCCGGCATCGTGATGGCCGTGGGAGATGTCGATCTTGCCGCGGTTGATGATCGGATAAAGCTGCGTGGCTTCGCTCATCAAGCGCGGGGCGGTCTGGCGCGGGTTGGGATTTTCGCCGCTCTTCTCCGCGATCTTGTTCCACGTGTATTGGAATGACGCAGCCGGCAGCGGAATGTCAGCCTGTGCAACATGACACGCGTCATGCTCGTGGCGCGAGTGAGGCAAGCCAACTTCGCTGCCGCAACGCTGGTGATACAAACCCAGCGCGTAAGCGCGCGCGAAGCCCATGGCGACGCCTTCATCAATGAGGAACGGCAGCGATGCGCCCAGGCCGGGCACGACGAGCAGGTATTCGCCCGGAGTGCGGAGCGCGGTGAAGTCCGCCTCGTAAACTTTCTGGTAAGGCGCCGGGACAATTTCCGAGCCCACGTCCGGGCGCGACGTAAGCGTGCCCTGGAAGACGGTCGCGCCCGTGTGCGCATCAACGATCTTGAAACCGTTGCCGAATGGGATGTCCATCTCACCGCCATTACCGAGATAATAGCCCACCATGGCCTGCTTCGGGAAGCCGGGCACGTAGCCTTCCTGGTTCACGTGAATCGCGGGGCTGTAACGCATCGCGCTCGCGACGTTCGTGAACTGCATCGAGGACGTGATGATGCTGCCGCTGGGGTTGCGCACCTGCACGGTCTGGCCCTCTGCGATGGGGCTCGCGAGCTGCAGATACAGATTGTTTTCAAGGCGCAGGTCGCGCGTGTTAAGCGGCGCGTAAATCGGCCGGCGCTTGAAGCTGACGGTTTGCACACCGATGGCCTGGCCATTGGCGGTCACGTTGAACTCGCTCGCGGCCGGCGCCGTGAGCTGCTGGCTCGCGTTGACAAAGTTCCACGTCGCGAGCTGGGCCGGATCGGGATCCTTGCGCGTGATCAACTGCAGTTCCAGCACGGTCGGCGACAGGATTCGCAACTGATGCTCACCGACGTTGGGCAATGCCAGGAGGTTCTTTACCGTCGCCGGTGGAGGGTTGCTCGACACCGGGTTGGTTTGGGTGATGCTCGTCAGGCTGACGTTCACGACGGCGGAGGTGGCGCGGTTGCCTGCGGCGTCACGCGCCACTGCCGCGATTAAATAGTTGCCCGTGCTCAAACCCGTGGTGCTCCAGGCCACACCGTAGGGTGCCGTTGTATCCTCGGCGGCGACGTTCGAGCTGTTGACTCGGAACTGCACGCCCGAGACGCCGACGTTATCGGTGGCGCTCGCTGCAAGGGTCACGGTCGTACCAACGTTGATGGAACTCGTCGGAGGCGCCGTAATCGCGACCACAGGCGGAGTTGTGTCCGGGCCGCCGCCGCCCACATCCGTCATGGTAATCGTGGCCGAGGCCGGTGAGCCAACGGTGTAGCCAGCGCCAGCGGTGAGGGTGAGAATGCACGTTTCGGTGCCCTCGGTTTCAGTGTCGGCCCACGCACGAACCGTCATGTCCACCGTAGCGGCCCCAGCCGGAATTGTAATCTCAACCGGCATATCGCCTATATTCGGACGGCGATAATCGTTCCACTTCGTGGCGGTGCCGGTGAGATTGAATGCGATGGTCAGGGCGGCACTGGTATCCCCCGTGCGCGTAAACCGAAACGTCGCCTGATCAGTCTCCCCTTCGACCGCCGCAGCGTCGGTTGCGACGACCGAGACTGACGGCGTGCCGCCACCACCGCTTGAGTTACTCACAGTGACGCCCACCGCAGAGCTGACGCCCTGGTTGCCGGCGACGTCGCGCGCAACGGCGGTCAAGGCATGCGAGCCGTTTGGAGTCGCCGTTGTGTTCCAGATAACGGTGTACGGAGCGCTCGTGTCCTCCGAACCAATGTTCGCGCCGTCGAGTTTGAATTGCACGCCGACAACACCCACGTTGTCAGACGCATTCGCGGAGATGGTAACCGACGAACCGGAAACGCTCGCGCCACTCGATGGAGCGGTCAGCGAAACGGTCGGTTGTGTGGTGTCGCCGGATGAGTTGCTGACATTGACGGTGAGCGCAGAACTGTCTTTTTGATTGCCCGCGGCATCACGTGCAACGGCGGTCAAGGCATGCGAGCCATTTGGAGTTCCCGTTGTGTTCCACGTAACGGTGTACGGAGCGGTCGTGTCCTCCGAACCAATGTTGGCGCCGTCGAGTTTGAATTGCACACCGACCACGCCCACATTGTCCGACGCGTTGGCTGAGACGGAAACGGATGTTCCCGACACTGTCGCGCCACTCGAAGGAGCCGTCAGCGAGACGGTGGGTTCGACCGTGTCGCCCAAGCCACCGGTGCCATTAATAGTAATGCCCTGGCTGGAGTTGTAGTAAGTGCCGCTCGGGCTGCTCTGGAGCTTCACCGCTTTGACCATATAAACCGAGTTGTCGGAAGTGGGATAGCTCGTGCCGGTGACCGGGGAAGTGGTGACACGCGTAAACGGACCGGCCGCGGTCGCGGCGCGATAGACGTGGTAGCCAACTACGGAGTCGGGCGAAGCGCTCCACGTGATCTGGCCCGCAGAGGCCGAGACGTTGGAAGGCGGCGCGACGATGTGTAAACGCAGCGTCGGATCACCCATCAGGCCGAGATGAATGCTGCCCGCGGCGCTGTTGATCTGGTTGCGATAAAGGCCGCCGTTGGGATTGTTTTGCGCAATCTTTGCCGCGTAACCAATCGGCTCGCCCAGACCGAGATGATGATAATACCAGTGCGGTCGACCCGACCACGCGCAGACAAGCCCCATGCTCGGCGTGGCGAGAATGCCGCGCATGATGTTGTCGCGAGAATCCCAATCGCCGAGCCAGCTTCCAAAGAGCATTGTGAAAACAGCTTTAACATCGTTTTCATAGATCTCGGTGGTGGTGCCGTCATTATATTGCGGGGTGTTGCCGAGGCCGCCGATGCTTTGGTAGCTGCCTGCGCCGCAACCGTAGGCCAGCAGGGCCGGGTTGTCGCGCAGGTGCGGTATCCATGTGCCCTTATCAGGCAGGCTCAGAATTTGGCTGGGACCGACGAGTGGCGCAAAGCTGCGGTAACCGCTTGCGGCGAAGGCTTCACCGCCGCGCACCCCAAAAGAATCGTGGAGGACGGCACGCGCGGGAGGATTGATGCGCTTGTGACGGAACTCGTGGTCTTTCCTGAGATAGTTGCGGAGCAATTCGATCTCGCTCGGAAAAGTCGGCGGGCCATCCCAGACTTTCCAACCCGGCATGTTGGCGAGGTCGACACGACCAACCTGCAGTTCGACCTCGGAGGGCATATCGGACTGGTCGAACTTGCCGTCGCCAGGAACGTTGTGGATACGGGGCTCGTAGCTCGTGGTATTGATCGAGTTGTCAGTCCAGTTGCCGTCCATATCGCCGTAGTAACCGTCGGCCGGCCATGCGCCCACGTGGTCGGCATGGCCATCGGGAGCGATTTGCCCGGAATATGGCACAGGGACATGGCCGAAGAGGAACACAGCCTTCGTATTCGCTGTGTCGGCATTGTAGACGGATTTGATGACGTTCTTTACATTGGCTGCGCTGTCGGTGCGCGGCACGTCCCGACGAACGACCGTCCAGCCGTCGCCCGCGAGATCCTTCTCAAGCCGAGTCAGTTCGCTGGAGAGACTGCCCGAGACGGTGTTATCGACAACGAGGATAACTTTCCCGCGATTGTCGACCAGCGGGACGTTGATCCCCGCGTAGATATACCCGTAACCGGTGTAGCCCGGCATGGCTTTGACAATTTGGTATTCGTAAGGGGTGCCAACAGCGACGCTGGTATCGGTGTAAGTGGTGGTGCTCCCGTTCAGTGATGTTCCACTGCCCCAGGAAGAGCTGCCCGCACTTTTGCGATAGACGGTGTAGCCATTGGGTGTTCCAGATGTGTCTTGAGGCCATGACAAAGTAATCCTCGCCGGCGATTCCTGCACGGCAGCGCTGACTTGCACAGCATAATTCCAAGTCGGTTCTTCGGCGGTGACCCTCTGAGTGGCCACGACAGACAACACGACGCCAACGATGGCTTGAACTAGTTTCTTCACGATGATGATTCTGAACGAACGGCAGAACTAATGAATCGGCCTGACTGCTTTTGTGCTGTCGGACATGGAGACTGAGGTTTGTAGGTTTTCGACCTACAATTTGAATAGGTTTTTACGGGGGATCGTCGGGAGAGGGTTTCGCATCGGATGGCGTTAAACACCCCATGAGCATCCCCAACGGGGGCGCGTATGTTGCCACATGAAACGATGCAGGATTGTTCTATGTACGGGCGCGCTGTGCGCCGCCACGGTCCTCACGGCCGCTGAGGACAAAATCAAAATTCAAACCGACACCAGGGGCACGGAGGCGCGCGACGCCGCGGCCTCGCCCGCGACGCACAAAGCCAACGAGATGATCGGCTCGTCGGTGCAAACGAAGACTGGCGAGAAGCTCGGCACGGTGCGCGATTTCGCCTTCGCGTTGCCCTCGGGCGATCTGGCCTACGTGATTGTGGCTTCGGGCGGAATTCTCGGGCTCGGTGCAGAGTATCACGCCGTGCCGCCGAAGGCCTTTTCACATGAAACACAAAACCCGAAGGTGCTCGCGCTCGATACGACGAAAGAGAAGTGGGACGCCGCGCCGAAATTCAAGAAGGACCAGTTGCCAAACCTGAACGCGCATCGCGAGCAACTCGACAAGTACTTTGAGAGTTCCGATGAAAAGAAAGCTCAGGTGAAAATCGGCGATGCGAAGGCGGAGATCAAAGTGAAGACGCCGGACATTCGGGCCGGCGTAAAGAAAGAGACCGAAGCGCTGCGTCTCGCCACCGATCTGATTGGCAAAGGGGTCGTCACCAAAGCGAACGAGGATGTAGGCAAGATCTCCGATCTCCTCGTGGACATGCGCGCGCCGTCGATTGCGTTTGCCATTGTTTCCACGGGCACGTTATTGAAGCCCGCTGACACGAAGTACGCAGTCGCGACGAAAAATTTCACCGTCGGCTCCGACAACGGCAAGATCGTCTTGAATGCCGACCGGGCGACGCTGGAAAATGCGGAGCGATTCGATCCAGCTAAAGTCCCGAACAGCAAAACGTCCGCGGGATATTTCAAGTACGAGGAAACGGAAGCGAAGGCGCAAATCGCTGTCGACGATACGAAGGGCGATGATGCGACGAGCAAGACGAGCAGCAGTGGCAGCCCAAGCGCTCTTTCGTTGCTGAAGGAAGGGAATCGTTACGTCGGCGAACAGGCCAAAGACAAGCTCGTCCAGATTCGTTCCGAGCGTTCCGTGGGGGGCCTCAAGCCACACGTGTGGTACGTCGTGTTCTACGACCCCACGGCCGCGTTGAAAGCGACTGAAGTAAAGTTCGTCGATGGCAAAATGGCCGACGTGAAGCGCCCCCTGCGTTTGCTCGAAGCGACTTCCGACCGCAGCGAGTCGCTCGACCGCAGCAAAATCAAGATCGACTCGGACCAGGCGTTGCAAGCCGCGCTGAAGGAACCCGCGTTGCAGAGTGCAAAACCGATGTCGAGCGAGATGCGCCTGGAGCGCGGGGAAGCCGGCGCGCCGATTTGGAGGATTCAGTTGTGGGGCGCAAGAGCCGATGACACCAAAGATGACGCAAATCTCGGCACCGTGACCCTGTCAGCCGAAGACGGCAAAGTGATCAAGAGTGATTTGAAGGCGAGTAATTAAGGAAAAGTATGAATACTGCAATAAGCGCGGCCCTGCTGGTGGGTGGCATCGTTCTGCTGATATTTGGCTGGAACGAACATCAATCCGCCGGTTCGGAGATCTCGAAGTTCTTCACCGGCAACCCGTCGGATAAAGCGATGTGGATGCTCATTGGTGGAGCAGTCATAGGGGTCATGGGCCTTGTGGGGCTCGCCCGCGGTTCGCGGCGGTCTTAAGACCGAAAGCGATTCCCAAGCCGAAACACTGGCGCGGTGTTTCGGCTTTTTTTTGTCTTCGCGACTCGGCATTATCAGAGACTGTGCAAGAAGGTCAAAAGTTGGTCGTCACGGAAGAGGGGTGCAAAGCTCAACGAGGTGGCCGTCCTTATCCCGGAGATATGCCACGGTTTGTTTCCACGGCTTGGTCGCCGGCTCGCTTACCGAGGTCGCCCCGGCTTTCACCGCGCGGGCATACAATGCGGGAACATCTGACGTTACTAATGCAATCTCAACACCCAGCGGTGCCTTGTCCAGGGATGCGGCCACGACTTCCTGTTTCAAATGCTCGTTGGCCATTTGAAGGCTGGCGAAGGCAAGACGGGCCGCTCCGGTTTCCAGTTCTCCATAAGCCTTACCACTGTCATCATTGAAAAAGCGTCGGGAAAGACCGAAAGCCTTTTCGTAAAATGCGAGGCTTGCCGAGACATCTTTGACATACAGAATCACGTAACCGAGCGAGACGGATGGGGTGCTCATTGTTTTTTCATTAGGCTTCACAGTTTTATTTGTGGTGTCCGAGGCTGTCCCGCAGCTGGCTATCAATACCAAGCCGGTGGCGACCAGAAGACATTTTTTCATGTTTATCGACAAACCATGTTTTCGGCCAACAGTGAGCTTCGGTCGGAACTCTAGGCCCATGCGGCGAGCACGTCTTGAAGAAATCCGACATCCTATCGCGGGTTGTTGGTTTCATCCAAGTACTCCACCGGGGTGAGGCCGGAGAAGGCCTTGAACTCGCGCACAAGATGCGGCTGATCGGCATAGCCGAAGTCGCCGGCCAGTGTCACCCAGTCCGGCGGGTCCGACTTGGCCGTCACCGCAGCCACACTTTTAAATCTGACAACGCGTGAAAAAGTTTTAGGAGAAATTCCGAGATGTCGCGCAAATTTACGCTCAAGCTGGCGGGTGCTGAGGCCCGTGCTCTTTTCCAGGTCGCCGATTCGCAGGCCGCCGCAGACGGCCTCGATTCTGGCAACGCAGTGGTCGATGAAAGGGTCTGTTTCAATCCGTCCGTTCGTGCGCGCGACCAGCGCCTCCTGCAGAAACCAGATGCGATTCGCCGCAGTTGCCTCACCTAACCGCTGCCAGGTTTCCCCCGCCGACTGACCCCAGAAATTCGTGAGATCCGCGCGGGCATCAGTGAGTTCAGTTGCATCCAAAGTCAAAAATGCCGAAAGACCGCCAGGACGAAATCGAACCCCGAGGAGATCCACCGGACCAGTCGTGGTGACGATGAGTGGCCGAGTCATCGTGCCGATTACGGAAGAACGCCGGCTGCCCACAGTCGTGAAATCGAACAGCAGGTCCATGCACCCATCCGGGAGAACACGGTGCAAAGAGGGTGTTCGCGGCGGTGTGGGGACGGTGCTGGTCCAGAAGCACTCGACCAAGCCGGCGAGGAATGGCCTCGGAGGAAATTCACGGTAATGCGATTGCGAGGTGTGCCCGCCGTTATGCGCGGTTGACTCCTTTACCTCGACTGATGACACGACTTAAAATTGACCCGTAATAATGCCGAGTTGGAAAGATAAAAAAGAGGCGATTCATTCCATTTTGGAACAATCGCCTCTCGTTGCTCGGCATAAGGGCTATTTGTTTTCACGATGCCAAAGCAGGCATGAACTGACCGCGCCGGGCGAGCCGTCGCACGGACAAACCAAGGGCAAGCCCAAAAATCGCGTGGGCAAGGACAGTCACGATGATGAAACGCATCGTGACGTGGATACCAAAGACGGTTGGATAAGGTGTAAAAAGCATTCCGAGTTCGAGCGCGAGGGCAAACAACACTGCCCCAATCCAGTGTCGCCGCGCGCCCTCACCGACAACTGCCAGATACATCACGCCAAAGGTCGCGCCGTTACTGAAATGATAAACCCATCCGACCACCTGGGCGAGCAGGGAATAGTTATCCTGCTCGATCGGTTCTCCGAGAACCATGGCGCCGAACCGGGGGAATACTTTGAAAAGATTGAGAGGGGGCACGACCGGATCGATGCCCCACTGCGTGGCGAAAACGAATGGAAGGCGGAATACGTCGTAGCCGACCGCCGCGATCAAACCGGCAAGCAGGCCAAGCCACACCGCGCGCCAAAGCTGGCCGTCACCTCGCCAACGATCGAGCGCAGCGAACCCCATCAGCGCGATCAACGCCGGCAGGAAAATAAACGGCGTAAAAACGTGCATCGGGCAGAGGCGATAAAAATCCGCCAGCAAACAAGCGATTGAGGAGGCGGCCAGCGCGAAGACGAGCACCCGACCGCGCACGGTCCAGTAAGTCTTTGGGAGCCCGGGGGCGGTTTGCATCTCCGCCATTGATTACCATCCCGCGCAGGATTTGGGCAGTCCTTTGTGGCGCGGCTCAAGAGATTCAAATAAATGTTACACTCGCAACATTTATTTAACTGCGGAAAAGGGCGCGGGAGGGTTAATTGGGATTTGCCTGGTAATCGCGCCGCGCCAGTTTCAGCCAGACCCGGAACCACTCCGACTCCGTCCAGTCAGGAACAATCGTTTTCTCGTTTTCACGAGTTTGTTCGTCAATCTGCGTATTCGTTTGATTATCCATATCTCCCCCAACCACGAACAGTTTTCCGCATTGTTGCAGTTGTCACAATTCGGGTGTTAGCCCGGAGCGCCCAGGGCTGTTTACCTCATATGAGGGTTTTACCCCATAGGCTGCAGCGCCGGGTGCATAGCAGGATTTGGCCCAACAAATCACCCCATTATGAGCAGAGCACAATCTTCAAGGACGTCCGAACAAAGCCGCGCCGACGCAGTTCAAGTATCCTCCGCGAGCCCGTTTACTGAGGAACTCGTGCGCCGCGAAAAAACGCCCTTTATCATGACCAGCGTTGGCCGCCGCGCGAAAAACACTTTCGGTTGGGAAGCCGGCCAGACGATGTATTTCAGCCCTGACGATCCGAGTTAACACTTTTCAGAAGGAGAAATCCTAAAGTAGTAGAGAGTCCGACGGCCCAGTGCCTCGGACTCTTTTATTTTTCCGAGGGCGAGCTTTAACCTTCGCCCATGAGGACGTCGATTGTGTCGACGTTTTCCCAGATGGGGCTCAGATCGGGATCGCGCAAGGCCATGAGTTTCAGCTCTTTGCTCCCGTCGATGCGCAGGGCGCGTTTCAGCCAGTTGCAGGCGTCGCCGACTTTGCCCAGGCGCGCGGAGTAACAGGCCAGATTGTAAGGCACAGTCGAGTTGTCCGGGAACCGGTCACTAACGGAAACCAGCGTCTTCAAGGCACGCTGGGTCTGGTTGAGGCCATGCAACGCGTTGGCGGTAGCGACCCAGCCGGTCAAGCGTTCAGGCGCCAAGCGGGTCAAAGTGCGGGCAATATTCAAAGCCGGATCCCATCGGCGCAGGACTGCGTTCATGAGGAAGCGGACCTCCAGGACATCGGGGTGATCACGAAAAGCGGCGCTGATGCGTTTGAGTTCAGCGCGGGCTTCGTAGAAATTCCCCAGTCCCAGCCATCCTTCGGCTGCATTCAAATGCCATCGCGCTGTATGACTCAGGGTTTTCATGCCCGATAAAAACGTTATCGGCACAAAAGCCGAGTCACTAGAGGGGTATTCGCCTTCCGCAAGGAGCGTAGCTTCACCAAGTTGCGACGATTCTCCGAAAATCCTTTACTTTTGAGCGACAGAGTTTCATTGTCGTCGCGTTCCATTCAAAAACCCGACGAGATGCGCATGCGGTTTTTGCGCGAGAAACGCGAAGCGTATGAAGATCCTGCTGCAGCACACTGGAAGTCGACTGTACTACAAAAGCACGGGTGTTTGGTCGCAGGACGAAGCCGAAGCGAGGCCCTTCAGGACCGCGCTCGAAGCGATCGAATTTTGCGAACAACAGCGCCTTACGGGCGTTGAGATCGTGCTGCGGCCTTCGCCAACGATTCCGGAATTGCGGGTCAGCCCGCTGGCATCTTCGCCCTCGGCCCCCGGCGACCACCCCCGCGCTTGAAGTCGTAAGCTGCCCGCATGCCCGAGCAAGCAATCATTCTGCTGGCCGATGATAATGCGGCCGACGTGACCCTGACGCAGCGGGCGCTACACGCGGCAGACCTGCGCAATCCGGTCCACATTGTTTCAACGGGCCAGGAAGTCATCGAATACCTTACCGGCGCGGTTCATGCGCGGTTTTCCGGGGCGCGCGTGCCGCTGTTGATCCTTTTGGACCTCGATCTGCCGGACCTGACCGGGTTCGAGGTGCTGGAATGGATCCGCACGCAGCAAACTCTAAGCAGCGTTCCGGTTGTTATTTACACCGGATCAACCAACGACTCCGACGCGAACCGCGCGCGGCATCTGGGCGCGCATTCCTATTGGGTGAAGCCGTCGAGTTTTCAAGGCCTCGTGCAGCTCATGCGGCTTTTGAAGAATGAAATAGGGATGCTGGAGCACGCGCCAGTGAAAGCCGCGGCGCGCGGCAGCACCCCTCGCAAGACCCGTAGCCGAACGACGGGCCGCAGGTTAAACGCGGCGGCGGCGCGCGAACAACAAGCGATACAAAAGCAGCAGCAGTATCGCTCCGCCCACTGAGGCCAGAAAACCGGCCGCATCCTGTGCACCATACCAGCCAAGTTGCTGGCCGATGAACTTCGCAAGGAACGCGCCCGCGATCCCAAGCAGGGTCGTAATGATGATCCCGCCTGGATCGTCTCCCGGCATGAGCAGTTTTGCGACGATGCCCACCGCGAGCCCGATTAGAATGACTCCTAGGATTTCCATACGTAATGGAACATTCGGAGCCCGCCCCGCGCTCGTCATGTGGGGTCTTATCCGCAGCCAGCCCGGGTTAAGGTTACCCGTGCAGTCGGCACGCGTTCACCAGCACGGCCGTCATACAAAAAAGCAATAGTGGAAGTAACGTCTCCATATGATTTGATTTTGGTACATCCTCTCCCTTTGAGAGCCGACTACCAGTAGGAGAATTACTCCCTGCGTCGCGGGGTCCATCGCCCAAGTCGCCAAAAGAATAAGCCAAAAAAGAGCAAACCGCAGCCGTTAACTCCTAAAGTGTAGCCTAGCTTGTAACGTCTTCCCGTGTTCGACGGCGCGTAAATTGTGACATCATCGCCCACAGCGAGGTTCGGCAACGCCAGGGGCATGAGGGCGCCGTGCAGCAGACCGGCTTTGAATCCGTTGGGTGCAGAGGAATCATGCACGCGTCGAGCCACGAAGTGGAGAATCGAACCAATAATAATTCCCGCAATGAGGATCCCCACGAGTCGACGCAACAGCCGAGACAACAGGCCGCGTGGCGCGGGACTTTCAGAACTTTCAGCAGGCAGTGCGGGTGCAGGCGTCATCTTCGAATGAAAAGGGATCAGTCGCGCGCTGTCGAGCAGACGCGTTCGGCCTCGCGAAGCCATCTCCACCAGCGCAGCGTATCGCGCCACGGTCGAATCTTGCTTCGTTCGTCGGCGTAAATCACCTGGATGGGCACAAAAGCGATGCCCAGTCCAGCTCTCGCGAACTGGATCAGCAGCTCTGACTCGATCTCAAAAGATTCAGTTCTCACCTTCAAGCCAGCCAGTGACGGCAAGTGCAACAGGCGAAACCCGCATTGAGTATCCGGCAACCGCACCCTCGCGAGCCTCGAAAGGCGCCAACTCATAAAGCGATTGGTCAAGCGGCGCACTAGCGGCATGCTCCCAGGCGCGTGCATCCGCTCGCCGGAGACCAGCACCACGTCGCCGCGGGCAGCGCGAGCCAGAAACTTTGGAATGTCCGACGGGGCGTGCTGCCCGTCGCCGTCCAAACAGAGCGCCCATTCAAAACCACGCTCGATGGAGTGATTCCAACCAGAGCGCAGGGCGGCGCCTTTGCCCAGCGAACGGTCATGGCGCAGCACCTCCGCGCCCTCCGCGCGGGCGATATTCGCGGTGGCATCGGACGAACCATCGTCGATGACAAGCGTCTGCGGCAGAGACACTTTGACTGCTCGCACGACATCGCCAATTGCCGCCGCTTCGTTGAGACACGGGATCACAGCCGTACATATTTGCGGCCAATTCACGGACACAGGGTACGCGACGAAACGCGCAAAAGGAATGCTACAAAGTGGGCAAATACCTACCTGTTGGCGGGAGATGCACCCCGGCTACTGTCGAGTTGGAACTGCTAGTTCACCTTATGAAAAAAACAACAGCGCTATGCCTCTCAGGCATCGCTCTACTTCTCGTGTCGGGCTGCTCCAGCTCCAGCAAGACCAGCACCGCGCGCCAAGTGGGCGTCATCGACACCATCGGGGATTCCCAGAACAAAGGATACGTGGAATTCTACACCAAGTCGGCCAAGGGACTGATACCGATTTATCTCATTGACCAGGACAACCACCTTCGTCCGCTGGCCGCCGTTGGTGTGCCCACAGGCGGAAAGTATGTGAACCGAAACGGCATGCGCGCCTCCGAACGTTTGCGCGTGGCCGCCCCATCGGGCACGCATAGATTCTCCGCCGGGGGAGAAGTCATCCAGGTGCAAGTGCAGCCGGAGAAAGTCACACCGGTTGAACTGGATTTCGAAACCATCGACGACGCGGATGCTTATTTGGTTTATCGCCTCGACCACACCGTCCGCGATCCCATCACCGCTCCTGAAGCGGTGGGGGGTGCGCCTCGTTCCGAATAACGGAAACCCTTCAACAAAAAAACCACACTACGGAAACGTCGTGTGGTTTTATCTTTTAAGGGGTCGCTCCGCGTTTACGCGGTCAAAAAAATCTGAGAACAGCCTGCCGCCTCAACTAAGCAACCGCCGAAGGCTTCACCTCAGGCATTTCCACGTAGTCCGTCCAGTAAATGTGGAAACTCTTGAGCATCTGCAGCAACGAATCCTTGTCCACCGGTTTGTTCATGACCGCGTTAGCCCCGAGTCGGTAAGCTTTCGTGACGTCTTCCTGCAACGTCGAGGATGTCACCACAATCGTGGGAATCAGTTTGATCTCCCCCTGCGTCTGCATCCATTCCAGGACCTCAAAACCATTTTTGCGCGGCATTTTCAAGTCCATGAGGATAATTGTCGGCATTGGATACTGCTCGCGGTCCTTGAATTTGTCTTTACCGGACAAGTAGTCGACGGCCTCGATGCCATCGCGCGCAAACTTCAATTCACACCGGGCACCCAGTTGCTTGAAAATTCGTTCGATGAAAAAAATGTCGTCCTCGTTGTCTTCCACAATCAGAAGGACTGGACGTGTATTTGACATTTCTACAATTTTCGGCATAGCAGTTCGAATTGTCGAGATGTTTTCGCGGGCTTTTACGCGCTCTTCTTTATCGTTTGGACCGAGAAAACCCCGGCCCGATAACGAATTGGAATTCGCGCGCGGTCCGGCGTCGTGCCTCCAGCCGGCGGCGCTACCTCGCGACGCGGCAAGCTCTTGACTGGAGTGGCCAAACTTGACCTTACCCTGAAGAAAATCCCCCAGGGATTCTTTGCATCGTATCTGCACATATCCCTGAACTCCGCGTGCATTCTATGAACCACGCCCCCTTATCTCCAGTGGGGTTCATGCCTGCCCAGGGGTCGGTGCTCCGTCAGGTGGCAGGGTCGCCGCTCCGCCGGCGTCCGCGCCGAAGCCCGTATCGTTCGATTAGCCCAGCGCGTTTCGACAAACCCACGTTGCGGTCGGCGACGGAGCGCCGACCTTACTCCTACCGCTCCCGCAACGAATGCGACAAAAACCATTCGTAAAGCTTCGGATTCTCGTACGTCTGCGTCCACGAATCGTGCGTCGCTTCCGGGTAAACCGTTAGTTCCACATTCTGACTCCCACTGCGCTTGAGGGCGTTGACCATCTTTTCCGATTCCTCGAGTTTCACCACCGGATCTTTGGCGCCATGGAAAGCCCACACGGGAAGTTTCTTCAGTTGTTCCTGTTTGCGCCGGTCCGCCAGCGCGATCGGAATCGTTTCGCCGCCGCCGCAAATCGGCGCGACCGCCGCAAATTTGTCCGGGTGTTGCACCGCGAGCGCCCACGTGCCGAAACCGCCCATGCTCAAACCCGTGAGGTAAACACGATTCGTATCCACGCGGTACTTCGCAATCGCGTGATCCAACAGTGCCATCACCGTGTCGTTGTCCCAACGTTCACCGGCAGGACATTGCGGCGAGACCAGGATGAACGGGAAATCCGGTTTCTTCTTCACGATTTTTGGCGGGCCGTGCACCGCCACCTGCGAAAGATTCGTCCCGCGCTCACCGGCGCCATGCAGGAAGATCATCAACGGCCAGCGCTTTTTCCCGTCGTAGCCCGGCGGCAGGTGCAGCAGGTAATTCGCTGTCAATTCGTGACTGACGCGCTTCCTGAACTTTTGCTCGGACTGGTTGCTCTTCGGCATTTGCTCGGTCGTTTGGCAGCCGCTCAATAGAGCAGCCGCGGTCAACATGCAAAGAACTTTTCGCATACGTTTCACATCAATTTAAGTTTCGGAAGGTCCTGAAGATCAACGAGCCCCACCGGTTCGCGGCGTTTGTTGATGACGATCAGGTCATCGATATTCCGCTCGTTGAAAATCTTCATCGCCTCGGCGGCCAGCGCGTCCTCGCGAATGCACACCGGTTTCGGCGTCATCACTTTCTCGAGGCGCAGATCCAGTAATTGATCACCGTCAGCCATGCGTCGTCGAAAATCGCCATCCGTGAAAACACCAACCAGTTTCCCTTTGCCGTTAACGACCGTGACGCTCCCGGAGCGCGCCCGCGTCATGGTCAGCAACGCTTCGCGCACCGTAAGATTATCGCGCGCGATGGGATTGCGCGCTCCCGTGCGCATGATGTCGCGCACCGTCAACAGCAGCGCGCGTCCAATCGCGCCAGAGGGATGATGCCGCGCAAAATCCTGTTGCTTGAACCCGCGCGCCTCGAGCACGGCCATCGCCAACGCGTCGCCCATGGCCAGCATGGCGGTCGTGCTCGCGGTCGGTGCGAGATTAAATGGGCACGCCTCGCGCGGCACCTTCACGCTCAGAACAATGTCGCTGTGGCGAGCCAGCGTCGAATGCGCGGCGCCCGTCAAAGCGATAATGCGCGTCGGCAGGCGCTTGAGATGCGGCAGGAGATTCACCAACTCTTCGGACTCGCCCGAATAACTGAGCGTGAGCACCACGTCCCCTTCGCTAACAATCCCCAAATCGCCATGCAACGCGTCGACGCTATCCAGCACCACACTCGTCGCGCCCGTGCTCGTAAGCGTCGCGGCGATCTTGCGCCCCACATTCCCCGATTTCCCGATCCCGGTGACAACGATCTTCCCCCGCTGCCGCAGCGTCTGCACGATCAAATCCACCGCGCGATCAAACGCTCCGTCGAGATGCTGCCGCACCGCCTTAAGCCCGGCGATTTCAACATCAAAAACTTTCCTGGCCCGTGCCAGATGACTCATGCCGTGCAACCTGCCAACTTCGGGAACTGCGTTCAATCCGAATGGACACGAATGGGAATGGCCGCAAGGAACGCAAAAAAGCGCAAAAACAGAACCGGCTCTTGCAGAAGGAAACGAAGGGCACGAAGGAAACACGAATCGACACCAGGGTTCGATTCTCTTTACTCGCTCCATTGATTATCAACGACTTCCGAACGAGCGCAGTAAATGCGCTAAGCTTTTCACCTCCGTTTATTTGCCGGATTACGATGTCGCATCCAACACCAGGATCATGCCCGGGAACCTGTTCCCTATTCATGCCTCATACAGGAAGCAATGGTTGATGGCCGGCGCTGCGTCGGGCCATTGCGCAGGTTCAGCGTACGCTGGTAACAGAGGAAGGAATGACATGACCACTCGACTGTACCGTTCACCGTTGGCGGCCCACGTCGCCATCATACTCGCGCTCACATTGGTTCCGGGCTCGTTTACAGCCTTTGCCGGGAAACGCCCAGGCGGAGGCGGCAGCGGAGGCGGAGGCGGAGGGACCACAGCACCAAAGCCGCCCACGCCCACCAACTTCCGCGTGACTGCGAAAACGGCCTACACCATTAGCGTGGCCTGGGATGCGGCTCCGGCCAGCTCCCTGGACTTTAATTACCACCTCTCGGGCACCCACGTTACCCCGGCCATTCTGCCCAAAACGGCCACCAGCCATACATTCACCGCACTCGCTCCGGGCAACGAATATTGGCTCGGTATCTATACCAAAGATGCGGCGGGGAACGTCGGAGGCCAGGCCAACCTCGGCCCTATCCGTCTCCCAAACGACACGACTCCGCCGTGGACCGCCCCCGTCGTCTCCGTCGGTGAAGTTGGCGCCAATTACGCGCACCTCTCCTGGACGCGCGCCGAAGACGACGGCCCATACCATTACTCTTACGAACTCTGGATCAACGGCAGTCTCCTCTACAGAAGCGATTACCCGAGGAACGTTACCAATACTGTTCTCCGCTTCCTCCAACCGGACACCACTTACGCCGTCCAGATCCGCACCATCGATTTCGGGAATAACCCCTCGCCCTTGAGCGATCCCGTCTCACTTACCACGCTCCCGGCCAATCCCAACGACACCACCCCGCCCACTGTGCCCAGCCCCGTATTCGCGTATAGTTTTGGCGACCTTGAGATGGAGCTGTCGTGGGGACAATCCACCGACGACTTCGACGCCCAGGCGAACATCCGCTACGACGTCTATGTGAACGGCCGCTTCGAGGACGTGGTATTTGGTTCCGGCGGCCCGAGAGTCATTTACGGTACAGGCTTCGGCGAGAACCTCATCGAAGTCTTCGCTACCGACACCGCTGGCAATACATCGGCAGCGGGCACCTTCAGGATATTCTTATAATCGGCGCAACGTTGGAGGGACGTTTGTCCCGAGGTGCACCGTTAGAAATTCGTTTCTCTTTCCGGCTCGGCAGGGGCTATGCGGCATTTTTCGTCGCGTCCGGTTTGTGGAACAAATCAGGAATGTTGTTTAGTGCGACAGCAGGAGCCGTTGCTGTTGGGGCTGGGTTAGTCGCCACTGAGGCAACCGGGGGCTCAATTGCCATTGAGAGAACTGGATTAGGCAACACTGAGGCAACCGGCTCAGTTACGACTGAGACAACTGGATTGGTCGCCAGTGGGGCAACTGGCTGAATCACCGCTGAAGCGGCTGGCCTGGTTGCCACTGACGCGACTCGCTTAGTCCGCGAGGCAGCTCGCCTGGTCCGTGAGGCAACGCGCTTAGTCCGTGAGGCAACTCGACGGGTCCGTGAGGCAACTCGACGGGTCCGTGAGGTAACCCGTTTAGTCCGCGATGCAACCCGCTTAGTCCGTTTTGAGAGGCGCTTACGAACCCTGGAACTCCGTTTTGCCTTTTTACTTCTGGTTTTGCGCATACTCCCCCATTTAGCAACTCCGGTGCCGCCAAAGCGGCGGTGTAGACCACCTGCGATACGCTGAAAACTGTCCAGTTTTCGAGGTACCGTTCGCTCCACGGCATGACACAGCAACCTCGCCTATCCGAGGAGGTAAGTTCTCGAAATTGCAGGGCTATCACGGCACCTGGAGGAGGAAAAAGCGCTGTTGCGTGTTCGGGTCTACAAGATTGGTCACGCTGAAGTTTCCGCTGGCGTCGAAGGTGTTTGTCAGGACTGGAGTCCAGTTGATCAGGGGCAGGGCAATGTTGGTTGAGGAAATCACGTGATAGGTCCCATTCGGCGAGCCGCCTCCGCCGCTGAACACAAATGCCCCGTTCGACAATCCGGTCGCGGCGATTTGCGGGCGCGCGGAGCCTGCCTGAACGCGCAGGGTTCCATCGGCGGCGAGGGTGGAAAGGTCCCAGGTCAGGTTGGCGGCAGGCGTCGCCGGAGTGATGGTCGCGAAGGAACCATTATAGGTAGTGGCATCGAAAAGTTTGAAGCTGTCACCGGCAGTCAACGTGCCTGTGATGTTTTCAAGGCGAAGGGTGCCGCCAAAAGCGATATTGGCCGCTCGCAAGATGTCGTTTGTATCGAGGGCGGCGTTAAGGTCCATGTGCGTGATTCCCTGAAGAGTGACGGTTCCGTCGAAAGTGAGGGTGCCAACGAGTGGAGAGATGCCAACGCCTCCGGGCACAATCGATGAACCCGCGCCGGCGGTCAGGTTGCCGGTCACGGTGCCGTTGCCGTCGAGGAATTGTCCACTGACGAGGGTCAAACCGCCGCCGAAGGTGCCGGTCACATCCAGCGTGGCGCCGGCGTCGATTGCAATTCGTGGACTATTGGGCAAGGAGCTTTCATCAGCGAGCGCGAGTGTGCCTCCCTTGATCGTCGTGGCACCGGAGTAAGGATAGCCGCCGCTGAGGACGAGTCGGTCCGCCGCGATTTTTGTCAAGCTGCCGGTGCCATCCACCGGGCCGCGCAACGTCAGTGAAATGGGCGTACCACGGTCGGCCGGGGCGCCGCCGATCACACAGTTACCGTTGAGAGTCACTGGGCCCGCGATGGTGTTGGCACCATTCCAGTTGAACAAACTGGGCGTCACACCATTACCGAAAAGAACAAACTTCTTGTTCCACTCTGTAGTGGTGTCGAAGAAGATCACGGTGGCACCCGCCGCTACAGTGAGAGTTTTCGTGGAATCGCCCATTGAAGTGGTAGCGCCTTCAAAACCGAGGGCACCCTGTTGAACGTGAATGTCCCCGAGCGTCGCATCCACGGCAGTGCCCGCAAGACTCACCTGGTTCGAGCCAGTCTTCGTCAAGTTGAACGCGTGGCCGCCTCCGTTGAGTGATCCGTTGCGAATGTCCCAGCGGCCGCGGTTCAGCACCGGGTCAGTGTTCCATGGGCCCGAGCCGCCGAACGTAGTGTCGCCAGTCAACGTTACGTCAGCCAGCGCATTGAGTTGAGGAGCGGCGGTGTTGACGAGCGCGCCACTGCCATCCGGGCCGGATCCCGACACCAGCACGGGAAGCGTTGTGAGGTTTTGCCCATTGATGTTCAACGCCCCTCCACTGCTGATCGCAACGCCAGTGACACCCAGCGCGCTCGGAGCGCCAGCCTTGATCGTGCCGCCCTCGATCCGAACTATCGTGCTCAACGCGCTATTGTCAGCGGCCAGCGTCAATGTACCGCTGCCTGACTTAATCAATATGCCGCCGCCGGACAAAACTCCGCTCAAAGTCGAATCAACGGATTGAGCGATCGTGAACGTCCCGTCGAGATCAATCAGGCTGCTGCCGAAGTCATTTGCATTCGCATTCGACACGGTTAGTGAGGTGCCCGCAGCGATCGACAACGCGCCGCCGCTGATGATGTTCGTATTGTTGCCGCGGAGGACAACGCTGCCACCGTTCACCGCCAGGCCGCTCGCGAAAGTATTTAAACCGGTGTTGGCGAAGATCACTGTTCCGGCCTCAACGGTAACGGGTCCGCCGAAGCTGTTGTCGCCCACATTGCTGAATGTGAGTGAGGCTGCACCCTGCTTGGTCAGCGGAGCGCCCAGCATGCCCCCGGTGCCGGTGAATGAATAGTTCTGGACGGCGTTATTGACAGTGATCGAACCGGGCGTGAGTGCGCCTGCCAGGGCTACCGACGGGAGGGCCGCACCGAGGTCATTGAACGTGACCGCGTCGAGGCTGAAGAACTGCTCCGCGCTGGGTCCGCCGCGCGTCCAGTTGGCTGTGGTCTTCAGGTCCCAGGTATTGGCGGCGGGATTTCCGACCCAGGTGAGAGCGGCCGGGCCAGTGCCGCCGACGGAAAGCTGGAGCGAGTTTGGCGCCGTGGTTGTGTCGAAGGTGAAGGTGTAGCGGCTTTGCGCGAGCGCACCGGCAACTCGAAAGTTGTTCTGATTTCCCACCAGCGAGCCAGCCGTGATCAGAGTGTATGGATTGATCGCATCGAAGACACCACCCAAAGAATTCAGGTGAACGTCGTTCGTTGTGTTGAGCGTGAGCGTTCCGCCGACCATCAGTTGATCGTTGCCGGCCGTGCCGCTGTTGGAGACGTCGAATTGGAGCGCACCCGCGTTTAACGTGACGTTCCCACCCAGGGCCGGCCCCGCTTGCACCGCCAATGTGCCGGCAACGCCACGACCGCCGGGACTGATCGAAGCGCCCGGCGCCTGGATCAGATCACCAGTGAACGTGCCGCTGCCCTGGATGGTGTTGCTGACGGTGAGAGCGGCGCCGTCGATTCCCTGCAAATCCCAGGTCGCCGAGCCGTTGCCCAGGTCGAAGATTGGCCGGCCCACGATGGTGGCGAAATTGGCGACCACAAATGAATTGGTGGCTTTGATCACAGTGGCATTGCTGATCATGCCGCCGTCGAGCACGATTGTGCTGGCACTGACGGGAGAGCCGGCGGTTAACGCCAAAACACTGTTGGTTATATTAATGGACGTGGTCGTGCCTTCGTTGACCAACCTGTTTCCGATGGTTAGAGAACCTCCGTTGACGTTGAGAGTGGCATTGCGAGGTTGGGTCGATCCGGCGGCGCGCCCCATCCGCAGCGTGTCATTGACCACGACCGTGGTGCCGTTGAACGTGGCGGTGCCGCTGACGGCGGCACTAGCCGTCTCGGAATTCTGGTAGGCAATTTCCATCGTGTTGGCGTCCAGGTTGCCCGCACCCATATTCAGGAAACCGGTCGATGCCGCCCCGGATACCGTCTGGCCTTTGCCGATAATTACGCGGTCAGCGAAGATATCTGCCGAGCCTGCGCTTAGATCAATTCGCCCTGTGGTCGGATTGCCACTGCCCTGCTGATCTGATTCGTCGCCAATGCGAAGCGCGGTGACTCGGCTTGAGCCATCGCTGCCGCGCATTTTGAGCGTGGGCGCGGTGAGGCCGGCCTGGAACGAGATGTTCCCCTGCTGTTTTCGCGCGCCGACCAGCACGTGATCGACATTAAGAACGTTGTCCTGACCCAGATAAACATACGAGATGCTGCCATTGCCGTTGTTGTTCACGTCGTTGTTACCCACCAAAAGCTGAACGTCCTCGGCGATGGATGGTCCGGAGAGAGTGATGCGGTTGGTTTTGGCGAGAAACAACTGAGCCTCGACACGGCGGATCGCTCCGGCTTCGCCATCGCCGACGCGAATGCGGCTGAGGTTCGCCCTGAATGTGCCCAGGCCGGACATGTTCAAGATCGCGCGATGCGCCCCGCCACCCCCGCCCCAGGCCTGGCGTATGTTTACCTCGTTATTCGTATTATCCAGCAGCAGCGTGCCGCCCTCGCCGGAAACCATCGCTGTGACTACCTGGCTGACCGAAACCTCCGATTTTGTTCCCACGTAGAGAGTGGATTGGACATTCGGGTTCGGAGCTGTTGCGGCTGGGTCGCTGCCCAGGCGGCCAAAACCGTTGTCGTTGGTTCCGCGCAGCGTCAGCGTTACCCCCGGTTCGATCAGCATGTTATGAAAACCGTTCGTGTTGCCGAACCAAAGGGAGCGGACGGTCGCATTTGCTGAAACGGTAATGTTGACAGTGGCGGCATCCGGCGCTGCGCCTGGGTCGAAAAAGCGGACGTCGTCGTCATTGGCCGGAGGACCCAGGGGCGACCATGCCGTAGGGGTGGACCAGAACAAGTCCGTTCCGGTCCAATCGAACGAAGCTGCCATGCCAAGGTAAGGCAGGGCGACCAGTGTGGAGAGAACCGCAATCGTGCGTAGAGGGGTCGTACCGATGCGTGTCATAAAGGCGCCTTTGATGAGCTTGTAGCACTTAGCCCAGTGATCGGGAACGACCCTGACCAAATGCTAATGGCGCGTCATGTCAGACGTTTGGTGGACAGCGCATGGACATCGTAAGATCGAATTCGAGTTCCTCAGTCCTGCAGCGACTTGTTAAGCGGCGTGGCCGTTGATTGAGATCGTGCAAGTCGTAAATCGCCGACCTGAACCCAAGTCCTGTCGCGATTCTTATCCTGCCAACTCGGCGAAAAATGAAAAGGCAGCGGCTCGTAGCCGGCGCACGTGACCAACCCCGTGCCCTCCCAGTAGCTGCCCGCTGGAAAGTGCACAGCCCAGCTCACGTTTGCATACAAACCGAGATGGAAGTTGTAGCTGCTGCCCACATCAAAACTCCCATCCGCTGCCGTCGTCGTACGCGGACCAGGACACGGCTTGCGATTCCAATCGTCCACTGTGGTAAGCTGGACTACAGCGCCATCAATTGGTGCACTTGTTGCGGCGTCGACTACTCGGCCAAGAGTGCGCGGTGACTTTTTCGTGACGTGTGGAACAGGGAGAACAATGCAGCCGGTGATAAGAACTGGCAGCACAAGTAGAATGGAAACGTGCATCTTCACAATCATGCGAACGCCGCCTAGCAGATGCTCTGCCTCACAATTGACGCATAGTTCTGGCCGTTGCGCGAGGGGTCAAGCCGATTGCTTCACCGGGCAGCGCACGGGCGAAGCCATTCGCAAGATCGAATTCGGTTTCTCAAGTCCTGCGGGCGCTTCCCTGGAAACAAGTTCCATGGCTTGACGTTCGCAAGCGCCCACGCACGAGTCGAGGCGGGAGACATGCTCCCGGGTCCAGTTCCGGCGCGTGAGGCGAGTTCCTGCTCTGACTGCTTGCTTTTGGCACGCGTGCCCGGAAGATGCGTTCATGAAAGCATTCGCATTTGTTTTTGGAATGGTGGCAGTCGTCACGGCGCTGACTGTGACGACAGGGTGTGAACAGCGCGTGGAAGCGGCGGCCCCGGCGGGCGCGCGACTTGCGCAGATGCACAGCAGAACGGTGACTGTGCAATTCCGTCGTGAGGCGCTGGGATTGGCGAACACTGTGCCGGCGTCACCATTGACCAGCGGGATGAACGGAGGACAGGTCGCGGTCGCGGGCAAGTTGCGCAGTTTCGATGACGCGTGGCTGGCGCTTGAGACAGAAAAAGACGGCGTCCTGTTTATCCCGAAAGAAGTGGTCCTGCTCGTTCAGGTGCATTGAGCACACACAAACGTTGACGGGTACGACCGGTTTCGCACGCGCGCCGACGCCCACTTTACAATCCCTTTACAACCGTGCCATGTCCCTGGCGCAGCAGAGGCAGTATTGTTACATCATGAAATTGCTCTGCCGTTTCGTTGCCGCCGGATGCCTCTTCGCTTCAATCGCGACAGCTCCGGCGGAGGGAGGATCCGAAAACGACAGGGAAGCTGCACATCCTCCACTCCAGGCGCTTTACAGTGAGATGCGCGCGCTTTTCCTCAAGCACTATCCCAAAGCCACGGCTCATCTGCTCAACGGAAAGATGCATTTTGAACATGACACTCGGATTTTCATCGTTCACGAACCCCGGAAGACCGGTGAATGGCAGGATCCCTGGGAGACCCGCGGACCGAAGCCGGGCGGGATTCTGTGCGACATCACCCTGCAGGAAGGGCGCTATATGGGCGCGGCAATCGTCCCGCAGACGTTCGACAAGCGCTATTTCAGTGTGCTGCTCATGGCGCCTTATTCCGCAAAACATGACCGACACCTTAACGTTCATCTCTCCTGTCCCGGGAATGTGAAGCCGGAATTCCTGAACGAGTTCACGCAACTCGTGAACGACTTCTCGAAGCACCTGAACTGAAACGCAATCTATCTCCACAGCCTTCTGGAACCATGACAACTCAATCTGCATTCGTCGTCACAATCCTCCTCCTCGCCACATTCCCCATTTCCGGTGGACGCCCGGGCCCGCCCCAAAGGCATCCGCCCGAACGCCGCCAGGCCAACATGCTCATGCTCCGTTTTCAGGACGCCCTGGCCGCAGAACGCTGGCAGGAGGCGCTCGCGTGCTGCTCGGAACGGCTCCGCACCAGCGCCTCCGGGTGGCCCACGCCCAAGGACTTTTTCGACGACACGATGCCCATTGAACTTGTGCTTGCCCAGGACTTCGGCTGCTGGAGTTGCGGAACAAACTTCTATGGACTCTTCGTCACACTGAGCGCACCTGACGTGGAGCCGCGCGTTGATTGGTTTTGGGGCCTGATGCCCACACAGGGCGGCTGGGTGGTGGACTTTCCGCCAGTGAAACTGGCAGATCACATCGTCAACCGGAAGACAGCCCTTCAACAGCGCGACGAACGCATCAAAACCATTCGCCGCTCCCTCGAACCGCAAGTGCGAAACGTCACCACCCGGCTCACTGCCGTCAGCGAACGGTTCAACATCGGCTCGCCCATGCTCTTCCGCGTGGAACTGGTGAATTCAGGCCCAACGCCGGTTCACTATATGGACACCGGAGTCCGCTGCAACGCCTTGACCGTGTTGAACGCCAACAAGGAACCGGTCCCGGCTGTGCCCGATCCTTTGCAAATACGGATCGATAAAGCTGAATTGGCTGCGGGTGCATCGATCGTGCTGGGTGAGAAGATTGACATCAAGAAAGGACGCAACATCGACAAACCGGGCAAGTACCTTGTCCAGTTCGATTCGTCGGACGTGCAAGTGGGCCAGCCGCTTCCCTCGGAAGAAATGGGGCGCTTTGGCGAAACGCTTTCGCTGAGCGTTTTCGATTTTCTCTCTGCCACCAACAGGTTCCCTTCGAACATCGTCGAGATCGAGGTCCAGCCGTGAGGTCTCCTCCGCAACTCACAGATCATCCACCTCGAAGGTGTGCCGCGCTATGTGCTGAGACGTGAATTATGATTAGCTGTAGTATCCTACCTTAACCAACACATATCTTAGGAAGTACCACGTAGTGTAATATAGCACTACGACCGCCGCCAACAAGGGCAGTCCGAAGGCACTGCGGCAAAACTCCCGAAGGGAACGGGAACGCCAGAAGTAGTACGGCACCGCGAACAGCGCCATCAAAAAATGAGCAACTTCAAAAGCGGCGAGATATGAAAGCCCCGGATGCGAGCATCGTACACGCACCAAAACAAGATTACAAAGGCGAGGAGTAGCGCCCACGTTAGTGAAACGATGCTGGCGAGAATGCCCGAATAGTAAAAAAGCAGATCTGCAGCTCCCCACCCCACTGCGCCAACAACGAGAAACAATGACATCATCCGGCGTTTTTTTCGCCACTTGGGCTGCTCTGACGGTGTGCTGTGGCTGTCCATCTGCTCCGTTCTAGTAAGTTCAGCGTCGCCAGACGATTTTTTGTTTGATTGTGACGTCCAGCCGCGAGCCGGTGTAACAGCCAATCTCTCTCCTTCGTGACCTTTGCGATCTTCTGTAAAGAGTCCGGTCCCCTTCTAATCGCAAATCGTAAATTTACAATTTGTCTCGTCGTTCCTGCCTTCCTGAATTCCTTATGAATTCGGACCTTTGATTTTCTGTCCGGAAAGGGCTTCTATGGATACCAAAGAGCAGGTGAATGAGCTTTCAGACCAGGAACTATTGCGAGAGTACGCGCACGGGCGCTCCGAGTCGGCCTTCGCGGCGCTGGTTGAGAGGCACATCGACCTGGTTTATTCGGCGGCGCGGCGGATGGTGGTTGATCCTCACCTCGCGCAGGACTGAGAACTGCCACTCACTTGCGTACCGCTCGATGGTCTTTGCCTCCCTGGCGCAGGATCAGTTCGGTTACGGTGCCCGAACTGTTCGTTCTGAACGACAGTGACAAACCCGGACCGTACAGCTGATCCCGTCCCACGGGAAAAACCTCCAAATTTGGCTCGTCGTTTGCCCGGACGTACATGTCATATTTCTCGCGGGAAACCGTGATGGCGAACGTCGGCGTCACCTCATAAGTCCCCACGCACAGTTCAAATGTGGTTTCATCCGGCTGGCCTCGTGGATCCAGCAGGCGCAGGCCGATATTATCACTGGAATGGGCACAATTTGAAAAAATTACCACGGCATGATTGCGCTTTCT
>Ga0075418_10001229_pt1 | contig 28973 bp, 28 predicted proteins | sample SoiMetdeltSBSDD2_FD_81776 | JGI IMG/M metagenome (GOLD analysis project Ga0075418, IMG submission 81776) | Bulk soil microbial communities from a Populus tree surrounding site in Tennessee, USA - Soil MetaG P. deltoides SBSDD2 | ecosystem: Environmental > Terrestrial > Soil > Tree plantation... | reverse complement strand
CGCGGGTGACGTCGAATAGCGCGCTGAACCAGCGGCCGCTCCGCCGGTCGTAGAGGACGCGCGGATCCGTGACCTCATCGTTCTGGCGGTTCACGCCGGAACTCGTGAAGAAGCTGTTCAGAGAGCCACTCTCGAGCAGCGTCCCCGAGCGGCTCCACATCGCGTAGACCGTATTGACCATCTCGACGATCGCGGTCGGCCCCGCAGCCACGGCGACGTCAGGTGGGTCGGCCTGTCCCTGGCTCGAGTTGATCCCGGTCATCCTCCCGTTGATGGAAGGCGTGCCCTCGCTCTTCAGCCGGTACGCGACCGTTGGGACGATCGCCTTCGGCAGCACGTCCGGGAACTTGCGCACCTCCGTCTCGTGCACCGAGGGCCGCTGGGGATGTGAGGCGTGCGCGAAGGTGGTGCGCGCGGTCAGACCCCTAACGCGAACCATGCGCACGGTTCCACCGCCGGTCCGACGGAGTGGCGAGGCGCTGTCGCCGTCGACAGCCTGAACGGAGCCCGCGCTGCCTGCCGCCAGCGGGCCACTGACGAGACGTGACTTTTGGTGACCGGCGAAGCGGACCGCGGTTACCGAGACCCCCACGAGCAGCACGACGAGTGCGATCACGACTCGCCTGTTCAACGCCCCCAGTAGCCTAGACGATTCGACCGGAGACGTTGCCAAGCTCGACGTCGCCGGCGTGCCCGCGCAGGACGACTTCGTCCCCGTCCTCGAGGAACTTCTCGTTCCAGTAGAGCTCGATCAGGCTGCCGCGGGACTCGGGCTCCGGGCCGGAAATCGTTCCCGTCGCCAGCAGGTCGCCCGTCCGCAGCGAGGCGCCGTTGACGGTCGCGTGCGCGATCTGCTGCTCGATGCTCCAGTACAGATTGCGCGCATTCGTGCGCGAGATCACCTCGCCGTTCAGCTCCACCTCGAGGTCGATGTCGTACACGAATGGTTGGGTGCGCAAGTAGTCGAGCGGCTCCGGCTCCTGCTCGGCTCCGGGCACGCGGTAAATCTCGAGATCGGAGAGCGGCGTCACCCACGCGCCGATCGAGGTCGTGAACGATTTCCCGAGGAAGGGGCCGAGCGGCTGGTACTCCCACGCTTGGATGTCGCGCGCGCTCCAGTCGTTGACGAGCACGACGCCGAAGACGTGCTCGAGAGCGCGGTCGACCGGCACCGGCTCGCCGAGCCGGCTCGAAGCCCCGATGACGAACCCGAGCTCCAGCTCGATGTCCAGGCGCCGGCTCGGACCGAAGGCAGGTGCATCCGCGTCCGGTGGCTTCGACTGGCCATGGGGACGGCGGATGGGGGTCCCGCTGACGACGATCGTCCCGGCCCGACCGTGGTAGCCGACGGGGAGGTGGCGCCAGTTGGGCAGGAGCGGCTCGGCGCCCGGACGGAAGAGCTTCCCAAGGTTGGTGGCGTGCTCGAGCGAGGAGTAGAAGTCGATGTAGTCCGCGACCTCGAAGGGGAGGTGCAGCTCGACCTCCGCCGCAGGCACCGGCGTCCCCTCACTGACCCGCGCCCGCGCTTCCGCCCACGCCGTCTGACCCTCCGCCATGAACGCGTTCAGCGACGGCGCGCGGAAGACGTCGTCCAGGCCCGAGAGGTCGAAGACCGTGCCGCCCTCGCGGAAGCCGACGCGCGGCGTCTCTCCCGGGCGGTTGAAGATCCCGTAGCCGCTCACAGGAAGCCGAGCCCCTCCAGCTCCTCCACCGGCTCGGTGAAGCTGCAGCTCCCGATGCTGGCGAAGAACGTGTGCCGGGCGAGTGCCACCTCCTCCGCGCCGGCCTCCCGGTCCCGCCAGCGGAACGTGGTGCCGAGCGAGAACGCGTCCGCATTCTCCTCGGCGAGCGCGCGTTCCTCGTCGGCGAAGACGGCGGCCGCCAGGAGGTTGAGGAAGCCATGCTGCCCGCTCGAGCGAACGGCGTGGTGGAGACCGGCGGTCGCCTTGAAGGCGAGGCCCTCGGAACGGCAGCGCCGGATGAAGGCTGCGAGCGCCTCCACCGTCGGTGCGTCCGGGCCGCAGCGCACCTTCGCGCGGGCGCCGGCCTCGCGGATACCCACGACGTCGCCCTCCGGCGGAACCTCCACGTAGGTCTCCTTGCCGGCGCGGACGAGCTCGGGATCGCGGCCCTCGAGCGCTTCGATCCGCTCGTCGGCCAGGAGAGCGTCGACGGGTCGGTCCATGACCACGCTGAGCCGGAGCGGCTCGCTCCCGAGCTCGCCCAGGCGCGAGGCGGGGCAGACGAACCGGGCCACCATCCACGCGTGCCGGGAAGCGAGCGCACGGCGGTGATCCTCGAGCGCCTCCTCCAGGGGGAGCGACGCGGGCGGGAAGAGCGGCGCGTGGTCGATCAGGCCTTCGAGCAGGGCGTGGGCCGCGGACACGCCGGAAGGTTATGACCTGACCGTCCTTTAGCGTCCGCGCCATGTCGGAGTCGAGACGGCCCTGGCTCGTCCTCGCTGCGATGGCGACGGCGCTCGGGATGCTCACGATCGACACGACGGTCGTCCGGGTGGCGCTGCCCACGATTCAGCGCGAGTTCGGAATGTCCGCCGTTGCGCAGCAGTGGGTCGTGAACGCGTACCTGCTGACACTCGCCGTCTTCGTGATAGCGGGTGGACGCGCGGGAGATCTCTTCGGCCGCCGCCGCGTCTTCCTCTCCGGCCTCGTTCTCTTCACCGTCTCCTCCGCCGTCGCCGGGGGCGCCGACGACACGGCGCTGCTGCTCGCGGCGCGGGCGGGGCAGGGCATCGGCGCCGCGGTGATGCTTCCCGGGACGCTCTCGATCGTCACCGACGCGTTCGCCGGGCCGAAGCTCGGTCGCGCGATCGCAGTCCTGAGCACCGTCGCCGCCGCCGGCGTGTCGATCGGGCCGCTGCTCGGTGGCGTGCTGACGGAATACGCGGGCTGGCGCTGGATCTTCTTCGTGAACATTCCGGTAGGTATCGCCGCCTTCGTTCTCACGCTGGCGGTCGTCCCGGAGTCTCGAAAGGAGCGGGCTCCTCCGCTCGACCTTCGCGGGCTCGCCCTGCTCGGGGTGGGAGTGAGCGCGCTCACGCTCGGGCTGATGCAGGGCCAGGACTGGGGCTGGACGTCACCAGCCGTCGTCGCCCTGCTGGCGGGGGCCGCGGTCGTGCTCGCCTTCTTCGTGGGCGCTGAGGCGCGAACCCGAGTACCGCTCGTGGACATCGAACTCCTTCGCGGCAGCGCGCTCGCAGCGAACACCGTCGGAGCGACGGCGCAGTTCGCGATCACAGGGCTCACCGTTCTCGCCGCGATCTACCTGCAGAGCGTGCTCGACCTGTCTCCCTTAGATGCAGGGCTCGGTCTGCTGCCGCTGACCGTGCCGGCGCTGGCCGGCGCACCGCTGACCGGGTGGCTGCTGGAGCGGGTCCGCGGCCGTGTGTTAGTGACCGTGGGGATGGCGCTGATGGCGGCCGGCATGTTCGCCGCTGCGATTGGCGCCGACGTGTCGGATCGCTACGCGGCGCTCGTCCCGGGCTTCTTCGTGTTCGGCGTCGGCTTCTCGGTCGTGTACACGGCGATGACGACGCTCGTCATGGCGAGCGCCCCGAGCGCCGACCGCGGAATGGTGTCCGGTGTCTACAACACGGCCCGGAACATTGGCGCCGCGCTCGGGGTCGCAGTGATGGGAGCGATCCTCGCGGCCGAATCGGGAGCGGGCACACCGAGCGAAGTAGACAGCGCGTTCGCGCTCACGCTCGAGGTCTCGGCGGGAGTCGTGGCCCTTGGTGCGCTTTTTGCCTATTTGGGGCTGCCGCGCGCGCGGACAGGGCCCGGATCAGCCCACCACCACGTTCCCTGAGCCGGGCGCGGGCCGTACGAAGCTGCGGTCGAGCTGGTCGAGCCGTTGTACCCCGGCCAGCTGCATCGAGTTCTCGATCGACTCGCGGAAGAGCTGCAGCATCTTCCGGACTCCGTCCTCGCCACCCACGAACAAGCTCCAGTACTGCGGCCGCCCGATCAAGGTTGCCTTCGCGCCGAGCGCGAGCGCCTTCAGTACGTGGGTGCCGTTCCGGATCCCGCCGTCGACGAGCACGTCCACCGCGCCGTCCACTTCCGCGACTACCTCTGGAAGCACGTCGAGCGTGGCCGGGTCGCCGTCCAGCTGGCGGCCGCCCTGGTTCGAGACGATGATCCCGTCGCAGCCGGCATCGAGCGCATGCCGCGCGTCCTCCGCACCGAGCACTCCCTTGGCCACGATCTTCAGCTCGGTGCGCTCACGCAGCCAGCGCACGTCCTCCCAGGTGCAGGTCTTTTTCATCTCGCGCCACATGTACGCCATCAACTCCTCGCCCTTCGCGTGATGCGGGAGCGGGCGGTCGGTGAAGTTCGCCAGCTGGACGCCTTCGGGCAGATGGAGGTGAGCGCGCTTGTCCGCAGGGCGGATCCCGTAGTTCGGGGCGTCGATCGTGAGCGCAATCGCACTGAAGCCGGCCTGCTCCGCCCGGCTCACGAGCTCGAGGTTGATCTGGTTGTCCTTGTGGAACTGGAGCTGGAGCCAGCAGTTCACCCCCGTGGCGGCGACATCCTCCAGCGGTGTGCTCGAGAGGGTCGAGAGAACCATCGTCGTCGCCATCGACGCGGCCGCCCGGGCCGTTGCCTCCTCGCCCTCCGGATGGACGAGCTTGTGGAAGGCCGAAGGCGCCAGCATCACGGGGAAGTCGAGCTTCGCCGCGACGATCTCGGTCGCAAGCTCCGGATCGGCGACCGGGCACATCAACCGTTTGTGGAAGACCCAGCGGTCGTAGGCCCGACGGTTCTCGTCGCGCGTCCAGTTCGTGTGGGCCCCCGCGGCGAGATGGTCGTAGATGGCCGGATCCAGGCGCTCGTGCGCGTACGCCTCGAAATCCGCGTACTCGGCGAAACCGTCGAGGTCGACGGTCACCGGGCGGCCGCAGCGCGGCGGATCTGTTCGATCATCCCCGGCAGACCGCCCCCGGGCGGGATCTCCGAATGCACGTGGACGAGCTTTCCGTTTCGGACGGTAAAGGTGGCCGGATTCGGAGGAGCGTGGATTTCGATGCCGGTGGCGGGTAGCTCTTCGATCCCGTACCGCTCGAGCCGCACGGGCCGGTCGTTCGTCGCGGTCGCGTTGATCTGGATGTGGACGTCGTCGCCTTCCTCCCGAAAGTTGCTCGCGTTGTGGCGAAAGGTGGGGAATGACCCGCGGACGTACCGGTGGATCTCGATCCACTCCTCGCGGCCCATCGGCTTGCCGGTCGTGTGCGGCGTCGTCGAGAAGTCCGGGTCTATCAGTTGGCGCGCCGTTTCGAAGTCGCCCGTGTCGAGGGCATCGAGCAGCCTGCGCACGACTTCGGTGTTCGTCATTTCGGGCTCACCAGGAAGGTCGGGACGAGGCTTCCACCGGCGGAGACATTCGTGATCCCGTCGCGGCTCAGCCGCACGAGGACGCCTCCCATGCGCCGTCGGAAGACGTATGGATCGGTGTCGACGTAGAAGCGTTCGAGCGGAAATCCCGGCTCGTTTCGAGGGAAGTGTTCCTGATGTGCCCAGATCCGCTTCTGGACGACGTACTCGTTAGCGAGCGCCTGCTGGACGACCAGCGCCCACTCGTCGTCGTCGTACTCCCAGCCGAGATGGACGCCGTGCCCCGCGTAATCGAACACCGGCTTGATCACGAGCGATTCGCGGTGCTGGATCACGTACTCCGCTGCGACGCTCGTGTCGGTCTCGGTGGCTCCGTCCTCCGTCAGGTGGCGCGTCCAGGGAACGTGGTTGCGGACGGCGTTTCGTTCCACACTCGTCAGACCGAGGTCGAGGCCTGGGTCGGTAAGAAGCCCGAATACGTTCTTGTGATCCATGACGTCGTTGGCGAACGGGTTCACGACACACACGGCTCCGGCGCGAGCGGCGTCGACGAGCGCCATGGTGTCCTCGGGCCGCGCCAACGTGTCCCGCATCAACAGCCGCCGGTAGACCAGGTCGATGGCCTCGTCGCCTGCGCGCAGCCTGCCACTCTCGAACCGGAGCTTGCGTGGGTCGACGATCAACGCCTTGAGCCCGTGCTCGACCAGTGAGTCGCGGATCTCCTCGAACTCCTGCATCAGCAGTGCGTCGTCCCAGTCCACGATCGCGATCGTCGGGTCCCCGGCGCCGCCCCAGTCGCGCCAGGCCTCGAGCAGGGCTTCGCGGAGGCGATCGATGACGAAGAAGGGCTCGAGCTCGAACTCGGCGCCAAGCTCCCGGAACGCGACCGTCTCCATGAACCCTCGGCTCGCGACGTCGACCATCCCGATACCGCCCGGCGCGGCTCCCTGCAACTCGACAAATCCGAGCCGCTTTCCCACGAATCCGTCGTAGCGGTCGGTGACGTCCAGATCGGTGAAGCCGGGATCAATGGTCAGGAGGTCGCGCTCGGCAGCTGTTGCGTCGAGCCGGTCGAGCAGCGAATGGTCGCGCGCGATCGCGGCCGAGACCTTGCTGAGCGCCGAAGCCACGAGGGTGACGGCAAGGCGCTCCGCTTCGTACCTGACGTGCGTCATCAGGTGCGGGCGCGCGACGGAGCAGTACGGCCGCCCTCCTATCGTCAGCGTCCGCAGGTGGTTGAGCGCCTGGTCGGGCTCGCTCATGCCGCGAAGGGCCCGATTCCAGCCGCTGATTGCTGCGGCTGAGACTGCGGCGTCGTCGCTCGACACTATTTCGTGTGTAGCACGTTTCGCTCGAACTGCCTAGAGGAGACGGCGGCCGGGCTCGACCTCTAGCCGTGGCGGGTGAGGCGCGCGAACCGGCGCAGCGCGAGCCAGGCGACGCGTCCCGCGAGGACATCCGAGTCGGTGCCCACGCCGCTCGGCCGGTACGTCATGACGGTGGCGACGAACGAGCCGCCGCTCCAGAAGATCAGACCGTTGTCGTGGCGGATGGTCGTGTGCCAACCAGCCTTGTGCGCGAGGCGCGCGCTCTTCGGCAGGTAGCGGGAGAGCTTGCCGGGATCCTGGACGTGGGCGAGCAGATAGAGGAGGTATCGGGCTGCCCCCGTGGTGAACGAGGGGAACCGCTTCGCCAGCATCCCCTTTCCCGCCGCCGCGAGCTCCACGTCTCGGATCAGCCGCGCAAGGTCGAAGGCGCTCGTGTACTTACCCGGCTCGAGGGAGGGTTGACTCGTGATCCCGATCGGGATCGGCGGCACCTTCTTCCAGCGGGGTCCGACGATGTAGCTCCCGTCCAGCTCGGTGTCGTACAGCCCGAGCGCGCGCAGCATCTCGTCCAGGGCGTAGCCGCCACCGCACATGTCGGCGAGCTGGTTCGCGGCCGCATTGTCCGAGTACAGGATCATCTCGTCCATCAGCTGCGCAACGCTGCTCCCCGGCCGCGGCGGCCCCTGCAGCAGGCGCAGGACGCCGACTGCGATCGCGAGCTTCAGCGTGGAGCCGGCGGAGAACCGCGCGCGCGCGTTGAAAGCTGCGCCATGCCCACTGCGCAGATCCTCGACGTAGACCGCCGACGTTCCTGGATACGCGCGGACGAGCCGGCCGATGAGGTGCATCAACTTGCCGTCTCGGGTGCTGCGGACGTACCGCGGCGCCGCGGCCGCAGGCAGCCCGAGCACGGGCCGGATCGTCGTGGACGCGCCCCGCCCTCGAGCGTCCACAGCCGTCACGCGAATCGAGACATCACGGGCCGGTAGCCGGACGTGGAAGGAAAAGTGGCGGCCGCGAGGCTTCCGCGTCCCGCGCACGCGGCCATCCACGCGCACGACGACACGGACGGCGCGCCGCCCGACACGCCCCGAGATCGCCCCGAATGAAGCCTGGCGCGGCCCGGGAGCGAGGACGACCGGCGGCGTCGGCGGAGGGACGGCAATCACGAGGGCATTCTTGTGTGTTCGACCGCGCGCCGCGCTTCGACCTCGAAGGGGTTCTGCTCGTACGGCTCCGTCAGCCACGCCCAGAACACGCGCAACGGGTGGTGCTGCATCTGCCAGACGTGGCAGAGCTCGTGGCAGATCAGGTCGTCGGACGCGGTTGCCCACCCCGGCCTGTCGCGAAGGAGGATCGTCCAGGGCAACGCGTACCCGTCGTACCGGCGCATGCTTGGCAGCCGGAAGAGCCAGGGAACCGTCAGTACCTGCACGGCGCGGATCGAGACCGGCCGCGGGTAGAGCCGCAGCCGGTCGAGCCGCGCCTTGGCTCGCTCGAGCTCGCTATGCGGCAAGCGGCTGCAGCACCAGCACGGCCGAGAGATCCGGGGCCTGCTGGTAGCTGAAGCGGAACAGGTACGGCGTGACGATCTCGGCGACGCGGGCCTGCTGAGCGACAGGGAAGTCACCCGTCGAGAACGGGCTGCTACCCGTAAGCGTCTGCTTCAGCGGATGGTCGAGCTCGTCCTGGAGGTCGCTCTTCTGGAAGAAGAGCGCGAAGGTCGGATTCGACCCTTCTTTCGGCGGTTGCAGCGCGACCACCGAGTCGACGCCATCGACGTACTTGAAGGTGTACAGCGCCAGCTCGAGCGACTCACGGTGCAGCAGGCGCGCTCGCGGCACGGACGCGGCGCCCTCGCCGATCGCGCACCTACCGGCCCTCGATCCAACTCCACAGAGCACGAACTCGACGCTGTTGTCGGTCGGGAGCACCTTGATGTCCTCCGGAGCCGCGCTCTGCGCGAGTGCGATCTGACTGATCGGCGTCTCCTGCGTCGAGGGCTCGACCGCCGGCGGGACGCGCGGGATGACCGCGACCATCTGCTGGCCGCTCGGCAGGCGGTACTGCGCGCCGACGACGCTGGCGATATCCCTCGTCTTCTCGAAGTTGGAGCCCTCGGGCTTCCACTGCGACCAGGCGGTACTGCCCCCGCCGTCCCGTCCAAGGAGGACGATGAAGGCGCCGACGGCGGCTCCGAGCACGATTGCGAGCAGCGCGTAGGCGAGGCGGAAACGCACACCGTGCGGCTCCAGGGGTCGGTCCGGCGACGCGGGCGCGGTGATCATCAGCGGCGCCTCAGGGGCGCGCGGCGCTACGCGATCGTCGGCCATGACTCCTCCTTCGTCAGGTCGACCTTCGGAACCTCGAACTTGGCCTCATCGAGCATCTGCAGGAGCTCATTTCCATAGAGCTCCTTGCGCTCGATGACGACGTTCGCGAACGCTTCGACCTTCTCCTTGTTGTGTGAGAGCAGATGGTACGCGGCCAGATACGTCTGGCCGAGGAACTCCGTCGCGAGACGCCGCTTGTCGGGATCTCCGAAGACGGCGCGCGTCTGGTCGTCGTGCATCGCGCCTGCGCCCGATCGCATCATGAGCTGAGTGCCGATCTCGCGGAACTGACTCCGGACTTCCTGGCGAGCTTCCTTCTCCCTTTCCTTGCTCCTGAAGCTCCCGGCCAGGTCGGGCCTTGGCGGCGCCATTCCGCACGACCCGACCATCCACGCCGAGCGCATCGTCGCGCTCGCGAGGTCACCGCCGACACCTGTGGCGTTCTCCCCGTAGAAGACGTGTTCGGCCGCCATTGCTCCCAGCGTCCAGATCAAGCGCGACATCTCCTCACTCCGCCACGAAGTGAAGCGCTCCTCCTTCTCGAGCGCCTGGTGATGCCCGAGGGCACCGCCGCGCCTCCGGATCGAGATGCGCGTCGACTCCGCTCCCTTCATGTACACGTGGCTCGCGATGGCGTGTCCAGCCTCGTGAATCGCGACTGCGCGCGTCTCTTCCGGCACGTAGTCGATGTTGATCGCCGTGCCCGACTCGACCGTCGTCATTGCTTCGACGATGTCGTCCCAGTTGAAGTGCGGACGACCCTCGTGGTGGGCGAAGGTTAGCGCCATCGAGCAGACCTGCTGGATCATCGCCGGGGAATAGCCGTTCGCGATCCGCGCCAGCTCGTCTCGCCGCACCGGAGTGTCCAGCTCCTCGTCATGCGCGACCTTTGTGATGTAGAGGTCGAAGACGTCGAGCCGGTCCTTCTGGGTCGGCGTGCGGAACCAGACGTGCCGTCCCATCCGGCCCGGGCGTACGAGCGCCGGGTCGAGGACCTCGAGCGGCACGTTGGTCGCGCCGATGAAGTAGATCTGGTCTCCGCGCGGCTTCGGGGCGGGGAGTCGCAGCGACGTCGAGCCCATCCGCCGCGGGACGACGTAGACCGCGTCGAGGAGCGTGTTGATGCGGTTGGTCCAAAAGCGCTTCATGAAGGGCGGATTGTCAATGCCGTCCATCACGACGAGCAGCTGGTTGAGGGCGCCCGTGCCCGTCCCGCCCATCATCCCGATGCCGCCGACCTGATTGACGATCGCACCCACCTTGGCCAGGAATGCGTTGGGCCGGGGTCGCTCGGCGCGCTGCTCGAATAGCCGCTCCCGCCACGCCCGCGTCTCCAGCACGAGGTCGCCACTCGGCGTCAGCGAGCCGTTCGTACCGTAGAAGCAGTGTTCCTCGAAGCTGTCCATACCGGCGCGCGGAACCATGGCACCGGCCTCCCCGCCGGCAAGCGCCTGGCGGCGCCGTCCGACGGCGTCGATCTCGTCGATGAACACGATGCACTGGCCGCCCCACTTGCGCGCGAGCCGCTTCGCCTTCCAGGCCAGGTAGCGGACGATGACGACGTCCATGCCGATGAAGGTCTGGGCGAAGCCCGAGCCCGGCATCGACAGGAACGGGCAGTTGAACCCTGTCGCGATCGCTTTCGACAGCATCGTCTTTCCCGTACCAGGGGCGCCCAGGAAGAGGAGGCCTCGCTCGCGCTTGCCGCCCGCCTCCTCGAACGCCTCGCCCGACTGCCAGAGGTTGACCACGCGCCGTACGTCGTCCTTGGCCTCGGCCTGGCCGCGGACGTCGTCGAGCTTGACGCCCCACTCGGCGTCGCCGGGCTCGAAGGCCTGCATCTGGCTGATCCCCATCGCCATCATCGGGCCAAAGAGGATCAGGAAGTTGATCAGGAAAAGCGGGATGATGATGAACAGGTACTGGGTGTTCTGCGGGTTGCTCAGCCAGCCCCAGATCGAATCCCAGACAACGGTTGCGGTGTCCCACCAGCCGACGAAGCCGCCGTGCATCCCCATGCGGATGATCCAGCAGAACGTGATGAAGATGGCGATGCGGACGAGCCACTTGAACCAGAAGCGCCAGAACCAGACGCGCCGCCGCGCCATGACATCCTCTTCCTGAAGCTGCGCCTCCTCGGTGCCGAAGAGCCGCGGCCAGGGGATGGCCCTGCGCATGAGCAGGTCGACGAGGCCGCGGAACGCGGCGACCGCCGCAATCGTTCCGAGCAGTGCCCACACGAGTGCGACGTGCTGCTGGTAGTAGAGGTAGACGAAGAGCGCCGGGCTCGTCAGTGCGGCGACAAGAGTCGCCGCCCGACTCAGACCGCGCCACTGCTTGGCGAGAGCGCGCGAATGCTCACCCGAGCTGATGCGGGGGGTCATTGTCTCTTCAGCAGTGGCCACTTGAAATCAGTCTAGCTCTGGGGGTCTTTGTTTTAGACGAGTACGCTCCTTCTTAGTAAGTGGTTCAAAAGCATTCGCATTCCCATTCGGCGCCTGGAAACGGCGACCGACGCGCACTAACCGGCGCACTGATCCTCATCGTGCTGTTCATGGCCGGGGAGGTCGTCTTCGGTCTGGTCGCATCTTCGCTCGCCCTCCTCGCGGACGCCGGACACATGCTCACCGACGCCGCGGCGCTCGGTCTCGCCATCTTTGCCGCGTCGATGGCTGCCCGCCCGGCACGCGGCCGGTGGACGTTCGGCTACAAGCGCGTGGAGGTCCTCGCCGCACAGATAAACGGGTTGACGCTGCTCGTGCTCGGCGTCTGGATCGTGTACGGCGCGATCCGCCGGTTGATCGACCCGCCCGAGGTCAAGGGCGGAATCATGCTCGTCGTCGCGCTCGTCGGGATCATGGTCAACATCTTCGCGACCTTGCTGCTCTCGCGTGCGAGCCGGGCAAGCATCAACGTTCGCGGTGCGTTCGTCCACGTCCTCAACGACCTGGCGGCCTTCATAGGGACGGCCGTCGCCGGCGGGCTCATCCTGTTGACCAGTTGGGACCGGTTCGACCCGATCGCAAGCCTCTTCGTCGCGGCGCTGATCGGGTGGTCGAGCTGGGGCCTGCTGCGCGACTCGACCAAGATCTTCCTCGAGAGCTCACCCACCGACATCGATCCCGACGAGGTCGGGCGCGCCATCGTCGCCACCGCCGATGTAGTCGAGGCGCACGACCTCCACATCTGGACGGTGACGAGCGGCTTCCCGGCTCTGTCGGCACACGTCCTCGTCAGTCCTGGAGCCGATTGTCACGCCATTCGTCGCGGACTCGAGCGCATGCTGGTGGAGCGCTACGGCCTCGACCACACGACGCTCCAGGTCGACCACGTGCAGAGCTCGACAACGCCAGTCGAGATCAGTTCACACATTCCTGCTCGACCCGGTTAGAGTCGCGCCTCGTGACGGCATTGGACGGAAAGACGGCAATCGTGACCGGCGCGTCGAGCGGAATCGGCGCTGCGGTGACGCGCTCGCTCGTACGCGAAGGTGCTCGCGTGGCCGGCGGCGCGCGTCGCGTCGACCTCATTCCGGAGGAAGCGCTGGTGCTCGAGCTCGACGTCTCGGATCCGGAGAGCAGCGAGCGTTTCGTCGCTGCCGCGATCGAGCAGCTCGGGCACCTCGACATCCTCGTCAACAACGCCGGCCTCGCTCTCGGCCGCGATCCGTTCTGGGAGAGCACGGAGGAGGACGAGGAGACAGTGCTCGCGACCAACGTGAACGGTCTTGTCCGGATGACGCGCCTCTGCCTCCCTCACATCCGCGACGGGGGTCACATCGTCAACATGGGCTCCGTCGCCGGGCGCCAGGCGTACGACAACGGGGCCTTGTACATCACCTCGAAGTTCGCCGTCCGCGGCTTCACCTACGCGCTGCGCGAGGACCTGCTCGGCCGGCCGATCCACCTGACCACGGTCGATCCTGGGCTCGTCGAGACCAACTTCTCGGAGGTTCGTTTCCGCGGGGACACGGAAACGGCCAAGAAGGTGTACGCAAACGTCGAGCCGCTCGCACCGGAGGACATCGCCGACTGCCTCCTCTTCGCGCTGACGCGTCCGCAGCACGTGAACGTGGACGAGATCGTGGTCAAGGCGCTCGCGCAGTCGTCGGGAAGCAGGATCCTGCGCAGTGCCTGACGGGCCCCGGCTCGCAATCCTCGAAGGCTCGACCTTCTGTATCTGCGACGAGCGTGGCGACATCGAGTTCGAGACCGGCGGCCTCTTCGCGGAGGACACGCGCTTCCTCTCGCTCCTCCGCCTGACCATCAACGGGCAGCGCCCGCTCGTTCTCTCGTCGGACCGGGTCGAGTACTTCTCCGCCGCCTTCTACATGCGCAACCCGCTCGCAGAAGGGCTGCGCCAGGACCAGCTCTCGATCGCACGCACCCGGTTCGTGGGCGAGGGGATGCAGGACCACATCACCGTCGAGAACCAGACGCTGGAGGCGGTCTCGTTCGAGCTCGTGCTCGAGTTCGGCACTGACTTCGCCGACATCTTCGCGGTCAAGGAGCGCGACTTCGCGCTCGGCGACCCGCTGCGGGCGAAGCCGTTGCCGCCGCTCGTCCCCGTCACCTACGACAGCGACAACGGGCAGCTACTGCTCGAGGACGCCGGCAACGGGATGATGGCACGGACGCAGATCGTCCTCTCCCCGCCCGGCGAGGCGAACGGCTCGACCGTCAAGTACCAAATCGAGCTCGCGCAGCGCGAGCGCTGGAACCTGCGCGTGGACGTCGCGACCTCGATCGACGGCGAGGTGGCGATGCCGAAGCACGTCGAGCGGCGCTTCGGGGACGAGCGCGACCGGGTGATGGACTCGCTCTCGGCCTGGCGGCTACGCGTTCCGCAGCTCCATGCCGGCTGGTACGACCTCGAGCACGCCTTCCAGCGCTCGGTTTCCGACCTGGCCGCGCTGCGCATGCGAGAGGGGGCAGCGGGCGGGCGGCTGCCCGCGGCCGGGATGCCGTGGTTCATGACCGTGTTCGGCCGCGACACGATCATCACCTGCCTGCAGACGCTCCTTTTTGGCCCCGAGCTCGCCCGCTCCGCGCTCGAGGCCCTCGCCGAGCTGCAGGCCAAGGAGGACAACCCCGAGATCGACGCCGAGCCGGGCAAGATCGTGCACGAGGTCCGGCACGGGAAGGCGGCGCAGAATTGGTTCGAGTGCTACTACGGCACCGTCGACGCGACGCCGCTCTACCTCATCCTGCTGTCCGAGGTCTGGCGCTGGACGGATGACGCGGCTTTCGTGCGCTCGCTGCGCGAGCCGGCGATGAACGCGCTGCGCTGGATCGATGACTTCGGCGACCTGGACGGAGACGGGCTCGTCGAGTTCCTGCGGCGGAGCGAGCGCGGGATCGACAACCAGTCCTGGAAGGACTCCTACGACTCGCAGCGCTTCTCGGACGGCCGCTTCGCGGAGGCGCCGATCGCGGCGGTCGAGGTGCAGGGCTACGTGTACGACGCGAAGCGACGCATGGCCGAGCTCGCGCGCAACGTCTGGCGCGACCGCGAGCTCGCCGAGCGGCTCGACCGCGACGCGGACGAGCTATACCGCCGTATCAACGAGCTGTACTGGACCGAGCAGAGAGGGGGCTACTACGTGCTTGCCCTCGACCGCGAAAAGCGACAGGTGAACTCAGCCTGTTCCAACATGGGGCACCTGCTGTGGAGCGGCCTCGTCCCGCCCGAGCGCGTCGACGCTGTCGTCGACGCCCTGATGGGACCGGGGCTGTGGTCGGGCTGGGGCGTGCGCACCATGGCCGCGACCGAAGCCGCCTACAACCCGCTCTCGTACCACAACGGAACTGTCTGGCCCCACGACAACTCCCTGATCGCGTGGGGGCTCTCCGCGTACGGCCGCTGGCCGGAGACCCAGCGGATCGTGCGCCGCGTTCTCGACGCAGCCGCCTACTTCAACTACGAGCTGCCGGAGGTCTTCGCCGGCTTCCCCCGAGCGGACACCCCGTTCCCGATCGCCTATCCGACCGCGGCGCGGCCGCAGGCCTGGGCGGCCGGCACGCCGGTGCTCCTCCTGCAGATCCTCCTCGGCCTCAGGCCGGACCGGGACAAGCAGATCCTGGTGACCAACGCACCCGAGCTCCCTTCGTGGGCGCGGCGGCTGCGCTTGACCGGGTTCCGCGCCTTCGACCGCACCTGGGACATCCGCCTGGAGGAAGGCTGCGTCGGGATCGAGGAGATCCGGTGAGGATCGCGGTCCTCGCGCCTGTCTGGTTCCCGGTGCCGCCGACCGGATACGGGGGAACGGAGTGGATCGTTTCCCTGCTCGCCGACGGCCTCGCCGATGCGGGCGAGGACGTCACCCTGTTCGCGTCGGGTGACTCCCACACGAAGGCCAAGCTCTCGTATGTCTATGCCGAGGCGCCGAGCCACCTGATCGGCCGCAGCCTCCCGGAGCTCCACCACTCCCTCGCCTGCTACGAGCGGGCGGAGGAGTTCGACGTCATCCACGATCACTCTGGCCCGCCCGGGGCCGTACTCGGCGGCGCCGTCTCGAAGCCCGTCGTCCACACACTCCACGGGCCGCTCGACGGCGAGGCCGGGCCGATCTACGAGCAGGTCGCTCGCGTCTCGCCGGACGTCGGGTTCATCTCCATCTCGCTCAATCAAAGGAAGCCGAGGCCCGACCTGCCCTGGGTGGCGAACGTTCCGAACGCGCTCGACTTCTCCCTCTATCCCTGCAAGCCGCACCGAGGCGACTACCTGCTCTTCCTCGGCCGCCTGAGTCCGGACAAGGGCGCGCACCGCGCGATCGCCGTCGCGATGGAGACGGGCACGCCGCTCAAGATCGCCGGCAAGCGGCGCGAGGCGAAGGAACGGGAGTACTTCGAGCAGCTCGTCGAGCCGCACCTGGGCGACGGGATCGAGTATCTCGGCGAGGTCACGCACGGAGAGAAGGTCGAATTGCTCCAGAACGCGCGCGCAACTCTGTTCCCGATCGAGTGGGAGGAGCCGTTCGGCCTGGTCATGATCGAGTCGATGGCCTGCGGGACGCCGGTGATCGCCACGAGCTGGGGAGCCGTACCCGAAGTGATCGAGGAGGGCGCGCGCGGCGGCATCGTCGTCGACGATTACCGCGAGATGGCGGCGAAGCTCGAGGAGGCCGACGAGATGGACCCGTACGAGTGCCGGGCCTACGTCGAGGAGCGCTTCTCGCGCAAACGGATGGTGGCCGACTACATGGACGTGTACAGCGCCGCGATTAAGCGCGCCGGCGCGTGATGCATCAGCGCGTCTCCCGACCTCTCAGAGATCCCAGGCATGCCAGCGGTCGACCTCGATCCACGCGCTGACACGCTTTGCGTCGCGGCGCCGGAACGGCTTGCCGGTGTAGCGCAGGGCAAGCCGGTCGATGTCGACCAGGTCAGGATCGTCCGCGAGCGAGACGACGCGACCGAGGAGGCTGACGTGCGTGTACCAGTCGTCCACGTCGAGCGCAGTCAGGGAGACCCTCGGGTCGCGGCGGATGTGCGTGAGGCGCAGGCGCGTGACCTCCATGTTCACCAGCGCGCGACCGTCGTCCCAGTCGTACCAGGTGGCGACCGTGTGGGGAGAGCCGTCCGTCCGCAGCGTTCCGATGACGGCGGGATGTGCCTTGCGGAGGAACGCGTCGACCTCCGGTGGGACCGGCGGCTCGGGCACTAGCGCTGTCCTTCGCTGATGCGGCGAGCGACGATGGCGGCATCCTCGCCGACACCGCCCAGGAGGGAGGACTTGCGCTTGCGCAGGAAGTGGACGCCGACGAAGAAGAGCCCTGGAACGGCCGTGCTCACGCCTTCCTCGTGAATCGGGAAGCCCAGCGCGTCGAAGGCGGCTTCACACCCGATCCAAGATCCATAGTTGGGCCGGTAGCCGCCGGCGAAGATGACGGCGCCGAGGTCGCCGAGGTCGAGCGTCTCGGGCGCGCCCGGGTTGAACGGCGCCGGTGGCGCCACCTCCGGCTCCGGCAGCCCACGCTCGCCGACGAACCGGCGGATGCGATCCAGGAACTTGCCGCGGCGGTCATCCGCCCACGCGACGGTCGCCCCCAGGTCGGGCGCAAAGCGGGCCTGCCCGCCGTCCGCGCCGAGGAAATGACCGACGAGGGTCACTCCCAGTGCCCGGAGCGTGCGGTAATGCAGATCGTGGCCGCCGTCGTGGCCACTGGCCTGGACGTTGGCGGTCAGCCGCTCTGCGGCGCTTGGCAGGGACTCGGGCGTGTCGTCGAGGTGTCCGATCTCACGCGACCACCAAACGAGGTCGTGGTCGCCGATCCGCCGCGAGACCCAGGGGGCTCGCCCACACCCAAGCACCACGTCGCGACCGGCCAGGCGCAGCTCCTCTGCGATCTGGCATCCGGACTGGCCGCTGCCGACGACGAGCACGCGACCGGCGGGCAGCTCGCCCGGGTTCCGATAGTCCTCGACGTCGAGCTGCAGGAGGTTTGTGGGGAGCGTCTCCGCGCCCGGCGGACGGTGCGGGCGCTGGTAGGCGCCGGTGCAGGCGACCACGGTCTTCGCTTCGATCGGCCCGGCCGAGGTCTCCAGAAGGAACCTGCCACCGGTGCACCGGAGCGAGGTCACCGCGACCCCCTCCTGGACGGGCGCGTCGACGGCGTCGGCATAGCGCTCGAAGTAGGCGACCAAGTCGTCGCGGAGCATGAAGCCGTCGGGGTCTTCGCCGTCGTATGGGTGCCCGGGAAGCTGGACGAACCAGTTCGGCGTCACCAAGCAGAAGCTGTCCCAGCGCCCTCGCCACGTTTGCCCGACGCGTCCCCGTTCGAGCACGACGTGTTCCACGCCCTGCTGCGTGAGCTCGTGGCTGACGGCCAGGCCGGCCTGTCCGCCTCCGACCACGATGACGGTCACACGCTCTCCTCGACCCAGCGGAGGAAGGCGGCAACCTCGTCGAGATCCAGCTCGGCTTCGCGATCACCGGCGTAGTGCGCGCCTGCCGCCGTGATCACGGGTCCAAATTGCCGCGGCAGCTCCCGCACTCCCCAGTGCGCAGCTTCGGCCTTGGACATCACCCGCCGTTCGCTGCGGTAGGCGACCACGCGGCATGCGTTCAGAACGGCATAGCCCGGCTCTTCGTTGACGTGGTCTCCCGCCCGGACGAGGTCCCGCTCGATCGAATCGAGGAAGTCCTCGTCCGGCACTTCGGGGAAGACCGTCTCGGGAGGTGGGCCGACGAGCGCGACACCCCGCGCCCGCGCATTCGCGATTTCGGTGGCGAAATAGACCGCGGCTCCGTCGTGCTTGGCGCCTTCGCCCGAGACGTGGAGGTCGAAAGGGGTCGGATAGCGCCACGGATCGACGTCGGCACGGGAGAGGAAGCTGACCTCCAGCCGGCCGGAAAGCGCGGTCAGCAAGCTCGACAGCGGCCCGCGCGTCTCGGGGGCGAGCCGCCGGCGTGTGATCACCAGGACATCGACGTCGCTGAGCGCCGGGTTGTAGCACCCGAATGCGAGCGATCCGTAGACGTACATCCCGACCAGGTTCGGGCCCAGGAGGTCGCGGAGCTGCGCCTCGAGCTCCTCCAGCAGCGATGCCGCGGGCTCAGGCCACTGGTAGCTCACGCTTCTTCCTCCAGTAGCGCTCGAGTCCCTGGTAGGACTGCTCGAACGGCGCGGCGAGCAGCACCCGCTCGTCCCACGCGCCCTCCGCGGCCTCGTAGTCGTGCCGCGCAGCCGCCACGAACTCCTCCTCGCTCGTGCCCCGTTCGACGCGACCCGACCACACATGCAGGTGGTCGCGCGCCCGCTCGATGTGATCCGCGACGCCCTCCAGCTGATCGACCACCCCGAAGTGGATCAGCGCCAGCCGCTCGGGCTGGTGCCTGAGGATGTCGTCGAACGTCCGCTCCCATCCCTCGAGGTCCACGTCCGGGGGAGGTGCGTGCGGGAGGACCTGCGACGCGGGAAGCAGCCGCACACCGCAGGCATCGCCCGCATACAGCGTTCCTTCCTCGTCCAGGTAGCAGACGTGGTGCGATGCGTGACCGGGTGCGGGGAACGAGACCAGCCCCAGCTCGCGGTGGCCGGTCACCTGCACATTCTCGGCTGGTATCGGCGTCGGCTCTCCGAACCGCGTGTCGAGCGTGTCGCCGTAGATGCGCCGCGCGCTCGCGATCAGCCGCGTTGGATCGACGAGATGGGGGAGCCCGATCTCGCTCACGTGCACCTGCAGGCGCGGGTTGTCGCGCACGAGCAAGCCGGCTGCGCCGGCGTGGTCAAGGTGGATGTGCGAGAGGAGGAGGTGCCGCAGCTCGCCCACGTCCACCTGCTCGCGCAGCCGCTCATAGTCCACTGCCGGCCCGCAGTCGAAGAGCGCCGGCCCGTCCTCGGTCTCCAGCCGGTAGACGCCGATAACTCCCTCGAAGTCCTGGTGGTGCAGGTCGATCGGCTGGCAGTTAGCTTCAGGCATTCACGGGGAGGTGACGATGCTGATCGCAACCACGAACGAGATTCCAGGCTATGAGATCGAGGAGGTCTTCGGCGAAGTCCTCGGCCTCACGGTCCGCTCCCGCAACATGTTCTCCCAGTTCGGCGCAGGGCTCAAGTCGATGGTCGGCGGCGAGCTGAGGGGGATGACGAAAGCGCTGCACGACAGCCGCCAGCAGGTGATCGACCGCATGGTCACCGAGGCGGAGTCGAAGGGGGCGAACGCGATCGTCGCCATGCGCTTCGACGCTCCAGACCTCGGCCAGGCCCGGACGGAGATCTGCGCCTACGGGACGGCGGTGCGCGTCAGGAAGATGTAGCAGCGTCCGAGCGGACGACGACCACCGAGGAGCGCGCCTCGTGCGCGACGCGCTCGGAAACGCTCCCGAGTGAGCGCAGCCCGCGGAGCCCCCGACTGCCGACGAGCAGGAGGTCGGCATCGCGCGAAGCATCGACGAGCGCGGCCACAGGATGTCCATCGACCTCTTCCAAGATGCGAAGCGCGCTGCCGAATCGCGTTGCCAGGTCCTGGGCTACGCCGAGCGCGGCAGCGGCCCCGGCCGAGCCGTCTACGCCGACGACGATCGAGCGCGGAAAATGCTCCGGATCCTCAGTCTTCCGTGCGACCAGAATCGAGCACGGAGCGGCGTGGAGGAGCTCTCCGGCAGTCCCTCCAAGCACGATCTCCGCCGCCCGCGTCCGCCCGTGGGACCCCAGTGCCAGCAGCGTGACGCGCCCTCGTTCCACCTCGCGAATCAGCTCCCGCGTGGGGACGCCCTGTAGGAGCCGGCGCCCGGCCCCAGGCCCAAGGATCTCGAGGGCCTCGTCGAGCGCGGCTTCGGCCTCGTCCCTGAGCTCGTCCGCCACTCGCGGGGCGGTGGGCCCGACCAGAACCGCCTGCGCGAGATTCACCACATTGACCGCCGCGACCACCGACCCGGCGTCTGCCAGCCGCGCGGCCTGGCGGCAGGCGTCGAGCCCGGCCTCGGTCCCGTCGACGCCGACCGCGATCCGGCCGAAGATCGAGGCCCCTCCGCGGGCGTCGCTCTCCGGCACCGCGGGCTTAGGCGCCGGCGGCGGCGGCGGAGCGGACGAGCGCCGCCTCGAGGTCGGCGATCAGGTCGTCCACCGACTCGATCCCGACCGACAGCCGCACGAGGCTCCGGGGGGCTGCGAAAGGAGCATCGGCAGTCGACGCATGCGTCATGCGCGACGGATGCTCGATCAGGCTCTCCACGCCGCCGAGGCTCTCGGCGAGCTTCCAGATCGACGTCCGCGCGACCAGCTCGACCGCCTCCTCCTCGGAATGGGCGAGGAAGGAGACCATCCCGCCGAAGTCACGCATCTGTCGCGCGGCGATCTCGTGCCCGGGGTGCGACGAAAGCCCTGGGTAGAGGACGCGCTCGACCGATTGGTGCGACTCCAGGAAGGCGGCGACGCGCCGCCCGTTCTCGCAGTGCTGGCGCATGCGCACAGCGAGCGTCTTGATCCCGCGCAACACGAGCCAGCAGTCGAACGGCCCGGGAATCGCGCCCAGCGACTTCTGCAGGAAGTAGAGGCGCTCGGCGATCGTCGGGTCGTTCGTGGCGAGGAAGCCGCCGACCGCGTCCGAGTGCCCGGACAGGTATTTCGTCGTGGAGTGCATGACGATGTCTGCGCCCAGTGCGAGCGGCTGTTGCAGGTACGGCGACGCGAAGGTGTTGTCGACGACAACCACCGCCCCTACCTCGTGCGCCGCCTCCGTTGCGGCCCGGATGTCGATCACGTTCAGGAGTGGATTCGTCGGGCTCTCGAGCCAGACGAGCCGCGTCCGCTCGTCCAGATGCTCGCGCAGGTTGGCGTTGATCTCGTCCGCCGGCAGGAACTCGAAGTCGTAGCCCTTGGGCGCGTACACCTGCGAGAACATCCGGTAGACGCCGCCGTACACGTCGTTGACCGAGACGATCCGGTCGCCGGGGTTGACCAGGTGCATCGCCGTCGTCGTGGCTGCGATTCCCGACCCGAAGGCGATTCCGTGCTCCGCGCCCTCCAGCGACGCGAGACAGATCTGCAGCGCCGTCCTCGTGGGATTGGCGACGCGCGAGTAGTCGTAGCCCTTGTGCTCGCCGACCGCCTCCTGCACGTACGTGGAGGTCTGGTAGATCGGCACGGTGATCGCGCCGGTGGCGGGATCGGGCTCCTGTCCCTCGTGGATCGCGCGGGTTTCGAAGTCCATCGCCGGAAAGTCTACGCCCCGCTCTTGAACGCGACGAGCTGCTCGAAGGCGGGGCTCGGCGAGACGTCGACGGCGAGCACCGGGCCGACCCCGCGGGCGTAGAACTTGTACCCGTGGAGCTTCGGCTCGAGAGGCGTCCACTCACTCGTCATGAACACGCGGTCGTAGTGCCCCTGCGGGACGGTCACCTGCTCGTCGAGGCTCATGTTCCGCGCCATGTCTTCGGCCTCGCCCTTCAGGTACTCCTGCCGGTACGACGCGCCGATCTTGGGACGGGCCGGGACGACGATCCCTGGCTGCGCGCCGTTCACTCCTGCACGCCAGGAGCCCGTGCTGCGCCCGCTCGGGTACTCCTTGGTCGCCTCGCCCATGTACCAGACGTTGCCCTTGCCGTCCTGCGCATACCAGTCGTAGGTGTCCTCCACCAGGCGTCCCTTCTCGGTGACGACGTCGTGGACGACCCTGGTCTTGGTACCCATGATCGTCTCCGTCCGCTCGGGGACGGTGACGACGACCTTCTTGTGCCGTGCCTCGCGGTAGACCCAACGCGAGCCCGGCTTCATCGGCCAGTACGGGTTGGTGATGTTCGGGCTGAGCTGTGGCGCCGGCGCCGTCAGCGCGGCTGCGATGAGGGCTATGACCTGCAGCATTGCTCGCTCCTTTCTCCTTGATGCGGCCCAAAGATAGGAACGCCAGATGAACGAGACGTGAAGCGGGTTTTCACCGCTGGTTCATCTCGCCTCCGTACGGTCGGGCACAACCGATAGGAGGTCCGAATGAGCAGAAGCAAGCTGTACGTGATTACCGGTCTCGTCGTAGCAGGCTCGCTCGCGGGCGGCGGTGCCGCCCTAGCCACGGGCGGCGAGGATCCCCAGGTCCAGGGGTCGAAGGCCGACCAGGCGGGCGCCGCGGCCGTGCAGTACCTCGGCGGTGGACGCGCAGGCTCGGTCGAGCTGGACGGCGAGCACGGTGCGACCTACGACGTCGAGGTGCACGCATCGGACGGATCCGTCCGCGACGTGTGGCTCGACGAAGGGTTCAAGCCGATCACCTCGGCGCTCGACTCCGAGGGCGGCTAGCCCGCGCACGGGGCGGCGCCCAGGTGGCGCCGCCCCATTCATCTCACATTCATCTTTCCGCTGACACCATTCGCCCGTGCGGGTGCTGATCGTCGAGGACGAGTTGCGGATGGCCAGCCTGATCCGGCGTGGTTTGAGCCGGGAGGGTCTTGCCGCCGACGTTGCCTCGACGGGCGAGGACGCGCTGTGGATGGCGGAGGCGCACGACTACGACGCCGTCGTCCTGGACGTGATGCTGCCGGGGATCAACGGCTTCGAGACGAGCCGCCGGCTGCGTGGCCGTGGCGTGTGGGTGCCCGTCCTCATGCTCACCGCGCGCGACTCGGTCGACGACCGCGTCGAAGGCCTGGACGCCGGCGCGGACGACTACCTGGTCAAGCCGTTCGCGTTTGCCGAGCTGCTCGCGCGGCTGCGCGCGCTCGTCCGCCGCGGCGACCAGGAGCGGCCGACCGTCCTCGAGGTGGGCGAGCTGCGCCTCGATCCCGCCACTCGCCGTGCCTGGCGCGGCGGCGACGAGATCTACCTGTCCACCAAGGAGTTCTCCCTGCTCGAGACGTTCATGCGCCGGCCCGGGGAGGTCCTCTCGCGCCTGCACCTGCTCGAGCACGCCTGGGATTTCGCCTACGAGAACCGCTCGAACATCGTGGACGTCTACGTCCGCCGCTTGCGCGCGAAGATCGGACGCGCCTCGCTCGAGACGGTGCGCGGCGCCGGCTACCGCCTGCGGGAGAGCGCGTGACCCGCGTCCCGATCCGAGTGCGGGTCGCCGCCGCGTTCGCGCTGGCGATGGCGGTCGTGCTCGCGGCCGCCGGCTGGCTCGTGTACTCGCGCGTTAGCTCCCATCTCGACAGCTCGCTCAACCAGGATCTCCGCCTGCGCGCGCAGGACCTCTCCGCGCTGGTCCGCCACGGAGGCTTGCTGACGGCCGCGACCGGGGGGCGCCTGGTCGAGCGCGGCGAGTCCTACGCCGAGCTCCTCGGTTCGAGCGGCCGGGTGCTGGACGCGACCCGGCCGATCGGCCACACACCGCTGCTCACGCGCGAGCAGGTCCGGCGCGCGCTCCACCGAGAGACCATGGTCGAGCTCCCGTCGGTGCCGGGCCTGGACGAGGAGTCACGGTTGCTGGCGGGGCCTCTCGACGGCAAGGTCCTGGCCGTCGGCGCGACGCTCAGCAACAACTCGGAGACGTTGGACAGCCTGCGCGACGTCCTACTTATCGTGGGGCCGATCGCGCTCGTCCTCGCCTCGCTGGCCGGCTATTTCCTCGCCGGCCTCTCGCTGCGGCCGGTCGAGTCGATGCGCCGGCGCGCCGCCGCGATCTCGGGCGAGAACATCGAGAGCCGACTGCCCGTGCCGCGCACACACGACGAGATCGAGCGGCTCGCCCGGACCATCAACGAGATGCTCGGGCGCATCGAGGACGCACTCCGGCACGAGCGGCGGTTCGTCGCCGACGCTGGGCATGAGCTGCGGACGCCGCTCGCGCTCCTGCGGACGGAGCTCGAGCTCGCGCTCCGGCACGGCAGCTCCACGGAGGAGCTGAGGGAGGCGATGCGGGGCGCGTCGCAGGAGGTCGACCGGCTGACGCAGCTCGCCGAAGGTCTCCTCCTGATCGCTCGTACCGATCGCGGGCAGCTTCCGCTCAGGATCGAGAGCGTCGAGGTTTCCAGCCTGCTCGGGGAGGTGGCCGACCGCTTCGGCTGGCGCGCGGACGAGGCCGCCCGGCGGATCGTCGTTCAGGACACCGACGGCCTGCGCGTGCGGGCGGACCGCCTGCGGGTCGGACAGGCGCTCGGCAACCTCCTCGATAACGCCCTCCGCCACGGCGAGGGACGCGTGGAGCTCTCCGCCACCGCAGCCGACGGCGCAGTCGAGCTCCACGTCCGCGACGAGGGGGAAGGCTTCCCGCCCGGCTTCGCCGAGCACGCCTTCGAGCGGTTCACCCGCCCGGACGAAGGACGCTCCGCCGCGGGCTCTGGTCTCGGCCTCTCGATCGTCAAGGCCGTTGCCGAGGCTCACGGCGGGAGCGCCCACATCGCCGGCGCCGACGTCTGGATCTCGCTCCCTGGCTAAGGCAGCATCCCGGGCGGCCCCAGGATCTCGATGCCGTGCTCGGCCGCGACGGCGGCGAGCGCGTCCGGGCTGAGCTCTTCGAGCGCTGAGACCGCGACGACGAACTGCTCGAACGCGGCAGGCGTGCTCCCGACGATCCAACGCGCGGGCTCCTCGCCGACGCGGTACCTGCGGGATGCCGCGGGGTGCGAGCAGGAAGTCCTGGGGCGCCGGCTCGACCTCGCGGCCGGGCATGTAGAACGTGACGCGGGAGCTGGGGAGCTCGTCCTCGCACACGCCGAGGACCTGCTCGGACGCGCCGCCTCGATCGAGCACGAGCTCGCCGCGCTCACCGCGGGCGACTCCGGCACGCTCCGGCTGATCCCTACCTCGTCGCGGTGCCCGGCGAGCACCGGCTCGGACGCCGCCTGCGCGCACGGTCGACCCCGTCCAGCCGGCGGCCCGACTCGTATCGACGACTCGGGCGATGGTCGAGGCGATCCGCGAATCCGTTGCCGCCTCCCGCTCGTAGTAGCGGGACACACTGTCGAGAGGGGGATGGATGCGAACAATCACGGTCTTGCTCGCGGCTGCCGCCGCGGGCGCGGTCTTGGTGTTCTGGACGGCGAATGTGGGTGCGGCCGGCAAGCCGGTGACGTTCCGCATCACGTTGGCCGGTGAGGCCGAGAGCCCGACCGGCGATCCGGTCGCGACCGGCACGGCGACGCTCCGCCTGCGCGCGGGCCAGAGCAAGGTCTGTTACACGCTCGCTGCGAAGAACCTCCCGCGTGCGATCGCGGCGCACATCCACCGCGGGAAGGCGGGGAGCGCGGGCAACGTCGTCGTTCCGCTGAAGACGCCGAACGCGGCTGGAAAGGCGACGGGCTGTGCGAAGGCCTCGGCCGCGCTCGTCCGCTCGCTGATCAGGAACCCGAAGGCGTACTACGTCAACATCCACACGAAGGAGTTCCCGGCCGGCGCGATCCGCGGGCAGCTGAAGGGGAGCTCGGCCGCGACCGGCACCACCGTCAAGCGAACGCTGACCGGCACGACGGAACCGAATGCGTCCGGCAGTGTCGTCCTGCGCTTCCGCAAGGACGCGGGGATGATCTGCTACCGGATCACGGTCGCGAACGTCACGCTTCCGACCATCGGGGCGCACATCCACAAGGGCGCCGCGGGAGCAAGCGGGGGCGTCGTCGTCCCGTTCACGCCGCCCGGTGCCGAAGGCACCTCGGACGGCTGCGCGGCGGTCGAGCCGAGCCTGATGGACGAGATCCTCGGGAACCTCTCCGGCTACTACGTCAACGTCCACACGAAGGAGCACCAGGGCGGCGCCATTCGGGCGCAGCTCGCCTGACCCTCCACGCGTGGGGAGGACCGCCAGGCGCGGCGGTCCTCCCCGTTTACTTCGCAGTGCGGCATGATTGGGCGCATGCGCGTCCGTCTGGCGCTGCTCGTTCTTGTCGCCGGCCTCGCCGTTGCCGTCGGCGCCGTCCTGGCCACGCGCGGGGACGCCGCGGCCGCGGCAACGCGCTGCGCGGGGGCCTTCCCGCCGGGACGGCCGGAGCTCGCGAGCTTCCGCGTCACGAACATGCCGTGCTGGGCCGCGAAGCTGCTGCTCGACGAGGCGATCGAGCGGGACGTCGGCCGGAAGAAGAAAATCGCGCTTCTCGGCTTCACCTGCCGCTTCAAGCGTGAGACCGAGGCGTCGGGCGTCGTCACGTGCACCGGGCACGGCGCAACCGCCCGCGCCGCCTTCAGCGTCTTTTAAATGCGGGTCCCTTAGGGTCGCCGTGTGACCCGCGGCGTGTCCGCCCGCACCGCCCTCGCGCTCGGCGCGCTCGGCGTCGTCTTCGGCGACATCGGGACGAGTCCGCTCTACACCGTCCAGACCCTCTTCAACCCGAAGGACCCGCATCCGATCGCGGCGACGCAGAGCAGCCTCTTCGGCGTCATCTCCTTGATCTTCTGGGCGGTGACGATCATCGTGACCGTCACCTACGTCGGCCTCGTGATGCGGGCCGACAACGATGGTGAGGGCGGGATCATGGCGCTGATCACGCTGATCCGCCGCAAGGGCGTCCGCGGCGGGCGGCGCGTCAAGCTCGCTCTGGCCCTGCTCGGCGTATTCGGAGCGGCGCTCTTCTTCGGCGACAGCATGATCACGCCCGCGATCTCGGTGCTGTCGGCGATCGAAGGATTCAAGGTTGCGGCGCCCTCGGTCAGCGACCTGGTCGTCCCGATCACCGCGGTCATCATCGTCGTCCTCTTTCTGTTGCAGCGGCTGGGGACGGGCACCGTGGGCCGGCTGTTCGGGCCGGTGATGGTGTTCTGGTTCTTCACGATCGGCGCCTGGGGCGTGAACGGCCTCTCGCATCACCCGGAGATGCTGAAGGCGCTCTCGCCCTCGTACGCGCTCGAGTTCTGGGTCGACCATCCCGGAGCGGCGTTCTTCTCGCTGGGGGCGGTCGTCCTGGCCGTGACCGGGGCGGAGGCCCTCTACGCGGACATGGGCCACTTCGGCCGCCCCGCGATCACGCGCGCGTGGCTGCTGATCGTCTTCCCCGCCTGCATCCTCAGCTACATGGGCCAGGGCGCGGGCATCCTCGACAACCCCGCCAACATCAGCAATCCCTTCTTCCTGCTCGTCCCGGGATGGGCACAGCTTCCGATGGTCTTCCTCGCCGCCGCCGCCACCGTGATCGCCTCACAGGCGGTGATCACCGGGACGTTCTCCCTTGTGGGACAGGCGGTGCGCCTCGGCTATCTGCCCCGGCTGCGAATCGTCCACACCTCGGCGCAGCGGATCGGGCAGATCTACGTGCCCTGGATCAACTGGGCGCTGCTGATCGCCGTGGTCACGCTCGTGGTCACCTTCAGGACGTCGTCGAGGCTCGGCTACGCCTACGGGATGGCCGTGACCGGGACGATCACCATCACGACGCTCCTCTTCTTCTACATCGCCCACCGTCACTGGCGCTGGCCGCTCTGGATCCTCCTGCCGGCCGCAGGCTTCCTGCTGCTGGTGGACCTCCTGTTCCTCGCGGCGAACCTGACCAAGTTCACCCACGGTGCCTGGGTGCCGCTCGCAATCGCGCTTCTCTTCTTCACCGTGCTCACGACTTGGCAGAAGGGGAGGGAACTCGTTACGCAAGAGCGCGCGGAGGAGGAGGGGCCCCTGCAGGCCTTCGTGGACGGTCTGCACGGCCGCGAGCCGCCGGTCCTCCGTGTCCCCGGCACCGCGGTGTTCCTGAACCGCAGCGAGCGGACGACGCCGCTCGCGATGCGCGCGAACGTCGAGCACAACAAGATCCTCCACGAGAGCGCGCTCATCCTCGCGCTGGAGACGCAGCCGGTGCCGCATGTCCCGGTCGAGCAGCGCATCGGTGTCACCGACCTCGGCTACCGCGACGACGGAATCGCGCTCGTGCGCGCGCGGCTCGGTTACTTGGACGAACAGAACGTGCCGGCCCTGATCCCGCTGATCGAGAAGACGGCACTCGAGCGGCCGCTCGAGCCCGACGACCTCTCCTACTTCCTCTCGACGGTCGAGCTCGCGCGGGGCGACCATCCCGGGATGAGTCGCTGGCGCAAGATGCTCTTTCTCGCCACCGCGAAGATCACCGCGGACGCCGCCGAGCACTTCCGCTTGCCCCGCGACCAGACGGTCATCATGGGCTCCCGGATCGAGATCTGAGCGCGGCTACCATGTCAGCCGCGCCCTCTTAGCTCAGTTGGTAGAGCACCTCCATGGTAAGGAGGGGGTCTCCGGTTCGAGTCCGGAAGAGGGCTCTGCAAAAACGCCGCACGTCGGCGCTTTCTCGTTCAGGTCGACTTACTCAACGTCGAACGTGCGACGGGTATGGAGCCGTTTTTGGAGCTTCCGCGTCGACGAGGGCCCCGGCCGCGCTGGACCATGCCCTCTGAGCCCCCGCCTCAACGCCGGTGGTGAGGGAGCCGCAGCGTTACTTCGGCTCCGCCGGCGGAATCGTTGGAGGCGGTGGCGGTGCCGCCGTGCGCGTGCGCGATCGCGGCGACGATGGCGAGGCCGAGGCCCACACCGGCCGTCTCGCGTGATCCGTTGGCGCGGCTGAAGCGCTCAAAGGCGTGCGGGACGAACTCGGGTGGGAAGCCGGTGCCGTTGTCGCCGACTCGGAGCTCGAGCGCG
>Ga0075418_10001228_pt1 | contig 28991 bp, 29 predicted proteins | sample SoiMetdeltSBSDD2_FD_81776 | JGI IMG/M metagenome (GOLD analysis project Ga0075418, IMG submission 81776) | Bulk soil microbial communities from a Populus tree surrounding site in Tennessee, USA - Soil MetaG P. deltoides SBSDD2 | ecosystem: Environmental > Terrestrial > Soil > Tree plantation... | reverse complement strand
TTGCTCAACAGGGTGGCCGCACGGGCCGATCAGCCGCGGCCGCGGTAGGAAGGGACGCCCTGGTCGGGCAGCCACACGCCGGTGGGGAGCTTGCCGGTCTGCCAGAACACATCGATCGGCATGCCGCCGCGCGGATACCAATAGCCGCCGATGCGCAGATAGTGCGGTTCCAGCAGCTCGACGATGCGCTTGCCGATCGCCACCGTGCAATCCTCATGGAAGGCGCCGTGATTGCGGAATGAGGCGAGGTAGAACTTGAGGGATTTGGACTCCACCAGCCAGCGGTCGGGCACGTACTCAATCATTATCAGGGCGAAGTCGGGCTGACCGGTGACCGGGCACAATGCCGTGAACTCGGGCGCGGTGAAGCGGGCGACATAGGGCGTGTCGGGGTGCGGATTTGACACGCGCTCGAGGATGGCCTTGTCGGGGCTTGCCGGGATTTCCGCCTTGGCGCCCAACAGCTTCACCTCGGGGGTCTTGCGGGCCATGGTGCTCTCCGGTTGGCCGCCGCAGAAATAATGCCGTGCGGCCAAAGAATTGGCTTGCGAATTGGCTTGATCGCAGGCGGTCTTTAGGGGATTTGCGAGCATCCGGCCAGGGGGAGCCTGCCGGCCCAATCCGCAGGGAGCACACCCTATGCCAGCTGAGCCTGCCCGGCAGTTTCGCTACTTCGAGTTCGTCATGGTGGCGTTCGTGGTGGTGCTGGTGTGCTCGAATTTGATCGGGCCAGCCAAGGCGGCCCAGATCCAGCTGCCTTGGTGGGGCCCGGTGACGTTCGGGGCTGGCGTACTGTTCTTTCCGATCTCCTACGTGTTCGGGGACATCCTGACCGAGGTGTACGGCTACTCGCGGGCGCGCCGGGTGATCTGGGCGGGGTTTGCCTCGCTCATGTTCGCGGCGGTCATGGCGTCAGTCATTGTTGCGCTGCCGCATGCCCCCAACTGGCCGAACCAGGCGGCCTACGAGATCGCCTTCGGCAATACCTGGAGGATCGCGCTGGCTTCGATGTTTGCCTACTTCTGCGGCGAGTTCGTCAACTCTTACGTGCTGGCCAAGATGAAAGTCGCGACCAACGGGCGTTATCAGGGCGCACGCTTCGTCGGCTCGACCATTGCCGGCGAGGCGGTCGACTCGGCGCTGTTCTACCCGCTCGCCTTCTACAACTCGGGCATCATGCCCAACGAACTGGTCATAACGCTGGCCTACACCCAGTTCGTGGCTAAGACGCTCGTCGAGGTTGCTTTCCTGCCCATCACCTATCGGATCGTCGCCTTCCTGAAGAGGGCGGAGAACGAGGACTATTACGATCGGCATACGAACTTCAATCCGTTCAAGGTCGAGACCTGAGGAGGAGGAGGGAAGGGGAGCGCGACGGGCGGCGGATTAATCCTTCCAAGCCCGGGGCGGACTCCAGAAAATTTGCCGGGGAGGGGCTGCAACTGGCCACAAATTCTCCTAGGTTGCCTAATTGTCTCAAGGCTGCGGGTGTCAAGCGCGACGGGGAAGCATGCGCAACACCATTTCTGTGATGAACGCCAAGGGCGGAGTGGGGAAGTCGACGCTCGTTCTCACCATCGCCGAGACGATGTCGGCGCACTTCGGCAAGCGCGTGTTGGTGGTCGATTCCGATGCGCACGCCAGCATCAGCAACATGCTGATGGCACCGGACTGGCTGGAGACGATCCAGCAGCAGCGGCGCACGATCGTCGATTATCTGATCAACAACGTGCTGCACGGGGCCGACACCAACTGGCGCGCGTTCCTGACCGGCGGCGTTTCTGACGTCGACGATGCGACGTCGATCGACCTGCTGGCGGGCGGCGGGCATCTTACCCTGTTCGAGCGCGAGGTGTCCAAGAGCGGACAGGAGGTGACGCTACGCAACGTCGTGCGGACATTCCTGTCCGAGGTCGGCGCCAGCTACGATCTGGTGCTGATCGACAGCGCGCCAGGCTTGTCCGTGCTCACCGAGTGCTGGCTGCGCGAGTGCGATTTCTATCTGGCGCCGACCAAGCCCGACTACATTTCCACGCACGGCCTGCAGTTCCTGCGCCAGTTCAAACAGCGCGACAACGACATGGCCTTCGCCGAAGCACTCGGCGTGATCATCAACATGAAGGACGCAAACTCGACCGAGGACGAGCGCTTTGCACGTTGGCTGCATCACAACGGCGGCAACCGCTGCTTTGAGCAGGCGATCCCGCGCGCCAACGCCTTCCAGACGGCGGCGCACTTCTCGCCGCGCGCCCGCTCCTACTGGGCCAAGTATCCAGGTGCTGCCGGTCGCACCTTGAAGCAGCTCTGCTCGGAGATGCTACAGCGGATCGCCACCATGCAGCCGCCGGCGACCATGGCCGATGTGCAGGTCAAGGGGCTGCAGGCCTTCATGCGCATCGACAAGGCGGGCGGCTAGCGTCCTGATCACGACGTTCGTCGCTCCGATCGTACGTGCGCCGCTGCCGTCGATGTTGCCGCGCGCTGGGCTGCCTCGCAGACAAGCCCGATCGCCTCGAACGTTTCCGCGCCTGCGCCGGTCGGGACGTGCTGTGTCGCAACAGGGTTGTTCGACCGGCCCACCGATTCTTGGGATTTGATCGATCAGACGTCGACGTTTTTCGTCCGCCAGGTCATATTGGCCGTGCACGTATAATTAACAAAGGAGGGTGCCGAAATGATGTGGAGAACGCTGCTTGGTGCTGGGCTGGTCGCTTTCGTCGCCGCCGACGCATTGGCCCAGGACAAACGCCCCGATTACGGACCGTCGGTCAACATCACAGCCGCCAAGAAGATTGCGGCAGACATCATTGCCGAATGCCAGAAGAACAGCTGGAACGTCGCGGTCGCCGTGGTCGATACGCACGGCTTCCTGGTGTATTTCGAGCGCATGGAGAACACGCAGACGGCCAGCATAGACATCGCCGTCGGCAAGGCGAGGGCTGCGGCCACCTATCGGCGTCCAACGCGCGTTTTCATGGACGTGATCAACAAGGGCGGGCCAGCCACGGCCACTCTGCCCGGTGTGTTCGCCTCGCCCGGTGGCGTGCCGATCATGCTCGACGGCAAGGTCACCGGCGCTGTCGGGGTGAGCGGCGTTACGGGCGACCAGGACGAGCAGTGTGCCAAGGCCGGCCTCAGTAGCTGATCGCGGCGGCAGTGAACCTCGGCACGGCAAGGCCACGCCGTGCCGATTGTCTTGTGCGCTAGGGCACGACTGCACGAGCCAATACTAGTAGGTCAAAGCGGCCTTGATGGCCGTGAGTTCGGTCTGCGCGTCGGGATAGGCTTCGTAGGACTGTCCGGCGCGACGATACCAATAGCGGCTGTTGCCGATGTCGCCCTCGATCTTGTGCAGCACGGCGTGGATCCAGCACGAGGTGGCATCGTGCTCGTCCTCCTGCACGATCTTGTGCGCGCCGTCCCAGTCGCCGGCAATGGCGAATTCGACGGCGCGGGTCAGGTCTTTGCGGCTTGCCATGCGTCCCATCCTTTCGCGCGCAAGATACAGGCGGGGCAACGTCCGCAGCCCAACCCCCAGGGGTGGCGGGTGGTCCGGTCGGGCGTATAGCAGGTGTGCGTGTGCTCGACGATCAGATCGATCAGTGCGGGACCGCCGAGCTGCGCGGCCATCGACCAGGTGTTGGCCTTGTCGATCCACATGAGCGGCGTCTGGATGGCGAACGGCTTGTCCATGCCGAGCGAGATGGCTTCGGCAAGCGTCTGTAGTGTGGCGTTGCGGCAGTCGGGATAGCCCGAGAAATCCGTCTCGCACATGCCGCCGACGAGAGTGTCGAGGCCGCGCCGGTAGCCGAGCGCGGCGGCGTAGGTGAAGAATATCAGGTTGCGGCCGGGCACGAATGTGTTGGGCAGGCCCGCTTCGGTCAGGGCGAAGGCGGTCTCGCGCGTCAGCGCCGTGTCGCTGATCTGGCCGAGGGCGGCAAGCTGCAGCACGCGATCCTCGCCGACGCGTGGCGCCCAGTCGGGGAAGCGGCGGGCGAACTGATCGAGGATCACGGGGCGCTGCGCGAGCTCGACCGCGTGGCGCTGGCCGTAGTCGAAGCCGACCGTCTCGACCCGAGCATAGCGCTGCAACGCCCAGGCAAGGCATACGGTGGAATCCTGTCCGCCGGAGAACAGAACGAGGGCTGAGCCGTCGGGCATTTCGCTGTTCAACACTCTTGCCGGGGCGCGATCTGCCGCTTTGCCGGGGCCGCCGGTGTGGGCTAGAAGGTGCGCAATTTTTCCGTACCTTCCCACGGCGACGCCGAGGGTCGCAACCGAGAGCTGGAGAGGCAAATGACCGCCATCGTCGACATCATCGGCCGCGAGATCCTGGACAGCCGCGGTAATCCCACCGTGGAGGTGGATGTGGTGCTGGAGGATGGTGCGCAGGGGCGGGCCGGCGTGCCGTCGGGAGCGTCAACGGGTGCGCACGAAGCCGTCGAGCTGCGCGACGGCGACAAGGCGCGCTACCAGGGCAAAGGCGTGCTGAAGGCGGTCGACGCCGTCAACGGCGAGATCTTCGATGCGCTCGGCGGCATGGATGGTGAGGATCAGCGGCGCATCGACGAGGTGCTGCGCACGCTGGACGGCACGCCCAACAAGGCGCGCCTCGGCGCCAACGCCATCCTCGGTGTGTCGATAGCGGTGGCCAAGGCGGCGGCGGCTTCACACGAACTGCCGCTCTATCGCTATATCGGCGGGGCCAGCGCCTATGTGCTGCCGGTGCCAATGATGAACATCATCAACGGTGGCGCGCACGCTGACAATCCAATCGACATTCAGGAGTTCATGATCATGCCGGTCGGCGCGTCGACCTGCGCGGATGCCATCCGGGTCGGCGCGGAGGTGTTCCACGCGCTGCGCAAGGGCTTGAGGGACGCGGGCCATTCCACCAACGTCGGCGATGAGGGCGGTTTCGCGCCCAATCTGAAGTCGGCCGAGGAGGCGATCGGTTTCATCATGAAGGCGATCGAGAAGGCCGGTTACAGGCCGGGTGAGGACGTGGTGCTGGCGCTGGATTGCGCTGCTACCGAGTTCTTCAAGGGCGGCAAGTACGAGATGAAGGGCGAGGGCAAGTCGCTCGACAGCGGCGGCATGGCCAAATACCTGGCGGGCCTCGTATCGCGTTATCCTGTGGTGTCGATCGAGGATGGCATGTCGGAGGACGACTGGGAGGGCTGGAAGGCGCTGACCGATGCGGTAGGTGCCAAGTGCCAGCTGGTCGGCGACGATCTGTTCGTCACCAACACCGAGCGGCTGGCCAAGGGCATCAAGGAAGGCATCGCCAACTCGATCTTGATCAAGGTCAACCAGATCGGCTCGCTGTCGGAGACGCTGGATGCGGTGAGCATGGCCCAACGCGCCGCCTATAGCGCGGTGATCTCGCACCGGTCGGGCGAGACGGAGGATGCCACCATCGCCGACATCGCCGTCGCCACCAATGCGGGCCAGATCAAGACCGGCTCGCTGTCGCGCTCCGACCGCATGGCCAAGTACAACCAGCTGATCCGTATCGAGCAGGAGCTGGGCGACACGGCGCGCTACGCGGGACGCGGGGTGCTGCGGGCGAAATAGGGTCCGTTCAGGGGTGGCATCGGAATTCGCGCGAGCGAATATGCAGGACCTCCTTGGCATGCGCGGCTCTCGGTCCCAGCTCCGGCTCCCAGCTCCGGCCGGCGGTGGCCGCGCCCGCATACTGCGGGCCATCCCGCTCCATTCCAGGGGGCATGGCGCGCGCGAGGCGTCGCACGCGAAGGTGGGCCGCAGGGCCGCCGGCGGTGAGGAGCTGCGCATTGGCTAGCGGTTTTGCGGTGCCCATGCCCAGCTGGGAGGTGTTTTTGTGAGCTGATACCCGCAGCCGCGTCAGCAGTCACTTTGCGTGCGCGAGTTGATGACCGGCGCCGACCTGTGCGGCGCGCTCGCCACGTTCGCTAAGGGAGTGCCAGCGGACCGTTTGACGGGCAGAGTGGCGCAAATGGGCTGACACCTATTGCGCCCTGCGGCTGGGCGTGATGGCATGCGCGCAAGTCCAAGGGGAGCAGTTGAGACCATGGCCGCAGCAGCAAAGAACTCGTCCAACCGCATGAAGATTGCGGTGGTGCCGGGCGACGGTATCGGCAACGAAGTGGTGCCGGAGGGCATCCGTGTTCTGGAAGCGGTCGGGCGCCGCTTCGACCTCGGCTACAGCTGGGACACCCTCGACTGGTCCTGCCAGCGCTTCGCCAAGACCGGCGCCATGATGCCGGCCGACGGGCTCGAGCAGATCGCCAAGCACGATGCCATCTATTTGGGCGCGGTCGGCTGGCCGGGGGTGCCCGATCATGTTTCGCTGTGGGGCCTGCTGATCCCGATCCGGCGGGGTTTCCAGCAGTACGTTAACCTGCGGCCCGTGCGGCTGTTCAAGGGCCTGAAGAGTCCGCTTGCCGATCGAGAACCCGGCGACATCGACTACTGGATCGTGCGCGAGAACAACGAGGGCGAGTACTCCTCGATCGGCGGACGCATGTATGAGGGCACCGAACTGGAGGCGGCCATCCAGCAGGCGGTGTTCACCAAGAAGGGTTGCGAGCGGGTGATGCGCTATGCCTTCGATCTCGCCAAGAGGCACGGGCTGGACAGCGTGACGTCGGCTACCAAGTCGAACGGCATCTCCATCTCGATGCCGTACTGGGACGAGCGCTTCGCCGCCGTGGCCAAGCAATATCCCGGCATCAAGACCAACCAGTTCCATATCGATATTCTGACCGCGCACCTGGTGCGCAACCCCGATTGGTTCGACGTGATCGTCGGCTCGAACCTGTTCGGCGATATCCTGTCGGACCTTGGGCCAGCCACTACCGGTACGATTGCCATTGCGCCGGGCGGCAATATCAACCCGGAGCGCGCGTTCCCCTCCATGTTCGAGCCGGTGCACGGCAGCGCGCCGGACATCGCGGGCAAGGGCATCGCCAATCCGATCGGTCAGATTTGGTCGGGTGCCATGATGCTGGAGCACCTGGGGCACGCCGAGGCAGCGGCGATGATCGTACGGGCGATCGAGGTGCTGTTTGCCGAGACCGACGTGCGCACCCGCGACATGGGCGGCAAGGCCACTTGCCGCGAGCTGGGCGACGCCATGGTGGAGCTGGTGGGTCGGGTGTGAAGTGGGCGCAATGGGGCAGACGAGGGCGGCCCTAGGGCAGGCGGGGCTTGGCTCGTCTACAAGAAACTAGAGCCAGGCTGTCTCCCAGATTGCTCCGTTCCCCTCGGCGACTTCTGGCAGTACTGTTTGGCTTGGTATCCGTGCTGCGAGGCCACCCGCGTGTTCAAGATGGCTCGTATGCGCTCAAACCGACCGCCAGCAGCGGATAGCCCAGTTGGTGTTAACCGAATTGGGGTATAAGCACCTGTTGCTGAGGCTGCCGGTGCAACCCGAATGACGAGATTTGCTATGCGGCGACGGCTGTTGGCAGCGCTTCTGCTGCTCCCGCTGGGAGCGGTGGGAGCTGCTGCGCAGACAGATTCGACCTTCGGCTCGTCGGCAAGCCAGTCGGGCGGGCAACTTCCCCTGAAGCTGCGCGACGCCAGCTTGGCTGTGCAGCGCGGCAGCGTCGACCAAGCCATCACGCTCTATACCGAGGTGCTCGACGACAAGAGCCTGCCCAACGACCGGCGGGCCACCGTCCTGAACGACCGGGGCGTCGCCTACTCGCGGCGGCTGAACTACAAGGAAGCGATCGACGACTTCAACCGGGCGATCCAGCTCTATCCCGAATATCCCGCGGTCTACAACAATCGCGGCAACGTGCTGCTTGGCCTCGGCGCAGTGCGCGAGGCGATCAAGGACTTCGACCGGGCCCTGCTGCTGGCGCCTGGTTATGCGGCAGCCTACAGCAACCGGGCCGGCGCCTACATGAAGCTCGGCCAGATCGACCAGGCGATTGCCGGCTACACCAAGGCGATCCAGCTCACCCCATCGAGCCCGGCGGCATTGAGTGGGCGCGGACGCGCGCAGCTCGCGGCCAACCGTCCGCATGGCGCGATTCGCGATTTCACGCGCGCGGTGAGCCTCGATGCGCGCTTCGGTGCCGGTTATCGCAGCCGCGCGGAGGCCAAGCTGGCGATCGAGCGGTACGACGAGGCGATCGAGGATTTCAGTCGCGCCATCGCCTTCGAGCCGCGCAACGCCGACCTGTTTGCGCTGCGCGGGCAAGCGTATCTGGAGTCCGGCAATGCGCCGTCGGCGCTCAAGGACTTTAGTACGGCGGTGGAGCTGTCGACCAACTCGGCGACGGCGCTGGCGGCGCGCGGCTTGGCGTTCGCGCGGGCCGACGCGTTCGACGAGGCGCTGAACGATTTCGCGCGCGCCATCGAGCTCGATCCGCGCTCGCCCAAGGTCTATGCTTACCGGGCCTGGACCTACCGGCAGCAGCAGCAGCCGGAACTGGCTCTTAGGGACGTGGAGCGGGCCTTCAAACTGGAGGCCAACAGCGCGGAAGCGCATTGGGCGCGCGGCGAGATCTACGAGTCCCTGGGACGCACCGAACTGGCGATTGCCGACCTCAAGCGCGCGCTGGTGCTCAATCCGCAGATGAAGGAAGCGACCCGGGCGCTGGAGCGCATGGGCGTCAGCCTGGCTGCCGATGAGCCGGAGGTGGCCAACGCCGGCTACGATCGCTGGCGCGTACGCCGCTATGGCCGCGATTTCATCGCCACCAACGATGAGTTCCCGCGCATCAGGGTCACGCTGGAAATGGTGGGCAAGGGCCAGCCGCGCATCCTGGACTGGGAGGTCAAGCAGGCGCCCTTCGCCGGTATCGGGGTGCTGCGCTTCGATGTGGGCGCGGTGGAGGGGGCCAAGGGTGTGGAGCAGGTGGAGAACACCGCCATTATCGATCTGCAGAGCAACAGCGTAGTGGCGGTGGTGGTGCAGCGCCAGGGTGGCAGCCAGGCGCAGTGGCAGTGGGAGGAAGGCAAGCTCGTCGTCACGGGCGCGGACGGCATCACCGATGAGCTCGAGTTGCGCCAGAAGCCGAAGGAGCCGCCCAAGAAGCTTGCCAACGATCAATGGGGCAAGGGCTGGGGCTCGGAGCGGCGCAAGCCGAAGACGCTGTTCGACCTGCTGTTCAAATTCTAGCCCATTTCCCTCCAGAACTGGCGATTTTCGACCGGCGCATGAAACCGCACGGCTTGCTCTGCCGTTGCAACTTAGTGTCCGCGATTGCGAAGTTCGGCTTTCCCTGCCGCTGGCTTCCTAAGCGAACTACGGCAATCGCTGAGGCACACTAAGCATCATGGACTTGCGCGCATGACCGAGATCGAGAAATCAGCTCCGAACAGGGCCGAGAACTCCAGCGAATTTTTCGATCATCACACCAGAGCGCGCAGTAATCGCAACACTTTGCACCATCCGGATTAAACAATCGGCAGGTGTCCTCCCGCATAGTCCAAGCAATGTTGGGTCGAGCTCGGGTCCAGTGAGGGTCGTTGGTATGAAACGGATGATGCTCGCAGTAGCGGCGATGCTGGTCGTGGCGGTGCACACTGGCGCCCGCGCCGAGGAGGCAAGGGATGCCGCCGTCACGCAGCTGACGAGCACGGCCGTCGGGGCGCAGGAGGCAGCGACCAAGCCGCAGGGCGAAGGCGAGGTTGCGACGACAGGGGGGTCCCCCACGCTGTTGGCGGCGGTCGCGATCGCCCAGGACATCGCCACCGCGCCATTGCCGCCGCCGATTACACTGACCCTGGATGTAGACCTAAAGACACAGCGTCTGACGGTGATGGAAGGCGAGACCGTGAAGTATGTCTGGCCGATCTCGTCGGGCAGACCGGGCTACGCCACGCAGGCTGGCACCTTCCAGCCGCAATGGACGGCGCGCATGTGGTACTCGCGGCAGTGGGACATGGCCCCGATGCCGTATTCGGTGTTCTTCAACCGCGGCACGGCTTTCCACGCCACCAGCGCAACTGGCCAGCTCGGCCAGCGCGCGTCGCACGGCTGCATCCGGCTGCATCCAGGTAATGCGGCAAAGCTGTATGGTATGGTGCACCGGCACGGGCTGTATGCGACCAAGGTAATTGTGCACAGCTCACCCAGCGAGCCGGCCGTGGTCGCCAAGCGCAAGAATCGCTCCTACCAGCAGGCCAGTACCCGCCAGCGGGCTGCCCGCTCGTACTCTTACAGTGGGTCGGTATGGGGCTTCTGACGCGGTAGAGCGTCACGATCGCGTATAAGCTATTGCACTCGCGGCCGGTTGCGGGCCAGAATTGGCCTGACCACGCAGGGCTGAGCGACCGGGCGGGCTGTCCGATCGCCGGCCTTTGCTACGCCCGGTTGAGAAATTGCGAGTGCAAGGCATGGGTAATCGCTGGTTGTCGATGGTGGTGGTGCTCAGCGCATCCGCCCTGGCTGCCGGTTGCGACTCGCCCGGCGCAACGCCCCAACAGCAGCAGAAGGCGGCAGCTGCGCTGCCGTCGGTGACAGTCAGCACGCCGTTGCGGCGTGAGATCGTGGAATGGGACGAGTACACTGGGCGCTTCGACTCCATCGAGACGGTCGAGATCCGCGCGCGGGTGTCGGGCTACCTCAACGAGGTGCACTTCAAGGACGGCCAGACGGTCAAGCAAGGTGACTTGCTGTTCGTCATCGATCCGCGGCCGTTCGAGCGCACGCTAGACCAGGCTCAGGCCGAGCTCGAGCAGGCCAATACCCGCGTCAAGAACGCCAGCCTCGACGTGACGCGCGGCCAGCCGCTGCTGGAGCGACGCATCATCTCCGAGAAGTCCTTCGACGATCGCGAGAATCTGGTGCGCGAGGCGCAGGCCCAGGTGAAGGTGGCGGAAGCCAAGGTGAAGACGGCCGAACTCGACCTGTCGTTCACCCGCATCACTGCGCCGCTGTCGGGTCGCATCAGCCGTAACATGGCAAGCGTGGGCAACTGGATCAGCGCCGGCGGCACCGCCAACACCACACTGCTGACGACCATCGTCAGCCAGGACCCCATTCACATCTACTTCGACGTAAGCGAGAACAATTACATCAAGTACAAGCGCTTGGCCGAGCGCGGCGAAGGTGCGGGCGCGGCCGACGTTGGCGCGACGGTGGAGATCGCACTGCCCGACGAGCGCGGCTATCCGCACAAGGGCAAGCTTGATTTTCTGGACAATCGCCTCGACCAGGGCACAGGCACGCTCAGAGCGCGCGCCGTCGTCACCAACAAGTCGGGGCTGTTCTCGCCCGGGCTGTTTGCGCGCGTGCGGGTGACGGGCTCGGCTCCCTATGCCGCCGTGCTGCTACCCGACGAGGCGATAGGGTCCGACCAAACCAACAAGTTCGTCTATACTGTCGATGCCGAGGGAGCGGTAGCGCGCAAGGCTGTCAAGCTCGGGCCGCTGTATGAAGGCATGCGAGTGGTGCGCGAGGGCCTGCAGCCCGACGAATGGGTGGTCACCAAGGGGCTGCAGCGGGCGCGGCCGGGCATCAAGGTCGCACCCAACCGGGTGGCGCTGACCATGTCACAGGTCAAGACGCCGGACAGCAAGGCGGCGGAGTGAACGTGGATCGCGTGACAGCTCGGTCGCCGGGAGGGCGGCTCCGGTGAACATCAGCCGCTTCTTCATCGACAGGCCGATCTTTGCAGCCGTGGTGGCGATGGTGATCACCATCATCGGTGCCATCGGCTACACCGGCCTCGGCATCACGCAGCTACCCGAGATCACGCCGCCGACCATTACGGTGAGCACAAGCTACCCAGGCGCCAGCGCGCAAACCGTGGCCGATACGGTGGCCGCGCCGATCGAGCAGGAGATCAACGGCGTCGAGGGTATGATCTACATGGCCTCGCAGTCGACGGCCGACGGCAACCTGTCGGTGACGGTGACCTTCGAGGTGGGCACCGACATCGACAAGGCCCAGGTGCTGGTGCAGAACCGCGTCAGCGCGGCCGAGCGACGCTTGCCCGACGAGGTGCGCCGCAACGGCCTCAACGTGCGCAAGCGCTCGCCGGACCAGCTGCTCGCCATCCACCTCATCTCGCCCGACAACACCTACGACCAAGTCTATCTTTCCAACTATGGCCTGCTCAACGTCCGCGACAAGCTCATGCGATTGTATGGCGTCGCCGACGTGTCGCTGTTCGGTGTGCGCGAGTACTCGATGCGCGTGTGGCTTGATCCCGAGCGCATTGCGCTCCGCGGCCTGACCGCCGAGCAGGTACTCGAAGCCTTGCGCGCCCAGAACGTGCAGGTGGCCGGTGGTGCGCTGGGCGAGCCGCCGATCGATGCCAACAACGCGTTTCAAACCTCGCTGCAGATGAAGGGCCGCTTGCGCTCGCCCAACGAGTTCGGCGACATCATCGTCAAGATTGGCACCGACGGCCGCGTGGTGCGCGTCAACGACATCGCCCGCGTGGAGCTTGGCGCACTGAGCTACGCGCAACGCGGCTATGCAGACCGCTTTCCCGCCGTCATCATCGTGGTCGATCAGCAGCCCGGTTCCAATGCCGTGCTGGCGACCCAGGGCATCAAGGACAAGATCGCCGAGCTGGGCCAGAGCTTCCCGAAGGGCATGGAGTACCGGCTGACATACAACCCGACGGAGTTCGTCGAGGTCTCGATCAAGAAGCTGTACGTCACGATCCTGGAGGCCACCGCACTGGTTGTGCTGGTGGTGCTGCTGTTCCTCAAGACCTGGCGTGCCACGCTTATCCCTGTGATCGCCATTCCCGTGTCGCTAATCGGCACGTGCGCCGTGATGCAGGCGTTCGGCTTTTCGCTCAACATGCTGACGCTGTTCGGGCTGGTGCTGGCGGTCGGCATCGTCGTCGACGACGCGATCGTGGTGGTGGAGAACGTCGAACGCCGATTGAAGGACGGCTACTCGCCGCTCGAGGCCGCGCGCGTGTCCATGGATGAGGTCGGCACCGCGCTGATCGCCATCGCCCTCGTGCTGCTGGCGGTGTTCATTCCCACCACGTTCATCGGCGGCATTACCGGCCAGTTCTATCGGCAGTTCGCCATAACCATCGCTACGGCGACAGCGATCTCGCTGTTTTTATCGCTGACGCTCAGTCCGGCGCTGGCGGCGCTGCTGTTCCATCCCCATCACAAGGAGGCGCCCAAATCCGCACTGCTGATGCGGCCGGTGCACGCGTTCTTCCGCTTGTTCGACCGGGGCTTTGATGCGTTGGCCGAGGGCTATTCGCGGCTGGTGCGTGGACTGTGCCGCGGCTGGGTGCCGGTGCTGGTCTTCTACGTCTGCCTGCTGGCGTTCGCCGGCTGGTTCGTGGCGCGCCTGCCCACCGGCTTCATCCCGGCGCTGGACCGGGCCATCCTCATCATTTCGATTCAGCTGCCGCCCGGCGCATCGCTCGGGCGCACGGATGCAGTCGTCCGGCAGGCGACGGAAATCGCCTTGAATACCCCTGGCGTGAAATATTCGAATGCCTTTGCCGGTCGTAACGGTGCGACATTCACGGGCGCCACCAATGCCGGTCTGCTGTTCCTCGTTCTCGACGACTTTGAGGAGCGGCACAAGAAGGGGCAGACGATTGACAAGATCGCGGCTGGACTGCGCGGCAGCCTCGCCAAGATCGAGGATGCGACAACGTTGGTGTTCATCCCGCCGCCGGTGCGTGGCATGGGTGCGGCAGCAGGCTTCTCAATGCGCCTGCAGGATACGGTTGGGATGGACCCGTCCGAGTTCGCCCGCATCACGCAGGAGTTCGTGGCCGAGGCCAACCGCACACCCGACATCGCCAACGCCTTTACGACCTTCCAGGCTGCAACACCGCAGGTGTTCGTCGACGTGGACCGCGACAAGGCGCAGATGTTGCGCGTGCCGGTGACCGCCATCTTCGAGGCGATGCGCGTGTTCATGGGCTCGGCTTACGTCAACGACTTCAACATGTTCGGCCGCACCTATCGTGTTACAGCGCAGGCCGACGGCGACTACCGCCTCGACCCGGAAAGCGTATCGAAGATCCGCGTGCGCAGCCTTGACGGCGCCATGGTGCCGCTCGGCAGTCTCGTCACGTTCCGCGAGATTGCAGGGCCGGAGCGGGTACCGCGCTACAACCTGTTCCCGTCGGCGGAGGTGCAGGGTGCGGCGGCGGCCGGCATCAGCTCGGGTCAGGCGCTGCAGATCATGCGTGCACTGGCGGCCGATAAGCTGCCGCAGGGCGTGGCCTACGAATGGACCGACTTGTCCTACCAGGAGGCCAAGGTCGGCCGCACCGGCTACTACATCTTCGTGCTGAGCGTGATCTTCGTGTTCCTGGCGCTATCGGCGCAATACGAGAGCTGGTCGCTGCCGCTTGCCATCATGCTGATCGTACCGATGTGCCTGTTCTCCGCATCGTTCGGCGTGTGGCTGCACGGGCGCGAGATCAACATCCTGACGCAGGTCGGCTTCGTGGTTCTGATCGCGCTGGCTGCCAAAAACGCCATTCTGATCGTGGAGTTCGCGCGGCAGCTGGAGGCGCAGGGCAAGGATGCGGTGTCGGCTGCCGTCGAGGCGTGCAGGCTGCGGCTGCGTCCGATCATCATGACGTCGCTGGCGTTCACGCTGGGTGTCGTGCCGCTCTACCTGGCGGTGGGTGCCGGCGCCGAGATGCGCATCGCGCTCGGCACCGCGGTGTTTTGGGGAATGATCGGCGTGACGCTGTTCGGCCTCATCTTCACGCCGGTGTTCTACGTCGTCATCCGACGCCTGACGGGCACCAAGCTCGCCCCGCGTGGTGCCGAGGCACCGGCGCACGGGACCATGCAGCCGGCGGAGTGACACCAAGGTGTCGTCCGGCAGTTGGCGCCGCCAATATCCGGCAACCAGCCACGCGATGTCAGTGACGCCCTGGGTCCTGAATATTTGCCTGTGGCAAATTCCGGGACTACAGCGTCATGCCTTCCAATTGGCCGCGCGTTTCTCGGCGAAGGAGGTGAGGCCCTCAACGGCCTCGTGCGAGCGGCGCTTGGCGGCGTGGCTCTCGACCAATCCCTCGAAGGTCGCACGCGAGAAACCGCCCCAGGCGCTCTGCAGGGCAATGTGCTTGGTCTCAGCCATGGCGACGGGGCCGTTCTCGAGTAGTTGCGAGACCATCTGGTCGCCGGCGGTTGCCAGCTCGGCAAGCGGCACCACCTTATGGGCGAGACCGATGCGCACGGCCTCCTCGGCGCCGAAGCGTTCGCCCGTCAGGGCGTAGCGGCGCACCTGACGCGCGCCGATGGCGTCGCTGAGCTGGGGCAGGATGATGGCCGCCGTCAGTCCCCAGCGCACCTCGGAAATGGAGAAGGTGGCGTTGTCGGCGGCGATCACCACATCGCAGGCCGCGATCATGCCGGTGCCGCCCCCAAAGCAGCCGCCCTGCACCAGCGCCACCGTGGGTACGGGCAGCCGGTTGAGGCGGTCGACGGCCTCGGCGGTGGCCCGGCTGGCGCGGACGTTGTCCTCAGGCGAGGCGGCACTGACGTTTCTGATCCACTTGAGGTCGGCGCCGGCCTGGAAGTGACGGCCGTTGCCGCTGAGCAGGACGACGCGCAGAGCGGGCCGTTTGCCGAGGTCGTCCATGGCCGCCAACAGGCCGGCAATCATGGCGCCGTTGTAGGCGTTGCCGACCTCCGGTCGGTTCAGCGTGACGTGGGCTACACCGCGGTCGTCGAGGCGCCACAGCACGGCTTGGTCGGTCATGATCGAGGCCTCCGTCTCGGCTTGCGGCACCTGCGGTGCTCACGTGCGTGGTACCATGATAGACGGCTCGGCCGTGGCGTGTCGGCCACATAGATGTGGATGAGGCACGCCGAGACACGGAAACTCACCGGATGGTGATCGGTCTTTGTTTGGCCATATCTCTGACGCGAGCTATTAAGGGCGCGGCTCGGGGACGCGCGCTTCTACAGCGAAAATTGGGCCAGTGGGGTCGAAAATTGGGCCAGTGGGGTAACGTGGGGTGTTTCCCAAGTCTCCGTTCCGTCAAAGTGTGTGGCTGGACCAGCGTGGCGGCGGCAGGACTAACATTGGACTTGAGATGGGAGTGCTCGGCGAGATGATTGGCGGCATCACCAGGGCCGGGCGGCTCGGCGCGTTGCTGGGGATTTTGCTGGCCGCGATGCCGGTCACCGGGGCCGACGCGCAAGAGGCGCAATGGTGGGAATCCATACCTGGGTTTGGCAGGCAGGGCTCGTCCTACCGCACGACCAGTGAGGAGCGCCGCAAGCCCGAGGTTCTCAACGACCTGCGCGCCGACTCCCACCCGTTCCGCAGCGAGGCCATGATCGGCGCCCTTGAAGGGGCGATCGCCCGCTACCAGGACATTGTCGCCAACGGTGGCTGGCCGGCCATACCGGGCAACCGCATGATGCGCCCCGAGGATGACGACGAGCGCGTGCCGCTGCTGCGCAGGCGGCTGGCCATGAGCGGTGAGCTGGCGCGCGCCAAGGGCAACAGCTTTAGCTTCAACGACGACCTGGAGGAGGCCGTTCGCCGCTACCAGTACAACAACGGGCTGCGCGTCACCGGCCGCGTCGACAAGTCGACGCTCGCTGCCCTCAATGTCCCGGCCCAGGCGCGCCTGCAGCAGTTGCGCGTCAACCTGCAGCGGCTTAGGGACTTGATGGCCCAAAGGATCGAGGACCGCTATGTGCTGGTCAACGTGCCGGCCTTCCAGCTGGAGGCGGTCGAGCGCAACGAGGTCGAGCTCAGGCATCGCGTGATCGCCGGCAAGCCCGAGCGCGAGACGCCGAGCGTGCGCGCGCAGATCCGTGCCCTCAACTTCTTCCCCTATTGGCGTGTGCCTGACAGCGTCGCCAAGCTGGATCTGATTCCGCGCCTGCAGAAGGAGCCGGACTACCTGCAGAAGGAGCAGATCCGCGTCCTGACCGGCTCTTTCAACGGTCCGGTGATAGATGCAAACAACATTGACTGGCGGCAGGCCGACGTGACCAGAATCAAGTTCCGCCAGGACCCCGGTCCGCAGAACGCGCTGGGCTTGGTTCGCCTCGACATGCCCAACGAGCACGGCGTCTACATGCACGACACGCCGATGAAGCCGCTGTTCGGGCAGCGTGGCCGCGCCTTCAGCGCCGGCTGCGTGCGCGTGCAGGATGTGTTCACGCTCGCCGAATGGGTGGCGCGCTACGAGCCGGGCTGGAACGAGCCTGGACGCGCGCAGCAGGTCGTCGATGCCGGCCAGCCGCTGGATGTCGTGCTGACGCGTCCGGTGCCGGTGTATTTCGCCTATATCACCGCCTGGGCGGAGCCCGACGGGCAAATCGTCTTCCGCCCGGACATCTACAGCCGCGACGGTTTGCGCGATCTGATCGCCGGCCACGATCGCGATCCAAGCGAGGGTCCGGCACCGTCGCAGACGCTGGCGCCCTGAGCGAAGGGCTGCAACGTCGTCACATGAGATGCCGGCGCCACCGGTCTGGGTTGGTTTGCAGGGCAACGGGCAACCGATCGAGCGGGACTGCGCAACGGCTTGCCACCGAGCACACCGTGCGTCCCTCGGCCAGCGCCTGTGCCATTCTGGCCGGATCAAGGTTCCTGGGAGTGACTACCTGGGTTGGCTGTAGGCGCGCAGCTGGTCCGTGATTTCCTGCACGGGCAGCCGATAGCCAAGCTGCGACCATGAGTGCCATCGGCCCAGCAGGGGTCTGAGGCCCAGCAGGGGTCTGAGGCCCAGCAGGGGTCTGAGGCCCAGCAGGGGTCTGACAAGCTCAAGCGCGGGTCCCCAGTAGGCTCTTGCTGACGCGCGGTCTGAGCGAGCGCACGGCCTGCGGATCGCGCAGATAATGCCGGGCAAGCAACTGCGGTGACTGCACGATGCGAGGCAGGCGTGATTCGGCATTGAGATCGTGCAGGTAGGCTTCGCTTTCGAATACCGTGATGCACTCGCTCCAGGTGAGCGGGTTTGGGGATTTCATCGCATCTGAGATCAGCACCAGGTCATCGGGTGCCGCCTCTGCAAGTCCTCGCATGATGCCCCGGCAGGAGAGGTGCTCGCGGTCCCACGCGACGCCAAGCTGGGCGGAACCTGCTCCAGCACCACATAGACGATGCTCGGCGGGAAGCGCTGGAAGCGGTCGCGGTAGCGTTCCAAGTGCAGCGCCTCGACGAGCACGAAACGATCAAGCTCGAGGAGATGAAGCTCCAGAATGGTCGAGCTTGTTGAAGAAGGTGAAGCAGTCGAACAGGCGGGCAGGCATCGAGAAGCCCCAGTCTCGAAACCCAACTCGCGCCTGCACAAATCAGGCGATGGGCCGGGCGATGTCCGGCGGCACCTCGCGCTGGTAGGCCTGGCCGATGGCGAACAGCTGCGCCTCGGCATAGGGCCGGCCGATCAGCTGGACGCCGTTCGGCAGGCCGCCATGGCGCGGCACCGGCAGGGCCAGCGTCGGCAGGCCAAGGTAGTTGACGGGGCGCGTGTACTTCACGACCCGGCCCATGGCCGCCTGCAACTGTGGCCCGCCGGCGACGTCGAGCTCGGCAATGGTCGGCAACGGATCGGCGAGGATCGGCAGGATGGCGATGTCGAGGCCCTTGAAGGTGTCATCGAGCGTGCGCTGCAGATAGGTGCCGCGTGCCCTGAGAGCGGTCATGTGGTCGACGGCTGGGATGAAGTGGCCAACCTCGAGCCGGGCACGCACCTGCGGGCCGAAGTCCTGCGCTCGCGTACGCATGTGTGCGTTGTGGGCGGCTGCTGCATCCGGCATCTGCACCAGCTGCACGAGCTGATCAAGCGTCTGCCAGTCGGGAAAGCGGCAGGAGGAGCGCTGCAGGCCGAGCTTGCCGAGGATGGCCAGCACCTCTTCCAGCATGCGCTGCACGTCCGGATGCGCATCGCGGACCACTGCTTCATCGACGCCGACGCGCAGGCCTTTGACGGGGTCGCCGAGGTGGGCGACATAGTCGGGAACGGGCAGGCTGCTGGCTGCCGGATCGCGCCCATCGGGGCCGGCGAGGAAGCCGAGCGTCAGGGCCAGATCCTCAACGTGGCGTGCTAGCACGCCGATCGTGTCGAGCGCGGCAGCAAGCGGCATTGCTCCCGCGCGGCTGACGCGTCCCCAGGTCGGCTTGATCGAAGCAATGCCGCAGGCGGCGGCCGGCAGTCGCAAAGAACCGCCGGTATCGGAGCCCATGCCGGCGGCGATTGCCCCGTAGGCAACGGCGCATCCCGTGCCGGCCGAGGAGCCGCCGGTGATGCGCGTCGGGTCCCAGGGATTGCGCGCGTGGCCCAGCACGTAGTTGTGCCCTGTCGGTCCGAAGGCGAATTCTGTCAGGTGCAGGGCTGCGATCTGCAGTGCGCCGGCAGCCTTGAAGCGGGCGATGGCCGTAGCGTCCTCGGCCGCCGGCTGCTCAGAGCGGATGCGCGCACCCCAGCTCGAGACCTTGCCCCGGCGGTCGAACATGTCCTTGTGGGCGAGCGGCACGCCGGCGAGCGCACCCTTGGCGGTGCCGGCAGCGATGGCGCTGTCGGCCGCCTTGGCTGCGGCCAGCGCCTCGTCGGCTTCGAGTGTGATAATGCAGTTGGTGAGCTCGTGGCAGGCCTTCAGCTCGGCGATGGCGGTTTGCGTCGCCTCTACGCTCGACACCTTCTTGTCTCGGATCGCCTTGGCAAGGCTGCGGGCAGACAGTTCAGCAAGCTTGGTCATGGCTGCTTGGCCTCCGCAACCAGCACCCGGCGGAAGTCGTCGACATCGGCACTAAGCGGCAGCTCCAGCGCGACCTTGCCGGCGGTATTGGACAGTACGGCCACATGGGCCTTGGCGGCAGCGCGACGTTCGGGCGTCATATCGAGGTACGCGGCGACGTCGGGCGTCGGCGAGCCGGCGGGCGATTGTGCGGGAGGGGCCATACTCACTGCTCCGTTGAAGGCGTTGGCTCGTTGAGCCTAGACGCGATCCCCGGTGCAAACAACACGCCTCGCGGCCCTTTGCGGCCACTCCCATCAAGACGAGCAGGCACGCGCGCCCTGCAGAGGTTCTACACGCGCAGGGCGTGAGCGCGGGAGGCCCGGCGTGGGGGTCGGCGAAGACGGGCGCGCAACATGCCGCCGAACGGAGCGAAAAAGGCGGCCAGGATGCCGGCCGAGAGGATCGCCGCAACATCGGGGACGCGTGGTCCCGCCGTGACGACGATCAACCCGGTCGTCGCCAGGCCCGCGAAGAAGCCCAAGATGTAGGCGATGGAAGCGCGCGCGCGGCCGCGTCGCGATTGGTACATGATGAGGTAGGGCGGCAGCGCCGCCAGCAGCGCCACGGAGACTATGGTGAGCCCAGGCGCAACGTCGATCAGAAGGCCGGCATAATAACTGTCCATGACACCACTTTTTGCTTGCCTTGTTGCTTTGGCTACATGATTCGAGGGGCCAAGCAAGGGCAGCACGAGCTGCTAGTGCAACTCGAAGTGGGTCAGACAACCTGCAAAACAGCAGACGCCGGAGCGTTCAAACGCCCCGGCGCGAACAGCAGCCGATCCGATTGGAACGAAGCGTTTACCTGCGCTCGCGGTCGCGATGCCAGTAAACGTACAGCACCGTGACGATGGCGGTGAGCAGCATGGTGCCCTGGATGTCGGGCCGCTGGATGAAGCTGAGCCAGATGTCGAGGCCACGCGAGGAACTGCCGCGTGCTAGCAGCATGCCGCTGCCCCACACGATGACGAAGGCGACCGCGGCGGTGATCAGGCAGGACGTGAACACTTGGGCGACGCGCTTGACGATGCGCGGCACGATCACGTTCTGTCCCGGCATTACGAGGGTGGTCTTGTCGGACATGGGCTCGTCCCCCTGCTGTGGCGGCCGCCAGGCTATATCTGATTCGCACGGGAAATGGCGCCGGCCCGCGCCGCAGCCCAGGCTAGCTGCAACCTTCAGCGCTGGCGCGCGTTGTCGTGCCGGTTAAGGAGGTGCGGTTATGTCACCGAGCGAAATCATCATCAGCAACGGGCCTGGCAAGGATGACTTGCTGCGGGCTGTCGCTAATGCCGACAAGCACCTGCACGTAATGTTTCACACGGCAAGCGAGGCGCTCGAGGCACACATTGATGCGATCGACGAGGAGGGCCTCGACGGCCTGCGCTTTGCCCTGCGCGGCCACCTCAAGTCAGCGCACTTCCGCGGTGCGCACTTCAGCGGTGTCTACGATGCTGAAACGCGCACCGGCCGCCTCAGGCTGCAGGAGACACGGTGAGGCGGCTTGGAATGTTATGGTGCAGCGGCGCACAATGGCCGCTGTGCTGGTGGCAAGCTATTGGCCGAGGTCGTCCGCGATCTCGTCGCGTAGCTCCCCGAGGAATTTGTTGATCTGCTCCACCGTGGTGGCCCTCGCGGGATTGGTCGTCGACGAGCGGCCACCTCAACGCGTTGACGCAGCGCCGGAGACCGGTCCTACAGTTTCTGCAACTCCCGCTCAGCGCTGCGCTGTATTCGGGGATGAGCATTCAACCATACGTTGATTTGGCCCGTTGCGCGGCTGAGCAGTCCGGACGTTTACAACGCGAACGGCACGTAGGCGCGTCAGCGTTGCGTTGGCGCTTAGTTGATTGCAACCCGCCGCAAGTGTTCGACGAGTTGTCGCGCGCCGGCCGGCAGTGAATGCAAGTCGCGAACGCAGATGGCAAGCCGCCTGTTTGCCCAGGGATCCTGTAGCCGGACGGCATCGATCCTCATAGTACGCTTCGATCGCTTTGCGGATGCTTCAGGCACGATGGCGATGCCGACGCCCGTCTCCACCATGCGGCAAACGGCGTCAAAGCCATGCACCCGGGCGCGAACCTTCATGATAACGCCAAGACGTGCAGCTTGGCCGGCGAGATGCCGCTGCAGCGCGCTGTCGCGAGGCAATGCAACGAACTCCCTGTCGACGATGTCGATCAGGCGCACCCGCCGCGAGCCGCTTAAGGCATCTCCGCGGGGCATGACGACCACCAGCTGATCGTTTCTGAAGGGAATGGTTTGCAGGGCGTCCGAGACGGCAGCCTCGGACGCAATTCCCACGTCTGCCGCGCCCGACGCGATGGCTTGGGCGATGTCGGTGCTCTCGCGTTCCTCGACATTGACGTTGAGCGTCGGGTGATCCGATAGGAACGACGCCAGGACGCGCGGCAAGTGCTCGCTGATAGCCGCCGTGTTCGATAGCAGGCTGACTGTGCCCGACAGTCCCCTCGCGTAGCAGGCCAGATCGCCCCGCATGCGCTCGGCTTGCTGAACGATGAGCCGGGCGTGCTCCAGGAGACATTGGCCAGCAGGCGACAGTGAAACACCGCGGCGGTCACGAATGAGGAGGGCAACGCCGAGCATCTTTTCCATGCCCCGGATGCGCTCGCTGGCAGAGGCGAGTGCGAGGTTGGCCTTTCGCGCACCGTGCGTGATGCTGTGAGCGTCCGCGACATGGAGAAACAGACGCAGGTCAACCAGATCGAAGCGCATTCTACTAGTCCTTCGCGCAACTCAACATCAGTCGCCGCGGCGGCGAGCTGTGCATCAGTGTGCTTGATCCAACCAGCGCTTGGTCGGGCGAACATCATGTTCGGCGCTTCCGCGCAAATGGGCAAGGAAAGACTACGGCGTTTCCATAGGCAGACTCCGTAACTTCCGCATTGTCTGGGTCGCAGTGGTCAATAGAAAACCAAAGCAGCAATCAACACCCGGAGGTCCCGATGGCCGCGAGCGCAGATCCAGGGCATCTGGAAGAAGTGCGGGGGACGATTGCAACCTATCTGCGCGCGGTGAAAGCCAACGACATCGCGACGCTGCGCAGCCTGTTCGAAGCCAAGGCAAACGTCGCGCACTACCACGTCAAGAAGGATACCGTCGTCACCAACACACTCGATGAGTTTATGGGCATCATTCAATCGCTGCACGCGAAGTTCGACAACGCCGAGGAGATCGGCGAGGCCATGCATGTGCGGCTGGCAAAGCACCTTGCCAGCGTGGAGCTCGACTTCTGCTTTGTGATGGGTGCGAACCGGTTGCGCGGCACCGACCTGTTCAACCTCGCTCGTCAGAACGGGAAGTGGGTGATTGTTCACAAGAGCTATTGGCTTTGATCAGATGGCAACGCCGAGCCCACAGCTTGTCAACTATGCCCGACAAGGGCACGTGGCCACGATCACGCTGAACCGCCCGCACAAGCGCAATGCCTTCAACGCCGAACTGGTGCGAGCGCTGCGACAGGCGCTGGTCGATTTCGACGGTGATCGGCAAGCACGGGTGGCTATCCTGTGCGGAGCTGGCAAGGCGTTCTCCAGCGGGGCCGACGTTCAGGAGCGGCAAATGCGGACACCGGAGACGTTCGCGCGCCTCGGTGGCCCGCAGGAGCCCGACGCCCACACTGGCGATCTGTTCATTAGGTCGGCCAGCTGGAAGCCCGTGATCGCCGCCGTGCATGGCGCCGTCATGGGGCTGGGTCTGGGCGTGGCGTTCGAGTGCGATCTCGTCGCAGCCGATATCAACACGCGCTTTCAGATCACCGAAACGCCACGTGGCCTCGGCGGCGCGCGGTTCTGGAGCCTGCTCCACACCTGTGGCGCCGGCGCCTTCGCCACCGAGGTTGCGCTCACCGGACGGTTCTTCAGCGCGGAGGAAGCACACAAGGCTGGCGTCGTCTGCGCTGTCGCGCCTGAAGGGTGCGTCGTTGCGCGTGCCGAGGCACTGGCGCAGCGCATCGCAGCAAATCCGCCGCTGAGCGTACAGTCGACCGTGCGCGTGCGGCACTGGTTCATGGATCAGGCACAGCGCGTGGCCGTAGCCCTCACGGATCCGATGAAGCTGTATTTGACCGACGACTTTCGCGAGGCGGTCGCCGCCCATGTCGAGAAGCGAGAACCATCCGGTTTTAAGGGCTGCTAGATGAGACGCGTGGCAAACTTCCTGCGCACCGTCGCATGGGGGCATGGGCAAACACACGGGCCGAAGCCGGCATTGCCGGGCCAAACTGTAAGCGACGTTCTGCGCGCTCACCTCGCCGAGCGCAGCAATGCGCCAGCGGTGTGGGTCGCGCCGCACGAGTATCGATGCTTCGGTGACGTGTTCGAAATCGTCGGTCAGATTGCGCAAGCGCTGCGCTCGCAAGTGCAGACCGCGCATCCCCGCATCGCCTTGGTTACGCCGCGTGGTTCGGCAGGGCTGTTCGGATTGCTCGGCGCCATCGAGGTCGGAACCTGCTGTCCCCTCGACGCCAATCTCAGGGGTCCTGAGTTCGCCAACGCGCTGGCCGCTCTCACGCCAGATGTCCTCCTCGTCCCTGAATCGGACGCGGCGGCGCTGGCTGCGGCGCGCGCCGCCGGCATTGCGTCCGTTGGCTTTCGTTTGGACGCATCACAAAGCGATTGCACCGTGCGCACCTGGCCCGGCCGGGAGGCGAGCGAAGCACGTAGACGGCGCGTGCCCCTCCTTCTGGGAGGCGTGGAAGCACCGGCGATCCTGATGCGGACGTCTGGCACGACGGCAGACCCCAAGCTTGTCGGGCTTAGCCATGCCAACGTCCTTGCAGCGACCGTTGCCATGGCGTCGGTGTTCCAGCTGGCGCCGGACGACATTTGCTTGACCCCGATGCCGATGCATCATGTGCACGGGTTGATTGCAGGCGCCTTGTCGGCCCTGGCTGCGGGTTCCTCCATCCATTGCTGCGAAAGCTTCTCGCCGCAAGCGTTCGATGCCGCGCTGCGTGGCTTCTCTCCGACCTGGATGACCGCGGCGCCCGCGTTGCATCTCGCCATGTGCGACTACTACGAGAACCAAGGGGCTCGTCCAGCCGTAACGACCTTGCGCCGATTTCGGTCGTCGTCGGCGCCCCTAGCGCCGACTGCGGTTCGGACGCTGGAGGATCTGTTTGGCGCACCGCTGCTCGAAACCTACGGCCTCACCGAAACCGCATCGACGATATGTTCAAATCTGCTTCCGCCGGGGCAGCGCAAGCTCGGCTCGGTTGGGATCCCGATCAACGCCGAGCTTTTCATCCTTGATGACGCGGAGCAGCAGGCACCGACTGGGGTCGATGGCGAGATCCTTCTCCGGGGTGCCGGCGTCATCCGCGAGTACCTGGGTGTGCAGCCGGATGGCGCCTTCTGGGAAGGCTGGCTGAGAACGGGCGATATTGGTCACGTCGATGACGACGGCTATCTCTATGTCGTTGGCCGAAAGAAGGAAGTCATCAAGCGCGGGGGCCATTCGGTGTTTCCGCTGGAGATCGACAACGTACTGACCACGCACCCCGCTGTTGCCGAAGCCATCACGTTCTCGATTGCTCACGACACGTTGGGCGAGGACGTCATGGCTGCCGTCGTTGGCAAGCCGGACGCCAGCATCGATCCCGGCGGTCTGCGCGAGCATCTTTCGGCCTCGCTCAGCAGCTACAAGATTCCAACGCGGGTGCTTGTGGTAGATCGCATTCCGCGCAATGCGATCGGCAAGGCCTTGCGGCGGGAGATGCCCAAACAGCTCGCGTCACAGCTCGCTCCGGAGTCCCGCAGTCCCTCCACACCCATGGAGCAAGTCTTGCTTGCCATCTGGCGCAAGGTGTTGCGGCGCGACGATGTCGGGGTAACCGACAATGTTTTCCAGTTCGGCGCGGATCCGCTTCGCGCCGAGATGGCATCGGGGCTCATCGATGCGGCCAGCAGCGTGCGCATGAGCACCAAAGCGCTCTACTGCATGCCGACGGTGCGCGAGCAAGCGGCGTACTGTGTGGCCCAGCGAGAACAGCCATGCGCCAGCACAGCCTTGCTGGCAGTTCGCCCCAGTTGATTGGAGACGACGTCTGGCTCGCGCCGACGGCCCAAATCATCGGCAATTTTGTGCTGGGCGGAACGCGAGCATCCGGTGCTTTTGCGATTGTGCGTTAGACAGCATCCCTCATTTGGTGGAGGCCGCGGTGGTTGGGCAGTGGCAGGTTGGCGATGGATTTGCATAAAGCCGACAGGAGCACCATTTGCATGGATGCCATTGGATTAGCAGCTGCAGTCTGTGTGCTTGCAACATTTTGCATGAAGTCCATGCTGGCGTTGCGCGCGTTCGCAATGGCCAGCAACGTGCTGTTCATCGTCTATGGCGCCAGCGCCAATCTCTTTCCAATCGTCGTCCTGCACGCGATCTTGCTGCCGATAAACGGGTAGTCACTTGGCAGATTGTGGAGCGCAAGGCACGGCGCACCTGTGCCTGGCATGGGCGCGGCTGTTGCCTCAAGCGCGGTGATGGCACCGTGCTGGCGCGACAACAATGCCGCTCGACCTCGCACGGAAAGATAGACACGTGGCAAGATTTCCCGACCGTGCCCACGACGATGCCCAAGCGGATCAATAATAGGAACGCTGGCATTGTCAGCGACATTGACCGTGGCTCATAGCGCCGCCGCCGTTCCTGGCGTGCGATGGCGATCCAGGGGCCCTCTACCCCGGGGCATCGGCCGGGCGCGGCTTTTCTTCATTGCGGCTGAGCGGGACGTAGTCGTGCCCTGTGACGCGTTGCAAGGACCGGGCAGCGCTGCGACGTAAATTGCTCCCGCGCACTTTTCGCTGAGCAGGTCCTCCCCATCCACAGCGTCAAACCACCGTCACATGCCTGACATCCCACCGCAACGCCTCGGTGCTACCCGCGCGCGTCGCCATCCACGAGAGGGATGCATGCCCACTATCATTTCCACGCTGGCGTTGACTGCCGCCATGACGCTGGGGGCCTCCGCAGCCGAACCTACCAAATTCCCGGCCACGCTCATGGGCGACGCCGTGCTGCCGGCCGAGACCTCGGTCGCAGTGTTGCCGACGTGATTGCTGCATTGGGTGGGGCCAAGGAACGCAGTCGATTTTTAGTATGCAAGCATTGCTCGGAGTTGGTGGTGAGCGGCCATCTGACGCCGCCACCGTCGAAGTACATGTTCTGCAGCAGGAACGCGTTCAATAAGGCCTAGGGTCGAAGGCGCGTCAACAAGCCAACCACGCGATGGTGCAACGTTGCTACGCAAGGTGCTGTCGGCGACCCTTCTGGTCGGGGCCGTGATCCTCCTGATCCTCCTGCTTGTTGCGCTGGTTTGGAAGTTCGATCCGCCGGTGCGGTCCAACCTTGCAAGTGGGGTCATCATCAGTTGGCACCGCTCGGGCGTTCCCAGTGAAGCGCTATTTGTAAAAATCGATGATGGCCGGACGGTGCGCGTCGCCTCCGAACGGACGGCGCAGCCAAAGGTAGGAGACCGCGTGCGCGTGCAAGAGCGAACAGGCCTCTTTGGCACGCGGAAGTTCTTCGAGATGCCAAACTGACCGACCAAACCACGACGTGATGACGACCACCGCAGTCTTGCTGGCAGCTCGGCCGTCAGCCAATGCGCCGGCCATCGAGGTCCTCGCTTGGCAGGCCGAGGAAGGCAAGGATTGTCGGGGCGATATCGACCAGCGATGTGGCACGTGCACTGACGCGCGGCATGATCGAAGGGTGGTTGAGCAGCAGAAAAGGCTGGGTCTCGTCCGGCCCAAGGCCGCCGTGCTGGCCGCATCCGCTTTTCGCCGGTTTCTCGCCGTCAGTCGATACGAAGCGAACCCCGACGACTCCGAACGGGTTGGTCCGGCCCTGGTAGCCCATGTCGACGGCGGCAACCAAGTGGTCGCCAGCAATGCGGCAGCGCGCTTCCATTTCAGATCCCGCCAGCACGCAACCGGCCCAGGCTTGCGCTGCCATGCTCGGCAAGAGCTGCGCGATCTTTGAGCGGGCTTGGGGCAGAGCGTAGAGCAGCGCAGACGTGCCCTGGGCCGCGACGGCAATGCCGCCTCGGGCTAGATCTTCGGCGCAGCCGCGGTCGCGGAGCCAAGCCTCGATCGGCACGCCCTCGCCGACAGTTTCCTGGCCGTGATCGGAACCAACGAGAAGCAGAATGTCGTCATTCCCCGAACGGGCGGCGGCGATGGAGCCCAGTACGCGTCCCACACATGCATCGGCGAGACGGAGAGCCTCAAGGTGCTGGGGTGAGCCAAGAGGCGTTGAATGCAGGGTGAGATCGGGGTTGGCCAGCCACAATATGGCGACACTGGCGTCGCCTTGCAGGACGACCTCGCTGCAAAAGCGCTCGGTCATGGCGACGTCGCCGGCCAGGTCATGACTGACGGCGAGGTGGCCCGTTCCAGTGATGGGAAGGCCATCAGGCGCGAAGGAGCCCGCCCGATGAAAGACAGAGCCGTGGTGGTCGGGATCGAGGAAATAAGCTGCGCCGGGTGATACATTGGAGAAGGCGACAAATCCACCGGATGCGCGCACGCGTTGTGCGAGCGTTGGTACCCTTAAGGTCATTCCCGTTGCACGGCGAAGGTGACCGCGAAACTCCGGCAACCCGACGTCGCGCACCACCAAGTGTTCATCCTCGAGCAGTGCAACGCGATTGCCGTGCAGCCCGTGCCGCAGCGGCCAGCAGCCCGTCGCAACGGATGCCGCGGAGGGGCGCGTGACCGAAGGGAAGATTGCGCGGTGCTTGCAGGCAGCAAGGCTGCTTGCGCGCAGGGTCCATAGATGTGGTGTGGTATCTGGGCTGACCCTGCTTGCGCCAAGACCATCGCAGTTGACGTAGACGGCTCGCCGCCTCTTCGCCGGTTGACTCATTTGCGTCTTCTGGTTCCCATTTGTGTCCGATGCTCGTCACGCTAGTTCACTTTTGTGACGATTGCAGTACATTTGTGCTCCCGCATTGGAAATTGGGGAGAACCATGCCGTTGGCGCAACAACACCCTGCATTGATCGACATGATGCACGACGATGGCGCGGAGTTTGATGCGCAGACCGCAGCTCGCGTCTGCTGGCACTACTTCAAAGAAGGTCAGACGCAGGAGGTCGTCGCACAGCGCCTGGGAATGACGCGCAAGCGCGTTAATCGCCTTATCGCCCAAGCACTCGGCACGGGCCTTGTCCAAATCACAATCGACAGTCGGTTTGCGCTGTGCACGGAACTCGAGGCGCGGCTGGCCGAGAAATACCGGTTGCAGCGCGCGATCGTCGTACCCTCACCCGGGCCCGAGATCGATGTCCGCTCGGTGGTTGGTG
>Ga0075418_10001227_pt1 | contig 28991 bp, 22 predicted proteins | sample SoiMetdeltSBSDD2_FD_81776 | JGI IMG/M metagenome (GOLD analysis project Ga0075418, IMG submission 81776) | Bulk soil microbial communities from a Populus tree surrounding site in Tennessee, USA - Soil MetaG P. deltoides SBSDD2 | ecosystem: Environmental > Terrestrial > Soil > Tree plantation... | reverse complement strand
CGCGGCGCCTGAACATCCTGACCACGCGGCGCCTGAACATCCTGACCACGCGGCGCCTGAACATCCTGACCACGCGGCGCCTGCACGTCCTGGCCACGCGGGGCCTGTACGTCCTGGCCACGCGGGGCCTGCACATCCTGACCACGCGGCGCCTGAACATCCTGACCACGTGGGGCCTCGATCCGTGCACCGGCTAGCGAGCGCGGCGCCTGCACATCCTGACCGCGCGGGGCCTGCACGTCCTGGCCACGTGGCGCCTGCACGTCCTGGCCACGTGGCGCCTGCACATCCTGACCACGCGGCGCCTGGATCTCGTTACCACGCGGGGCCTGCACGTCCTGACCGCGCGGGGCTTCGATGCGGGCACCTGCCAGCGACCGCGGTGCCTGGACGGTGTCAGCCTTCGCTGTCTTGTTCAGCTTTTCCTTCGCCTTCGCGACTTCTGGCGGGCACTGGGTCTGAGCTTCGACGGTCGCCGTGGCGAACGTGGCGATCGCGAACGCGCTCATCAAGCCTGCAAGCACTCTCTTCATTGCGTCCCTTCCCATTGGTTAGGGGTGGTGAGGGTTGACTGGCGCGACCCCCATTGGCCGCCGCCCGATCCGGTCACCTCGTATCTCCTGCTTGAGATCCTCGGACCGCCGTTGCGGTTCCGGAAACGATCGATACCAGGTGGAAGCAAGAACACTGCCAGAGGCGCGAACGGTGAAATCCGAACGTAATTTCGGCGGTTTGTCATTCATAGACTCCGCGCCGAGGGGCGATGTGCCGTTGGGCTCCAAATTCGATGGGCGGCAAATTGCCCTTCGAACCGAGAAAGGGTCGGACCGACGAAGCGAAGGTCAAAGACGCCTGCCGTGATAGGCTCTTAGGGCTTATGGTCCGGGTGGCACCCATCGGTCTCATGCTGCTCGTCCTCGCGATGAGTGGGGGATGTAGCGGCGTTCGAGCCGTTGAGCGTCCTGGACCCGTCGCGCCGATCCCGACTCGCCACGTCCTCGCCAACGGCATCCCTGTAATCATCCAGGAACATCGCGGAAGTGATGTCGTCGCCCTGCAGTTATGGGTGCGTGCGGGCGCGCGTGATGAAGCATCGGCGGAGCTCGGGCTCGCACACTATCTCGAGCACATGCTCTTTCGCGGCACGACGTCGCGTCCAGGAGGGTTCATGGAGCGCGACGTCGAGGGGGTCGGCGGTCGCATGAATGCCGGGACGTCCTGGGACTACACGTACTACTACGTCACGCTGCCGGCGCGCCGAGTGGTACCGGGCCTCGAGATGCTGGCCGACGTCGCCGTGAACGCGACTCTCGACGCGGACGTGCTCGAGAAGGAGAAGGACGTCGTTCTCGAGGAAATGCGTCTCAGTGACGACAATCCTCGCCGCCGGCTCGGGCGTCAGCTTTACACGCAGTTGTTCGAGGGACATCCCTATGGTCGCCACATCATAGGCACGCCGGAGCTCGTGCGTGCACTCACGCGCGACACCCTGGCGAGCTTTTATCGACGCCATTACGTCCCCGAAACTTTTGCGGTCGTTGTCGTGGGCGCTGTCGATCCCCGTGAAGTGCTAGCAACCGCGGCGTCAACGTTCGGGCGGCTGCCGCGCCGTGGCGTGACGCGCCTGCCGGCGGCACCTCAGCCGCCATTCCGGCCGCAACGCCAGGACATCCCGCATCCGGGTGGCCACGCTCATCTCGGCCTGGCGTGGCCCGCGACACGAGTCGATCATGCCGATACGCCGGCCCTCGACCTTCTCGCCTCGATCCTCGGGCGCAGCCGTTCGTCGCGCCTCGTCCAGTCCCTGCGCGAGCGGGACGGGCTCGTCGTGTCTGTGAGCGCGTCGCTGTCCGCGCTGGAGGGCGCGGGTGGTCTGATGATCATCGCGCAGCTCCCACCGTCGAACCTGGAACGAGCGGAAGCTGAAATTCTCGCTCAAATCCGCCGCGTGCGCGATGCCGGGGTGACGGACGCGGAGCTCCGACGCGCCATTACAGCCGCGGAAGCGGAGCACGAATTCGAAACCGAGACGGCTGAAGGCCGTGCGGTCGCGCTCGGACGCGCTGAGACGATCTGGACGCTCGACGACGAGCTCGCCTACGTGAACCGCATCCGTTCGGTGACGGCAGCGCAGGTGCGCGCAGTGGCGCGGCGGTATCTCGACCCCGAACGGTACGCGCGCCTGGCGTTGGTTCCTCCGGAAGCCGCGCGATGAATCGCGCGCTGTCGGTCCTGATTATGTCCGCCATGCTGTGCGCGGAGCTCCCAGCCGTCGCCACCGGGCAGCCGCCGGCGGTCATCCGCGAGGTTTTGCCGAATGGGCTGGTCGTGCTCGTACGCGAGGATGCGGCTGTCGGAGTCGTGGCGGCGTCACTGCTCGTTCGGAGTGGATCGGCTTTCGAGTCCGCTGAGACCGCCGGCGTGACCAACTTTCTGCAACGGGTGATGCTTCGCGGAACGAAGCGTCACTCGGCGCTGGCATTGGCCGAGGCCGCCGAGGAGCTAGGGGGCGCGCTCGACGCCTCGGGCGACGTCGACTACGCGGAGCTTCGGGGCACGGCGCTCGCGCGGCACTGGGAGGCCCTGCTCACGCTCCTCGCGGAGGTGGCCACCGAGCCGACGCTCCCGCCCGCGGAGATCGAGCGTGAACGGACACTCATCCTCGGTCGGCTGCAGTCGCGCGCCGATCAGCCGTTCCCTCGCGCCTTCGACGCGGTCGTCGCCGATTTGTATGGCGACCATCCGTACGCGTGGCCCGCGCTCGGCCGAACGGAGAGCGTGTCGCGACTGACCCGTGAGGCGCTGGTCGAGCGCTATACGGTTGCCTATCGCGCTGATCGCATGGTGCTCGCCGTCGCCGGCGGCGTCCCGCGTCAGCGCGTGATCGCAACGGCCGAGAAACTGTTCAAGCGACTGCCGGCTGCTTCCGCGCCCACCGCGCCACCGACGATGGAGGCGGCGCCACGCGGCGACCGCCGCGTGCTCGAGCGTGACGCACGCCAGGCTCAGGTGCTCGTCGGGTTTCTCGCGCCGCCCGTCACCCACCCGGACTATGCGGCGATGCGCGTCCTGGCCGCGGTGCTCGGAGGGGGCACATCGAGCCGGATGTTCGTGGAGCTGCGCGACCGCCGGGGCCTTGCGTATTCCACCGGGGCCATGACCAGCAATCCTCCTCGCGCCGGCCCCTCGATCTTCCTTCCCTATATCGGAACCGCGCCTGCGAACGCCGACGCGGCCGTGGCCGCTGTCCTGGCGGAAGTCAGCCGGCTGCGCCAGGAGCGCGTCGAGGTGCGCGAGCTCGCTCGCGCCAAGGCCTGGCTTCTCGGCAACCTCGCGATGGATCGGCGTACGAGCGCACGCCACGCGTGGTACCTCGCGTTCTACGAGCTCGTCGGTGGCGGTTGGGAGTGGCCCGAGCGTTTTGCGCGCGCCGTGGACGCGGTGACAGTGGGTGATCTCACCCGCGTGGCCGATCGCTACCTGGCACAGCCGACCGTAGTCGTGCTGCGACCTGCGGAGCGGGCACGGTGATCCCGCTGCGCGATGACGTGGCGAGTCGCTCGGTGCCGGTCGTGACGATCAGCCTCATCGTCCTCAACGTCCTCGTGTACCTGTACGAGGTCTCCCTCGGCGCCGGCGGTCGCGAGGCCATCGGCCCGGGCGCGGCGGAGGCGTTCGTCGTCGAGTTCGGCGCGACGCCCTGCCGGCTCAGCGGCGCCTGCGCTGGGGTCGATGATTTTCCCGGCCCTGTCGTCACGCTCTTCACGTCGATGTTCATGCACTCGCTCAATCCGATGCACGTCGTCGGCAACATGGTCTATCTGTGGATCTTCGGCGACAACGTGGAGGACACGCTGGGCCACGGCCGGTTTTTCGTCTTCTACCTGCTGGCCGGTGCCGTCGCGGCGATCACACAGACGCTGAGCGCGCCGCGCTCGGCCGTCCCGATGATCGGGGCGAGCGGTGCCGTCTCCGCTGTGCTCGGTGCATACGTCGTGCTGTTTCCTTACGCGACCATCCTCACCCTCGTGGGCTTCGCGTTCTTCTGGCGGTTCGTACACATCCCGGCCGTGGTCATGATCGGCTTTTGGGTCATCATGCAAGTGCTCTTCGGCTATCTCACGGTGAGCGCCTCGACACGAGGCGCAGAAAGTGGAGGCGTAGCGTGGTTCGCTCACATCGGCGGATTTCTGGCAGGCGTGGTTCTGCTGTTCCTCCTCCGGCCCCGGAGAAGCGCGCGCTCATAGGGTCCGACAAGCGCGGCGCCACCCCGGAGAAGCGCGCGGTCATCGCTCCGGAGAAGCGCGCGCCTATAATCGACGGCGTGGCGACGCGAATGCGCCTCGATCGCCTGCTCGTGGAAAAAGGACTGCTGGACAGCCGCGAGAAGGCGCTTCGATCCATCATGGCGGGCGATGTGCTCGTCGACGGGCAGCGCGCCGACAAGGCGGGCGCGCTCGTGTCGACGGAAGCGGAGATCGAGCTCAAAGGCCGCTCGCCGTACGTCAGTCGTGGTGGCGAGAAGCTCGCCCACGCCCTCGATAACTTCGGAACCAACGTCAAAGGCCGAATCTGCGTCGACGTCGGGGCCTCGACCGGGGGCTTCACCGATTGCCTGCTGCAGCGTGGCGCGAGCATGGTGTACGCGGTGGACGTCGGCACCGGTCAGCTCGACGACCGGCTGCGCAAGGACGCGCGCGTCGTGGTCATGGAGCGCACGAATGCACGCACGCTCGACCCGCGTCTCTTCGGGGACCAGCCGACGCTCGCCGTGGTCGACGTCGCGTTCATCTCGCTCGAGAAGGTACTGCCCGCGATCTTCAACGTCTTGGCTCCGCGTAGCGAGGTTGTCGCCCTCGTCAAGCCGCAGTTCGAGGCCGGCCGCGAGCACGTCGGCAAGGGCGGTGTGGTGCGCGACCCGGCGCAGCACCGCGCCGTGGTGCAGCGGCTCGCGCGGTACGCCGTGTTGCGCAGTTGGCACGTCCTGGCGGTGACGGCGTCGCCGCTCCGCGGACCGAAAGGCAACCGCGAGTTCTTCCTCCACCTGTCCATGCACGGGCGGACGGCGGCCAACCTCGAGGGGATCATCGACCGCACGGTGCAGGCGCTCGCGTGACCCGCGTCGGCCTCGTTGCCAAGCCGGATGCGGCCGGCGCCGCCGACGCCCTCGCCCGGCTGGTCGCCTGGCTCGGCGCCCACGGCCTGTCGGTCGTGCTCGAGAAGGAGACGGCGGGGTTGGCGCCGGCCGCGGCGTTGTCCAGCGCGCGTAAGTCCGACCTGGCGGCGCAGGTCGATCTTTTGGTTGTGCTCGGCGGCGACGGGACGCTGCTGTCGATGGCGCGGGCCGTCGGCGATCTCGGCGTGCCGATTCTCGGCGTCAATCTCGGCGATCTCGGCTTTCTCACCGCAACCACGCTGGACGAGATGCTGCCCGCGGTCGAGGCGGCGCTGGCCGGCCGCATGGCGATCGACGAGCGGATGTTGCTGTCGGCGCGCCACGTGCGCGCGGGTACGACTGTCGGCGAGCACGCAGCGCTCAACGACGTCGTCATCACGAAGTCGGCGATGAGCCGCATCATCAATCTTCAGGTGGCGGTGGAAGGCGGGCATGCCACGGCGTATCGGGCCGACGGCCTGATCGTCTCGACGCCGACGGGCTCCACGGCGTATTGCCTGTCGGCGGGGGGCCCGATCCTCTTTCCGACGATGGACGCGATCGTGCTCGTGCCGATCGCGTCGCACACGCTCACCAACCGCCCCATCGTGCTGCCGGCGACCCAGCGCATCGAAGTCACGCTCATGACCGATCAGGAGGTCATGCTGACCATCGACGGACAGGTGGGCGTCCCCCTGCGTGAACGGGACGTCGTGGAGATCAGCAAGGCCCCGGGGCGCGTGCGCCTCGTCCGGTTCCCCCGGACGGATTTCTTCTCGGTCCTGCGCACGAAGCTCAAGTGGGGCGAACGTTGAGATACATCTTAACGTTGAGATACATCTTGAGGATTGCGCCGCGCTGACCTAGCATCGTCGCTGGATGCTGCGCGAGCTGCGGATTCGCAACTTCGCGATCGTCGAGAACGTCACCGTCCCGTTCGTCCCCGGCTTCAACGTCCTCACCGGCGAGACCGGCGCCGGCAAATCGATCCTGGTGGACGCGATCCTGCTTCTGAGAGGAGCGCGCGCGCAGACCGATCTGATTCGTGCCGATGCCGAGACCGCGTCGGTCGAGGCCGTGTTCGCGGCGTCCGACTCCGCGGTGGCGGTGCTCGACGACGCCGGGCTGCGTGCCGAGGACGATCAGATCGTGATCAGGCGCGAGCTGTCCCACACTGGCCGCCACCGCGCGTTTGTCAACGACGCTGTCGTCACGATCGGGCTGCTGGAACGCCTCGGCGACGCCCTCGTACAGGTTCACGGCCAGCACGAGCACCAGCGTCTGCTCGAGCCGGCGCGCCAGCTCGAGCTACTCGATGGATTCGCCGATGCCGAGCCGTTGCGCGACCGTTTTGCCTCCGTGCTGGCGAAACTGCGTGAGGCCGAGGCCGATGTCGAGCGCCGTCGCGGTGCGGGACGCGATCGCGCACAGCGTGAGGATCTTCTGCGCTTTCAGGTGTCCGAGCTGGATGCCGCCCGCCTCCGCCCGGGCGAGGAAGAAGAGCTGCGGACGGAGCGGCGTCGGCTGCAGCACGCCGAGCGGTTCGCCGCCGGACTCCACGAGGTCGGCACGCTGTTGCAGGACGACGCCGCTTCGGCGGCGACGCGGCTCGCCCAGGCCGGACGCGTGTTGAGCGATCTCGGTCGTCTCGACGCGGCGTTGGCGGCGCCCCTCGAGACGCTGGAGACGGCGCGCGTGCAGGTGGACGAGACGCTCGCGTCCGTTCGTGCGCTGCGCGACGCGATCGTCTTCGAGCCCGGCCGTCTCGAGGCGATCGACGACCGGCTCGACGCGCTCGTACGGCTCAAGCGGAAGTATGGCGATAACGAGGCGGCGATGCTCGCTTTTCGTGCCGAGGCCGCCGCCGAGCTCGAGCGCCTGCAGCGGCATGAAGAGCTGCTGGCAGAGGACGAGCGGCGCCTCGCGGATCTTCGCGCCGAGGTGGATACCGCCGCGCATGCGCTCGTCGCCGCGCGGCGGGACGCGGCGACGAGGCTGTCGCCCGCCGTGCAGCGTGAGCTCCGGCAACTCGGTATGGAACGCGCCGTGTTCGACGTGGCGATGATGGAACTCGCCCGCGAAGACTGGGGGCCGCGCGGCGCCGACCGAGTCGAGTTCCGCTTCACCGCCAATCCAGGTGAACCAGCGCGCCCTCTGGCGCGCATCGCTTCTGGTGGAGAGCTCGCCCGCACGATGCTGGCGCTCCAGGTCGTCGTCGCCGACTATGAGTGTGCGCCGACCATGGTCTTCGACGAGGTCGACGCGGGCATCGGCGGTCATGCGGCGGCGATGGTCGGCGAGAAGCTCGGCGCGGTCGGGGTCGGGCGCCAGGTCCTCTGCGTGACGCATCTCGCGCCGATCGCCGCGCTGGCGCATCAGCACGTGCGCGTCGCCAAGCGCGTGCGCGGGGGCCGCACACGCGCGAGCGCCGAGGTGGTGGGCGGAGACGAGCGGGTGGGTGAGATCGCGCGGATGTTGGGCGGCCGGGCGTCGGCGACCGCCGCGCTCGAGCACGCACGCGCGCTGCTGCGCGGGCGCGGTGCGGAGAAGCCGCGCCGCCGGGGCGTATAATGTTGACGCGATGATCGACGCGATCCTCAAGAAGATCTTCGGCACCAAGCACGAGCGCGATGTCAAACGAATGTTGCCGGTGGTCTCCGACATCAATGCGCTCGAACCCGCTATGCAAGCGCTCGACGACGGAGCGTTGCGCGGCAAGACGGACGAGCTCCGCAAGCGACTCGCCGACGGCATCGAGATCGAGGATGTGCTGCCTGAGGCGTTTGCGGTGTGCCGCGAAGCGGCGCGTCGCGCGCTCGGCATGCGGCACTTCGACGTGCAGCTCATCGGCGGCATGGTGCTGCACGACGGCAAGATCGCGGAGATGGCGACCGGCGAGGGCAAGACGCTCGTGGCGACGCTGCCGGCGTATCTCAACGCGCTGACCGGCAAGGGCGTGCATATCGTCACCGTCAACGACTATCTCGCCAAGCGCGACGCGCAGTGGATGGGGCCTCTCTACCACGCGCTCGGCCTGTCCGTCGGCGTGATCCAGCACGAGGCGTCGTTCGCGTACGATCCGGCCTACGCCACGCCCGATATCCGCATGACGGCCCTGCGGCCCATCGATCGCCGCGCCGCCTACCAGTGCGACATCACCTACGGCACCAACAACGAGTTCGGGTTCGACTACCTGCGCGACAACATGCGCTTCTCGCTCGAAGAGCTGGTGCAGCGCAACCTGCATTACGCCATCGTCGACGAGGTCGACTCCATCCTCATCGATGAGGCACGAACGCCGCTGATCATCTCGGGGCCCGCGGAAGAATCGACAGAGCTGTACTACAAGATCGACCGCATCATCCCGAAGCTCAAACGCGCGGCCACGATTGTGGAAGGCAAGCTGTCGGAAATCGAGGAGCAGCGCGAGGGCGACTACATCGTGGACGAGAAGTCGAAGGCGGTGTCCCTGACGGAACAGGGCATCGCCTCGTGCGAGCGGCTGCTCAACGTCGACAATCTCTACGATCCGCAGCACATCACCATCCTCCACCACGTCCAGCAAGGCCTGCGCGCGCACGCCCTCTACAAGCGTGACGTCGATTATGTGGTGAAGGATGGCGAAGTCATCATCGTCGACGAGTTCACCGGCCGCATGATGCCCGGCCGCCGCTGGTCCGACGGGCTGCACCAGGCGGTGGAAGCCAAGGAAGGCGTGCGCATCGAGCGCGAGAACCAGACGCTGGCCACCATCACGTTTCAGAACTACTTCCGTATGTACGACAAGCTCGCGGGGATGACGGGTACCGCCGAGACGGAGGCCGAGGAGTTCGCAAAGATCTACAAGCTCGACGTGACGGTGATCCCGACCAACCGCACGCTCATCCGCCTCAACGAGCCGGACGTCGTCTACAAGACCGAGCGCGAAAAGTTCAATGCGGTGGTCGAGGACATCATCAAGCGTAACGAGAAAGGACAGCCGGTCCTCGTCGGCACGGTATCCATCGAAAAGTCGGAGGCGGTGTCCAAGCTCCTCAAGAAGCGGGGAGTCCGCCACGAAGTCCTCAACGCGAAGTATCACGAGCGCGAGGCGGAGATCGTGGCCCAGGCGGGACGCCGGAGCGCGGTGACGATTGCCACGAACATGGCGGGGCGCGGCACGGACATCCTGCTCGGCGGCAACCCCGACTTCCTCTCCAAGGAGATTCTTCGAAGGAAGGGCCTCGATCCGGCGACCGCGTCCGCCGAGGACCGGGCGTCGGCGCTCGCGGAAGCGCGCCGAATCACGGAGCCCGAGCACCAGGAGGTCGTCGCTGTCGGCGGCCTGCACATCGTGGGCACCGAGCGTCACGAATCACGCCGCGTCGACAACCAGCTGCGCGGGCGCTCGGGTCGGCAGGGCGATCCCGGCTCCTCGCATTTCTATCTCTCGCTCGAGGACGACCTGCTGCGCATCTTCGGCAGCCAGCGTATTCAGAAGATCATGGAGCGCCTGGGTATGGAGGAGGGCGAGCCGATCGAGCACAAGCTCGTGACGCGGGCCATCGCCACCGCCCAGAAGCGCGTCGAGAACCACAACTTCGAGATCCGCAAGCACCTTCTCGAATACGACGACGTAATGAACAAGCAGCGCGAGATCATCTACGGCATGCGCCGGCAGATCCTCGACGGCGAGAGCCAGGCCGACAACGTCACCGAGTGGATCGAGGACCTCAGCCTCGACACCGTGGATGCGTATGCGGCGGAAGGCGCGCATCCGGAGGACTGGGATCTCGGCGGCCTCACCGAAGCGCTGAACCGCCAGTTCGACGTCAAGATCGCCAGCGCGCAGTTCGACGAGGTCGTCTCGCGCGAGGGGCTCGCGGAGCTGGTGGGCGAGACGGTCAAGGAGCGTTACGCGCAGCGTGAGCGCGAGCTCGGCGACGAGCTCATGCGCGCGCTGGAGCGTCACGAGATGCTGATCGTCATCGACACGCAGTGGAAGGATCACCTGCTGTCGATCGATCACCTCAAGGAAGGCATCGGCCTGCGCGGCTACGGCCAGCGCGACCCGCTGACGGAATACAAGAAAGAAGCCTTCGAGCTGTTCCAGGACATGGTCGAGCGCACGAAGGCCAGCGTCGTCGAGCGACTCTTCAAGGTCCAGGTCGTCCGCGACTCTCCGATAGCGCTACCGACGATGACGGCCTGGGCCGACGCGCAGGAATCGCGCGGCGCGCTTCCGAGCGAGCCGCGAAGCGGCTGGACGCCGGCCGCCGCTGCCGCGCCGGCGCCCCCGCCGAGGTCCGCGCCGCGCACACCGACCGGCGAGAAGATCGGCCGCAACGATCCCTGCTACTGCGGCTCGGGGAAGAAGTACAAGAAGTGCCACCTCCTGCAGGAGAGCCGATAGCGTTTCGCCTCGACCTGTAGGGTTTGCGTCCTCTTTCGGCCCCTAGTACTGGTATTTTTTTCTTTGTCGTCCAATCGCCTGCGTGCCAAGATTCGACATGCGCCTAGAGTCGATTGCGATCCACGGCTTCAAGTCGTTCGCCGAGAAAACCGTCGTGAAGGTGTTGCCCGGGATCACGGCGATCGTCGGCCCGAACGGCTGTGGGAAGTCGAACGTCGGCGAGGCCGTGCGCTGGGCCCTCGGCGAGCAAAGCGCCAAGTCGTTGCGCGGTCAGCGCATGGAGGATCTCATCTTCCATGGCTCGGCGTCGCGTAAGCCGATCGGCCTCGCGGAAGTCACGCTGCAATTCAGCAACGATGGCGCCGTGTCGGTGCCGTGGAGCGAGATCGCGGTCAGCCGGCAGCTCTACCGAACGGGTGAAAGTGAATACCTGCTGAACGGCGCCGCCGCGCGGCTGCGCGACATCCTCGATCTCTTCGCGGGCACGGGCGCCAATCCGCGGGCGTACTCGGTCATGGATCAGGACAAGCTGAACCACGTCCTGACCGCCAAGCCGCACGAGCGCCGCGTCTTCATCGAGGAAGCGGCGGGCATCGCCCGCTACAAGCAGCAGCGCAACGAGACGCAGGGCAAGCTGGAGCAGACGCGTCAGAACCTGGTGCGTGTCCGTGACGTGATGGACGAGGTGCGTCGGCAGCTCGGCTCGCTCGAGCGTCAAGCGAAGAAGGCGCAGCAGTACAAAGCGCTACAGAACGAGCGCCGCGATCTGGCGCTGGCGCTCGTGGCGGCCGACTACGCGTCGCTGACCGCGCTCGCCAGTCAGCTCGCGACGCAGCTTCAAGCGCTCCGCGAGACCGAGCAGGCTCAGCGCACACGCGCGGCGGGGCTGGCCGCGCGCGAAGCGCGTCAGCGCGAGCTCATCCAGGCCAGTGACCATGCGCTGTCCGATCTGCGCCAGCGTGTGCAGAAGGTGCAGGGCGAGCTCGAGCGGCTGCTCGAACGCCGCGAGCAGATGGGCGTGCAGGTGCGAGAGCTCGGTGAGGAGTCGGTGCGCCTGCATGAAGAGATCCGCTCGGCCGGCGAGCGCCTCGATACGATCGTCGCCGAGCGCGAGACGGCGCGCGTGGCCCTGGCGGAGGCGGAGCGGCTGTCTACCGAGCGTGCGGCGGTCTCTCGCGAGCTCGAAGTGACGCTCGAGCATCACCGCGAGATGCTCGCCGCCGATCGCGATCGCCTGGAGGCGTTGCGGCTCGAACAGGTGAGGCTTGCCGGTGAGCGCGTCGATCTGGTGCGACAGGCCGGTCAGCTGCGCGAGCGCGGCGCGCAGCTGGCGCGCCGCGCCGAGCGACTGACGGAGGAGCGCGCGGCGGCTGAAGCCGAGGCCTTGCAGCTGTCCGCCGAGCGCGCGACGGTGGAGGCTGCGCACGGTCGCGCCATGGCCGCGCTGTCCGTGCTCGGTGTCGAGCGCGAACGGCTTCAGAGCATCGTGGGTGAGCTCGAGCCGCAGCTGGCCGCTTCGGAGACGGCGCTCGGCGACGCGCGATTGGCGTACGTGTCCAGGAGCTCCCAGCTCGAGGCTCTCCGCGCGCTCGAGGTCGCACGCGAGGGATATGACGCGGGTGTGCGCGCGGTGTTCGAGGCCGGCGCCGGCTTGGCCGGCGTGCGCGGCACCGTCGCCGATCTCATCGAGGTCCCCCCGGGACTCGAGCGCGCTGTCGAAGCGGTGCTGGCGGAGCGGCTACAGTGGGTCGTGGTCGACCGATTCGAGCACGCGCGCGCCGCGGTCGAATACCTGGGGAGCCGGCACGCGGGTGCCGCCACGTTTCTTCCGCTCGAACATCTCGATCGTCACGCGGCGCAAGTCGAGCAATACGCGGACCGCGGACTGACCTGGCTGGCGAAGGCGATCGGTGGTCCGGAGCCGTCGCTGGCTCATCATCTACTAAGGCAGGTCGCCGTCGTCGACGATCTCGATACGGCGGAAGCCGCCTGACGGCGGAACGGCGTCGTCGCAACGTACGTGACGCCCGCCGGAGAGGTGCTCTCGCCCGCCGGCGGGCTTCGCGGCGGCACCGCGCCAGAGAGCGGCGCCGGGGATCACTCGCTGCTGGCCCGCAAGCGCCAGGTCCGCGAGCTCGCCGAGGACGTCGCGCGGCTCCTCGCCGACGTCGAGATTCGCCAGGACGCCGCCGCGGCGATGTCGGCGGAGCTGGGAGCGCTGCGGACGCGCCTTGGCAGCATCGATCACGACGTGCAAGCGCGGCAGGTCGAGCGTCGCGGCAGCGAGAAAGATATCGAACAGGCGGTTCGCGAGCACGAGCGCGTTCACCGGCACCTCGAGACGTTGGGAAGCGAAATCCGGCAAGTCGAGACCGAGGCGGAGGAGACGACAACGCTGCTGGCGCGTCTGGAGCACCACGTCGAGGCCGCGCGCGAGGCGGAAGCGCGTCAGGAAGCAGCGATGGCGTCGGCGCGCGCGGCGATCGACACCGCACAGGCGCGGGAAACCGAGCTGGTAGCCGAGCTGACGGGGTGCCGCGTCGATGGGGCATCGGTGGCTGAGCGTACAGAGGCACTCACCCGCGAGTTGGCGCGTCTCGACGAGATGGAAATGGACGTCACCGCGCGCGTGGGGCAGGCGCAGCAGCGGCAGGCCCAGCTCGCCGAGCGGCGTCAGTGGCTGAGCGAGGAGCGAGAGCGCACGGACGCTGCCGCCCGCGACGTGGCGCTCGAGCGCGACCGCCTCGAGGCGGAAGCGCGCGGCGCGGGCGAGCGCCATCAGACTCTGCTCGACGAGCTGGCGACGATCGAGGGAGAGACGCGCGCCGTGCACTCCGAGCTGTCGCGTGCGGTGGGCGCCATTCACGATGTCGAGCTGCGGGCGACCGAGGGCCGCGTGCGGCGCGAAGAGTTGGGCCAGGATGCATGGCGCACCTACGGGGTCGAGGCGACGGCCCTGCAGGCGCTGCACGATCCTGACCGCGATCTGGCTGCTGCGCGCGAACATATCGAGGAGCTCGATGGCAAGCTGGGCGCGCTCGGCCCGGTCAATCTCGTCGCCGACGAGGAATACCGCGAGCTCGACGAGCGGCTGAGCTTCCTCAAGACGCAGTACGACGACCTCACGGTCTCGATCAAGGACCTGGAAAAGGCGCTGCGCGGGATGACGCGCACCGCTCAGGATCGGTTCGCGCAGGCCTTCGAAGAGGTCAACCGCCACTTCGGCGAGATCTTCCAGCGGCTGTTCGAGGGCGGACGGGCCGAGCTACGGCTGGTGGAGGCCGAAGAGGGCGGCGACCCGCTGGATACGGGCGTGGAGCTGATGGCGCAGCCGCGGGGTAAGCGCCTGCAGGCCGTATCGCTCATGTCCGGCGGCGAGCGCGCGTTGACCGGGTTGGCGCTGCTCTTTGCGATCTTCTACTTCCGGCCGAGCCCCTTCTGCGTGCTCGACGAGGTGGACGCGCCGCTCGACGACGCCAACATCCATCGGTTCCTCCGCGTCTTGCGCGAACTGACGAGCCAGACCCAGTTCCTGGTCATCACCCACAATCGCAAGACGATGGAAGCCGCGGACATCCTCTATGGCGTCACCATGGAAGAGCCTGGGCTCTCCAAGCTCGTCTCCGTCAATCTGGCTGCGGCCAGCGCGCATGCCGGTTAGGTGAAACGGCAGATTGAATGAGCTAGACTCGATTCGTAGCATGGCGTCGATCGGTGCCCATCTCCGTGAGTTGCGTGAGCGCCGGGGAATCTCGCTCGACGAGATCTCACGAGCCACCCGCATCGCACCGCGGTATCTCGAGGCTCTCGAATCCGACCATTTCACCGCGCTTCCGGCGCCGGTCTTCACGCGTGGCTTCATCCTCGCGTACTGCCAGAGCCTCGGTGAGTCCGCCGATCACGCCCTCGCCCTCTATGACGGTCGTGAGGGAGTCGCGGCTGCGGTGCAACGTCCGAACGCCGCACCCGTCGTGCGGCCGCCGCGGAGTGAGACCGAGCCGCGCAGTCGCAGCGCGGTGCTCGTCAGCTTCGTCCTGATGGTGATTCTCGGCATGGCACTCTTCGCCGTCGGTGTGATGACGCGGCCCCACCGCGAAGAGCGTGTCGACCGCGGTGCGCCGGCGATCGCCCAGGCGCCCGCCCCGTCGACCGCACCAGCGCCGCCGACCGCCGCAGAGGACCCAGCGCCGACGAATGTCCGGCCGAGCACCCCGGCGCCGCAGACTCCGGCGCTCGCCGCGTCGCCGCCCGTGACGGCGGTTCCGGCGGGCGCCGTCATCACGCCCGAGCCCCCGCGCCCCGCGGGCCCAGCGCCATCCTGGCTGCCCCAGGTGCAGGCGGCAACCGGCGGCGTCGGATCGCCGTATCGGCTGGTCGCGCGCGCGTCCGAGGCCACCTGGATCCGCGTGCGAACCGAGGATGGACACAGCAGCGAAGAGACGGTGCCCGCCGGCCAGACGCGAGAATGGGTCTCGGACCGCCCATTCGTCTTGACCCTCGGTAATGCCGGCGGCGTGACGCTCGAGCTCAATGGGCGCACGCTTCCTCCGCTCGGCCCGAGCGGCACGGTCATCAGCCGGATCGTCCTGCCGCCTCAGTAACGACCGGGCTGGTCTACACTTACAGCCATGTCGTTGTTCTCCGGTCTCAAGGAGCGCCTGCGCGACGGCTTGAAGCGCTCGCAGGAGTACCTCGCGAACGGCCTCGCCTCGGTGCTGGAGGCCGACCGGCCGATCGACGAGGCGCTGTACGAGGAGCTCGAGGAGCTGCTGATCGCGGCTGACCTCGGTGCGGCAATCGCCGCCGACTTCACGAACCGAGCGCGAGAGGAAGTCATGTTCGGAACCGTCACGCGCTCCGCTCAGCTGCGCCCACTGTTCCGGCGATTCCTCGTCGATGCGCTCAAGCCGGCCGCCCAGCTGCTCGTCCTCGATGCGCGGCCGAGCATCGTGCTCATGCTGGGCGTCAACGGCGCGGGCAAGACGACCACGGCCGCCAAGCTCGCCGCCTCGCTCAAGGCCGATGGGCGTAACGTGTTGCTCGCCGCCGCCGACACGTTTCGCGCGGCGGCCATCGAGCAGCTCGAGACCTGGGGCGCGCGCATCGGCGTCGACGTCATCCGTCAAGCGGCGGGCTCCGATCCGGCCGCCGTCGTCTTCGACGCGGTGAAGGCGGCGCTGGCGCGTCAGATCGACGTGCTCGTCGTCGACACGGCAGGTCGCCTGCACACGAAGGCGAACCTGATGGACGAGCTGGCGAAGCTCAAGCGCGTGATCGAGCGCCAGTGCCCGGGCGGTCCCCACGAGTCGCTGATGGTGCTCGACGCGCCGACGGGACAGAACGGCTTCGCGCAGGCCCAGATGTTCCACGAATCGATCGGCCTCACCGGCGTCTGTCTCACGAAGCTGGACGGCACCGCGAAGGGCGGCATCGTCGTGCGCATCGTTCGGGAGCTGAAGCTGCCGATCAAGCTGGTCGGTGTCGGCGAGCGCGTCGAGGATTTGAAGGCCTTCGACGCCGACGCGTTCGTCGACGCGCTCGTACCCGAGTCTCCCGAGGGTGCCGAGGCGTACGGCGGGTCTGCGCTATGAATTCCGAGGCGCTCATGCGACGCGCGCTCGACCTCGCCGAGCGCGCGCGCGGGCTCACGTCCCCGAATCCAATGGTCGGGGCCGTGATCGCGCGCAACGGCGAGATCGTGGGCGAGGGCTTTCACGAGCGCGCCGGCGGGCCGCACGCCGAGGTCGTCGCCCTCGAGGCTGCGGGTGCCCGGGCGCGCGGCGCGACGCTCTACGTCACACTCGAGCCGTGCAACCACGTCGGCCGCACCGCGGCCTGCGTACCGGCCATCTTCGCCGCCGGCATCACGCGCGTGGTGGCGGCGCTCGCGGATCCGAACCCGTTCGTCACGGGTGGCGGCGTCGCGGCGCTCCGCGAGCGCGGTGTCGCCGTCGTGACCGGCGTCCTCGAGGCCGAAGCGGCTGCGCAAAACCGCGTGTTCTTGACGGCGATGCGCGCGCGCCGTCCGCACGTGACGCTCAAGGCAGGGATGACCGCCGACGGGAAGATCGCCGACGTCCACGGGGCCGCCCGCTGGATCACCGGCGAGGCGGCGCGCGCGGAGGCTCACCGGCAGCGGAGCGAAGTCGACGCGATCGTCGCCGGGGTCACGACGGTCCTGCGCGACGATCCGGCGTTGACCGTTCGGCTCGATCGGCCCTGGCCGCGCGAGCCATGGCGCGTGGTGCTCGACACGACGGCCCGCACGCCGCCGAGCGCGCGGGTGATCACCGGAGCCAGCCCTCCGCGCGCGCTGATCGCCGTCGGCGAGCAGGCGCCGGCCGAACGCGTCGCGGCGCTGGGGTCGGCGGGCGCGACGGTCGTGCGGTGTCCGCTCCACAAGGGGCGTGTCGCGCTCGACGCGATGCTGGCCGAGCTGTTCGAGCGCGAAGCGCGAGCGGTGCTGGTGGAGGGTGGCGGTGAAGTGCACGCCTCGTTCGTCGACGCCGGGCTCGTCGATCGCGTGACCCTCTTCATCGCACCGCTGTTGCTGGGGGGGCAGACGGCTCCGACCGTCATCGGTGGTGCCGGACGCGAGCTGAAATCCGCGATTCGCCTCGCCACGCTGACGTCGCGCCTTATCGGCGACGATCTGCTCATCGAAGCCGACGTGATCCGGTCGGAGTCCGGCTAGCCGTGTTCACCGGTATCGTCGAAGAGATCGGCACCGTCCGCGCGGTTGCACGCAAGGTTGACGTGACGCGCCTCGATGTCACCGCGCGCGTCACGCTCGAGGGCAGCGAGATCGGCGCGAGCGTCGCCGTCAGCGGTGTTTGCCTGACCGTGGTCGAGCGCGCATCCGACGGTCTGGTGTTCGAGATGGGCCCGGAGACACTCGCTCGCACCTCGCTCGGGACGCTCCGGGCCGGCGCCGGGGTCAACCTCGAGCGGCCGCTCCGCTTCGGCGGTTCCCTCGGCGGCCATCTCGTCCTCGGCCACGTCGACGGCACGGGCACAGTCCAGGCGCTGTCCCGTGTAGAATCGACGGCGCGGGTGAGGATTGCCCTCCAGGACCGAGGGCTGGCGCCGCTGCTGATCCCCCAGGGCTCGGTGGCCGTGGACGGCGTCAGCCTGACGGTGGCGCTGCTCGACGAAGGCGCCTTCGAGGTGATGTTGATCCCTCACACGCTGGCCGTCACGACGCTCGGCCGACTGTCGGCCGGGCAACCGGTCAACGTCGAGACCGATGTGATCGGCAAGTACGTGCAGCGGTCGCTCGTGGTCAGGGGGTCATGATGAGCGGCTTCGCGAGCATCGAAGAGGCGATCGAGGAGATGCGACAGGGGCATATCCTCGTCGTCGTCGACGACGAGGACCGCGAGAACGAGGGCGATCTCGTGATGGCCGCCGAGAAGATCACGCCCGAGGCCGTCAATTTCATGGTCACCCACGCGCGCGGGCTCATGTGCGTGCCGATGCTGGGTCAGCGCCTCGACGAGCTCAAGCTGGGCATGATGGTCTCCGAAAATACGGCGCCGATGGGCACCGCGTTCACGATCAGCGTGGACGCCCGTCGCGGCATCACGACCGGCATTTCCGCCTACGACCGTGCCGTCACCATCCGCGCCCTCGTCGATCCGCAGATGACGGCCGCCGATCTCGTCATGCCGGGCCACATGTTCCCGCTTCGCGCCATGGAGGGCGGCGTTCTGCGCCGCGCCGGCCACACCGAGGCGGCGGTGGATCTGGCCCGACTGGCGGGCTGCTACCCGGCCGGGGTGATCTGCGAAGTCCTCGATGAGGCGGGAGGGATGGCGCGGCTGCCGCAGCTCACGGATCTCGCGCGGCGCCACGGGCTCAAGCTCATCACGATCAAGGACCTCATCGAGTACCGCACGCAGAAAGAAAAGCTCGTCAAGCGCGTCGCGACCACGCGGCTGCCCACCGATTACGGTGAGTTCACGGCGATCGCGTACGAGGCGACGGTCTACAGCCGGATGCACTTTGCCATCGTGATGGGGCAGGTGGGCGGGGACGATCCGGTGCTCGTGCGCATGCACTCGGAGTGCCTCACCGGCGACGTGTTTCACTCGCTGCGCTGCGACTGCGGGCCTCAGCTGAACATGGCCATGGCGATGATCCAGAAGGAAGGGCGCGGCGTCGTCGTCTACCTGCGCCAGGAGGGACGCGGGATAGGCCTGCACAACAAGATCCGCGCGTACGATCTCCAGGATCAAGGCATGGATACCGTCGAGGCTAACGCCGCGCTTGGCTTCAAGGCGGACCTCCGCGACTACGGCATCGGCGCGCAGATTCTTGTGGACCTCGGGCTGAAGAACCTGCGTCTGCTGACCAACAATCCCGCGAAGCGCGCGGGCCTCGAGGGCTACGGCCTCACCGTCGTGGAGCGGCTGCCCATCGAGATCGCCGCGAATCCCGAGAATCGGAAGTACCTCAGCACCAAGCGCGACAAGCTCGGCCACCTCCTGTCTTCGCTTCCCGACTGATATGGCCGGCCGCGCGCCGTCACCCCGCCTTCGGGCGCGGCAGCGCCCCGGCGCGAAGTTCGCGGTCGTCGCCGCGCGCTTCAACGAGCCGATCACCAAACGCCTGCTCGACGGCGTGCTGCAGTCGCTGGAGGCCGGCGGTGTCGCCACGCGCGACGTGGAAGTGCATTGGGTGCCCGGCGCCTTCGAGCTGCCGCAGGCCGCGCTGCACCTGGCGCGCACGCGCCGCTTTGCGGCCGTCGTCTGCATCGGCTGCGTGATCCGCGGGCAGACGCCTCACTTCGATTTCGTCGCCGGCCAGGCGGCCGCGGGCATCCAACGCGTCGGCCTGGAGACCGGCGTGCCGGCGACGTTCGGCGTCGTCACCGCGCTGACCGAGGCGCAGGCGTGGGAGCGCGCCGGCGGCGACGTCGCGAATCGCGGCGCGGAGGCGGCGGAGGCGGCGCTCGCGATGGTCTCATTCTTGAAATCCTTGCGGGGCCATGGGAAAACGTCGCAAGGCTAGGGAGGTCGCCCTGCAATTTCTCTATCAGCTCGATCAGACGGGCGCCCCCGACCCCGCGCCGTTCGAGACCGACTTCTGGAGCCGTCATCCGGTGGACGACGAAGCGCGGAGCTTCGCGGCATCGCTGGTGCGGGGCGCCAAGACCCAGCAGGCGAAGATCGATGCCATCATTGCGGAGTCGACGGAACATTGGGACCTCGAGCGGATGGCCGTGGTCGACCGCAATATCTTGAGGATGGCCGTCTACGAGCTGCTCTGCGAGCCCGGTGTTCCGGGCAAAGTCACGATCAACGAGGCGATCGAGATCGCGAAGAAGTTCGGCACCGCCGAGTCGAGCCGCTTCATCAACGGCGTGCTCGACCGGATTCATCGGGAGCTACGCCCCGCCTGAGTACGCGCCGCCCGTGAGGTACGCGATTCTCTCCGACGTCCACGGCAATCTCGAGGCGCTGCACGCCGTGCTCGCCGACGCCGCGTCACGCGCCGACGGCGTGCTCTGTCTCGGGGACACCGTCGGTTACGGGGCCGATCCGGGCGCATGCATCGAGATCCTGGATCGGCGCGCTCGCGCGATCGTCGCCGGCAATCACGAGCATGGCGTCGCCGGGCTGCTCGACCTGGATTGGTTCAACGGCTGGGCCCGCGCCGCTGCCGAGTGGACGCGCGCGCGGCTCGACGACGATCACCGCGCGTGGCTGGGCGCGCTGCCGCTGACGTCACGGATCGGCGACGCGACGCTGGTGCACGCCTCGCCGGAGGCGCCCGACGAGTGGGAGTATCTGGTGCGACCAGAGGACGGCTGGAGCGCGTTCGCCCATTTCGAGACGCGGTGGTGTTTCGTCGGTCATTCGCACGTCCCCGGCGTGTGGTCGTTGGGATCGTCCGGACCGGAGTTCGAGCCGCGCCCGGTCACCGTCGGCGCCGAGGCCGGCCGTCGCTACATCGTCAACGTGGGCAGTGTCGGTCAGCCGCGTGATCGTGATCCCCGCGCCGCCTATGCGATCTGGGACGTCGACACGGCGCGTGTGGAGCTGCGCCGGGTGACCTACGACGTGCAGGCCGCGCGCGACAAGATCGTGGCCGCTGGCCTGCCGCAGTTTCTCGCCGATCGCCTGGCTGTCGGACGATGACGCGAGTCCGCGACGTCGCCCTGCACGCGGTCGTGCTCTTCGCCGCCGCGTTCGTGATGGCGCTCGCGTTTCCGCGCACCGACTGGTCGCTCACACCGTGGTGCGCCCTCGCGCCCCTGCTGGCGATCGCCACCATTCGCGCGCCGCGCGCGACGTTCTTTTGGGGGTGGGCGTCGGGCACCGTGTTCTTCCTGGTGCTGCTGCGATGGTTGCAGTTCACGTTCCAGGTGTATAGCGAGATCCCCTGGCCGCTCGTGTACGGGCCGGTATTCTTGCTCGCGGCGTATTGCGGCTTCTGGACGGGCGCCGTCGCGTGGCTGGTGTCGTGGGTGACGGGGCGTCGCTCCGCCGCGATAGCGCTGGCGATGGCGCCGTTCTTCTGGGTCGCGGCCGAATGGCTGCGCGGGCATCTCTTCGGCGGGTTTCCATGGGGGACGATCGGGTACTCGCAATATTCACAGCTGCGCGTGATCCAGATCGCCGAGCTGGCTGGCGTCCACGGGGTTTCGTTCGTGCTGCTGGCGGTGAACGCCGCGCTGGCCGGCTGCCTCGTCCTACGGTGGCGCGGCGCCGTCTTCGGCGTCGGCGCCGCCGCCGTGCTGCTCGCCGCGACCCTGGGCTTTGGCAGTGTGCGGCTCTCCGAGCCGATGGCCACGAGCGTTGGACGCGTCGCGATCATCCAGCCGTCGATCGAGCAGCCGCTGAAGTGGGAGCCACGCCACACACTCGAGACCCTCGGAATCTACTTTGCGCTCTTGCGCCGTGTCGGCGAGCAGCATCCCCAGCTGATCGTCTGGCCGGAGACGGCGGCGCCCACGATTCTCAGACGCGATCCCGCGCTCATCGAGCGGTTCCGCGCCGCTTCGGCGGAGCTCGGGGCGCCGATGCTCGTCGGTAGCATCGACGAGATCGACGGGCGTTTCCGCAACACCGCGTTCCTGGTCACCGGTCAGGGGATCGTCGGCCGCTATGATAAGATCCAGCTCGTTCCGTTCGGAGAATTTTTGCCGCTGTCGGGAGTGCTCGGGTTCGTGCGCGGCTGGGCCCAGTTCATTGCCGAGCTGGAGGCCGGCTCGCGCGCCGTGGTCTTCAAAGCTCCGCCGGCTCCGTTCGGTGTCGTAATCTGTTACGAGGGCATCTTCCCCGACCTGTTCAGAAAATTCGTGAGGGACGGCGCGCAGCTGATGGTGAACATGACGAATGACGCATGGTTCGGGTGGACGAGCGGCCCCGCGCAGCATCTCGCCATGTACCCGTTCCGCGCCGTCGAGCATCGCGTGAGCATCGTCCGCGCCGCGAACACGGGCGTCTCCGCGTTCATCGCGCCCAGCGGCATGATCGTCCGGCGTCTGCAGCTCTTCGAGCGCGGCGTCATGACCGACGGCGTGCCGCTGCGCACGCGACGCACGCTGTTCACGCGGATCGGCGACTGGCTGGGACTGCTTTCGCTGACAGCGACGGCCGCGGTGGCGGCGGGTACGTGGCGGCGCGCGGCGGCGACGACGGGGAGCGCCGCGTGCTGAGTGACTTCAAGCGAGACGTCGCCGAGCTGACCGGGCGTGTGGACGAGCTTCGGGGGCACCTTTGACCTGCCGGGCAAGGAAGCGCGGCTGGCGGCGCTGGACACAGAGATGGCGTCCCCGGCGTTCTGGGACGACAACCGCCGCGCGCAGGAGCTGATCCGCGAGCGCGCCGACCTGGCGCGCGTGGTCGCGCGTAGCAGCGAGCTTGCCGGCCAGGCCTCCGACCTCGGCGTGCTCCTCGAGCTGGCGGCCGAGGCAGGCGACGACAGTGTCGACGCCGAGCTCCGCGAGGGCATCGCCAGGCTGCAGCGCGAGCTCGACGAGTTCGAGCTGAAGGTGATGCTTTCGGGTCCGCATGACGCGAAGGCGGCCATCCTCTCGATTCATCCCGGTGCCGGCGGCACGGAATCGCAGGATTGGGCGCAGATGCTCATGCGCATGTACCTGCGATGGTGTGAGCGGGCGGGCTTCAAGGCGGAGGTGGTCGACCTGCTGCCCGGCGAAGAGGCGGGCATCAAGTCGGCGACGATCGAGGTCACAGGCGACTACGCCTATGGCTACCTCAAGGGCGAGGCCGGCGTCCATCGGCTCATCCGGATCTCACCCTTCGACGCATCGAGCCGCCGGCAGACGTCGTTCGCCTCGGTGGCCGTCACACCCGAGGTCGACGACGTCGAGGTGACCATCCGCGATGACGAGCTGCGCATCGACGTGTATCGCTCCTCGGGTCCCGGGGGCCAGGGCGTGAACACCGCGGACTCCGCCGTGCGGATCACCCATTTGCCCACGGGCATCGTCGTGGCGTGTCAGAACGAGCGCTCGCAGCTGCGCAATCGCGACACCGCGCTGCGGATCCTCAAGGCGCGGCTGTTCGAGCTGGCCGCGAGCAAGCAGAAGGAGGAGCTGTCGCAGCTGGCCGGCGAGAAGAAGGGAATCGCCTTCGGCAGCCAGATCCGGACGTATACGTTCCATCCCGAGCAGCGCATCAAGGATCACCGCACAGGCGTGGAGATCGGCAACATCGAGGCCGTGATGGACGGCGACCTCGATGAGTTCATCAAGGCGTACCTGCTCTGGGCCCGGGGGAAGGCGTGACCGACCGCGACACCAACGACGTGATCCGCCAGCGCGAGCAGAAGCTCGACGCGCTGCGAGGCCGCGGCGTGGATCCCTTCGGCGGCCGCTATCCGGTGACGCACTGGGCGGGCGAGCTGACGGAGCGGCTCGACCGGGCGGCGGACGCCGAGCTGCAGGCGTACGGTCCGGTGAGCCTGGCCGGTCGAATCGTCGCTATGCGCGATCACGGCAAGACGGCGTTCGCGCATCTCATGGATCGCACCGGCCGCATCCAGCTCTACGGGCGCGCCGATCAGCTCGGCGACGAGTTTGCGCCGTTCCGCGACCTGGACGTGGGCGATTTCATCGGCGTGACGGGCGCGATGTTCCGAACGCGCACGGGCCAGCTCACGCTCAGTGTGAAGTCGTTCGCGTTCCTGGCGAAGTCGCTGCGCCCGCTGCCGGAGAAGTGGCACGGCCTCAAGGACGTGGAGACGCGCTACCGGCAGCGCTACGTCGACCTCATCGTGAATCCCGAGGTCCGTCACATCTTCCTGCTGCGCGCGCGGCTTATCCAGCGGCTGCGCACGTTTCTGGATGAGCGCGGCTTTCTCGAGGTCGAGACGCCGATGATGCAGCCGATTCCGGGCGGGGCCATCGCGCGGCCGTTCCGCACGCACCACAACGCACTCGACATGGACCTCTATCTCCGGATCGCGCCGGAGCTCTACCTCAAGCGCCTGGTCGTCGGCGGCTTCGAGCGCGTGTACGAGATCAATCGCAACTTCCGCAACGAGGGCGTGTCGACACAGCACAATCCCGAGTTCACGACCCTCGAGTTCTACCAGGCGTACGCCGACTACCAGGATCTGATGGAGCTCACGGAAGAGATGTTCACGGAGCTCGCGCACTCGCTGCTCGGCCGGCTGACGCTGACGTGGGGCGACCACGCCATCGACCTGGCGCGGCCGTGGAAGCGCCTGCCGTTCTTCGCGGGCGTCTCCCAGGCGCTCGGCGTCACCGTCACGGTGGACACCGAGGCGGCGAGCGTGGCGCGGGCGGCCGCCGCCAAAGGGCTCGCCATCAAGCCGGGCGCGGCCGCCTGGGAGATCTGGAAAGAAGTCTTCGAGGAGCTGGTCGAGCCCACGCTGGTGCAGCCCACGTTTGTGCTCGATTACCCGATCGAGCTGTCGCCGCTGGCGAAGAAGAAGCGCGACCAGCCGCGGCTCGTCGACCGCTTCGAGCTGTTCATCGGCCGCCGCGAGTTGGCCAACGCATACAGCGAGCTGAACGATCCGGTCGATCAGCTGGCGCGCTTCCGTGAGCAGGCCGCGCAGAAGGCGCGCGGCGACGACGAGGCGCACTGGCTCGACGAGGACTACGTGCGCGCGCTCGAGTACGGCATGCCGCCGGCGGCGGGCGAGGGGATCGGGATCGATCGTCTCGCGATGCTGTTTGCCGACCAGCCGTCGATCCGCGAGGTGATCCTGTTTCCCCACCTGCGGCCGGAGGGCGGCACGCCGCCCTCCGGCGAGCATGAACGGTGAAGCGCGGGCTGCCGCTCGAGCTATTCCTCGGCCTGCGCTATCTCTCCGCGCGGGGAAGCCGGGCGAATCTCTCGCTATTCGTGTGGATCGGCGTCGGCGGCGTCTTCCTGGGCGTCGCGGCGCTCATCGTCGTGCTCGCGGTCATGACCGGGTTCCAGGACGGAATTCGCGACCGGATCATCTCTGCCAATCCGCATCTTCTCGTGTTCCAGTCGGGCAGCGCAGGGCTGGCGGATCCCGCCACCGTCGTGTCGCGGGTCACGACCGTGCCCGGCGTTCGTGCCGCCACCCCGTTCGTGCTGCAGCAGGCGTTGTTCACCAGCGCGGGCGGCGACGCCCACGGTGGACTCGTTCGAGGCGTCGACTTCGACTCGCGCGCGGTCCGCGAAGACCTCCGTGCGCAGCTGCGGAGTGGGCGACTGGAGGCGGCCGAGGGCGGCCAGGGCGGCATCCTGCTCGGCACCGAGCTGGCGCGCACGCTGGGCGTTGTCCCGGGTGATGCCGTGACCGTCATCTCGCCGAAGGGCGCGATGACCGCGGTGGGCATGGTCCCGAAGATGCGGCGCTATATCGTGGCCGGCACGATCGAAGTCGGAATGTACGAATACGACGCCTCGCTGGCCTACCTGTCGCTGCCGGCGGCGCGCGACTTCGCCGGCCTGGCCGGCGTCACCGGCGTCGAGGTGCGGCTGAACGATCCATTCGACGCCAAGCGCGTCGGGCGCACGGTGGCGAGCCGGCTCGGCTTTCCGTTCTGGGTGCGCGACTGGATGGACATGAATCGCAACCTCTTCAACGCGCTTCAGCTCGAAAAGCTCGCGCTGTTCGTCGTCGTGACCATCATCGTCCTCGTGGCGGCCTTCGCCATCATCGGGCATCTCGTGCTACTCGTCGCGGAGAAACGCAAGGAGATAGGCGTGCTCAAAGCGATCGGCGCCAGCGCGTCGTCGATCACGGCCGTGTTCTTCTCGGTTGGGATGACGATCGGCGTCGTCGGCACCGTGGCTGGCAGCGCGGTCGGGCTGGCGATCATCTGGCTCCAGAACACCTACAAGATCATCAAGCTCGCAGGCGACGTGTACCAGATCGACTATCTGCCGATGAAGCTCGCGTTCGGCGACTTCGTTCTGATCGTCAGCGCGACGCTGCTGCTGTCGTTCCTCGCCACCATCGTTCCTGCGCGCCGCGCCGGCGCGCTCGCCCCGGTGGATGTCCTGAGATATGAGTGAGTGAGAAATGAGTGAGCGGCGTGCCTGACGCCCTTCTCGCCGGTATCGACCTCGAGCGCGAGTACCGCACCGGTCCTGAGACGGTGCGAGTGCTGCGCGGCGCTTCGGTCGAGATTCACGCGGGTGAAGTCGTGGCGCTCGTGGGCGCCTCCGGGGTGGGCAAGTCCACGCTGCTCCACGTCCTCGGCGCACTCGATCGGCCGACGGCCGGACGTGTTGTCTTCCAGGGCGAGGATCTCTTCGCTCGAAGCGAGCCCTCACTCGCGCGGTACCGCCGCCAGGACGTGGGCTTCGTGTTCCAGTTCTATAACCTGCTCGGGGATCTCACCGCGCTCGAGAATGCGATGGTGCCCGCGATGCTTCAGCGCGTCTCGGCGTCCGAGGCCCGAGAGCGCGCGGCCGCCGCGCTCGCGGAAGTGGGTCTCGGCGACCGCCTCCGGCATCGACCGGGCGAGCTGTCCGGCGGCGAGCAGCAGCGCGTCGCCGTCGCACGCGCGCTCATGAACGGGCCGAAAGTCATCCTCGCCGACGAGCCGACGGGCAATCTCGACCCAAAGACGAGCGCCGTCATCTACGATCTTTTTCTCCAATTGCAGGCCGAGCGCGGCATTGCGTTCTTCGTGGCCACGCACAATCCCGATCTCGCTCGAAAGGCCGAGCGCGTGTATCGACTGGTCGACGGACGCGCGCGGGAGGTCGATCCGGCCGAGCGCTGAGCGCGTGTGACGAGGCGTTTGCAGCGTCGCGGTGCGGCGACGAGCGCGCGCCTCGCGAGATGGCCACGGATTCGCATAAGCTTTCGATGGGTTAGTCGCTCGTGAAGAAAAAGGCTAGCGGCGCTTGGAGGGGCGGGCTATACTGTGGTCGACCTCGATTAACTAGGCGTCGCCCAAAGCGAAATCGGCCTTGATGAGATACGAAAAAGGGGTGGGGGACACCAGTGTTTGAACGGTTCACCGAACGGGCGCGGCGAGTCATCATCCTAGCCAGGGAAGAAGCGGGACGGTTCCGGCATGACTTCGTCGGCACCGAGCACGTGCTTCTCGGCCTCATCCGCGACGGTGAAGGCATCGCCACTGCGGTGCTGCAGCGCCTGGGTCTTCGACTCGAGACGGTGAAAGCCGAAGTCGAGCGAGCGCTCGCTGGATTCCCCAAGACCCTCACCTTCGGTGAAGTTCCGTTCACGCCTCAGGCCAAGCGCGTGCTGGAATTGTCCATCGAAGAGGCGCGTCAGCTCGGTCACAATTACATCGGCACCGAGCATCTGCTGCTGGGTCTCATGAAAGAGGGCCAGTCGATCGCCGCCAAGATCCTCGAATCACTCGGCGCGCGTCTCGACGAGGTTCGGCAGGAGACGCTCGCGCTGCTCGGCGATCAGTATTACCCCCGCCCGAAGAAGCGCTCGCAGACGCCGGTCCTCGACGAATTCGCCCGCGACCTCACCCAGCTTGCCCGCGAGACCAAGCTCGATCCCGTCATCGGTCGTGAGCAGGAGATCGAGCGGGTCATCCAGATCCTGGCGCGGCGCACGAAGAACAACCCGGTGCTCATCGGCGAGCCGGGCGTGGGGAAGACGGCCATCGTCGAAGGGCTTGCGCAGAAGATCGTGTCGCACGACGTGCCTGACGTCCTCGTCAACAAGCGGCTCCTGCAGCTCGACCTCGGCGCCCTCGTGGCCGGCACGAAGTACCGCGGCCAGTTCGAGGAGCGGCTGAAGGCGGTGATGAAGGAGATCCGCCAGTCCGAGAACGTCGTGCTCTTCCTCGACGAGCTGCACACGCTCATCGGCGCTGGCGCCGCCGAGGGTGCCATCGACGCGTCGAACATGCTCAAGCCCGCGCTTTCCCGCGGCGAGATCCAGACGATCGGCGCCACCACGCTGGATGAGTACCGCAAGTACATCGAAAAGGACGGCGCGCTCGAGCGTCGCTTCCAGCCGGTGATCGTCAAGGCGCCGTCGGTGCCCGAGGCCATCGAGATCATCCGCGGGTTGCGCCACAAGTACGAGGCGCACCACCGCGTCAAGATCACCGAGCAGGCCATCAACGCCGCCGTGACCCTCGCCGATCGCTACATCACGGATCGTCAGCTGCCCGACAAGGCCATCGACGTCATCGATGAGGCGTCGTCCCGCACCCGCCTGATGGCGCTCACGCCACCGGCGGAGCTGAAGGAGATCGAGAAGGAGCTCGAGCGCGTCATCCGCGAAAAGGACATGTACCTCGAGGCCCAGGAGTTCGAGAAGGCCGCCTCACTCCGCGAAAAGGAAAAAGTCCTCCGGGCGCGCGAGGAAGACATGAAGCGTGACTGGGAGAAGAACAAGGGCAAGGGCACCCAGTCGGTCGGCGAAGAAGACATCGAGTTCATCGTCTCGCGGTGGACGGGCATCCCGCTGAGCAAGCTCGAGGAGAAGGAGTCGGCAAAGCTCGCGCGGATGGAGGAGGCGCTGCACGGTCGGATCATCGGCCAGGACGATGCCGTCAAGGCGGTGTCGCGCGCGATCCGGCGCTCGCGGGCGGGTCTCAAGGATGCCAAGCGCCCGGTCGGCTCGTTCATCTTCCTCGGCCCCACCGGCGTCGGCAAGACCGAGCTGGCGCGCACGCTCGCCGAATATCTCTTCGGCGACGAGAATGCACTTATCCGCGTCGACATGTCCGAGTACATGGAGAAGTTCTCCGTCTCGCGGCTGCTCGGCGCCCCTCCGGGCTACGTCGGGTATGAAGAGGGCGGCTTCCTGACCGAAAAGGTCCGGCGGCGTCCCTACTCCGTGGTGCTGTTCGACGAGATCGAGAAGGCGCATCCGGACGTGTTCAACATGATGCTGCAGGTGCTCGATGACGGTCGCCTCACGGACTCGCTCGGGCACGTCGTGGACTTCAAGAACACGATCCTCATTATGACCTCGAACCTCGGCACGAGCCTGATCGGCAAGCGGATCTCGCCCGGG
>Ga0075418_10001226_pt1 | contig 29017 bp, 24 predicted proteins | sample SoiMetdeltSBSDD2_FD_81776 | JGI IMG/M metagenome (GOLD analysis project Ga0075418, IMG submission 81776) | Bulk soil microbial communities from a Populus tree surrounding site in Tennessee, USA - Soil MetaG P. deltoides SBSDD2 | ecosystem: Environmental > Terrestrial > Soil > Tree plantation... | reverse complement strand
CCGGCACCTGGGCTCTGGCCCGGCTGTCCCTGTCCCTGCCCCTGGCCCTGACCGGTGCCTGGGCTCTGGCCGGGCTGACCCTGACCTTGCCCTTGCTGACCCTGGCCCTGCTGGCCCTGGCCCTGCTGGCCCTGACCCTGCTGCCCGGCGTTGGCCAGGTCGCGCCGGCTGTCCTGCAGCCGATTGGCGGCCGTCGCGAGGTCGCGATTCGTCTGGACCCCGTTCTGGGCGCTGTTCAGCGCCTCCCCGAGCCGGTCGAGCGCCTCCTGGGCACTCGCCGTATCGCCCTGGCCCAGGCTCTGGGCCGCGTCTCGAAGCGCCTGTGCGACCGCGCCGTTGGCCTGCGTGGCCGTGCCCTGCATCTCGCTCAGCGACTTCGCGAGGTCCTTGAGCTCTTCGTCGGTCATCGACTTCAGCTTGTCGCCGAGGCCCTTCAGGTCGTCCTTCGTCTTGTTCGGATCACCGTCGGTGTTCGCGTTCGGATTGCCGCTCGCCGTCCGGGACAGGGAGCGAGACAGGTTCGCGAGCGCGGCGGCGCGCTGCTCGTTCGCGGGATCGAGCTGGGCCCGGATCGAGGCCTCGATCTCGCCGAGCTTGGCGAGGTTCGTGTTCAGGTCGCCGGGGTTCTCGCGGAGCTGGCGGGCGAGCTCGCGGAGCTCCTGCGCCAGCTTCGTCCGGGGATCGTTCGGGTTCGTGCCCTTCTCAGCGAGCTTGTCGGCGAGCTCATCGAGCTTGTCGGCCGTCTTCTTCGCTTCTTCCTTCGCCTCGCGCTGCTGCGCGATGACGACGTCCTGCGGGTTCGGCAGCAGGATCACGGGCGCGAGGACGAGCATCGCGACGAGCGCGGCAGCGGCCGGCTGCCGCGAAAGGCGCGGGCGGAACAGGTCACGCCGGACGACGCCCAACGAGCGAAGGGCGTCACGGCGCTGGCGCCGGACGAAGCGTCGCTCCTCGGCCTCACGGTCCAGAGGGGCAGTGTGATCGTCCTCGAGCTGGGCCAGCTCGTCGTCGGTTGCAGGTCCGGCGGCGGCAGGCACGGCCATCGCCAGGGCCAGCGCGCTCGCGGTCCGGTCACCGAGGCCACCTTCGCGGTCAACCGCGAGCGCGGTCTCGCCGAGGCTCGGCCGGGCGGACATCGAAGCGATGACGAGCGCGACCAGGCCAACGAGTGGCAGTGCCGCCCCGAGCGCGGGCGCGATCTCGACCGGTCGCACACGTGCGACCGTCCAGAGGCCCAGCTCGAAAAGCGCCACGAGAGCCACGACCATCCATGCCCGGCGGACGATTCGCCGAAGCCACAGGCGTCGACGATGCGGCCGGAGGCGGCCACGAATCGCATCGAGGTCCGGATCGAGGACGCCGCTGAGGACTCGCCGCGGATCCGCGGGGATGAGCCCGGCCGCCAGTGCGGCAGGCTCCGTGCCGGCTCCGCGGCCACGGCCGCGGCCGAGCCAGGCAAGCGAGGGGCGGCGGAACGCGCGAGCCATCAGGCGGGACTCCTCGAGCTGCGACGGCGCAGGAAGCCCGGCAGGCGAGGGCGCCAGCGACGCGTGGGTGTGACGAGCTGGACGGACAGCAACGTGAAGATCACCGAGATGACGAGCCAGGCGGCGACGCTCTTCGGCCAGAACGTGTCGCGCTGGACGCCGAAGATCTGGCCTTCGGTGACGGCCACGTCATCGAAGGCGATCGCGGCGCACCGCGCGTTCGCGGGGCAACCAGGGGCGCCGTCGACGTTGACGCCGTCGCCGCCGCCGAGGTTGATCACCCCGCCGAAACCTGGGTCGACCTTCACGCCAGGCATCGGGAGGGGCGTTGTGATCCCGAAGGGGTTCGCGCCCGTGATCGATCCGACACGGCCGCAGAACGTCGTGTTCCGGTCGAGCGCATCGACGCCATCGCCGGCGCCGCAGAGGACGTCGGCCTGGGCGATGTATGGGTTGAGGTACATGATCGCCTCGGGCGGCCCACCGCTGATCCGCGTGCTGCCGTCCGGCGCGAACGTCGTCGTGGAGGCGACCGTCGACCAGAACGAGAAGATGAACAGGCTGCCGAGCGTTGCCGCCAGGACCGCGAAGTACGACAGGATCGTGGCCGCCTGCGTTCGGCGTGCGAGCGCCGAGAAGAACAGCGCCACCGAGCCGATGCCGACCGCCGTCGCGAGCAGGACGATGTAGCCGCGCAGGACGTCGTCCCAGGCCACGCCGCCAAAGACGAAGACGAGGGCCGAAAGGGGGACCGACGCGAGCACGAGGATGAAGACGTAGACGAGCGCGGAGAGTAGCTTGCCGATGACGATGGCGAGCGACGAGATCGGCGTCGTCGCGAGCATGTCGAGCGTCTGCTTCTCACGTTCGAGGCTGATGGCCCCGGCGGTGAAGCCCGGTGTCAGCACGACGACGAGCAGCGTCTCGAGCAGCAGGATCGCGCCGAAGACGGCGCGCCCGATCGCCGCCGAGGCGAACGTCGCCTGGTTTGCGAACGCGCCCGCGTAAAGCTTCTCCTGGAGGATCTCCGACATCCAGGCGAAGCCGCCGATGAGGATCAGGTAGACGGTCAGGATGATGAACGCGCGCCGGCCGCGCATTCGACCGCGAAGCTCCTTCACGCCGATGGCCGTGAGCCCGGACGATGCGCCACGGACCGAGCCGCCGAGGCGGCCCAGGCGCGCGCGAAGGGACGGCAGCGCGATCGCGGTCATGCCGCGTCTCCGACGCTCTCGGGTTCGGCCCCGGTGACCTGGAGGAACAGCTCCTCGAGGTCGCTCGCGGCGCGGGCGAAGCTCGCGACCGTCGATCCGCGCGCGATGGCGCGGGCGAGGAGCTGCGCCGCGGCCGCATCGTCGCCTCGGAAGCCGAGCTCGATCGTGCCGTCCTCGAGGATCTCCGCCGAGGCGACATCGGGCTCGGCCCGGAACGCCTCGGTCGCCTCGTCCAGGCCGGCCTCGTCGGCGAGGACGCGCACCCGCAGGACGGCGCCGACGCGGAGGCGCTGCTCGATGTCCGAGATGCGCCCGGCCGCGAGCACCTTGCCGCGATCCATGATCGCGACGCTCGTGCAGATCTCCTCGAGCTCGGGAAGGATGTGGCTGCTGATGAGGATCGTCTTGCCGAGCCGGCGCAGCTCGCGCAGGAGCTCTCGAAGCTCGATGCGGGCGCGCGGGTCCAGCCCGGATGCCGGCTCGTCGAGCAGGAGCACCTGGGGGTCGTGGACGAGCGCGTGGGCGAGACAGAGGCGTTGCTGCATGCCCCGTGACAGCGCCTGGACGTAGTCATCGCGCTTCGGTCCGAGGTCGACGAGCTCGAGAAGGTCCGCGATGATCCGGCGCCGGCGTGCCGCGGGCAGGCCGTAGCAGCGGGCGAAGAAGTCCAGGTACTCCCAGACCTTCATGTCGTCGTAGACGCCGAAGACATCGGGCATGAACCCGAGGACGCGGCGGACCGCGGCCGGGTTCCGACGAACGGACTCGCCGGCGATGACCGCATCCCCGGCGCTCGGCTCGAGGAGCGTGGCCATCATCCGCAGCATCGTCGTCTTGCCCGCGCCGTTCGGCCCGACGAGCCCGAAGATCTCACCCGGCTCGACCGCCAGCTCCACGCCCGCGACCGCGAGCGTGCCGTTGTAGCGCTTGACGAGGCCCTCGACGCTGACGATCGCGCTCATCGGACGTCACCGCTGATCGACACGCCGAACTGGAAGCCGAAATTGCCGTCCGGCTGCTCGTTGACGAAGCGCACGAGGACCGTGCCGCTCGCCGGGTCGACATACCGCTCCGGCGCGGCAATCGTGTAGCCCTGGCCGGCGGTCAGGTGGGGGAGACGGACCCAGATGCCCTCTCCGGAGCGATCGAAAAGCTCCACCTCTGGCATGTTGTCCTGGATCCGCGGCACGCAGCCCTCCGGCGCGTTGTTCTCGAGATTCGAGCAGACCTCGGGGATCCCCGGCAACGGGTCGATCGGCTTGCCGGCGCCGACCCGGATCGGCTCGCCATTCGTGAGCTGGAGCTCGAGCTCCGTCACCGCGAGTGAGCCTTCGAACTCGATCGGGCTGTAGGACACGGTCGCGGATCCCGTGCTGAGGTTCAGCCAGGTCGGGTCCTTCGTGAAGAACATCGCGCTCGAATCGACGACGACGCTGCGCATGAGGTCGCCCTCGAACGTCGTTCGACCGCTGATCGTCATCGGAACGGGAACGTAGTAGAGCGTGTTCGCGACGCGCCGAGGGCGCTGGCCCTGGATCTGGACGTCGAGCACGTTCTGCCTCCCCCAGGCGAGGAGCACGGGCGTTTCGGCGTTGAGGCGACCCGCGAAGCCCTGGAACGGATCGTATGTCAGCTGGTTGATGACCGACGCTCGGACGGTCCTGCGCAGCGAGTCGTCCGTGAAGCCAGTGCCGTTGCCGAAGAACTGCTGGCCCATGATCCGGTCTGAGAGCGACATCCCATTCGGGTTCGAGGTCGGCCGAAGCGAGACGTCCTTCGTTTCGCCGGGAGCGATGTCGTCAAGGACCGCGACGGAGCTGCCGAGGACGACGGCGACATTCTCCAGTGGGTTGTCGGATTTGTTGGTGACCGTGCCCGTGAGCACGCCGCCCTCGAGCCGCAGCGTCGCGCTGATCCGGGGCACGACCGCGGCCGACTCCGCGCGTACGGATCGGAGGCCGTAAACGCCGATTGCGAGGTTTCGAACCTGGGACGGGTCACCCTGCAGGACGTCGAGCGCGGAGGCATCCGTGCTGAACTGGTCGCCCGAGATCGGCGCGGAGAGCAGCGCCCCGCCCGGGACCTCGAGAAGGTAGCTGCCGCGCGTTGGCGAGAAGATGCCGAGGTAGACCTGCGCGCTGCCTTCGGGGGCATCCACGGCGCCGCGGACGATCGAGATCTCGTTGACGATGACGTCGACGCCACGGAGCAGAGCGCCGTAGCCGTAGGCCGCGACGGCGAAGACGACGATGAGGGCCGGCATCGTGATCCAGGCCCATTCACGCCGGTCGAGACGCTTCAGGATGAGGTAGTTGACCGGGCCGATCAGCAGGATGTAGCCGCCCAGCAGGGCCAGCAGGCCGCCGGTCGGCGGCAGGGCGAGCGCCGGTAGCTGGTTGACGGCCGAGACCAGCTGGCTGTCGTCGTTCGTGATCAACGGGCCGCCGGCGGCGCGCTGCGGCAGGAGCCTCCGCCAGAGGCTTGCGACGTCCTTGGATTCGGCGAGCCACGAGGACGCCGGGTCGACTCCGAGGATGGTCACGCTGCCGCTGCCATAGCTCGCATCCGCGGCGACGACTCGGTCGCCGACGGTCGCGAGCGCGCGGCCATGGTCCAGCTCGCCGGCGAGCGCCGGGACGTCCGGGGCCGCGGCCGGGGCACCGCCGAGAAGGGTGTTCAGCGCAGCGGCCGGGACGTCGACCGTCGACGTCGGGCGGTAGGGCAGGAGGTCGTCCGGAAAGGCCGAGAGCGTGCCGATGCCGGCCGAGCCGCCGGCGATGATCAGCTGCCCGCCGCCGGCGAGCCAGCCGCGCATCGCCTGGATCTGCCCGTTCGACAGGAGATTCGAGTCGACGTCCTGCCAGATCAGGCGGTCCAGCGTCGCCCAACCTTCGATTCGATCCGGCAGGTCGGCCGGTGAGAGCGTGATGATCGCGGGCTGCGTGTTGTTCTGGTTCGGTGGCAGGTTGATCTCGGCGACGATGCCCTGTGGCCGTTCGGCGATTACGCCGACGACGAGCTGCGACGGGTCGTGGGCGAGGAAGGCGACGTCCGCGGCAGCGACTTTGGTGCCGTCCGAGGCGACGAGGTCGATCGACAGGTTCCGCCCGAACGCCGGCGGCTGGGCGAACACGAGCCAGTCCTTCGACGAGCCCGTCGGTTGGTCGACCGGGACGCTGAATCGCGTGCGGCCCTGGGTCCCGCCGGCAAGCCGCAGCTCACCGTTCAGCGACGGCCCGGCGTTTTCGATGTGGACGGTGATCGCCATCCACGTTCCAACGCGGGCGTGGCCCTGGAGGAGCACCGCCGCCGTCAGCGTGATGTCGCCCGCAGCGACGCTGCGGTGAGCGGCCGGGCCGAGTGCGAGCAGGAGGAGCGCAGCGATGACCGCGAGGCGCCGCGCGACGGTCCTGGCGCGGTCGGCGGCGGTCGGAGCGGACGCGATCACTGCGCCTCCATGGCACGGGGAATCAGCGGCTGGTCAGAGGAACGACGTGGGACCTCCCCGGAAAGTTGCACGAGCCCGGGTATCCTACGATGCGCCCGTCCCGATTCCTGGCGGCCAGCCCGCCCCGTCCCGAGGTCCGCGTGCCCGTCGTCCGCCCGTTTCGTGCATTGCGTTATCCGGCCGACGTCGTTGATCTCGCGCGGGTGGTCGCGCCGCCCTACGACGTCATCGACACCGCGCGACAGGCCGAGCTCCTGCTCCGCGATCCCCACAATGTCGTCCGTCTGGACCTGCCTCCGGCCGAGTCTGGCGAAGAGCCGGACGCGCGCTACCGGCGCGCTGCCCGAACGTTGGCGGAGTGGCGCTCGTCGGGTGTGCTTCGCGCCGACGCGCGGCCCGCCTTCTACGCCTACGAGCAGACCTACCGGTTGCACGGCAGCGACGAGGCCCGAACGCAACGCGGGTTCTTCGGACGGTTGCGCATCGAGGCCTACGACGGCGGGGTTCGGCGCCACGAGCGGACGCTGCCCGCGCCGCGCGAGGACCGTTATCGGCTCCTTCGGGCGACCGGTGTGAACACCAGTCCGGTCGTGATGCTCTACGAGGAGGAGGACGGCGCCGCGTCCGGGATCCTCGAGGCCGTGGCAGGGACCGCACCGGCCGCCGACATCACGGACGACGACGGGGTCACGCATCGCCTGTGGCTCGTCACCGAGACCGACGCAGTCGCTGCCCTGGCGGCAGCGGCGGGTCGTGGGCCGTTGACGATCGCGGATGGTCATCACCGCTACGAGACCGCGCTCCGCTACCGCGACGAGCGGCGCGTTGGCGCACCGGCGAGCGACCCGGACCCGGCCTGGGACCACACGCTCGTCCTATTCCTCGATGCCGCGCACGAACCATTGACGACGCTGCCGACGCACCGCGTCGTCCGCGGGCTCGGTGACGCCTGGCTCGCGGGCGCCCGCGCCGGCCTTGATGAATGGTTCGTCGTCGACGTCGTGGAGAGCGCCGATGAGCTCGTGGCGGCGTTCGACGCGCCGCACGAGGGTGGCGCCGGCCGGTTCGGACTCTGGACACGCGACGGCGGGCTGCGGCTGGCGGCCCGCTCGGAGGTCTTCGCGCACGCGCTTGGCGATGATGCCGTCAGCCGGCTCGACGTCACCCGGCTTGGGCTCGTCTTCGAGCGGCTCCTGGGCCTCGGCCCGGAGGAGGTGGCCGCCGGCGAGCGGCTCGAATACACCCACGACGCGGCCGACGCGATCGACCGGGTTGACCGAAACGCCGCCGGGGCCGATGCTGCGTTCCTCCTCGAAGCCACACCGGTATCCGCGGTCCTCGACGTCGCCGCGGCCGGCGGTGTCATGCCCCAGAAGAGCACGTACTTCTACCCGAAGGCCCTGACCGGCCTCGTCATCAACCCGCATGAGTGGTGACCCGATGCCCGACCTGACCGACACCCTGCCTGAGTCGCTGCTCACGCGGCCCGTGCTCGCGCCCGCCCCGGGCCGGCCGGTCCGGAAGGACGAGATCGAGCTGACGGAGCGGGGGATCTACATCGAATCGTGGCTGCCGGAACGTCGGTCGCGCCGCAAGCCGCTCCTCTTCGTCCACGGCGAGCTCGGTGGGTCGTGGCTCTGGGAGCGCTTCCTCGGCTACTTCGCCGGGCGCGGCTGGGAGGGCCACGCACTCAACCTGCGGAACCACTTCTGGAGTCAGACCGCGGACCCCGCAGAGCTGTCATTTGCGACGTACGTCGAGGACGTCGCGGCGTCGATGCGCCGACTCGGGCCCGGCGTCGTGGTCATCGGTCACGGGATGGGCGGCCTCCTCGCCCTGAAGGCCGCCGAACGGGCCGAGCTCGGTGGCCTGGTCCTCCTCTCCCCGGAGGCTCCGGCGGGGCTGCGGACCGCGCCCCAACCGCACGAGCTGCGCGAGATCCCGGAGGTCTACGGCAAGGGCCTGATCGGCTGGGAGACGTTGCCGGAGAAGCTCCAGCGTGACCATCGCGACCTCACGATCGCGGACGTCCTGCGGATCCAGCACCTCCTCGGCCAGAAGCCGCACGAATCCGGAGCCGCGAAGCGCGCGGTCCTGCGCGGCGTCGTCGTCGACCGCGATGCCGTCCAGGCGATTCCGCGCCTCGTCATCGGGGCTGGGCTCGATCACTACGTGCCGGAGCCAACCACCGAACGCGTGGCCGAGTGGCTGGGTGCGGAGTACGAGCCGTTCGGCGCGCATTCGCACTTCGGGCTTATCCTCGGCGAGACCGGCTACCAGCAGGTGGCCGAGGCGATTCGGGCGTTCTTGGAGGCGCACCGGCTCTAGGCTGGTAAACTCCGCCACTGCCCGCGGGTCCGCCCGCGGCGCCCGTGCCGCATTCGTCTAGTGGCCCAGGACATCGCCCTCTCAAGGCGAAGATCACCGGTTCGAATCCGGTATGCGGTACCAACCATCTCGTTCCGACTCCGTGACGACGCGCCCGGCGTCCCTACACTCGCGGCATGCCGCCCGAGCCGCAGCCTTCGCCTGACTCACGCCGGCTGACGCCGGCCCAGCTCGCGTTTCAGGCGAGCGCTCCGCTCGAGCTGATCGACGAGCTTGCGAGCGCCGGCGCCATCAAGCGAGCCGTGGACGGAACACACGAGGCGGCCGACGTGCCGCGAGTCAGGCTCGCGCACGCCCTGGCCTCGAGCGGCATCGCCGTGGCGGACCTGATGCACGAGATCGAGACCGGCAACATGCCGTTCAGCGAGGTCCCGCGGATGGGTCTGATCCCGGAAGCGACGGGTCGGACCTACGCGGAGTTCGCGGCGACGTTCGGCGACAAGGCGGCGCTGCTGCCGGAGATCTACGCCTCGTTTGGGCTCGGCACGCCACCTCCCGAGACAGCGATGCGCGATCACGAGGAGGCGGCCCTGACCGCGTTCTTCTCGGTCTGGTCGATGGTCGACGAGCGGCCCGAGGTGCTCCTCCGGGCGGCGCGGATCGCGGGCGCAGGGATGCGCCACATCGTCCTTGCCTCGACCGACCTGCTTGACGAGTTCGGGGGCTCGCCACCACAACGGCTGCGCCGCGGTCTCTCGGTGGAGGAGGCGATCGCCCCCTCCGTCCAGCAGGCTCCGATGATGGACACGCTGCTGGCGTGGCTTCGGGAGCGGCACCAGGAGGACGAGGTCTTCGGACGGATCGTGGCGTTTACGGAGCACTCGCTCGAGAAGGCCGGCCGCCTGCCGGCGCGCCCGGCCGATCCGCCGGCGATCGCGTTCGTCGACCTCTCCGGCTACACCGAGCGGACCGCCACGGCCGGCGACGAGCTCGCCGCGCAGGATGCCACCGCCCTCCAGGGCCTGGCCCAGAGGACCGCGGCCACGCACCGAGGTCGCGTCGTCAAGCTCCTTGGCGATGGTGTAATGCTGCTCTTTCGATCAGCGGAGGATGCGGTGGCTGCCGTCCGGGAGCTCATGACCGCGCTGCCGAAGCATGGCTTGCCCGCCGCCCACGCGGGCATCGCCACCGGACGCGTCGTTGTCCGGGACGGCGACGTGTACGGCCACACCGTCAACCTGGCATCGCGGATCGCCTCGCACAGTCGGGCCGGCGAGCTGCTCGTGTCGTGGGAGGTCGCGGAGTCCCTGGGCCGCGTCGCCGCGTGGGAGGATGCCGGCGACGTCCGTTTGAAGGGCATCGCCGCGCCCGTCCGCCTGGCCCGCTACACGGCCACGTCCTAGCCGGTCAGCGCGTACCGGACAGCGTCGGCCAGCGGGAGCGGCAACGCATCGGCCGAGACTGGCAGATTTGGTGCAATGGCAGCCCAACCGGCACCCCAGGAGGCGACCGGAACCGTGGCCGTTTCCGCCTTCGCGCTGGCCCAGAGGAGGCTTGCCCGATGCAGGTCGCCGCGCTGGGCCGCTGCCCATGCGAGGAGCACAAGGCCGTCCACCTGGTCAGCTCGATAGCCCGGCTCGACCGTCAGCGAAAGTGCCGCTCGCGCATCGTGCTCGGCCTCCTCGACGCGCCCCGTCTCGAGCAACCATTGGGCCGAGATGCCGAGGACCTGGATCTCCCACCACGGCCACGGAATGCCGCGCGTCACCGTCAAGGCCCGTCCGATCACGTCGAAGCCAGCTGCCATGTTGCCCTGCTCGAACTCCACCAGCGCGAGGTGCGTGAGCACCTGGCACTCACCGACCCTGTCCTCGAGCCGGCGGAATTCGGCGAGACTCTCGTCGCCGAGCCGGCGTGCGGTCGTGAACTCGCGCCGCCTCCTGGCCGTGAGCCCGAGGCGAAAGACCATCTCGGCGATCCCGCGACTGTCGCCGGCCTTCTCGAAGAGGGCCTTGCTCCGGAGATAGCGAGCGTCGGCCACGTCGAAGTTGCCGAGCACGTGGGCCATGGAGGCGTGATCTCGAGTCGCCTCGGCTCGGAGCGTGACGTCGGCCGCCTCAGCCCGATCCAGCAGCGCGCCCAGCCAGCGTTCCGCCTCACTCGGATCGCGGGTCACCCAGAAGTTCTCGAGCGCGATCCCAAGGCGCAGCCCCAGCTCGATGTCGTGGTCGAGTGACCACTCCAGCGCCACGCGGACATTCGCCTCCTCGGGTTCGACGATCTGGGGCCGTTGTGGCACGCGGCCGGGGGTCAGCACGCCGAGGTTCGCCGACTCAACGAGTCGCAGGTAGTGCTCCGCGTGGGCACGCCCGATCCGCTCCCGTTCTCCGGTCGCTTCGAGCCGCTCCGCGGCGTACTGGCGGACGGTCTCGAGAAGCCCGTAGCGCATCTCGCCCGACCGTTCCCGGGCGGCGACCAGCGATGCGCTCACCAGGCGCTCGAGCCCGTCGATTGCTTGCGCATCGTCGCCGCCCAGGCAGACGTTCGCGACCGCGTCGAGGGTGAAGCCGCCGGCGAACACCGACAACCGCGCCAGAAGGGCTCGTTCGTCCTCCGAGAGGAGGTCGTGGCTCCAGTCCATCGCCTCGCGGAGCGTCCGATGACGCGCGGCGCCGGGCCGACGCCGTGAGACGAGGAAGCCGAAGCGGTCGTGCAGGCGCCACGCGATGTCCTGGAGAGACAAGGCCGTGCTCCGGGCGGCTGCGAGCTCCATGGCCAGCGGCAGGCCGTCGAGGGCGAGACAGATTCGGGCGGCAGCCTGCATGGCCGCATCGTCAATGTCGATCGTCGGGCGTGCCGTCGTCGCCCGGTCCAGGAACAATGCGACCGCCTCGGACGATTTGGCCGCGGCCATGTCGTCCGGGTCTTGCGGCAGCCCCAACGGCTGCAGCGGGTAGTCGAGCTCGCCAGGGACGCCCAGCGAAGCCTGGCTCGTCGCAAGGATTCGGACACCCGGCGCCGCCTCGAGCAGCGCGAGGGCGAGGCCGGCAACAGCCTCTCGCAGGTGCTCGCAGTTGTCGAGCACGACGAGGAGGTCTCGATCGCGGAGGCGGACGCCGAGCCGCTCAACCGAGTTCGCGTCCGCCGGCTCTCGAATGTCGAGGGCGGTCGCGACCGCGCCCGGCACGAGGGCTGTATCGTCGATCGCCGCGAGGTCGGCGAATCGGACACCGTCGCTGAACTCGGTCAGCTGCTGCCTGGCCGCCTCGAGCGCGAGGCGCGTCTTGCCGACACCGCCGACGCCCGTGAGGGTGACGAGTCGATGGTCGCGGAGGAGTCGCGTGACGTCTGCGAGCTCCGTCGTGCGGCCGATGAAGCTGGAGATCGGGGCAGGCAGGTTGTGGCGCTGCTCGGGCGGCGCGGCGACAGGCACCTCGTGGCGGAGGATCGCCAGCTGCAGCCGTTCCAGCTCCTCGCCGGGCTCCAGGCCGAGCTGCTCCACGAGCTGTTGGCGCGCGCGCCGGTAGGCATCAAGCGCGTCCGCTTGCCGATCGGCGCGATACAGGGCGAGCATCAGCTGCCGCCACAGGCGCTCGCGGAATGGGTGCTGCCTGACGAGCACTTCGAGCTCCCCGACGAGCTCAGGCCCACCTCCGAGCTCGAGGTCCGCCTCGACCCGCATCTCGAGCGCATGCAGACGGAGCTCCTCCAGCCGTTCTGCTTCGACTCGCAGGCTGCCGTCCGCTGCCAGCTCCCCGAATGCCTCGCCGCGCCACAACCCGAGCGCCTGGCTGAGCAGGTCGCGGGCCCGGCGGGGCTTTCGGCCGCCCAACGCCGCCTCGGCCTCCCGGACGTGGCGCTCGAACCGATCGGTGTCGAGCCGGTCGGGAGTGATGGCGATCGCATAGCCGTCGGAGGTGCCGAGAATGGGCACGCCGTCGCCCAGGGCAGCGCGGAGGCGTGAGACATAGCTCCGGAGGCTGGTCTCTGCCCCATCCGGCGGCGCGCCAGCCCAGAGCTCGTCGATCAGCCGGTCGACGCTCACGGGGCGGCCGGCATCGAGCAGGAGCAGCGACAGGAGGGCTCGCTGACGCGGGCCGCCGAGCTGCAGCGGTTGACCGTCGCTCTCGGCTTCGACGCCCCCGAGCAGCCGAAACTCGACGCTCGCGTGGTTTGTCGTTGCCACTGTCGGCCGATGGTACCCAGCACCGCGGTCTTCCAGTGCGGCTCTGCCACGGCCGCCTGCAACCGAATTGCAACCGCCCCGTGGAAGGCTCTCGCCCACGGGCGGCCCGTGACGCGCTGAACGCGCTGGAGGCCGGAGATACAGGGAGGTCACGATGAACCGACGCACATTCGCCGCATTCGCCGCGGCTGGGCTTCTTGGCGTGCTGTTTGCGGCAGGCGCCGCCGCCAGGGCGGGGGCCGGACCGCTCTCCGGCGAGCTACAGAGCGTCCGTGCGGCAGTCGCGAAGTACCACAGCTACGACCAGGCGCTCGCTGCCGGCTATAGCGCGTCAGGCGAGCCCTGCGTCGCCGCGCCGGGACTCGGCACGATGGGCTACCACGCCGTCAATTTCGGCCTGCTCTCCAGCGGCGCGATCGATCCGCTGCAGCCGCCGATCCTCCTGTACGCGCCCCGGGCAGACGGCTCGCTGGGGCTGGCTGGTGTTGAGTATTGGATGGTCGCGCTCGTCAGCACCCCGGATGGTCCACGGCCGTGGTTCAGCCAGGACGATCCTCGGGACGCCGGCCTCACGTTCTTCAATCCGGCACCGAGCCTGTTCGGCCAGCCGTTCGACGGCCCAATGGCCGGGCACAATCCGGACATGCCGTGGCACTACGACCTGCATGTGTGGCTGATCACCGAGAACCCGGCGGGGATCTTCGCTCAGTTCAATTCGGCGATCCGCTGCCGCTGAAGCTGGGCCCCTGTTCGTGAGGCCGCGCCGCCCGACGCCGGCTCAGAGCGGCCGGCGCGGGATCTGGCGCGGCCGAACGATCGCCCAGTACATCCCCACGAGCGCGACCGCGTCGAAGGGGATCAGCGCGAGGAGGTAGAGCGGCACGCGGTAGCCCTGGACGCCCATTCGTTCGGCACGTCCGACGACGCGGCGCACGTCGTTGATGTACATGCCCGCGACGCCGACGAGCGGCGAGACCGGCCCGAGCCGCGTGATCCGCCGGTCCCCGGGACCCGGGAACGTTCGCCGGATCGACATCCAGTTGAAGCCCCGGACGAGGCCCTGCTGGACGATCTCGCGGAGCTTCGGCAGGTAGTTGTGGGTGCACTCGGCACGCGGGTTCAGCCAGACCTCGAAGCCCGCCGCGTGGAGCTCGCGGGTCAGGGGTCGCTCGAGGCCGGCCTTGAAGCCACTGCCCTCGATGTAGCCGTGCTCGAGGAAGACCTCGCGCCGGAACGCCAGGTTGTTGCTCGTGTAGAGGCGATCGAGCCGGCCCTCATCCTCGAAGGCCCGCGACCACCACGTGGAGTCCCACGCCCGCGACATCGTCGCCTGGAGGAAGCGGGTCTTGCCCTGGACGACGGCGACGTTCGCCGGGGCGGTGGCGAAGGTGCTGACGAACTCCTCGATCCAGGCTGGGACCGGGAGGCAATCGGCATCGGTGAGGACGATGATCTGGCCCTTCGTCTGGCGCGCTCCGAAGTTCTTGAACTCGTAGTAGGTCATGCCCTTCGGGGCGTCGATGAGGCTGATCCAGGGGAAGGCTGTCGCAATTCGGTCGTGCTCGAACTGGTTCGGCTCGTCGAGGATGACGATCGTCTCCATCCGATCGGCCGGGTAGGTCTGGGCGGCGATCGCGGTGAGCGTGTCCTCCAGGTGGATGCGGTGCCGCCGCTCCCAGTTCGACGTCTCGACGACGATCGACACCATCGGGCGCTCATCGGCGCGTGGGTCGGGCAACGATCTCCTCCCTGCCTCGCCGGCCCAGCCGTACCGGCGCAGCGATTGTAGGGATGCCGGGGCCAGCGGACGAGGACGCTCCGCGTTCCGCTAGGATCGGCCCGGTGGGCGAGGTCGTGGCATCGCGGCTCTCGGTCATCATCCCCGTCAAGCACGACCTGCGCCTGGTGCGCTGCCTTGCGGCGCTTGCCGGCCAGACCCTCGAGCCTGATCGGTTCGACGTCCTGGTCGTCGACAACGCGGCGGACGGCAGTGCCGCGTCGATGGCGGCGAGCGCGGGCGTGGGCTACCTGCGGCACGCGGACGGCGGGAGCTACGCAGCGCGATCCGCCGGTGCGGCTCACGCGTCCGGCGACGTGCTCGTCTTCACCGACGCGGATTGCGTCCCGGCAGCGACGTGGCTGGCCTCGATTGCCGGCCTCTTCGACGACGCGGCTCGCGAGGTTGTCATCGGGCCGAGCTCGTCAACCGTGGAGTCCGTTGTCGCGGCGTGGGTCCAGGACGTGGACGAGGCGCGCTGGCGGCGCGTGGCCGCCTCGCCGGCGGTCGCGTTCTGCGACACCCGGAACCTCGCGATCCGCCGCTCGGTCCTCGAGGCGGTGCCGTTCGACCCCAGCTTTCGCCAGGCCGGGGACGTCGACCTCGGGATCCGCCTCCACAAAGCCGGTCACGCGATCACGCCCGAGCCGTCCCTGCGGCTGCGGCACGATCATCCGCAGACCTTGTGGGCGGTGCTGCGGCGAGCGGTGCGCCGAGGCCGTGGGCTCGCCCGGCTGGACGCGAAGCACGGCCTGACCGACGCCCCGATGGGCCAGCGGCCGCTCAGCTTCGCGGGACGAGACCTCAAGCGCCCGCTCCTGAGGCTCGGGCGTGCCCGGCTCACCCGGCCGCTCGTGCTCGGCGTCGCGGTGGTCTCACTCACGGTTCTCACCCCGGCGCTCGCGATCGTGGCTCGCCTGGGCGGTCTCGGCGAGACCGGCAACCGGATGTTCGTGACCTTCGAGCGCATCTCGCTGTTCGTGGGGCGGGTGCTTGGCTGACCTAGACTCGCGCGATGGCGATCCCGACCGCTCGTACCGCGACGCGCAGGCTCGCGATCCTGACCGAGGGCCAGTGGCAGGTCCACAACGCGAAGACCGCGATGGGCGTGATCCGCTATGGCCCGGATGACGTCGTCGCGCTCCTCGATTCGACGATCGCGGGTCGTAACGTCGCCGAGTGGCTGCCGGGCCACGACATCCCGGTCGTCGCGTCGCTCGCGGGCGCGCTGGCGTTGCCGGTTCGACCTGACACGCTGCTCATCGGCATCGCGCCCACGGGCGGAAAGCTGCCGCCCGAGTGGCGGCAAACGATCCTCGAGGCGATCGACGCCGGCCTGGATGTTCACTCCGGCCTCCACGAGTTCCTCGGTGACGATCCGGAGTTCGCGGCAGCGGCGCGGGCCAGCGGCGTCGAGATGGTCGACTACCGGCGCCCGCCGGAACGCAAGGAGACCGCGGTCGGCCGGAAGCATCGGCCCGGCTCGCGGGTCATCCTCACCGTCGGCACGGACTGCGCGATCGGCAAGATGTCCGTCGCCCTCGAGCTTCGAAACGCGGCGGTCGCAGCCGGCGACCGGGCGGTCTTCGTCCCGACCGGCCAGACGGGGATGATGATCGAGGGCTGGGGCGTCGCCGTGGACCGCGTCATCAGCGACTTCGTCCAGGGCACCGTCGAGTGGATGGTCGAGCAGGCCGAGGCCGCCGGCGACTGGATCATCGTCGAAGGACAGGGCTCGATCGATCACCCCGCGTATTCATCGGTGACGCTCGGGCTGCTCCACGGTGCGACGCCGCACGCGATGGTCCTCGTCCACAAGTTCGGCCAGACCGAGCACGACTTCGACCACCTGCCGGAGGCCTCGTTCCCGATCGCGACGCTGCCGGAATTCATCAAGCTCCACGAGACCGTTGCCGGTCTCGTCGCCCCCTCGCGGGTCGTCGCAATCGCGCTCAACACCTCGCTCGTCGCCGACGAGGCCGAGGCTCGCCGGGCGATCTCGACAACCGCAGCCGAAACGGGACTTCCCGTCGCCGATCCGGTGCGCTTCGGCGCCGGCGAGCTCTGGGCGGCGATCAAGCAGGGGACTGATGCCCTGCCGTGGGTCATGCCCGGGTGACGATCCGCCTCCGACACGACGTCCTCACGCTCGACCTCCGCGACCCGTTCGTCATCGCGCGTTCGGATCACGCCCGCGGCCGGTCGATCACGACCGTCGTCGTCGAGGTCGAGTCGGATGACCTGCCGGGCATCGTCGGCTATGGCGAGGGCTACCCGGACGCGTTCTACGGGGAGAGCCCGGAGTCGATGAAGCGGGCCTGGCACGAGCTCTTCCTCCTGACCGAGGGCTTCGAGTTCGAGCTCGAGACCGTCGACGAGGCGCGCGCTGCGCTCGGCCGGCTGGTCGATCAGTGGGCCGCCGCGATGCCTGGCAACGGCGCCGCGAAGTGCGCGCTCGACATCGCCTTCCACGACGTCGCGGCGAAGGCGCTCGGGATTCCGCTGTACGAGCTGCTCGGTCTCTCGGCCGACATCCCGTCGACGGACTTCTCGCTCGGCATCGACGAGCCTGCCGTCGTGGCCGAGCGGGCGTCCCGCGCCACTGACTTTCCGGCGTTGAAGATCAAGGTGGGTGGGCCGGCCGACGTCGAGACGCTCCGCGCGGTCCGAGCCGTCTACAGCGGCCCGCTGCGGGTCGACGCGAACACCGGCTGGACGCCTGAGGACGCGGAGGCACTCCTGCCGGTCCTCGTCGAGCTTGGCGTGGAGCTCATCGAGCAGCCGTTCCCGGCCGAGCGGCTGGACCAGCTGCGCTGGCTCCAGGAACGCTCGCCCCTGCCGCTCGTCGCCGATGAGAGCTGCATCGTCGAGAGCGACCTCGACGGGCTCGTCGGCGTCACGGCCGGCGTCAACGTGAAGCTCGCGAAATGCGGCGGGGTCGGGGCGGCGGCGCGGATGCTGGTTCGCGCGCGCGAGCTCGGCTTCCGGACGTTCCTCGGCTGCATGGAGGAGACATCGGTCGGGATTGCCGCCTCGGCGGCGGTGGCGTCACTTGCCGAGTGGGTCGATCTCGACGGAAACCTGCTGATTGCCCGGGACCCGTTCGGCGGCCTGGAGCTGGGCCCTGACAAGCGCTGGCGACTGACCGATGCCCCGGGCCTCGGCCTGGAGCGACGCGTCGGCTGATGCGTTCCGCCCTGCGGACCGAGTCGTCCACACCGGCTACCCGACTCATCCCCCGAACGTCCGTTCGTGTGGACAGATTCGTGGACAAGAAGGTGGAGAAGCCTCTTCCGGGCGGCACCTGAACCGATTTACGATCGGCACGCGCCGGTCGCCGAGCAACCCGGGAGGGGTTCAACGGCCGGAGATCCAAACGGCTCCGGCCCCCGCGGGTGCGGTTTCATTTCTCGCCGTTGCCCGCGGCCTGGTCGCCCGTGCCCTGTTCAGTGAGGGGAGAGGAGGAGCTTGATGGTGCCGCGCGCGGGCCCCGTCTCCATGCCGTCGTCGGCAGTCAGCAATTATCCCGCAGAGATTGCGGATCCAACGCCTGAAGCGGTGGAGTTCATCCGGTTCTGTTATCGCCGACGACGCCTGGGCTGGCCGGAGCTCTACGACGAAATGTGTGCCGTTGCCGGGCGCGGCCTCTACAAGGGCATGGGCCCAGAGGAGCTCGCCGAGCACGGGATCGGCCTCGGGCTGTTCGACCTGCCTGCGCTGTCGTCGCTGGCGGCGAGGGTCCTCGAGGAGCATCGCGACGGCGCTGCCGGCGTGCGGCCGTCGCTGGCGGCGTCACCGGCGTAATTCAAGCCCCGCCCGCCGGGGAGCGGGAGGCGAGGTGGCCTAGGCGCGGATCATCCGCCGGGCCATCTCGCCCTCGATCTGGCGCTCGGCCTCGACGTAGCGGTCGATCTGCTCCCGGAGCTGGTTCGCATCGGGCGTGTAGAGGTGCGTCTGCTGCTGGAGGATGTAGCTGAGGCGTCGGCTCGTCATCCGGACGTGGTCAAGGTTCTTCATGAGCACGAGCGGATCCATCGACGCCAGATCCGACGGGTGGTACATCTGCTCCACGGACGGATCGTAGCAGCGGCTCCGATTGGTCAGGTGGCCGCCCGAGCGTTGGGTGCCCGCGTCAGTCGATCGTCGGCAGCCGGAAGCGCCAGACCGTCGCCCAGCGTCGATCTGGGCCGGGTGCGATGAGCTCGATTGAATGCGCTCGACGCCGCGTCGGGAGCGCGTGCCACGCCCGATCCTCGATGAGCCCTCGATCCTTGATGGCCCCGCGGCCAGACGCCACGGTGACGTGCGGCACGAGCGCGCCGCCCTTGCCTTCGTAGATCGGGTACTCCGGAAACTCGGTCGCGAGATCGCGGTGGAGCTCCAGGAACGGCCGCTCCGAATCGACGCCGGCGTAGATCGTGTCCGCGGACGCTTTCGGGCCGACGAGGTGATAGTCGAACGCGAGATGGCGGGCGACGACCGTCGCGAGCCTCCGGCGCAGCGCCGCGTCGAGCTCACCGGCGCGGACGAACGGCGAGAGGAGCGTCAGATGCGCCGGGAGGCCGCGTTCGGCGTCCTTGACCCACGCTCGCCTGAGCTCTTCGAGCGCGGGCGGCAGATGGGCTCGAACGATGACCGCGGAGGCGTCTCGCGCGCTCACACCGCCCTGAGGCTGCGCCTCGACCAGGTCCAGTCGATCGGCAGGTTCACCGACGCGAGCGCGCGTCGCCGCCCCAGCTCGGTCGCGCCGAGGACGAGGATCCGGTCCATCGGCGTCGCCCGGCCGGCCTCGTCGCCCCAGAGCTTCGTCATCTTGCGGTGGGCATGGACGTCGTCGAGCGCGAGGCCGGCGAGGCGATAGCCCTCAGGCTCGGCAGCACTCTCCCAGACCTGCTCCGCAAGGCCGACCCCGCCCTCGATCGCCCGGCCGCGGTCGGTGAAGACGTCGCCGATCACGAGGACGACGACCGCATCATCGGTCAGCGCGGGGCGCAGCCCGGCCAGCGCCTCGCGCAGGAAGCGCAGGTATGGCCGCCGATGGTGGGCGTCGTCGAGGGCAGCGTCGATCGCCCGCGGATCGAACCCCAGGAACCACGCCCGCAGCCAGTTGTAGTAGCCGTACTTGACGACGCGCAGATAGGGCGGCGAGGTCACGACGAGCCGTGCCCGGTCGGGCAGGCCGCGCTCTCGGAGGGCGGCTCGGGCTCGAAGGCCGACATCGCGAGCGTCGCCGAGAAGAGCCACGCCCGGGGTTGCGGGCGCATCGTCGCGGAAGAGACGATCCAGCTTCTTCGACAGTCCATCGAAGACGTCGCGGTCCGGCGATTCGAAGCCCGTCCGTGCCGCGTAGTCGCGGACGTAGCGCGGCGCCATGCTGAACGTGTTCGGCATGACGGTCGAGAGGTACGACGCGCTCTTGCCGTGGAGGATGCCCGAGATCGCGGCGCCGAGGAACCGATCCGTTCGCTCCTCCAGGTCGAGGTTCGCGCGCACGAACAACAGCTGTGCAAGCGTGCGCGGGTGGAAGGCCAGCGTCACCTCCGGTGGCACCGGCTCGCCGTCCTGGTCGAGCCTGGCCCGGTCGGTGGGATCGAGGTGCGAGCCAACGCTCGGGACGCGGGTCCACAGGTCGGGCTTCGCGGCGCTGAGCCGGACCGCCAACGCCTCCCAGCCCGCCGCCTCGGCGGCCCAGCCCAGGCGAAGGGCGGTGAGGCGAGTGCGCGCCGCGGGCGCCGTCGGCGACTCGACCTTCGAGGCGGTCAGCAGGTGCGCGAACGGGTTGAGGTCGTTGCCGACGCCGATCCGGCGCTCGGTCGAGGCCTGAAGCGGGGTCGTGCCGCGGCCGGAGAACGGGTCGAGGACGACATCACCGGGCCGGCTGTAGCGGGCGATGAACGCATGCGCGATTGCGGCTGGAAAGCTCGCGAGATACGAGCACATCGGGTGGAACGAGTGGCCCCAGAGGCGCTGCTGGGCCTTCCACTCGGGCTCGATCGCGATGCGTGGCAGCTCGACCGGCAGCTCGAGGGCGAGCTGGGTCGCCGCCACTGCCGCAGCAGCGGTCGCAGTCGCGGTCGCGAGGCCCGACGAACCTGCGGGCACTCGCAGGGTGCGCGGTCGCGGTGGCATGCGGCGGGCTTGGGCTCCCAGTCGCTCGACCGGCAGCCATCGGCCGCCGGGGCGCGGAGGATAGTCTCGCGCCGTGCGCGCCTGTCAATAGGGCGGTTGGTCAGTGGCCCACAGATTCAGCGCTGTGCAGAGGGCAGGCGGCTGTACTCCAGCGTCGGTAGTCGGCCGGCGGTGACCGAGAAGTCGTACGACAGGGCGATGACCTGGACGAAGGTCTGGCCGGCAACCAGCACGGCAGGTTCCCCATCGGCGCCGAAGACGAGTGTCGGGCTTGTCGCCGAGTCCTTGCGCCACGTGCCCTTGATGATCCGCCCGTTCGTGCCAATCCAGGCCTCGCCCGTGCCGATCGAGTCGGCCTCGAGTCGGTGCTTCTTCGACCCGTCGTTGAGCGGTCCGAACCGCATCCGGAGGATGACAATGTTCGCAGGCGCAACGACGACACCATCGGCGGCGTCGACCTGCGCGAGCGTCGATTTGTCGATGTAGCGCGGCCAGGTATTGGTGACGGAGTCGTACTGGAACGTGACCGTCTCGTACGGGTAAACGACGCGGATCTGGCCGCCCACGGGTCGCCGGTCCCCGTCTGTCGGCGGTCCAAACGTCCAGGCGGCGGGCAGCGGTCCGTCGGCTGCACCGAGAACGCCGGCAAGGGCACGCAGGTTCTCGCCGTCCGTGTAGACGTTGTGGGGCGGGAATCGCTCGTTCGAACGCCACAGATAGCGCCCGCCCCAGCGAAATTCGTCGGCATTCCAGACGAGCTGGCCGCGGCCTGAGGCTCGGAGTGTCTGCAGTGCTTCCGGCGAGCCCCCGCCGTGGACGTACATCGCCCGCCATTCAGCCGCCCATTCGATGTAGTACTGGCGGGCGCTGCGAACGGGCCCGACCGCTGCCGGGATCGTCTCGCCGAAGATCAGCATGTAGCGTGGGATGCCACCCTCGGCCGGCGCCTGCCACACGACCGAGGCGGCGTTGAATCCGGACTGCGGCCTGGCGTCTCGATGGTCGTCGATCATCACCGCGATCGGGTGCTGGGCGGCCTGCGCCTCCGTGACGAGGCGGCCGGTGAGCGGCGCCGCGACGAGGTTCGGTGTCGGCTGTGGCGTCGGCGTCGGACGGGGCGTCGGCGCCGTCGTGGGCGTTGGTGGCGGCGTCGGCTGTTGCGTCGCCGTCTCGGCCGCGAACGCAGCGGAGTCGCCCGGCCCAGTCGTTGGTGAGATGGCGAAGCCCCGGGTCAGCCCGATCAGGGCCATGATGAGAACAAGGCTCGAGACGAAGATCGCGGCCGGGATCGCGCGGTCCAGCCTCCGACCGCGCGACGGCCTGCCCTCTGTCAACGTTTCCTCAGTCGCCCGAATAGATCATCCAGACCTTCTTGATCGGCGTCAGGGCGTGCCACGTCGCTTTCGTGCCCTTCGGCGTGATCAGCAGGTCACCGGGTCCGGCGCGGTGGACGGAGCCGTCCTCATCGGTCACCTCGACGTCGCCCTCGAGGATCAGCGCGACCTCGTGGTAATCGTCGAGAGCCATCGGGCCCGTCTCCGGGACGCGCCGCCACAGCCCGACCATGAATCGTCCGTCGCCGCTCTTGAAGCTCGTGACCTCTTCGCCGGCCGGGTTCGTGTCGCCCTCCGGTCGCGGCGTCTCCGTCCACGGCAGCGCCTCGTGATCGGCGCCCCGAACGACGCGGACCTTGCCCATCCAAGCCCTCCAGTACTGTGGCGAGCACCCTAACGCACGTCAGGCTCGGCGGAGAGAAAGCCGGCCGTCATGCGAAACTGGCGCTACCGCGTCCCCGTAGCTCAGTGGACAGAGCAGCCGCCTTCTAAGCGGAAGGTCGCAGGTTCGAATCCTGCCGGGGGCGCCACTTTCCCATTCGAACAGATCGTCGGCGCATGGGCGCGTACCCTACCGCCGGGACGCGGCTAGCTGGGTGCCCTGCGGTGCGTTACACGAACCGGCTGCTCGATGCCTTGCGCCTCGAAGGCGATCCCGTGCCAGACGGGCTCGTTGCGGCTGTGATCGCGCGCGGCGAGACGAGCGCCGTCAACGGCGGCCTTCGAAGGCTCGAACGGAATGACCAGGTCGTGCCGGCCGAGCTGCCCGACGACCTCGAAGACTGGCTGCGCACGAGCGGGCGCCTGCCGCCGGACGTGGACCGGGCTCGCCTCGATAGGGCGGCCGAGCTATTCCGCGAGCACGGCCTCCAGATGGCCCTCATCCTCTCGACCGCGTCGCTGATCTGGTGCTACGCCGCGACGAAAGGCGTCAAGGCGCTCATGTTCAGCAGCCGGATGCGCCACGACCTCTACCACCGTGCCGCCGAGACGTCGCAGTTCGTCCTCCTTGTTCTCGCTCCGGGCGGCCTCGAAGAGGGCGGTGGCGGGATCCGGGCGATCCAGAAGGTTCGCCTGCTGCACTCGTCGCTGCGCGACCTCATCGCGAACAGTGGCCGCTGGCCGACGGACGAGCTCGGCGTGCCGCTGTGCCAGGAGGACATGCTCCTCGCGCTGCTCACGTTCTCGCACGACGTCGTCGCCGGGCTGCATCGGCTCGGCGTGGATCTCGACCCGCAGGACGCTGAGGACTACTGCTACGCGTGGTGGGTGATCGGCGAGCTCCTCGGGATCCCGCGGGCGATCATCCCGACATCGATCGCGGAGGCGGCGCAGCTCCGCGCGCTGATCGCGCGGCGCCAGTTCGGCCCCTCGCCCGAGGGCGCGATGCTGACCAAGGCCCTCATCGAGATGCACGACCGGGTGATGCCCGGCGAGGCCTTCGACGGCCTCCTCCCGGCCGTCATCCGGCTCCTCGTCGGCAAGCAGGTCGCGGACTGGATGGCCGTCCCTCGCGGGCCGTGGGATCACCTGATCCGGCATTACGGCACGATCGGCCGGACGCTGGAATTCTTCGACCGCTCGCTGGGTTCGGTCGGCGACCTCGTCGATGAGCTGGCGTATCGATCGCTGACCCGGATGGCGATCGAAGCCACCGATACGAGCGCGCGGGCTTCGAGATCCCGAGCGAGCTCGGCAGCGCCTGGGCCAGCCGGCGTGGCGTCACGGTCGCGGCCGCGCCCGCGACGACCGATCTGGAGGAGCGGAGCCGATGAGCGTCCAGGCAGGCGACGCGCATGCCAGGACCGAGGTCCTCGAATCGGAGGAGGCAACCCTCGAGCCGAACGAGTACCGGTTCATCAACCGCTGGCGCCTCCCCGGGCGGCTCGAAGACGTGGCCGAGGTCATCGGTGATCCGGACGACTACGGTCGCTGGTGGCCGTGCGCCTGGCTCGAGTACAAGGGCATCAAGCGCGGTGACGCCGACGGCGTCGGCGGCGAGTTCAGCTACAAGGTCAAGGGCTGGATGCCGTACAGCCTCAACCTCCGGTTCACGGTCGTCGATGTCCGCCGGCCCCACGGCTTCACCGTGGCCGCGACCGGCGATCTCGTCGGGCAGGGGACGTGGACGCTGGCCCAGGACGGCGACCGCGTCGACCTCCGCTACGAGTGGCGCGTCCGCGCCGAGCAGCCGCTCATCCGGCGGCTCTCCCGGCTCCTGAAGCCGCTCTTCCGGTCGAACCATTTCTGGGTCATGCGCAACGGCGCCCGGAGCCTCCAGCTCGAGCTGGCTCGCCGGAAGGCGACCACGCCCGAGGAGCTGGCTCGGATCCCGGCGCCACCGGGCCCGACGTTCCCCCAGAACCTGACCCGGCGCTTCCGAGGCGGCTGACGCTCAGGCGGCAGGCGCGACGCCGGGTTCGGATGCCGGGATCAGGACCTGGGCGAGCACGGCCGAAACGAGGATCGCGACGACGCCGAGGACGATCGAGAGCTCGATCGAGTAGCCGGCGAGCGCGCCGAAGATCGCCGCGCCAACCGGATAGCCCGCGAAGTTGAACGACATCGAGATCGCGAACGCGCGACCCATCCAGGCCGGGTCGGTGCGGCGCTGGCGGAGCGTGAACATCGCGACATCGAGCGGCCCGATGACGAAGCCGATGACCGCCATGGCGACGAGGATCGGCCACAGGCCGTCGTCGATGAGCAGGAGCGCCGCGGCCGGCGCGACGAGGAGCGTCGGGATCACGATGAGTCGCCGCTCCCGACCGCGCGTGTCCCAGCGGCCCGCCGCGAAGCCAGCAACCATTCCGAAGACACCCTGGAGCGCCCACACCAGCCCGACGGTTGCCTCGCCGAGGTGCAGCCGCTCCAGGATGATCAGCGGCACGACGATCGTCATCATCCCGTAGCCGAGGTTGGCGACCGTGATCGAGAAGCCGAGGCCGCGCAGCGTCGCGTTGCGCCACGTGTACTTCAGGCCCTCCCAGGCATCGGTCAGCAGGTTGCCGCTCATGACCGCATCGTGCGGCGGCTCGGGCACGCGGATGACGACGACGGCCGCGGCGCCGTACAGAAGCCCGATCGACAAGATGGTGAGCGGCCCGCCGACGATCCCGACGGCGAGTCCCGCGAGCGGCGGCCCGATGATCGAGGCGATGACGTAGCCGTTCGAATCGACGGCGTTGAGGCGCTCCCAAAGCTCACGCGGCGCCATGAGCGGAAACAGCGTCCGGAGCCCGGTCGCGCTGAAGATGCCCGTGAGCGAGCTAACCGCGGCGATGAGGATGAGAAGCCACGGCGGCAGGCGGTCGAGCGCACCCAGGACCCCGATGAGCCCCAGGGCGACCATCGCGATCACGAAGTCGATCGCGATCAGTCGAACCCGCCCCAGGCGGTCAAGGAGCGCACCGGCGATCGGGCTGACGATCAGGCCCGGCGCCAGGCTCGCAAACGTCACGATGCCGGCCAGGGCCGGCGACTTGTACTCGAGGAGCGTGAACAGGACCATCGCCACGCCGACCATCGACTGGGCGAGGCGCGAAAGCTGCGTCCCGAGCAGGGCGCGACCCAGCGACGGCACCGCGAGGAGGGCGCGGTAGGAGGGCGTCGGAGAAGGATTCACGGGCCGCCGATGCTAGCGGACCCTCTCGTACTGCCCTTCACCCGACCGAAGTACGGCTTGGCGGGCCCGGACAGCACCGATAGGTTCCCATCAGCAGCGAGCCGGACCATACCCGTCGTCGCCCCGCACAACCGCGTGGACTCGCTGCAAGTTGAAAGGCTACGCATAGATGGCTTCGATGGCGATCAGTGAGCTCGGGCCCATGCTCACCGCGTCAGAGGTGGCAGAGATGCTCCACCTGCACGTGAACACGGTGAAGCGACTCGGCGACCGCGGCGAGCTGCCCTTCTACCGGGTGTGCAAGCGCGGCGACCGCCGGTTCCGGCTCGAAGACGTCCTCCGCTTCCTTCACACCAATCGTTAGCTCGCTTCGTCGTCCGACGAAGCGGGGAACGCCGGACGCGGCAGCGAACAGCTGACCTCGCGAAACTCCGAGCGCCCGCGCCTGCGCGGGCGCTTTCGCGTGTCTGGGGTTGATCAGGCGGTTCGGAGCGCCTCGCCGAACAGCTCGAGCCCCTCGACGATCTCCGCCGGCGTCACGTTCAGCGGCGCGATCCAGCGGATGACCTGGTGCTGCTGACCGCACGTCAACACGAGCAGGCCGAGGTCCGCGGCCTTCGCGACGACCCGAACCGCAAGGTCACCATCCGGGGCCTTCGTCTTCGGATTCGAAACGAACTCCACGCCGATCATCAGCCCCGGCCCGCGGATGTCGCCGATCCGTTCGTCTTCGGCCTTCATCCGTGCCAATCCGGCGCTCAGCTCGGCGCCGCGCGCGGCGGCATTCGCGACCAGTCCCTCGCTCTCGATCGTGTCGAGCACGGCGAGGGCCGCTGCGCAGGCGACCGGGTTACCGCCGTACGTGGAGCCGTGGGCGCCGCGGCCCCAGCGCTCCTGGAGCTCGCGCCGCGTCGCGATCGCCGAGAGCGGCAGGCCGTTCGCGATCGCCTTCGCGATGCAGACGACGTCCGGGACGATGCCGGCGTGCTCGAAGGCCCACATCCGCCCGGTTCTGCCGTAGCCGGTCTGGACCTCGTCGGCGACGAGCAGGATGCCGTTCGCATCGCAGATCCGCCGCAGCTCCCTGAGGAACCGGTGTGGGGCGGGGATGTAGCCGCCTTCGCCGAGGACCGGCTCGATGATGATCGCCGTGACCTCGTTCGCCGGCATGAGCTTCTCGAAGACCTCGTCGAGCGCGGCTAACGATGCCTCCGTCGCCGCGTCCTCGTCGCCGTCGTGCTCGCGCCAGGCCTGGGGATAGGGCACGAGGTGGATGCCCGGCAGGAACGGCGCGTAGCCCTTCCGGTAGTTCAGGGCCGAGCTCGTGATCGAGGTCGCACCGTAGGTCCGGCCGTGGAATGCGCCCTGGAAGGCGATCAGGCCGCTGCGGCCGGTGACGCGCCGGGCAAGCTTCATCGCCGCGTCGATCGACTCCGAGCCCGAGTTGAGCAGAAAGATCGTGTCGATCGGATCCGGCAACGTCGCCGCGAGCCGCCCGACAAGCCGGGCGACCGGCTCGGAGAACCCCAGCGCGCCGGTCGGCCCGATGAGCTTGTCGACCTGCGCGTGGATCGCCGCGGTGACCGCCGGATGGACATGGCCGAGCGCCGTGACCGCGATCCCGTTGGCGAAGTCGAGGTGGGCCTTGCCGTCGGTGTCGTACAGCCGGTGGCCGTCGCCGTGGCTCCACGACTTCTCGAAATAGCGTCCGAGCGCCGGCGTGAGGTGCGGCGCGGCGAGCGCGCCAAGATCGAGGCCGGAGGCCTTCGGGGCGGTGGGCATGGCGGCGAGTATAGGCGGCGAACAGGCCGACCTCGGCGCGTGACAGAATCGCCGCATGCCCATCGACTTCACGCTGACCAACGAGAACAGGCTCGTCCGCGACAGCGCCCGTTCCTTCGTTGACGCCGAGATCAAGCCCCACATCCGGGAGTGGGACGCCAAGGGCGAGGTCCACCGCGAGGTCTTCGAGAAGATGGCCGAGCTCGGGTTCCTCGGCGCGCCGGTCTGGGAGCGCTGGGGCGGCTCGGGCATGGACTACATCAGCTTCGCGATCCTGTGCGAGGAGCTCGAGAAGGGCGATACCGCGTTTCGCGTCGTCCAGAGCGTCCACGTCGGACTGAACTCGCTGACGCTCATGCAGTGGGGCACCGACGAGCAGAAGGAGCGCTGGCTCGTCCCCCAGGCGAAGGGCGAGAAGCTCGCGACCTTCGGTTTGACCGAGCCGGGCGTGGGCACAGACGCCGGGAACCTCGCTTCGACCGCGCGCCGGGACGGTGACTCGTACGTCCTCAACGGCCAGAAGATCTGGATCAGCCTCGCCGACATCGCGGACCAGTTCCTCGTCTTCGCCTCGGTCGACCGGTCGAAGAAGCACAAGGGCGTCACCGCCTTCGTGCTCGAGCGCGGGATGGCGGGCCTTTCGACCGGGACGCTCCACGGCAAGCTCGGGATCCATGCCGGGAACACCGGGATCATCAACATGGACAACGTCCGGGTCCCGCTCGAGAACCGGATCGGCGAAGAGGGCGAGGGCTTCCTCATCGCGATGAGCGCGATCGACCAGGGCCGCTACACGGTTGCCGCGGGGAACGTTGGCCTCGCACAGGCCTGCCTCGATGCATCGGTGAAGTACGCCCACGAGCGCAAGACGTTCGACGTCGAGATCGGCGAGCACCAGCTCGTCAAGCAGATGATCGCGAAGATGGCGGCGGGCATCGAAGCGGGCCGTCTGCTGACCTGGCGCGCCGGCTGGCTGAAGAACCACGGGGTTCGAAATACCCGCGAAACCTCGCTCGCGAAGTGGCACGCGACGGATCACGCGGTCGCGAGCGCGCTCGATGCGATCCAGGTCCACGGGGCGAACGGGTACTCGAACGAGTTCCCGGTCGAACGCTACCTGCGCAACTCGAAGGCGGCGGTCATCTACGAGGGCACGAGCCAGCTGCACACGCTGATCCAGGCCGACTACGCGCTGGGCTATCGCGAGGACCGGCCGATCCGCTGCGAGCCGCTGCCGGCGCAGGGCTTCGAACGGCTGCCTGCCGGGTCCGCCGCCGCCCTCCGCGGCTGATCGACCAGCCCGCTCGAAGGCCGGCCGCCCGATGACCATCCGGCCCGGCCCGCGCGCCACCCCACCGACTGGCTGGAGTCGCCGCGAACGACGCGCGCTGGCGGCGCTCGCTGAAACGTTCGTCGAGGGCACGCCCGACGTCATCGAACGGCGGGTCAACCTCGCCGCTGAAGCGGCCGTTCGGGGACTCGACCCAACGCAGCTGGCGCAGTTCAGGCTCGTCCTGCGGCTGCTCGGCACGCGGCTCGGGACGCTGCTCTTGACGGGCCGACCCCGGGCGTTCGCTGACCTCCCGATCAGCGCACGCGAAGCCGTGCTCCGTGGCTGGCTCGGCTCGCCGATCGGCGTCCTCCGCGCCGGCGCTCACGCGTACCGAAAGCTCCTCACATCCATCGCCTACGCCGATCCTGGCGAAT
>Ga0075418_10001224_pt1 | contig 29024 bp, 16 predicted proteins | sample SoiMetdeltSBSDD2_FD_81776 | JGI IMG/M metagenome (GOLD analysis project Ga0075418, IMG submission 81776) | Bulk soil microbial communities from a Populus tree surrounding site in Tennessee, USA - Soil MetaG P. deltoides SBSDD2 | ecosystem: Environmental > Terrestrial > Soil > Tree plantation... | reverse complement strand
CCGCGCCGGTTTTCGGCACCGCGGCAGACCTCCAGCGCCTCGGTCAGGTCATCGACGGCCCGATCGCCGCGCCCGCAGGTGCTGTGCGCGTATCCGCGCCACAGCAACGCCTGCCATTCATAATCGCGCGCGCCGGTCTCGCGGCATCGCCCGAGGGCCTCGGTCAGCAGCCGCACGCCTTCCTCGGCCCGGCCCAGCCGGCATCGGGCCTTTCCCAGACCGACCAGCGTGATCCCCTCACCCACCAGGTCAGCCTCCGCCCGCCGGATGGCCAGGCTCTCGTTCAAATACTCCACCGCCCGGTGGTAGTCGCCCAGCTGCATCAGAACCTCGCCCGCCTCGTAGCGGGCGATGCCCTCGCCGGCCCGCCGGCCGTGGCAGCGGTAGTTTGACACGCTCCGGTCGAAGCACCGCAACGCTTCTCGCAGATTCCCGCCGCGGGCGTGGGCCAGGCCCAGATGGGCCAGGACCGGGCCGATGCCGAACTGGTCACCGATCGCCTGACGCTCCACGAGCACCTGCTCGAGCAGGCGCACGGCCGCCTTGTGGTCACCCTGTTCCCGCCGCACGACGGCCAGCATGATCAACGAGCGTAGCTCGGCCTGGCGGTCTCCCAGCCGCACCGCGACCCGCTGCTGCATCTCGCTGAGGTCGGCCAGGTCCGCCCACAGGCCGCGCATCGGCAGATACTGAGTTGTCGCCTTGACGAGCTCGACCACGAACCTGGCCTCGCCCTCCGGGTCATCGGCCACCTGAGCGGCCAGGGCCAACAGACTTGGCCATTCGATCTCCAGCCACTGGGCGGCCTCGGCCGCCGTCTTGAGCGGCACCCGGCTGGCCGTCGCCTGAAAATCATCGCTGGACCGCTGTAACTCGTTGGGGCGCAGCAGTTCAGTGGCGCGCCGTACCGTAGAAAGAAAATGGGTGAGCGCGGAGTGCATGGCCGCCTGGCGGGCGGGTGCGGGCTCGATGAAAGCCAAGCGCTCTGTGGCAAAAAGCCTTAACAAATCATGCATCTTGTACCGGGTAGGCGCCGCCTTGTCGAGCAGCCGCGCCCCGATCAGCCTGTCCAGCACCTTTTCGGCGTCGGCTACGGACACTTCCAGCAGGGCAGCCGCGACCGCCGGGTCGAATGTGGGTACCCGCAGCAGCGCGAGCAACCGGAACAATCTGCCCGCGGGTTCCTCGGCCACGGCCTGATAGCTGACCTCGAAGCAGGCGCGCACGGCCAGGTCGCCGAATTGGAGGCCGTCGAGGCGGCGGCGCTCATCGCGCAGCTCGCTCACGAGCGCGCCGAGCGGACGGTCGGGCCGGCTGGCCAGGCGGGCACCTACGATCCGCAGAGCCAACGGCAGGCACTCGCACACTCGGGCAAGCTCGTCGGTGTGCTCCTCCCCCGCCGGCTTTTGCCCGCCAAGCAAACCCAGCAGCGCCACAGCGTCCTGTTTGGACAGTGCCCCGAGCTCCAACCGGTGGGAGGTCTCCAGCGCGGCCATCGTGTGCCGGCTGGTCACGATCACCGCGCATTGAGGTCCCGCCGGCAGCAACGGCCGGACCTGAGCCTCGTCGGCCGCGTTGTCGAGCACCATCAGGACCCGGCGGGTCGCGGTCAACGACCGGAAACGCGACGCCGCCTCGTCGAGGTCGGTGGGTACCTCCGCCGGGCGCATCCCCAGCGCGCGAAGGAACCGCCCGAGCACGGCCGCCGGCTCGGCGGGCCGGATACCGGCCGTGGCGGCGTGCAGGTCGGCATACAGCTGGCCGTCGGAGAATCGCTCCATCACCGCGTGTGCCGCGTGCACCGCCAGCGCGGACTTGCCCACGCCTCCGGCGCCGTGGATGACCAGCGGCGCCGGGCCACCACCTGGCCGCAACGCATCAAGCACTTGGACCAGTTCGGCCTTGCGCCCGACGAACGACGGCGTGTCCAGCGGGATCTCCCGCGGCGGCATGGTGGCGGGACCGGTCACCGCCTCGGCGTTTAGCGCCGTGCGGTCGTGCGCGAGCACAGCACGGTGGGTGGCGGCCAGATCCGGCCCCGGCTCCACACCCAGCTGCTCGGCGATGACCGACCGGGCCCGGCCATAGGTGGCCAGCGCACCGGCGGCGTCTCCACAGCGGTACTGCGCGACCATCAGCATCGCCCACAACCGTTCCCGCAACGGGTTCGCGGCCACCTCCCGGCGCAGCTCGGCAACCAGCTCGCTGTGCTGCCCCAGTGCCAGGCGCAGCCGGGCAAGCTCCTCGATCACGTCGCCGCGCTGGTCGTCCAGGGCGGCCAGCAGCGTGGCCAGACCCGCCCACCGCGGAAGGTCCGCCGCGGCCGATCCACGCCAAACGTCGATGGCCTGGGTGAGCAGACTCGCGGCCTCGATCAGCGCACCTTCGTTGGCCGCGGCCCGGCCGGCGAAGGCAAGCGACTCGAATTCGGCGAGGTCGAGTTCGCCCGCCCGTACCTCGATCATGATCCTGGCGCGGCGCGTGATCAGCCGGCTGCCCGCCGGGCAGCTCGGGTCGCTAAGCGCCCGACGCAGTTGCAGGCAGTAGGACCTGATGTTGGCGGTGGCCGACGGCGGCGGATCGGCCTCCCACAACAGATCCGTCGCCCGGTCGGTGGAGATCACCTGATTGGCGTGCAACAACAGCGCGGCAAGAAGATTGCGCTGCTTGGGCGGGCCGAGAGCGACATGCTCGCCGTCGCGGAGCACCTCCAATGGCCCAAGGAGCCGAAACTCGTACGTCGTCGGCTGCTGCACGCCTCTCACAATGGCCGTCCGGCCCGCTCCTGCCAAGCTCCCCCAAACGGAAACAGCCGAATACATGGATAGCTTGTGACCTAGAAGCCCGTGCCGCCCGGTGCCGGCAGCATCGCCTGCCAGGCCGACGTCCGGTTGGCCAACACCACCGGCGGTTCCACCTTCAGCGCCGGCTCCATCAGCGCCGGCGCCTCAAAGTCCTGGACCTGGAACAACGCCAACCCGGTTACCGCGGCCTACCTGCTTGGCCTGACACCCGGTGACGCATCTCCAGGAGTCCGCGTGAGCGAATCAGAGCCGAGACCGAGCATTGCTGTGGCGGTCGTGACGTCGGCAGCGCGAGCGCTCCTCGTACGGCGGCGCCGCATCAGCGAGCGCTTGGCGCACCGTGCGCCGGTGGGGCCAGATCAGACTTTTGGAGCCACTGCTCTCGTTCGGTTACGGGTGAATTGAGTTATAGGCATTTTCGGTTGGCAGACACTGCTCACCAGTTTGTCAGCGACTTGGCTTGGCTCAGCGGCTCGTCATTTCTTTTGCGGCGCAATGCATGCGGCAAGTCAGGGAAATAATGTCGCTTATGGGCTATTCAACATCTCTTTGACCTCGCGTCCTATATTTACTTTCTGGGGCTATCCACGGTAGATAAGGCTTTATCTGCTATTTCTCATGGTTCGGATGGTTTGTTCCGTGCTGCCCCGCGACTGCCGATGAACGTGCACGAGAGGAGAGCCGACCGTGATCCGATTCGTATCCCGAGCTCATGGAGACCCAACCCGCCGAGCCGGGGCCTGGACGGCTGTGGCGGCGCTGACTGTGGCCATGGTGGTGGCCGCAGCGCAGCCGGCCTCGGCCAAACGAGGGCCGCGCCGCCCGCCCCCAAGTCCACCACCCAGCGTCCTGGGGTATCCGCTGGTGGATACTCCCTTGGTCAGCACGCCCTCGGCCTTGCCGAAGAAGGGTGGGACTATCCAGGTCGACCAGTCCAGGACGATGGCGACGCTCGCCTCCACCAAGGTGACTCTGCGTGCTTTGGTGGTTGCCGGTGGCGCCGATGACTGGGGCGTGACGACCTGGCGCGCGACCCTGGATCGGGTCGGCGCCGCTTACGACGTCATCGACACGAACACGACGCCGCTGACCAACGACACTCTCGTGCAAGCCGATGGGACCGGCCGGTACAACGCGATCTTGTTGACCAACAGCATGCTGGTCGACAGTAGCGGCGCCGCTTCGGGTCTGTCGGCCGACGAGTGGAACCTGCTGTGGGCCTATGAGCGCGACCACGGCGTACGCCAGGCGACGCTCTACGCCAGCTACGGCACCTGGCCCGAGGATTACTGCCTGCGCGGTGGCAGCGAAGGCGGCGTGGGCGACACCGCGCTGCCGGCAACGCTGACCGCCGACGGCTCCGCGACGCTGAACTATCTGAAACCGGGCGCGCAGATCCCGATCGTGCAGTCCTACGTGTACCAGACACAACTGGAGGCCGGCTGCAATGGCCACGCGGTGCTGACCACGGGCGGCGGTGTCCTGGGCGTGTTGAGCACGTCAACGGATGGACGCGAGCGCCTGGCGTTGACGTTCACCTCCAACCAGTACCTCCTGCAGGCGCACCTGCTCACCTACGGCCTGTTCCGGTGGGCCAGCCGCGGGCTCTACTTCGGCGAGCACCGCCACCATCTGACCGTGGACGTCGATGACTGGTTCAACAGCAGCGACGAGCTGCTGCCCGACGGGACGATCAACACTGATCCGGGCTTTCGCATGTCCGGGCACGACGCGTACAACACTTTTCTTCAGCAGACCGCCCTGCGCGCGAGCTACCCGCTGGCCGCCGGATTCACCTTTGGCATGGCCTACAACGGCGGCGACGCCAACCTCAACGCGGGCACCATGTGCTGGCCCGATGGCGGGATTGCCCGGCTCACCGCCACCACGCGATGCCTGCGCAACGACTTCCGCTGGATCAACCACACGCTGACCCACCCGGACCTGAACTTCACCGACTATGACACCAACATCACCGAGATCGGCCAGAACCTCACCGTCGCCCAGCAGCTCGGCCTGCCCGTCGATGCGACAGTGCTCAAGACCGGCGAGTACTCCGGGCTCGGCGTCTACCACCCCGATCCCGACAACGACATCGATCCGCCGACCGACCACGGCCTTGAGGCGTCCAACCCGGAGCTGCTGCGAGCGGCCAAAGACCTTGGGGTCAAGTACCTGCACGGCAACATGTCGTTCCCAAGTCACCAACCATCCTGCTTCAACTGCGCGACCATGCACCCGCTGGAGCCGAGCCTGACCATCGTGCCGGACTGGCCCACCAACATCGCCTACCACACCACCACGCCCGAGCAGGAGACCTACTTCTACAACTCCTTCTACGGCCCCAACGGAAAGTTCCCCTACTGGCCCACCGACCTGACCTACACCCAGCTGCTCGATTACGAGACCGACCAGGCGCTGAGCCGGATGGCCACCGGGTCGATCTACACGAACACGTTCCACATCAGCAATTTGCGTGATTACGCCGGCGGCCGCACCCTGGCCTCCGACTGGACCGACCGGGTGCTGGCCAAGTACAGCGCCTTGTATTCGGTGCCCGCGCTGGCGCCCACCTGGCCCGCTCTGGCGGCATACACCTTGAGGCGCAACGCCCACTTCGCCGAGATGGCCGCCGGTGTCGACGCGGTATACGACGCGGCAACCGAAACGGTGACGGTGACCTCGCCGGCGTCTGGAACCGTGACCGTCAGCGGTGCGCAGACGGCTGACTCCATCACCTACGGCTCAGAGGTTTCGGCGTCGATCTCGTTGACGGCCAACGTCCCGGTGACCTTCACCTCGCGGCGGCTCCCATGAGAATCGCCTTGGTCTCCGAGGGGACATACCCGTTCGCCGTCGGTGGCGTCAGCACCTGGTGCGACCAACTTATCCGAGGTCTTCCCGATCACAGGTGGACCATGGTCGCGCTCACCGAGGGCCGCGACGAACGGTTCCTGTGGAAGAGTCCGGACAACCTGGACGATGTCCTGCGGATCCCGTTGTGGACGCCGCATTCCGGGGGCGGTTCGCGCCGCCCTGGGAGTGGCCTTGCCTCCTCCTACGACGGTCTGCTGCAGGCGATGCTGACGCAGCAGGATCCGCGTTCGGCTCAGGCGATGGTCGCCCGCAGCCGGTTCCTGCTCGCACTGCGTGGGATCTACGAGTACGCGTCGGCCGGCGGGGACCTTGCCACGGAACTGACCAGCAACGCGGGCGTGGCGCAACTCGTCACCGCCTGGCGGCAGATCCGCCAAACGGACCTGAGTCTGGCCAACGCGCTGGAGGTAGCCAATCTCCTTTCGCACATGCTTCGGCCGCTGACCGTACCTGCGGTTAGCGCCGACATCGTCCACTCGTCCATGAACGGCCTGAGCATGTTGGTGGCCATGGCGGCCAAGTGGCGCCACGGTACGCACGTGGTCATGTCCGAACACGGCATCTACCTGCGCGAGCGATACCTGGACTACCTGGAAACGAACGCACCGCTGGCGGTCAAGGCCATGATGCTGAGCTTTTTCCGGACGCTGGCCGGGGCGGGGTACCTCATCGCCGACGCGATCGCTCCGCACTCAAGCTACAACCGCCGCTGGCAACTGCTCAACGGCGCCGACCCTGACCGCATGTGGACCATGTACAACGGGGTGGAACCCAAGAATTTTCCCGCCGCCAACACCGAACCCGACCAGCCGACCATCGTATTCATGGGAAGGATCAGTCCGCTCAAGGACCTGCACACCCTGATTCGCGCCTTCACCTTCGTCCACACCAGGTTGTCCACCGCCCGGCTGCGTATCTTCGGTTCGATCGCGCCGACCGACGCCGCCTACGCGCAAACCTGCCAACGGTTGATCAAGGATCTGGGCCTGGCCGGTGCCGTCACGTTGGAGGGAGCCGTCGACTCTCCGGTGGCCGCCTACCACGCGGCCACTGTCGTGGCCTTGACCAGCGTGTCTGAGGGCTTCCCGATGGCTTTGGTGGAGGCAATGGCCTGCGGGCGTCCGGTCGTGTGCACCAATGTCGGAGGCGTCCCCGAGGCCGTTGCCGACGCGGGCATCGTGGTGGCGCCCCGCGATCCCTTTGCCGTGGCGCAGGCATGCATCACGGTGCTGACCAACCATGAACTGCGCCAGCGCATGGCGGCGGCGGCACGATCACGGGTCCTGGAGCTGTTCACGCTCGGGCAGTCTCTGGAGGCGTACCGCGGCATCTATGACCACCTCGATCAGCACTCCGCCGCCCAGCGGCCAGCGTTGCCGCAGAAGGTCCACCCACTGGCGCTTTCCTTGCCACAGCACACGTCACGACGGGGACGCCGGTCGCGGGCCCTGGGCTGTGTCCAGATCAAGGTAGGTGATCGCCGATGACTTCCGGTGCCATCATGCCCAAGGCCCGCGTCGTCGCGCAGGACGTGACGAGCGACGTCGCCGGCCTGCCGGCGAAGGTCGGGTACGCCGACCCGTTCGACGCCTTGGTCGACGAGATGCGACCGGTGGCGTTGCGTTCGGTTGACACCATGCAAGTCGCGGCATCGCTGGAGTCCGCGGGCGTTACGGACCGGGCGGCCCGGGTTCGGTTCGGCTATGCCGACGTGTTCGATCTGGCCGACGAGGTCTGCCGCCGCGTCGGTCCAGGCTCGGACCAACCTTATCCGCGCCGCGCCAGGAACTGGACCGCCGAGCTGCGCGACATCGGTCACGGCCTGCTGTACCTGTTGCCTGGGGCGGCCTTTCCGATCGCCTTCGGGGCATTGGGGCGCCAGACGCTGGTTGTGGGGGTGCTTGTCGCCGCCACGCTCGGCTGGGTGTGGAGCGGGGTGACCGCGTGGCTGGCCTACCAGATGCTCGGTGATGGCAAGCCCGGCTGCGCCGGTCGGCTGCTGCGCTGGTCCTCGCTGGCGGCCTTGCCGGTCGCCGCTTTGACCGGTGCGGCGGTGGCACGCGTGACCGGTACGAGTTATGGCGTGGTCGTACTGGCCGTTGCTCAGATGGCGTACCAGATGGCGATCACGACGCTGGTCTTTTACCGCCGTGAGGTTCTGGCCTTCGTATCGATGACGCCTGCGCTCATGGCCGGCATCGGGTACGCCTTCGGCGGGGCCGACGTGCTGCCGACGGCGACCGGATTGTGCCTGGCGTCGTTGGGACTCGCGCTCGCAGTTGCCCTCAAGCAGACCACAAGCCAGCCCACCAGCCGGCCCACCAGCCAGCCCGGCGACCAGCCCGGCGGAAGCGACCCGCCGCTGTCCTTGGCGCTGCGCCAAAAGTTCCGTCCGCTCTTACCGATGCTGGCCTTCATCATGCTGTCGGCGGCCTTCTTCCTGATTCCGCAGGGGCGGCATCTGCTGGGCCAATCCGACATCGCCATCGCCTTTATCCCGGTCATCGCGGGCATGGGAGTCGTGGAATGGCGGGCCCGCCTGTTCGGCGACGCGGCACGCACGTTGCTCACCCGCGTCGGGCACCCGCGGCAGTTCGTGGTTCGGGTCTGGGGTCTTGTCCTGTCAGGACTGGCCATTTGCCTGGTATCGGTGTCGGCCCTGGCGGCTGTGCTGATCACGGTACTGGACCGAACCGGGCAGCTCACGCCGGCCATCGGTTTCATGGCGACGGCGGGCGTTCTGCTGGCCGGCGCTTACTATCTCGGCTTTCTTCTGGCCAACCTGGGCCGCTTTCGCGAACTGTGCGGATCACTTCTGGTCTGTGCCGGCTCGTATGCGGCATCCGGATTGGTCACCGGTGGCGACATGCGGCGCGATACCACCGCACTGCTCGCGGCGACCACCGCACTCATCCTGCTCTACTTGGCGGCCCTGGCGGGCTGTGTCGGGCAGGCCCAACGGCATCGATAATCAGAAATTCACGGGGCAAGCTATGAAGTATTCGGACATGCACGCGGTGATCCTGGCCGGCGGGAAAGGCGTACGCCTGCGGCCGTACACCACGGCACTACCCAAGCCGCTGATGCCGGTCGGCGACAGCCACTCGATCCTAGAGATCCTCTTGCACCAGCTCGCGGCGTACGGGTTCACTTCCGTGACCCTGGCGATCAACCACCTCGGACAACTCATACGCACCTTCGTGGGCGACGGATCACGCTGGGGCATCAAGGTAGACTACGCCGAGGAGAAATCTCCACTGTCGACAGCCGGGCCGCTGTTCGCGCTCAAGCGGTCTCTTCCCGAGCACTTTCTGGTGATGAATAGTGACGTCCTGACCGACCTCAAGTTCGGGCACCTGCTCAATGAGCACATGCGGTTCGGGTCACCGCTGACCGTGGCCACCGCCCCGCGCACGACCCGCATCGACTTCGGCGTGATCGAGGTCGAGGGGAAGAACATCGTCGGCTTTGTGGAGAAGCCCTCCGTGGTCCATCAGGTGTGCATGGGCGTGTATGGCATCTCACGCGAGACGCTGGCGCCCTACCCCGAAGGCCTGCCGCTTGGCTTCGACCGGCTGGTACTGGATCTCATCGAGCGGCGGTGCCCACCGGCGACCTATGAGTACCAGGGGTTCTGGCTGGACATCGGTCGACCCGGCGACTACGACGAGGCAAACAAGCGATTCGCGGGTCTGCGGCCGGTCCTGTTGCCGGACAAGATTACTGACGTGTTGGAGATGGTGTGAGCCACGTCCTTCTTCTCGGAGCGTCCGGGTTCCTGGGCGCGCATGTACGCGACGCCCTGCGCCGGCACCCGTCAGTCGTTCAAGTTTCTTGCCCGGGACGCGATCGTTGCGACCTGCTCGACGCCGAGGTCCACGAGATCACGGCGTTGGTGAGCCGGATCCGCCCGACCGCGCTGATCAACTGCACGGGCCGGCTCGATGGCACCTCGACCGACCTGATGTGGGCCAACACGCTGGTGACGGCGAAGCTGCTCGACGCCATCGCCGCCGTCGACGCGTCGATCCGGTTCGTGCGCCTGGGCTCGGCGGGCGAATACGGACCGGTACCGCACGGGCGGGCGGTCACCGAAAAGGATCCGGCCCGGCCCGGCAGCGACTATGGGCTAAGCCACCTGGCCGCCACCCATCTGGTCGAGATTGCGGCGGCGGCGGGTCGCGTCGATGGCCTGACATTGCGGGTGTTCAACCCTATAGGGGCGGGCATGCGCGAAGGGAATGTGCTTGGCCGCGCCGCGGTGCGTATCCGCGAATCACTTGTGACCAAGTCCGACTCCATCACGATGGGTCCGCTGTCGGCGTACCGCGACTTCGTCGATGCTCGAGATGTGGCCACCGCGGTGGTCTCGGCCGCACTGGCCACCGACCTGACCGACCGAGTGTTCAATGTGGGCAGCGGGCGGGCGGTGAGCGCCCGGAAAGCCGTCGCCACGCTGGCGCGCGCGGCGGGCTTCACCGGCGACATCCTCGAGGGCGGACCCGCCACGCCACGCTCGGCGACGGTCGACTGGATGCTCGCCGATGCGAGCAAGGCCACTCAGGTACTGGGCTGGCGCCCGGCGTGGGAGCTGGCCGACTCGGCCAAGGCGATCTGGTCGGACACGATCGGTGCCGATGCTCTATGACCAACGCTGTGGTGCCGATCGTGTTCTCGGCGGTCCTGACCGCCGCGGGATGCACCTCCCCCACCCCGGCGCAGCCGGTTGCCGGGTGGGTCTACCAGCTTCAGGGCTACCCGCAGGGTCGCCTGGATGAGCTGGCGCGGGCGCCGCAGCCGATCGCGGTGATCGACCTGGCCCGGGATGCTCACGCGGATTACTTCCAGGCCAATGAGATCGCGGCGCTACGGGCCTCGGGCAAGAAGGTGCTGGCGTATTTCGAGATTGGCAGCATCGAGGATTTCCGCCCCGAGTACCCGCACGTCATCGCCGCGGATCCGCAACTGGTCCTCAACCGGTGGCCTGACTGGCCCAACGAATTCTTCGTGCGGTACTGGGAGCCGCGTTGGTGGGAGGGGATCGTACGGGTCCGCGTCGATCAGGCGCTTTCGGCCGGCTTCGACGGTGTCTATCTGGACACCCCGTTGGCCTATGAGGAGGTCGACCTGTCCCTGACTCCTGGGCAAGACCGGGAAACCCTTGCCCAGGCGATGGTTGACCTCATTGTTCGGGTCAGCCGGTACGCCAAGTCCCGGGACGCGGACTTCCTAATCGTGCCGCAGAATTCGCCCGAGCTGCGCCTGTACTCCGGCTACAGCGAGGCCGTCGACGGCATCGGTATGGAGGAGCTGTTCGTCCGGGCGACCGACGACCCGTGTACCGAACCCTACTGCGAGGAGAATCTGGCCCACACGCGAGCTTTGCGCGACGCGGGCAAGTTCGTGCTCGCCGTCGACTACGCCACCCGCACGGACATGATCCGGGCCACCTGTGCGCGTTATCGGGCTGAGCGCTTCGCCGGCTTCGTCACCGTCCGCGCGCTCGACCGCATCGGTGCCGCATGCATGTAACAACATCAATCAAGGGAGTACAAGTGCCAAACAACATCGGGGTCATCGGGATGGGCTACGCCGGGCTGACGCTCACCGCCGCACTGGCTCGCGCCGGCCACACCGTCCACGGCGTCGACATGCAGATGAGGGTGCTTGCGCAACTGTCGCGGGGACGTCCGCACATTTTCGAGCCAGGCGTCGAGGAGGTCTTCGCCGATCTCGTTGGCGACCGTATCCACATCAGCACGCGGCTGCCCCGTGAAGGGCTTGACGCGGTGGTGATCTGCGTCTCGACTCCCGTTGACCAGACCACCCACAGACCGAACCTTCTCAACCTTGCCTCAGCCACACGCGACATTACCCGCTGGTGCGGGCCGCGCACGCTCGTGGTCGTGCGCAGCACCGTACCGATTGGCACCTGCCGCAACGTGGTGCTGCCGTCCTTGCTCGCGACGTGGAGCCGGGCCCGGCTGGTCATGGCGCCGGAGCGTACGATCCAGGGCCAGGCCATGCGGGAACTCGTCGAGCTGCCCCAGGTCGTCGGTGGGCTCGACGCGGAGAGCCTGGCCGCCGGTGTCGACATCTTCGCCCAGCTCGCCCGCAAAGTGGTGCCGGTGTCGAGCCTGGAGGCGGCCGAGATGGTCAAGCTGGCCAACAACTCCCACACCGACCTGATCTACGCTTTCGGCAACGAGCTCGCGCTGATCGCCGAGGAACACGGTATCGACCCCCTCGAGGTCATCCAGGCGTCCAATATGGACTATCCACGTCCCGACCTGTCACGGCCCGGGTATGTCGGCGGCGGCTGCATGTCCAAGGACCCCTACCTGATGATGAGCAGTACCGGCCACCACACGCCATACCTGATCGGGCGAGCGCGTGAACTCAACGAACAGTTGCCCTTCCGTGTCGCCTATACGGTCATCGATCTGCTGCGCGAGATGCGTGGAGCCGTCGACGGCGCACGCCTTGCCGTGCTGGGCTGGGCGTATAAGGGTTGGCCGCCCACCGATGACATGCGCGGCACACCGATCGAGGTGATGATGCCGATTTTCATCGCCTCCGGGCTCACGGTGCTCGGCCACGACCCGATAGTGGCCGGCGAGGTGATCCGCCAGTACGGCGGCGAACCGGTGAGCCTGGACAAGGCGTTCACCGACGCCGACGCGGTCCTGGTCATCACCGACCATCCGGACTACCGCGCCGTGCGCGTCGACGCCATGCTCGGCGGCCCGAAGCCGGCGCTGATTTACGACTCGTGGCGGATCCTCGACGAGAAGGCGGTGACCGCCGCCGGTGTGTGCTACGCCGGGCTTGGCTACCGAGCGGCGGTACCGGCATGAACATCCTGATTCTTGGCGGTGCGGGCTTCATCGGCCTGCATCTGGCCCGCCGGCTTGTCGCCGACAACCACGCCGTGACCATCGTCGACGACTTCTCACGCGGCAACCGCGACCACGACCTGGCCGAGCTGCGCCGGCACCCGATGGTCACGGTCATCTCCGCCGATCTCACCTCGGCCGAGCAGTGGGCGGCGCTGCCGCATGGCTGGAACCAGATCTACCTGCTCGCCGCGGTCGTGGGGGTCCGCAACGTGGAACAGGATCCAGCGCGCGTTATCCGGGTCAACACCCTCACCACGCTGTATCTGCTCGACTGGGTCACCGAGGAGGATGGCACGATCTTTTTCGCCTCCACCAGTGAGGTGTACGCCGGCGGCGTAGACGCGGGCATCGTGCCCGCGCCCACCGCGGAAGACGTGCCCATCATGGTCGCCGATGTGGGCGCGCCGAGGTCCTCGTATGCGATCAGCAAGCTGCTGGGCGAGGCGGCGTTCCTGCACGGCATGCGGGCCAAGGGGATCAGCGCGGTCATCGGCCGGTTCCACAACGTGTACGGCTCCCGGATGGGGGCCGACCACGTGATACCCGAGATGCTGCTGCGCGCCTTGAGTGGCCAGGACCCGTTCATCGTCTGGGGCGGGGATCAGCAGCGAGCGTTCTGCTACGTCGACGATGCGGTCGAGGCGATACTGCGCCTCATGAGCACCCCGGAGGCGGCCGGTCAGATTGTCCACATTGGAGACGACACCGAATCCACGATGATCGACGACCTCGCCTCCCTGGTCCTTGATGTGTGCGACGTCAGCCCCAGCATCGAGCACAAGCCCGCACCGGCGGGCTCGGTCGCCAAGCGCTGCCCCGATCTGGCCAAACTACGCCGGCTGACCGGGTACGAGCCGAAAGTGCCGCTCGCCGAGGGAGTGCGGCGCACCATGGCGTGGTACAGCGCTCACCTCGGCGCAGACGGCGAAACCCCGGCCGGGCGTTCTCCGATCGCGCTCTACTACGGTGACGGCCAGCTCGACCGGCTTTCCGGGTATCGCCGCGTGGTACTGCAGCCGGAGTTCTACTCCGCTGCGGAGCTGGCTTGCCTGCGCGAGCGGGGCGTAAAGCCCTTGGCGTACCTGTCACTGTCAGAAGACCAAGGGCCGCCGGCGGAATGGCAGCGCGTTGACCGCAACCCGGACTGGGCCGGCAGCTACGTCCACATCGACCATCCAGGTTGGATCAGCCGCGTGGTCTCTCAGGCCCGTGCCGCCCTGGCGTCTGGATTCACCGGCCTGTTCCTGGACGCGCTCAATGTCGAACTGACCTATCCCGACGAGGTACCGCATCTGCTCAAACTAATAAGCACCCTGCGGCAGGAGTTCGAAACCGCTTACCTGCTCGCCAATCGCGGCTTCGGCATGCTGCCGCAGCTGGCCGATTACATCGACGGTGTGCTGTTCGAGTCGTTCTCGGTTCGCTGGACCGATGACGGGTATGCGCCGTGGCCCCCGGATGTGCTGGAATGCCACGCCGCGCTCGCCGAACAGTTGGCCGAGCACGAACTCGACCTCTATGCGCTGGACTACGCGGACAACGAAGGGCTGGAAGCGTTCGCTATCAGGCGAGCCAGGGAATTCGGCCTGAAACCGTTCATCAGCGATCGGGCGCTCTCACGCTTGTAGCTCAACGCTTTGACATCGATTGAAGGTCAAAGAATTTGCGCCTCCTGAACGATGCGGTAGACGGCCAACGCTACGGGAGCGGGCACGTCACCCGGATCACCTTGAAGGTCAAAATCAACTTCAACTTCTCCCTTGGTACCACGGACAAGTTCCTCGAGCCCGGACAGATCCCCTTGCGGCACCAAGGATTGGCGCTCCCGTAACACCTCGACCATCCAACGAAGGTCGGCCACGGCCTTGCCCCGCACCTCCTGCGCCACCCACAGCGCGGCAGATCGCGGAGTTCGGCGAGCTGCGCTTGGCCGACGGTGTTCGCCTCATGGCCGCCGTCGGCATCAACGCCACCATCTACGCGCGAACCTGTGGCAGCAGAAGCGCGGCCGTTACTACGTCAACTGGTTGCCAGAAGCACGGAGGTCGGATTCTCTTTGACGGCACGCGGGGTTGGCAGTCCTCCCGCTTCGGCTGGGACTACTACGGTTACCACCTCTGCGACATCGACTCAGGTATCGGCCACCAGGTCAACGTCTGGGGATGCGGCGAGGACTTCGACCCGTCGACCGGTCGCATGCAGCTGTGGTATGTCTTCGCGTACAGGTTGAGGACCGCGAGGCCGCGGGTTCGCCGCGTCTTGCCGCAGGCCAGTGTTAAGTTTTTCCATTCTTGCCCATAGACTCATGGCGATATCCTGCTCACCCTAGGGGAGAACCCATGTGGCAACAACTCGCCAGAAACCTCGGCGCCTTACTCCTGTGCGCCGGCGGTGTCGTGCTCGCACCGAGCTCACCCGCAGCGGCGGCCGACCCCAGCATCCAGGCCGCGAGCCTGGCCTCGACGATCGCTCTGAGCAACTGCTCGGCCTCGCTGGTCAGGTATCCGTCCTCTTTGGACACCGACCGCGCGCTGATGCTCACCAACGGGCACTGCTTCGAGGGCGGCTTCATCAACAACGGCGTGGTGATACAGAACCGGGCCAGCACCCGATCCGGCACGCTGCTCAGTTCCACCGGCGCCAACCTGGGCACCGTCCGGGCCGACACCGTGCTCTACGGCACCATGACCGGCACCGATGTGCTGCTCTACCGGCTCACCTCCACCTACGCCTCGATCCGCACCAGCTTCGGCACCACCGCGCTGACCCTGTCGAGCACGCACCCGGTCGCCGGGAGCAGCATGTATATCCCGTCCAGCTTCCACAAGCGGATCTGGAACTGCTCCATCAACGGCTTCGTGCCCACGCTGCGTGAGTCCCAGTGGACCTGGCACGACTCGATCCGCTACAACGTTGGCTGCGACACCATCCCCGGCACCTCGGGCACGCCGGTGGTCGACCTCAACAGCAACCAGGTCGTGGGCATCAACAACACGCTCAACGAGAACGGCCAGAGCTGCACGTTGGACAACCCGTGCGAGGTGGACGCGGACGGCACCATCCACGTCTTCCCGGGTCAGGCCTACGGGCAGGAGACCTACTGGTTCACCACGTGCCTCAACTCTTCCAGGACCATCGACTTGACGATCCCCGGATGCCTGCTCACCAAGCCGGCCGGCGGCGGCGGCACGACCGTCTTCTCCGACAACTTCGAGACCGCTTTGGGCTGGACGACGAACCCGAACGGGACGGACACGGCCATCAGCGGGCAGTGGGAGCGCGGCGACCCTGAGACCACGACCTCCGGGGTCACGCTTCAGGTGGGCACCACCCCGTCGGGCACCAACGACCTGGTGACCGCCCGGCTGGCCGGTGGTAGCGCCGGCGTCAACGATGTGGACGGCGGGGTCACCTCGGTGCAGTCGCCGGCCATCACGTTGCCCGCGAGCGGGACATTGACGCTGACTTTCGCTTGGTACCTCGCACACCTGAACAACGCCACCAGCGCTGACTTCTTCCGGGTCAGCGTGGTGTCGGGCAGCACGGCCACGGCGGTCTTCAGCCAGGCCGGAGCCGCGGCCAACCGGGCCGGATCGTTCGCCACGGCGTCGGTGAACCTGTCCGGCTTTGCCGGTCAGACCATCCGCCTGCGCATCGAGGCCGCCGACAACGCCACCGGCAGCCTGATCGAGGCCGGCGTCGACGACGTGCGGATCGCCCAGAGCTAACGAAGCCAGATAGGACAACATGCCGCTGCGCCCTCCCAAGTTGCGGAGGGCGCAGCGGGTACCACATCTAAATCCCTGGCGGCGCAACCTGCGTGACCTTCAAAACCTTTATCCCGTAATGTTTCAGGAACGCCTCGAGAGCTTTGGACAGCGATGCCTGGGTCACCAGGGTCATCTCTTGGCCTAGTTTCTTGGCGAAGTAGACCTGTAGCCGTATCTGGTAGTCCAGTTCCAGCGTGCTGAAGCCGCTCTTGACCTCCCAGATCCCGCCGGTGAGCGAGTCGGGTCTGGTTCCCACGAACTCCAGGGTCTTCTCGGTGAACTGCGGTTTGCCGACGATGTTTTGGAACATGACGCTGGCGACGTCACCCTTGTCGGGCCGCAAAACGATGCTGTTGTTCTGTTTCAGGCCAAGTTTGGCCAGGATCAGTTTCTCCCAGGCTCGGCCTTTGACCAGATGCACCGGGGAGCCAACCCGGCCCATGCCGGCAAAGCGGGTCTGCGCGGCCAGGGATGCCCCCCGGATGGCCCCGGAGGCGCCGAGGGTACCCACAAAGGATATGGCGTTGTCTATGAACTCCGCCTTTTCCTTGGAGACCCCCATCCGTTGCATGGTCTGGCTGGTGAAGCTGTGGCTCTCCTTGCCGCTGACCAGCTGTCTGGCGCCGGCCCAGGCGACGTCGAAGCCGTGCACGGCGACCGCACCGCCGACCACCGCGCCGACACCGGTCCAGCTGGTGGCGGCCCCGGCGGCGATGCCGACCCCGGCCTCCAGGACACCGCCGACCAGTTTGACCGCACCCCAGGCGCGGGTGCTCCAGTTGGGTGGCCCGCCCATCGGGTCGGTGAGATTGACCGGATGGTTGTAGGCGTAGGTGTACAGGGCCAGGTTGGCCGGGTGGAAGGCGCCGCCGTTGGGTACCCCGTCAAGCAGCCCTTCGACCACCGGGTCCGGTGTCTGCCACCGCTGGGTACGCGGGTCGTAGTAGCGCGCCCCGAAGTAGTACAGGCCCGTTTCGGGGTCGAGTTCCTTGCCGGTGAATTGTTGCGGCACCGGCTGGGAGGGATGCTCGCCGACCCAGGTCTCCCCGCCGGGGAAGTATTGCAGGTGTTCTTCGAGTCCGCCGCTTTGGCCGGTGACAAATGAGGTGGATCCGAGGTGGTCGGCGTGCGAATAGTACTGCCGGTCCTCAATCCGTTGGGTCGGCTCGACCACCTTGGTGATCAGCTTCGCGTCGCCCACATAGATGTGTTTGAACTCGTGGTTGCCGCGGGTGGAGTAGTTGCGGTTGGGGTAGAGGTGGAACTGGCTGCCGTCCTTGACGACCCGCTCCCCCTCGTCGTCGTACTTGTACCGGGCGGCATTCGGTGTGCCGCCGGCGTTGTCGCAGGAGGCCGGGGTCTGCGGAAGTGTTTGCGACTGCACGTTTTCGTGGCTGCACGCCAGCCGGTTTTCCTCGTCCCAGATCATCTGGCGTCGCGGTTTGGGTTGCTGCGACTGGCTGATCAGGTTGCCGTTGGCATCGTAGGCGATGGTGAACGGCCCGATGGTGCTGGCGGCGTGTGGCCCGCCGCCGGCGAAAGTGTAGGTGTAGTCGTAGGTGGTGGCGCCCTGGGTTTGCGCGTTGCCGTTTTGCGGCACCAGTTCGTGCGTCTGGGTCTTGCGGGTGATGTTGTTGATGGTGTCGTAGGTGAAGTCGGAGCGGTACCGGTTCACCTTCGGATCCCTTGGCGCGTAAGAGCCTTCGGCGTGGGTGAGGCGGTAGAGGTCGTCGTAGCGGAACGTCTGAGTCGACGGCCCACCGACCTGCATGCCCACGTCCGGGCCGCTGGGGGCGACGGTGTCGTTCTGGATGGAGGTCACGTTGCCGACGTCGTCGTAGGTGTAGCGCAGGTTTTGGAAGGTGTACCCGTTGGACAGTTTGGCCTGAAGGTTGGACAGCCGCCGGTCGGCCGGATCGTAGGCGTATGTGGTCACTGTCGCGTTTCCAGTGTCCTGCAACACTCTTTGGCCGAACTTGTCGTACTGCATGCGCCGCAGATAGTTGTAGGTGAAGGTCCCCTTCACACCGGTGGCCGAGTCGACCTGCCCACCCGAATCGTAGTGGTAGGTCAGGACTTCACCGTCGGGATAGGTCATCGACAGCGTCCGCGTCCAGGTGTCATAGCGCCACTGCGTGGTGAACGAGCGTGTCTGTCCACCTTGGATGGTGGTGGTGCGGGTCTCCTTGGTGATCTCACCCAGCGGCCCGTACTCGCGGGCCACCGTTCCGGCCCCGTCGGTGACCGCCGTGACCCGGTTGGCGCCGTTGTTGGCCGCCCCCGGCGCCCCGTAGGTGTAGCTGACGTTGTTGGCGGTGAACAGCGGGTACCGGATGCCGCTCAACCGGTTGAACTGGTAGTCGTATTCGATGGCCAGACTCTGCGCGGCGAGTTTGGAGGTGATCCGGCGGATGGGGTTGTCGGCCAGGTCGTAGTCGACCTGGATCCGCCCGGCGTCGGGGTTTTGGGTGACGGTGTGGCGGCCGAAGTTGTCGTAGGTGTTGGTGGTGACGTTGTTGCGGTCGTCGGTGACCGACAGCGGCTGGCTTAGCGCGTCGTGGCTGTAGCTGGTCCAGATGACCGGCTGGGCCCCGGCCGGGTTGAACTCTTTGACCGCCGTGGTCAGCCGCCGGGTGTCGCGGTAGGTGCGTTTGGACTTGCCGTTGGCGTCGGTGCTCACCTGTTCGAAGCGCATGACCCCGGCCCGGTCCGGCCCGAACCCGTAGGACATGGTGGACACGGTGGCGTCCGGGTAGGTCATGCGTGTGGGCCGGTCGAGGATGTCGAAGTCGGTCACGGTCGGCGCCGCCGTGTCGAACGCCGGGTTGAAGGTCGTGTTTGTCGCGCTCTTGGGTTCGCTGACCGGATAGAACTGCCGTACCGGCCGGCCCAGGAAGTCATAGACCGTGCGCCCGGAGACCGTCATCGCCGCCACCGGTGCCTGCGTCGGTCCACTGTGGAGGGTCGCGTCCTGTTTCATCTGCACGACCCGCTTCATTCCATCGATAAATGTAATGGTGTCGATGGTGTCGGAGCGGACCGTGCCGTTGGCCTCCTTGTCGATGTGCCGGGTGATGGCGTACGGGACCGTCGCCTCCGGGTGGTATTCGAAGTCGATGGTCACCTGGTTGAGCGGCACCTCGTAGGGCCCGACCACCCGGACCAGGCGGCCGGCGGCGTCATAGGTCTTGCGGGTGGTCTGGTTGTTGAAGTCGGTGGCCGACTGGACGGAACCGAACCGCAGGTCGTGGGTGGCGGTCGACCGGTACCCGAAAGAGTCGGTGATGGATTGGATGTGCGTTTCGACGACGTTGTCGTAGAGGTAGTCGAGCCGGTAGCGCTGGCCGGTCCGGTTCGGTGGGCCGGTCACCACTTTAAGGTTGCCGTTGTCGAAGTATTCCAGGTCGGTGATGGCGACTTCGCCGCCGGCCAGCTTGGCCCGGGCCTGGGTCACGTTGCCGGTGACACAGTCCACTATGGACTCGCTGTCGCGCATAAGGGTGCCGTTGCCGAACACCTTGAGCGTGCGCGCGGTGCCGACGATGTTATTGGCCACGCAGTCCGGATCGCTTACGGTATAGGTCATCCGGGTGTCGAGGTCGTCCTGCGGTCCCACATCGGCGGTGTCGACGGTGCGCACCGTGTTGCCGAAGGCGTCGTACTCCATCGTCACCGAGTCGGACTTGGCCGGGTTGGCCTGGCCCTCGAAGTAGCGCCGCTCGGCGCGGGTCAGCGCGGGGAACACGGTTGCCGTGGTGCTCTTGGGATCGGCGGTGGTACCGGAGAACACGTCGGTGAGCGTGTAGGTCTGCTGGGTCTGGATGAACGGGCGGCCCGCGCCGTCGAGGCTGGTCTCCAGGCGCAGCAACCCCATCGTGTAGTGGCTGTCGGTCAGGTATTCACGTACGACACTGCGGTAGGCGGTTTGGCCGTCCAGATGCCGCTCGGTGACCTTGCCGTAGCCGAAGAACTCGCGTTCCAGCCGGTCGTAGACCCCGCCGTCGTACTCGTAGGTGGTGGCCTGGGTGTCGACACCGTCGCCGGTGTGTCCATCGTGGACGGTGTAACGGGTCAGGACCCAGTGCGACTGCGGCTGGCCGTAATCGTTGCCGTCGCGGCCGTAATCGAACTGCATGCTGGCGCCCAGCGGCCGGCTGATGCCGCGCAACAGGTTGGTGCGCCCGGTCTTGTTGCTGGCCACGGTCAGCTCACTGTCGCGGTTGGACGACAGATGGTCGGCGTAGCCGTCGCCGTTGATGTCGCGCAGGGTGAACTCGCTGCGGCTGGCGCCGGTCGAGAAATCCCCACCCGGGTTGATGATGACGCAGAAGGTGACGAGCAGGAAGCAGATCGGGATGGTGAAGTAGGCTCCACCGCCGAGTGTGGCATTGCGGTCGGTGGCGATCGTGCCCAGGCTGCCGTTGAACGGCACCGGCGGCTCGAAACCGTTGCCGGTGTTCAGGCCCACCCGGATCGGGGTGCCGGCGAAGACCCGGTCGAGCAGCCCGTCGCCGTTGACATCCATGAGCGAGGTCGCCGTCGAAGTGTTGCCCTCGCTGTAGGAGGCGCCACCGGCGAATCCGTAGAAGTCGGTGTTGAATCCGATGTTGATGCCGAAGTTGCTGCCCGCACCGTCGTTTATCTCGCCGCCGTTGCGCCACGGTTCGGCGGCGCCGAACCGGTAGCCCAGGTTGAGCGCCACACGCCCGTCGGCGTAGACCCGGTCGGGAAGCGTGTCACCGTTGACGTCGAGCAGGTCGAAGGCGCCGTCCGACGTACTACCGCCGAGGCTGCCGCCCACCCCCAGCGGTGGCATGTCGTTGCCCGCGCGGGAGGTGTTGGCCGGCAGCGGCCCGGTCGGCGCGGCCTGCCCGCGTCCGGTGACGATGGTGCGCGCCGCGCTGCCCGCGCTGGCATTGCCGGAAACGTTGCTGCTCTTGCGGACCGCGCCGTCGGGCAGCGCGCCGCGTTTGGCGCCCAAGCCGCCGAACATGTCGCTGTACTGGATCGCGTTGGCGCCCACGGCATCGGGGAACATGTCGCCGTTGAGGTCCAGATAGTCCAATTGGCCGGTGCTGTCGCCTGTGGCAACACTGCCACCGACCGACCCGCCGGGGAAGCCCACTCCCCCGGTCAGCGAGATCTGCTGGGAGCGTGACATTCGGGGCACTGCGGTACCGGCCAGGTCCGCGGTGCGTGGTGTGTTTATTGACGGGGTACCCAGTCGGCTGCTGCTGGCCGAGTCGCGTGAGGCCCACGAGCGTTCGCCCGCGGCCCACCGGTCGTGCAGCGGGTCCGGCAGGAACGGCGCGACCTTGGGCGGGTTGATCCGCGGGTTGGCGGCAAACGCGTCGCGTTGGGCCTGCGGGTCGACGCCGGTGGGGAACTGGGTGAAGAAGTTTTCGTCGATGACCAGATCGGCCTGCGCGATGGGCGCATTGGCCCGGGCCCGGTTTCCGTTGTAGCCCACCGCTGCCCAGCCGCGGTAGGGCTGCGGGAAGGCGTCCTCGGCCGCGGCGCTGTGGAAGGCGCTGGGCACGGTCACGGTGCCGGCCCGCACGGTGTGCCCGGTCAGGTAGGAGCGAAGCGTCGGGTCGGTGGTGCTGAAGTCGAAGAACAACTCGTCGCCGGCCTGGACCGGCACATCGATGGTGCTCGGGCCGATGACCATGCCGTCGCCGATGGTGTACTCCGCCTTGCCCCGCAACGCGCCGCGTGCCTTGACCGTGAACACGACCTTGGAGAACACCTGCTGTCCGCGGAAGTCGAAGGTCAGCTCGGGTTGGACCGGGATCGTGGCGGTGGCGGGTACGCCGAAGGATTCCTGCGCCGCGGTGAGGTCGTTGACCGGGTACATGTCGACTTCATAGGGCGGGTTGAAGGTGATCAGTGGATTGCCAGCCGGATCGTTGACCCGCTCGACCCCGTCGGCGGCGGTGTAGGCCACACGTGGTACCCAGGAAATCTGCCCAAGGTCGATGGGCGAGTCGGCCTGCACCCGCCACTTGAGCACCTGGCTCTTGTGGACCTGCTGGGTGAAGTCGATCTGGGCGAGGCCCGGCCCACCCGCGGGCAGGGTGCGCTGGTAGACCGGCTGGCCGTCGGCGAGGATGACGACGGTGACATCGTCGGTGGTCGCGCCGAGCTTGGTCAGATTGCCGGTGTGGCGCACCGTACCGTTGAGCGGCATCTCCACCTGAGCGGTGCGGCCGCCCAGGGTGAACTCGCGTGATTGCTGGTACCGGTAGGCGTCGAGCCCGTTGACGTCCAAAGTGCTTGATACGTTGCGGTATTGCACGATCGGGTCCCAGGCGACAACATCGTTGGCGCCGTCGAAATTGGACTGCACCCGGAAGTAGAGGTGTTGCCCGCGGGTGACGTTGATCGCCGACACGCCGGTCGGGGTGCGCGGGCCCGTGTCCTGCGCCCCGATCTGGGCGCTCCACAGCTCGGTGTCCTCGTGCTGGATCGCCACGCGGACCCCGTCACCGGTGGCCGACGGGGTGGAAAGCCTTACCGCGCCTTGCACTTCGACCTGCCCGTCGAAGGGCGCGATCCAGCGCCGTACGGTGTCCAGCAGCGGGAAGGAGTCGATGAACCGTTCCCGGTCGGCGGCGAAGTCACCGAACAACCCGGACCCGTCGACGGTTCCCGATCCGATCGGCACGGGTGTGTCCGCGCTTATGCCATACACGGGTACCCCATCGGCGCCGATCCGTCCGAACAGGACAGTCGAACCGTTGACCAGGTCCATGATCTCGTCGCCGTTGACGTCGGTGAAGTACTGGCTCGTGGTGGTGAACGTGTTCACGAAATCCAGCTGGGCGGCGATCCCGCCCAGATAGCTTTCCAGGCCGAGCGTGACGGTGCTGGCGTTCTCATCCAGCAGACCGGGCAGGGTCAGCCGTTTCGCGGTGGCGTCAAAGCGGGGCTGGCCTTTAGGCCCGGAGAGGTTCTTGCGGTAGAACACCTGCCCGCCGGTGCGAAACACCTTGTCCGGCAGCGAGTCCCCGTCGACGTCGACCAGCGCCAGCAGCCCGTCCTCGTCGCTGAAGCTGAACCCGGTCTTGAGCCCGATCGATTCGGCCTTGCTCGGTATCGTGCCGACCCCGGTGTAGAGGTGGCCGCCACCGCCCACACTGGTGTTGGCGTTGATGGCGCTCGCCCGGCCGGCGTCGGTGCCGGTCAGGTTCAGCTCGCCCTTGCTCAGGCCGTCGTCGGGCGAGGTCCAGGGCAGCGGCTGGAACGCTTGGTAGGCACCGGATGCGTCGCGGATGTCGTCGAAGTAGTCGAACCGGTGGGTGTTGAACGCGGCCCCGCCGGCGTCGAACTGGGTGACCGAGGCCAGCAGCTTCTTGTGGAAGGCGCCGGTGGTGTAGCCGAACTCGTAGCGGCGGATCAGCGACCCGTCGATGGCCACCTCGACCTTGCGCAGCAGGTCGGCGGTGACCCGCTTGAACCCGCCCCGCGCGTCGATCTGCTTGTCGGCGCGCAGCGGCTCACCCAGCTGCCGGTCGCGCACGAAGGTGACGGTGTAGCGGCCCTCGGTGGCCGCCCGGCCGGTGTAGGAGATGCTTTGCGGATACAGGTTGGTGCCCGGCTCGGTGCCGCCCTGGATCCCGGTATCGTCCACTTTGGAGTACCGGAAACGCATCAGGTTGCCGTTGGTGTCGCGGGCCTCCTGCAACGCCCACAGATAGATGTTGCCGGCGCCGTCGCTCAGCCGCCCGTCGGTACTGGAGCCGTAGAGCCACTTGCCGCCGTTGCGGTCGACGACCTCCCAGGTGTAGTTGCCCGGTGCGGTGCCGTGGCGCACGATGCGGGCAAACGCTCCCTCGCGGCGGGTGTGAAACACCTTTTCCGCCGACCGTGGCGGTGGTGTGGCCCGGTGCGCGACCGGGGTGAGCTGTTCCCCGTTGAGCAGGTAGGTCTCGGTCTCGGCCGCGGCGTCGTAGCGCGGCACACCCCACCGGGTGTCGATGGTGATGGACGGTGTGGGCAGGTCCCAGCCCACCCCCACCCAGCCGTTGCCTTTGGCCGAGTCGTACATCAGGGCCAGGTCCGGCTGCATGCCCTCGCGCCCGGGTGGGACCTCGATCGGGTAGCTGAGCCTGTTGTCGCCGGAGTTGCTCGCCATCGGCGCGGCGATCAGGTTCACCTTCTCCCCCGGGTCCGCGACCTGGATCCCCTTGATTTCATTGGGGTTGAAGTCGGCGCCCTCGGGATGCTCCGGAGCCATCATGGTCGCGTTGATCATCGTCGTGAAGTGGTCGATCAGCGAGGTCACCACATGCTCCACCTCGTCGACCTCGACCCGGTACAGGGGTTTCCAGCAGGCGCTGGCCTCGTCGAAGAAGTAGGTGTAGATGTCCTGCGCGGTGAAACCCTCGGTGATCATCGCCGGGTCGTAGGGCAGCATGACCGCGATCGGTTCGGTGAACTGCATGGGATGCGGCGTGAACTGGTAGCCGGCCGGCTGCTTGCCGGTCACGTTGGTCAGGCCGGGATCAAGCGGGGGCAGCTCCCGGGCGCTCAAAGCGGTGATGCCGATGCCGACGGGCAGCTTCACCGCGCTGGGCGCCACCTTCACACTCGCCTTGCCCACCGAGACCACCTTGGGCCCGGTGTCGGTCGGGCTGACCACCACCTGCTGGTCGGGCAGCTTGAAGTTGGCGCTGGAGATTTCCAGCTGCGGGACGGTGGCGCAGACGAGTTCCTGCGTCTGGGCGGAGGTGGTGTTGCTTGCCGGTGCGGTGTGGCTCGGCGCCGCCACGGGGACCGAGGCCGGCACGCCGGAGATCGTCAGAGTGATTGAAATGGCAGCGGCCGCCAGCTTGATCCCAGTGCTCATGCGCGGAGTATGCGGATGTTAGATAAATGGCACTACATTGATTCGTCACTTCGGCCCATGGTGAGTATGTCGTTCTCTATCGCCAACCTGGTCAGGTCGGGACGGCGCCGGTGCCCCGTCTTGCGCCGGATGTGGTCGATGTGGGAACGCACGGTGTGCACGCTAATCGACAGACGCTCGGCGATGTCGCGGTCGCGCTCGCCGGCGGCCAGCAAGGCCAGCACCTGACGCTCCCGCTCGGACAGTGAACGGATGACGCGCTGGTGACGCGAGCGCAACTCCTGGCCCGTGGCCAAAGCCGGTGACAGGTAACGCCTTCCGGCCGCCACTTGCCGCACAGCGTTGCGGACCTCCTCGATGTCGGCGTCGCGGCCCAGACAGCCACGCGACCCCGCGGCCAAAGCCGACAGCAACTCCGCCTGCCCACCGGCAACACAGATGGCCAGGACACGAAAACCCATCCGGTTGACCGCCGCGACCGCATCCGTCCCGCCGGTCCCGGGTAAGCGGAGATTGACAATCACCACAGCACCGGCGGCCCGCCTCGGGCTGGCCACGAACTCGTCGACCGAGCCGGCCGCGACTCCCACCCGCAGGTCCGGCGTGCCGTTCAAGGCGTGCACCAGAGCGCTGCGGAAAAGCCTATGGGCATCAATGACATGGACATCGATGCGCATCCGGCCCTGCAGGCGCGCATTGCCAGGCATCATCGGCCGCGTCGTCTCAGACGTCGTCGCCCTCCCTCGTCAAGGCGCCCGCCAAGAGGCGTCACGGGAATGTTAGACCCGGATGCGTACAAAGTAGTAGATGGATCCAACTCATCTATTGGCGTGACAGCTGTGTCAGTTAGCCTAAAAGTTTACGTTTTGCGGACTATCCGACCAGGTCAGCGGAGCGACGAGCCGGATAGTCACCTCGGTGAATCCGTGCTGTGGCATTGGCAGCTCCAGACATGCGGCCACCACGACCGTCGCCACCTGCGGGCGCCGGGCCGCCGCAACCCTTGGCCGACATGGACATTGCCACGCCCGCCCGGGCGACCTGTTCGCGTGCGGCGGTTACGTGCACGCGACACGCCTTCGTGTTCTTGACAGCCTAGAACGGATGTTCGATAAGGTGCGGCGATGGGCAAGCTCGCGCCGTGGGATCCAGGCTCCCGCCTGGTTCGCCGTTATTGGAATCGTGAGGATCCGCAGTCGCCCGGCTGTGAGTACGTAGAGTTGGGTCGGCTGGCCAACAACCATTGGTACGTATTGCATCGTCCGTCGTTGCGGTGGCAACGCTTCCGCTACGAGGATGAGGCGATCAAGACGGTCCAGACGCTGGCCCGGGGCTGGCTGGAAGAGGCCCCGGATGATGACGAGGACGACGGGCCGGATGTGACGCCGCAAAGCATCTACGGCCCTTCAGCTTGGTGACGTGCTCGACCAGGTCCACATTGGACTGCGATGGCGGCGGATGCCTACAGCTATAGGTGGATCTCCGCGGCGAGTTCGTGTGCCCTGTGTAGGTCCGCGGATGTGAGGTACGCCGGTGCGCGGTATGTCACCACCGACCGAGCCGGATACGGTTTGTCCACACGGCATCGTGGCCGGTCGGTGGCTGACGAGGCGGACGATGTACTGGCGGTTGCTGACGCTTTGGGTCTTGACAGGTTCGCCGTCATCGGTGGCTCCGGCAACGAGCGAACCTCATCAGGGCAGCGCCTACCGAGATCCGGTCCGCCTCGGGGGCAGCCAGATCAGACCGTCGACCGGGACCAGCCGGGCCGCCACGCCGGATTCGCCCTGCAACCGCACGGGCCAGTTTGGAGTCGTGATCACGTGGCTGGGAAAGGACTGGACGCGATGATGCTCGGGCTTGTAGCTTGCAGTTGACCGTGACACCGCCCGAGGAGGTGAGACCCATGAACGCTGTATCGATGTGGGTGCTGCCCCTTCCCGTCACGGTCGGGCGATTGACGTAGGTGTCGCCGGGAGCGCCTGGCCAACAAGGCACTCCCGAAAGGCAACATCTATGCACTCTCTGCCGTTCACCGCCGAGCCGTCATCGAACGATACGGTCGAGCGCGACTTCACTGTGGTCGACGTCCCCAGGCTCCCATCGCCGGCCTCCGGCACCGATCGCGCGCCCCTCATGTTCGACGTGATCATTGCCGGGTGCGGGCCGACTGGTGCGATGCTGGCCGCCGAACTGCGGCTGCACGATGTGCGGGTACTCGTTCTGGAGAAGGAAACCGAGCCCGTGTCGTTCGTCCGCATAGTCGGTCTGCATATTCGCAGTATCGAGTTGATGGCAATGCGCGGGCTGCTGGAGCGCATTCTCGAACGCGGAAGGCAGCGTCCGGCCGCCGGCTTCTTCGCCGCCATCAACAAACCCGCGCCCGAGGGCCTGGATTCCGCGCACGCCTATCTGCTGGGCATCCCGCAGCCGGTCATCGTTGACCTGCTTGAAGAACATGCGATCGAACTGGGTGCGCAGGTCCGGCGCGGTTGTGCGGTGGCCGATTTCGAGCAGGACGACGAGGGTGTGACCGTCGAGCTGGCCGACGGACAACAGCTGCGTTGCCGCTATCTCGTCGGCTGTGACGGCGGGCGCAGTAGGGTGCGCAAACTGCTCGGCGTTGGCTTCCCCGGCGAGCCCTCGCGGACCGAGACGCTGATGGGCGAGATGCAAGTGGGTGTGCCGCAGGAGGAGATCGCCGCCAAGGTGGCCGAAATCGGCCAGACCGATAAGCGATTCAGCCTCAGGTCCTTCGGCGAAGGGGTCTATCAAGTCATAGTCCCGGCCGCGGGAGTCAGCGATCGTGCCCAACCGCCCACTCTCGAGGATTTCAAACAACAGTTGCGTACCATCGCCGGAACCGATTTCGGCGTGCATTCCCCGCGCTGGTTGTCCCGCTTCGGGGATGCCACACGGCTGGCCGAACGTTATCGGGTCGGGCGGGTGCTGCTGGCCGGCGATGCGGCACACATCCATCCACCCATCGGCGGACAGGGCCTCAACCTGGGCGTTCAGGACGCATTCAACCTCGGCTGGAAACTGGCCGCACAGATCCGCGGCTGGGCGCCGGAAACGCTGCTGGACACCTACCAGGCCGAACGTCATCCGGTCGCCGAGGACGTGCTGGACAACACCCGCGCCCAGATGCAACTGCTGTCCAGCGAACCGGGCCCGCAGGCCGTGCGCAGGCTGCTCACCGAACTGATGGACTTCGACGAGGTGAACCGCTATCTGATCGAGAAGATCACCGCGATCGGCATCCGCTACGACTTCGGCGAAGGCCCCGACCTGCTCGGCCGCCGCCTGCGCGACATCGACGTGAAACTGGGCCACCTCTACGGTCTGCTGCATCGCGCCCGAGGCCTGCTGCTGGACCGCACCGAACGCCTGACCGTCGGCGGCTGGTCAGACCGGGTCGATTACCTAGCCGATCCCACTGCGGTACTGGATGTTCCGTGCGTCCTGCTACGCCCCGACGGCCACGTCGCCTGGATCGGCGACGATCAGCAGGACCTGGACGACCACCTCTCCCGCTGGTTCGGCAAGCCCGCCAACTGATTTCGCCTGATGGTACCCGGCCGGGCACCACGCCGCGACCGGCCCGTGGAACCGGCGCCCACCCCGCACGACAGCCCGGGGAACCGGCGCTACCACACCCCGACTACAGGATCACCAAGGTCTCTCAGAGACTAATCAGCCGCCCCGATAGGGCAACACGCCCACCCATTGAAGTTGGCGCGCTGGGCGTGTCGTCTCACCGAATCTGGTCGGGGAAGCGGGTAGCGTGCGACGACGATCGAGGTCTGGCTATCCCGGGGTG
>Ga0075418_10001223_pt1 | contig 29039 bp, 23 predicted proteins | sample SoiMetdeltSBSDD2_FD_81776 | JGI IMG/M metagenome (GOLD analysis project Ga0075418, IMG submission 81776) | Bulk soil microbial communities from a Populus tree surrounding site in Tennessee, USA - Soil MetaG P. deltoides SBSDD2 | ecosystem: Environmental > Terrestrial > Soil > Tree plantation... | reverse complement strand
TCGCCGCCGTCAGCGTCGTCTTCCCGTGATCCACGTGTCCGATCGTCCCCACGTTCACGTGTGGCTTCTTCCTCTCAAACTTGCTCTTCGCCATTTTCTTCGCTCCGCAATCGCTAGATCACACGCTGAATCTGGTGCCCACGGCGCGGATTGAACGCGCGACCTCTCCCTTACCAAGGGAGTGCTCTACCACTGAGCTACATGGGCGTCGGGATGTGCCTGCCTGCAACCTCATCCGCTCATTCATCGCAAGGTCATCACATTCCCGTGACTGACGGCTTTCTGGAGCGGGTGAAGGGAATCGAACCCTCGTCGTAAGCTTGGAAGGCTTCTGCTCTACCATTGAGCTACACCCGCCTGCATCCAAAATCGAGGCCCCGATTCCCCAGATCTTCGAAATTCCCGCCCTGCATTCCGCTAAACCTGGTGGAGGGGGTAGGATTCGAACCTACGTAGGCGCATGGCCAACAGATTTACAGTCTGCCCCCTTTAGCCGCTCGGGCACCCCTCCGAACGAAGCCGGCTATTATCTGGAAGTTTCCCATTAGTGTCAAACACTTTAGGGCTGTTTTTGCATCGCGGTAGAGCCAATTGACGCGGCTGCCCATGTCTTACGACCCCCTGTTCGCCCCAAGCCCCGGTAAAGGGCTTGCTCACCCCCCGTCCTACTGGGCGGCGACCGCTGGGATCTACCCCGGGGACGACGGTTCCGCGCCGTCACGCACGGAAACCGAGGTCGCGGTCATCGGCGGCGGCTACACGGGCCTGTCATGCGCGTATCACCTGGCGCGTCACTGCGGCATACAGCCTACGGTGCTGGAGGCGAACCGGCCCGGCTGGGGCTGCAGCGGTCGCAACGGAGGCTTCGCCCGGATGGCGCTGGGGCGCTACTCCGCCGGCCAGATGCTGGAAATGTGGGGACGCGATGCCGCCCGGCGCGCCTTTGGCGAGACCATGGCCTCCCTCGAATGCGTTCGAGGGCTCATCCGTGACGGCGGGATCGATTGCGATACGAGCGAGGCCGGGCACCTCAAGATCGCGCATCTGCCGGGCCGCGCGCCACAACTCAAAGCCGAGGCTGAGCTGCTCCAGCGGGAGTTCGAGTACCCCGCGCAGTTCCTGTCCGCCGCGGAGGTTCACGATCGGCACATAGGCGGCGCGCAATCGCACGGGGCGTTGCGTATTCCCGACGCACTCGCCGTGCACCCGCTGAAGCTCGCGCTCGGCGTTCTGCGGATGGCGCGTGCGGCGGGCGCGGTGGTCCACGCGGCAAGCCCGGTCACCGCATGGGAGAAGCGTGGGGCGGAGCACAGGCTCACTACACCCCACGGAGAGGTGCGCGCGAGGACCGTCGTGATCGCAACGAACGGTTATACGCCCCCGGCGCTGCACGCGGCGGTTCGTGCGAGGCTGTTTCCCGTGCTCTCGCATATCATCGTCACCCGGCCCCTCACTGGCGCGGAGACCCGCGCCACCGGTTTCGTGACCCGGCACGTGCTCACCGACACGCGCAAGCTCCTGTACTACTGGCGACGGTTGCCCGACGACCGCATCATGTTCGGCGGCCGCGGCATGGTGTCGGACAACCCCGCGGCGCACGAACGCCAGCGCGATTTTCTGCTGGCGGAGTTGAGGGCCAAGCTGCCCGGCCTCGAGGAGGTCACGGTAGATTACGACTGGCACGGCTGGATATGTCTCACGCGGGATTTCCTTCCTCACGTGAGCCGCGCGGAGGACGACGAGAGCGTTCACTACGCGCTCGGCTACCAGGGCAGCGGCGTGTCATTCTCGCTTTACGCCGGTAAACTGCTGGCGTCGCGCGCGGCGGGCCGCGAGCTCGAGGATCCAGTACCAGCGGTAACGAGGCCTCTCAAGCGCTTTCCGCTGCACCGGTTTCTGCGGCTTGCCCAGGCGCCGGTGTACGGCTACTTCCGTATGCATGACCGGATGGACCGGGCGTGAAAACAACAGCGATGCGCGCGCAGAGTGAACCCCAGTGGCTCAAGTCCGCGGTCCTCACCGGTGTCGTTGCGGGCGGCTTGCTGTTCGACCAGACGGTGGAGGTCTGGGGACAGCACCTGACCAGCATCGCGATGTGGATATTGTTGATCTACTGGATGCGGGGCGCGGAGCCACGCGAGCGTCTGAGCCTCGGCGTATGCGTGTTCTACGCCACGCTGGGTGAGATCTTTCTTTCGCTGGTCTGGGGCCTCTACGAGTACCGGTTGTCGAACATTCCACTGTTCGTCCCGCCGGGACACGCGCTGCTTTTCATGCTGGGCATCATTCTCGCCCGCCATGCGCGCGACTGGATCGTCTGGGTAGTGCCGCTTGTCGCCACGCCGTTCGTTCTCCTCCTCGCCGTCACCGGGCTCGGCACGCTCGATGCGCTGCTCTTTTCGCTGTTCCTCCTGTGCCTCCTGTCCGGGCGCGCGAGCAAGCTCTACGCCGTCATGTTCGTGCTGTCGCTCGCAATGGAGATCTACGGCACCTGGCTCGGCAACTGGACGTGGGCCGCGGAGGCGCCCTGGCTCGGATTCACGACCGTCAATCCCCCGCTTGCGGCCGGCGCCTTCTACTGCATGCTCGACATGCTGGTAGTGGCGACGGTCGCCGGGCGCCAGCGCTCGCCGGCGCTGCAACCGGGTTGATTCCGCGGTGCAACTGGGGTTCGAGGCAGCGCCCGAACCGGCAAGCCTGGCGCTGATGGCCACCGGTCTCGGTCTGCCGGGTGGGGTAGCACGGCGCCGTAAGCGGTAAACTGTGGGGCAGGCGACGAGGACCTTCAAGGAGCTCTGCCATGTCCGCCCACGCTTTGCGCATCCTGCTCGCTCTAACCCTGGCCGCAGCGGGCGGAGCGTCCGCACAGGATTTCCCGACACGCGCCGTCACGGTGCACGTCCCGTTCACGGCCGGCGGACCGACGGACACGCTGACGCGCCATCTCGCCGTGGCGATGGGCGGCGCGCTCAAGCAGCAGGTGATCGTGGAGAACTCGCCCGGCGCCGGGGGCACCATCGGATACGCCAAGGTGGCGAAAGCCAAGCCCGACGGCTACACCCTCCTGATCGCCCACATCGGGATGGCAACTGCACCGGCGTTGTACCGCAAGCTGTCGGTCAATCCGCTCACCGATTTCGAGTACATCGGGCAGGTCGCCGACGGGCCGATGACGCTCATCGCGAAGACAAGCCTCCAACCGGACAATCTCAAGGACCTGATCGCCTACATCAAGGCCAACAAGGGCAAGATCAACCTCGGCAACGCGGGAGTCGGGTCCGCCTCTCACCTGTGCGGGCTGCTGTTCATGTCGACGATCGAGACCGACCTCACGACGGTGCCCTATTCCGGAACGGGACCGGCCATGACCGCTCTGATGGGTGGACAGATCGATCTCATGTGCGACCAGACGACCAACACCACGGCGCAGATCAAGGCCGGCAAGGTAAAGGTGTACGGCGTAACCTCGCGCCAACGCGTTGCGTCATTGCAGAACGTGCCGACGCTGCAGGAACAGGGATTGAAGAACTTTGAAGTCGTGGTCTGGCACGGCCTCTACGCACCGAAAGGCACGCCCAAGCCGGTTCTGGACAAGCTGAACGGCGCGCTTCAGGCGGCGGTAAAGGACGCGGGACTCAAGGCCAAGCTCGCTGAACTGGGCGTCGTGCCGGTCGCGCCCGAGCTGGCGACGCCCGAGGGATTGCAGAAGCAGCTCAAGTCCGAGATCGACAAATGGGGGCCGATCATCAAGAAGGCCGGCGTCTACGCCGACTGATCACTCGACCCTCGACTCTCGTCACTTGATCGTTAGTGATGCGTATCCGGATCCGGCGTCGGCGCCCCGTGGTGCAGGAAGTCGAAATCGCATCCCTTGTCCGCCTGGGTAACGTGCTGCAGGAACACCGAGCCGTAGCCGCGTGAGTAGTGCGGCGCGCGAGGCTTCCACTCCGCCTTGCGTTTCGCCAGCTCCTCCGAGCTCACCTTGAGTTCCAGCTTTCGCGCGGCCACGTCGAGCTCGATCAGGTCGCCGTCGCGCACCAGCGCGAGCGGACCGCCGACGTGCGCTTCCGGCGACACGTGCAGCACGCAGCTGCCGTAGGAAGTCCCGCTCATGCGCGCGTCGGAGATGCGCACCATGTCGCGGACTCCCTTCTTCAAGAGCTTCTTCGGAATCGGCAACTGCCCCCACTCCGGCATGCCGGGCGCGCCATGGGGACCGCCGTTCTGCATGACCAGGACCGAGTTCTCGTCCACCTTGAGGTCGTCGGAGTCTATCCGCTCCCTCAAGTCCTCGAAGTTCTTGAACACCACCGCGGGCCCCGTGTGCTTGAGCAGATGCGGCTCGGCGGCAAGCGGCTTGATTACGGCGCCGTCAGGGCACAGGTTGCCGCGCAGCACCGTCAGGCCGCCGCTCTGGGAAAGCGCTTTCTCGCGCGTGCGGATGACGTCGGTGTTGTAGATCTTCGCGGACTCGATGTTTTCCCCGAGCGTCCTGCCGTTGACAGTGCGGCAGTTCGTGTGAAGCAGCGGCGCGATCTCCTTGAGGAGCGCCCGCAGGCCGCCCGAATAGTAGAAATCCTCCATCAGGTACTGGCCCGCCGGCCGCAGGTTGGCGAGCACCGGCACGCGCTGCGCGAGCTCGTCGAAGCGGTCGAGCTTGAGCTCTATTCCGGCGCGCCCCGCCATGGCGATCAGGTGTATCAGCGCGTTGGTCGAGCCAGACAGCGCGTGCACCACCGTGATCGCGTTGTCGAAGGCTTCGCGCGTCAGCATTTCGGCGGGCCTCAGGTCTTCCCACACCATGTCGACGATGCGCCGCCCGGTCGCGCTCGCCATGCGTGGATGGCTCGAATCGGCCGCAGGTATCGACGCCGCTCCCGGCAGCGTGAGCCCGAGCGTCTCCACGGCGGAGGTCATCGTCGAAGCGGTTCCCATGACCATGCAATGGCCGTACGAGCGCGCGATGCCTTCCTCGACCTCGCGCCAGTCGTCGTCGGTGATCTTGCCGGCACGCAGCTCCGCCCAGTATTTCCAGCGATCCGTGCCGGACCCGAGCTGCTCGCCGTGCCAGTTCCCGCGCAGCATGGGCCCCGCGGGCATGTAGATGAACGGCAGGCCCATGGACGTCGCGCCCATGACGAGAGCGGGCGTGGTCTTGTCGCAGCCGCCCATCAGCACCGCGCCGTCTATCGGGTGCGAGCGCAGCATCTCCTCGGTTTCCATGGCGAGGAAATTGCGGTACAGCATGCTGCTCGGCTTCTGGAAGGTCTCGCTCACCGCCATCACCGGCAGCTCGACCGGGAACCCGCCCGCCTGCCAGACGCCGCGCTTCACTTCCTCGGCGCGCGTGCGGAAATGGGCGTGGCACGGGAGGAGATCGCTCCACGTGTTGATGATCCCGATTACCGGCTTGCCGCCGAAATCGGTGCGCGTGTATCCCATCTGCAGCGCGCGCGAGCGATGGCCTTGCGCGCTCAGGTCCCCGCCGCCGAACCACTTGTGACTGCGCAGGTCTTCCGGTTTCAATCGAGGACGTGTCATATTTGCTCAAAAAAGCGTGATGAGTGATGGGTGCTGGGTTTCACTGGTCACCGGTCACTGGTCACCGGTCACTCAGGTACATACTGCTTGCCGATCGCCGGCTTGCTGCGGCCCATGCCGGGCAGCTCCCAGATTCCCGCGCCGCCGGGATTCAGGTCGCCGTCGATATTGGCATCGATGACGTACGGCTTGCCGCTTGCGATCCCCGCGCGCACCGCATCGGCGAGGTCGGCCGCGCGATCCACGCTCACTCCCGCGACGCCTGCCGCACGCGCCATCGCCGCAAAATCCGGATTGTAGGGCTTGCTGGTGCCCGGGTGCTTGAAATCGGTGGCGAGCTCGCGTCCGCCGAGATAGCCGCGCTGGAGCCCGCGGATCGAGCCGTAGGCGTAGTTGTTCCATACCAGGTAGACGACCGGTATTTGATACTCGTAGGCGGTTCCCAGCACGTTCGCGTGCATCAGGAACGCGCCGTCCCCGACCACCGCCACGCAGGGCCGCTGCGGAGCCGCGAGCTTCGCGCCCAGCGCGCCGGCCACGCCGAAGCCCATCGGGCCGAAGCCCATCGAGCCGATCAGTGAATCGGGACGCTTTGGCTTGCAGAACTGGATCAACCAGTTGTGATGCACGCCGATGTCGCTCACCAGTATTGCGTCCTCCGGGAGGACGCGGTCGATCTCGTGCGCGGCGCGCTGCGGGGGGATCGGCGTGGCGTCCGCCTTGAAGCCGGGCGCGATGAAGTCCTCCCACTCCTGGCGGTAGCCCGCGATGGCGTCCAGCCACGCGCCGCGCTCGGCCGGCATCTGCCCCCGGGCAAGACGCGAGTCGATCTCGGCAAGCAGTTGCCGCAGGAACGTGCGCACGTCCGCCATCAGCCCCAGGGCGACGGGATAGTTGCGCGCGATCTCGTCCGGATCGATGTCGACGTGGATCAGTTTCGTCGGCGGGATGGTGAACGAGAAACCCGGTATCCAGGAGCTCGACGTGCGATCGTCGAACCGCACGCCCAGCGCAAGCAGCACGTCGGCCTGCCGCGCCGAGTGGTTCGCCTGATAGGGGCCGTTCCGCGCGACCAGGCCGAGCGCAAGCGGGTGCTCCGCGTCGATGGCGCCGGTCCCGCTCGCGGACATGGCGACCGGAATGCGCAGCTTCTCGGCAAGCTCGCGCAGTTCCCCGGTCGCGCGGCCGTAGCGCACACCCTGCCCGACGAGGATGACCGGGCGCTGCGCCGCCATCAGCATGTCGGCGGCTTTCGTGACGCCTTCCGGATCGGCGCCGCAGCGGCAGGAGATATTGGCGTTCCAGTCCTCCGGCCGCGGCGTTTCCTCCGGTATCGGCTCGTTGAACATGTCGAACGGCACATCGAGCACGACCGGACCCGGCCGTCCCGTCACCATGGTTTTCCACGCCTGGCGCACCGCGACCGGCAATTGCGCGGCCGTCGTGGGCTGGAACACGCGCTTGCAGTAGGCGCGCACCGTGGACGGGAAATCCGCCTGGTAATGGCGGTAAGTCTCCTGGAAAGCGCCGCGGTTGAACTGGCTCGTCGGGATGTTGCCCGTCACGGCGTAGAACGGCACGGAATCGAAGAAGGCGTTGGCAAGGCTGATCGGCAGGTTCGCCGAGCCCGGCCCGCACGAGGTAAAGGTCGCCGTCGGCTGGCCCGACACCCGGTAGTAGACGTCCGCCATGAAGCCGGCGACGCTTTCGTGGTGCACCGAGACCGTCTTGATCTCGCGGGCGCGCGCATGCAGCGCGTCGATGAACCCGATGTTGCCGTGGCCGCACAGGCCGAAGACGTACGGCACTTTCTCGCGGATCAGATAGTCGACGATGACGCCGGCGCCGTCATGCGCGACCTTTCCTGGCGCATTCATCGGGAACTCTCCTCGTAGAGGTTCATCGGTGGACATACAACGCGCAGAGAATAGCAGATCACCTTCCATCCGCCTTCCGCATTTCTCCTTCCACCTTGACTGCAGCCTCACCGCGCCCTTGGCCGCATCAATATGGATGATACGGGGGTGTAGAATCCCCGACGCCTACCACTAACTGGAACGCATCCCATGAACGCCCCGAACCAGGCTCCCGTCCTCGCGCGTAACGTCACCCGTCTCTCGCATCTCGATCTGCCCGGCGCCGGGCAGGTGTACGTGGACGGCAAGTACGCCTATGTTGGCCACATCACCAACAAGGAAGGCCTGGGCACGAGCATCCTCGACGTCTCCGATCCGGGCAAACCGAAGCTTCTTTCGCAGGTCCCGGTAGGCGATCCGGACTCCCACAGCCACAAGGCGCGCGTCGCCGGCGACATCATGATCGTCAACGCCGAGCAGAACATGACGGGCATAGGGCGCAAGGCGGACGAGCTGCCGAAGCTGCGCGCGCAGCTCACCGCGACCCTGGGACGCGCCCCGTCCCACGCCGAGCTGGCGCAAAAACTGGGCGTGGACGAGGCCGACATCCCCGCGGTCGAGGCCGCCGAGAAGAAGCCGTACGCTCAGGGCGGCTTCAAGATCTACGACATCTCGGATCGCAGCAAGCCGAAGCTGATCAGCCATCACCGCACGCACGGCCGCGGCGTGCACCGTTTCGACATGGACGCCGACTATGCGTACATCTCCACCGAGATGCCGGGCTATATCGGCAACATCCTCGTCACCTACGACATCCGCAATCCGGTAAAGCCGGCGGAAGTGTCGCGCTGGTGGCTGCCGGGCCAGCACCTCGAGGGCGGCGAGAAGCCCACGTGGTCGGGACGCCAGCACCGCCTGCACCACGCGCTGCGCCAGGGCGACACGATGTGGGCCGGGATGTGGCACGGCGGCGTGCGCATCATCGACGTGACCGACATCCGCAAGCCGCGCACGGTCGGCGCATACAACTATCACCCGCCGTTCCCGGAGCCCTCGCACACCTTCATGGGCGTGCCGGACATCAACGGTCGCAAGATCGCGATCGCGATCGACGAGGAGGACCACGCCCACAGCGCCGAGGAGATGGCGAAGCGGCGCGGCCGCCCGCACGCCTGCCTGTGGGTGTTCGACGTGACTGACCGGTCGGACATCAAGCCGCTGTCGGTCTACGAGGTGAGTGAGCTCGACTCACCGTGGAGCCGGGCCACGCCGGGCCGTTTCGGGGCGCACCAGTTCCAGGAACACATGAAGGGCGGCGACACGCTCGTCTACTGCGCGTGGTTCGCGGGCGGCCTGCGCATCGTGGACATCGCCGATCCCTCGTCACCGCGCGAAGTGGGCCACTACATACCGGAGCCCGCGGCGGGCAAGGCCTGCCCGCAGAGCAACGACGTCGACGTGGACACGCGCGGGTTGATCTATCTCGGCGACCGCTACAACGGGCTCGACATACTCGAATTCAAGCCGAATGCGTAATGGGTGCCGGCCAATGCGAGGGAGTTGAAAGGGCGAATCACGGCGCTCAGCTGTAGGTCAGTGGGCGCTGATTCCCATCTGCTTGATCGCCTTCGACCATTTCGCGATATCGGACCGGATCACCGTTCTGAACTCCTCGCTCGTTGTGGTGACGGGTTCGAGTCCCTGCTCGACCAGACGTGCCTGAACTTCGGGTGAGCGCACGGCCGTCACGATTTCCTCGTTGAGCCGGGCGATCACGGCTTTCGGAGTACCGGCGGGAGCCAGGATGCCAAACCATTCGACGATCTCCAGGCCGCGGACCCCCGCTTCGGACATCGTCGGCACGTCGGGTAGCGCGGACCATCTCCTGTCGCTGGTAATCGCCAGCAATTTCAATTTGCCCGCGCGCAATTGAGGCAATGCGGCAGCCAATGTGACAAAGGCGACCGGTACATGGCCCCCGATCACGTCCGTCATCACCGGGCCCGCGCCTTTGTAGGGCACGTGCACCAGGTCCACCCCGGCCGACAATTTGAATAGTTCGCCGGCGATGTGGTTGGGATTGCCGGTTCCGGGAGAAGCGTAGGTGAGCTTGCCGGGCGTGGCCTTCGCGAGCGCAACGAGGTCCTTGACGGAATTCGCTGGGAACGATGGGCTGACAATCAACGTCATCGGCGTCCGGGACAGCATGCTGATCGGCACAAAGTCTTTTTCCGGGTCGTAAGAGACCTTCGAAACCAGCAACGGATTGATTGCCACGCCCGTAGTGAAACCCAGCAGGAGCGTATGGCCGTCCGCCGGGCTTCGTGCGACGACCTCAAAGCCGATTACGCCGTTCGCGCCCGGGCGATTGTCCACGATCATCTGCTGGCGCAACTGTCCGGAGAGCCTGGGAGAGATTCCGCGCGCCAGAATATCGGCCGCGCCACCCGGAGGAAATGGAACTACCAGGCGTAACGGTCTCGAGGGAAAGTCCGCGGCGAACGTCCATCCTGGTACGGCCAGCGTTGACAGCACCAGCCACACCGAGGTTTGGAACAGAACCGTCCGTTTCTGATGCATTGCTCCTCCCTGGACTCTGCTTATGCGACCGTCCGGACGCCGCCCCTTAACGATTGGCGCTGCTGATTATCGCGAAGCGGTAAAGCCCGGATAAGGTGGCAAATGGTCGCTTCGTTGGTGAGTTTTTCTCTACAATGGACTCGTGACGACCCTTGATGCAGACAGCCTGACATTCCTGCATGCGATTGCCTGCGAAGCGAGCCTCTCCGCAGCGTCGAAGCGCCTCGGGGTGACGCGGTCAGCCCTCAGTCATCGCCTGCGGGACATCGAAAGGAAGATCGGAGCGTCCCTGTTTCATCGCACCACGCGCCGCCTTCTACTTACGGAGACAGGGGAGGCGCTATTTACCCATGCAGAACAGATTGCGACCCATGTCCAGGAGGCAAATGTTGCCTTGCAGGATTCGCTTGGTGTGATATCCGGGCACTTGCGGGTTACCGCGCCGCCTGTGCTGGGACGGGTATGGCTCGGTCCCATGGTCGATCGATTCCTGGAGAAGTATCCCGATATCACCGCCGAGGTTGAACTCACGGATCGCCAGGTCGACCTCATGGCAGAGAGATTTGACCTGGCTGTGCGTGTGGCGAAGTCCCTGCCGCAGGATGCCGTTGCGTATCCGCTCAGAAAGATGCGCTGGTTGCTCTGCGCATCAAAGCGCTATCTGGATCAATACGGGACGCCGAAGAACCTCGAAGACCTCCAGTCCCATCGGTATCTCTGTTTTTCCCGGGCGGAGCCCGATCAGCGATTGCGCGCCAGGATCGTGGGGAAACCCCGGGAAATCAGCCTCAAACCTTTTCTGACATGCAATGACGACGAGGTTCTGCTGCGAGCCGTCAGGTCCGGACATGGACTGTGCGTCTTCCCGGACTACCTGGTCGAAGAAGATATCGAAAGCGGGACTCTGCAAGTCCTCTTGCGCAGAGCGGAAATCGAGTCCGGCTTCGGGTCAATGGCGTACGTGATTTTTGCGCAGCATCGCGTATTACCCGCAAAGATCCGGGCTTTCCTGGACCACCTGAGGGCGTCAGATTCGAAAGCTGAGTAGCATCGCGCGCGTGAAGCTTACCGGTCCCGGCCACTGGTCACTCCGCCTTCGCCCCGGACTCCTTGATCACCTTCGCCCACCTCGGGATTTCCACCCGCGTGTAGTCGGTCAGCTCCTTCGGCGCACCGCCGATGGGGTCGGAGCCGAGAGCGGCGAGGCGCTGGCGCATGTCCGCCGTCTGCAGGAGCTTGTTGATCTCGCCGTTCAACCGCGCGATTGCGGGCTGTGGCGTGCGCGCCGGGACGACGATGCCGTGCCAGGTAATGGCGTCGAAGCCCGGCACGCCCGCCTCCGCGACCGTGGGCAGGTCGGGGAAATTCGGCGAGCGCTTCGCCGTCGTCACTGCCAGCGCCTTCAACCGGCCGCCCTTCAGGTACCCCGCTACCGACAACGCCGTCGCGAAGCTCAACTGGCACTCCCCGCCGACATTGGCGAGCATCGCCGGGCCGCCGCCCTTGTACGAGATGATGACGTAGTCGACACCGGCCATGCGTTTGAAGAGCTCCGCAGCGAGGTGCCCGGTCGTGCCCGCGCCCGGTGAGGCATAGCTCAACTGCCCCGGCTTCGCCTTTGCCAGCGCGATCAGCTCCTTGACCGAGTTGGCTGCCACCGAAGGGTGAACCACCAGGATATTGGGCTGCGAGGCGACCAGCACGACCGGCGCGAAATCCTTGAGCGGATCGAAGCCGATCTTCGGGTAGAGACTGGCGTTGATGGCGAGGATGCCGTTGTTTCCGAGGAGCAGCGTGTGCCCGTCGGGCACGCTGCGCGCCACGATCTCCGCGGCGATGTTTCCGCCCGCGCCCGGCCGGTTGTCTATCACCACCGGTTGCCCGAGGCTCTCCGCCATCCGCGTTCCAAGGAGCCGGGCCATGGTGTCGCTCGCTCCACCCGGCGGAAAGCCGAGCACGAAGCGGATCGGCTTGGAAGGATAGGCGGCGTCGGCCGCAGGAGTCCGTGCTGCGCTGCGGGAGGTCTCCTGCGCGTGCGTACCCGACGCAAAGATTACGCCTGCGAGCACCACCGCTGCGACCTTTACCTTCCCTGCATCATTGGCCATGCAAAATTATATCGCGGTGACAACGAGCAACCGTCTTGGGAACGCCGTGGCGGTGTGCTATTCTGGCCCGACGAATTCCAGTGCAGGCCGTTCCGGCCGCTGCCGCTACTCTAGGAGAAACTCATGTCCCAGCAACGCATACGCGGCGTGCTCTCGCCCGTGGTAACCCCGTTCAACCGCGATCTCTCGCCGGATCCCGAGCGCTTCATCGCGCACTGCCGCTGGCTCATCACCCAGAATTGCGGGCTCGCCGTTTTCGGCACCAACAGCGAGGCGAACTCGCTCTCGGTCAACGAGCGCATCGCGCTGCTCGACGCGCTGCTCGCCGCCGACGTCGATCCGGCGCGCATGATGCCCGGCACCGGCTGCTGCGCGCTCACGGATACCGTGCGGCTGACCGAGCACGCGGTGAAGGCGGGCTGCGCCGGGGTGCTGATGCTGCCGCCGTTCTACTACAAGGACGTGAGCGAGGACGGCCTCTTCCGCAGCTTCGCGGAAGTCGTCGAGCGCGTGGGCGATTCCCGGCTGCGCATCTACCTTTACCACATCCCGCCGGTCGCGGTGGTCGGCATCACGGTGAAGCTGGTCGAGCGCCTGCTGAAGGCCTATCCGACGGCGATTGCCGGCATGAAGGACAGCTCCGGCGACTGGAGCAACACCGAGTCCTTCCTCAAGGCTTTCGCGAAGAGTGGCTTCGACGTGTTCCCGGGCAGCGAATCGTTCCTTCTCGCCGCCATGAGAAACGGCGGCGCCGGCTGCATCTCGGCCACCGCCAACGTCAATCCCGCCGCCATCGACAGGCTTTACCGCGAATGGCAGAAGCCCGACGCCGACCTGCAGCAGGAAGCGCTGAACGTCGTGCGCAAGACGGTCGGGCAGTACGTCATGATCCCGGCGCTGAAGCAGGTGATCGCGTACCACTCGGACGACGCCGCGTGGGGCGCGGTGCGCCCGCCGCTCACCGAGTTGAACGCGATGCAGGTGCACAGCATCATCGACGGGCTGAAGAAGCTCGACTTCGACATGCCCGGCCTCGAGCGCGCGCAGGCCAAGGCGGCCTGAGCGTCAGGCGTCATGGGGCAGGGGTCAGGCGTGACGAGTGACGGGGTTTGACGAGGGGCGACAATGGATACGGGACTCAAGGGAAAGAACGTCCTCATCACCGGCGCGAGCCGCAACATGGGGAGCGCGGCGGCGCTCGCCTTCGCAGGGGAAGGCGCCAACCTCGCGATCTGCACCAGCGCGAAGATGAAGGAGCTGAACGAGGTGGCCGATGGCGCCCGGAAGCTCGGGGTCAAGGTCGTAGCAGAGAAATGCGACGTGACCGACGGGGCGGTGGTCGCGGAGTTTGTCCGGTCGGCGGGGAAAGCGCTGGGCGGCGTGGACGTGGTGATCAACATCGCGGGCTTTCGCGCGGAGAGCCCGTTCCTCGAAACGACCTTCGAGGAGTGGACGCACGCGATCGACGTCAACCTGACGGGCCCGTACTACGTGTGCCGGCAAGCCATTCCGCAGATGATCGAGAAGAAGTGGGGCCGTATCATCAACATCTCGGGCGTTTCCCCGTACCTGGGCGGCGGCGCCACCAAGGCGATGGTGAAGCTCGGCATAGTCGGCTTCACGCGCGGCCTCGCTCGCGAGTTCGGCAAGCACAACATTACGGCCAACTGCATCGGTCCCGGAACGATAGGCCGCGCCGAAAAAGATGCGCGGGAAAGCGAGAAGCACGTGCGCGACACGCAGCCGATCGGCAGGAAGGGGCGGGTGCAGGAATGCACGGCACTCCTGCTGCACCTCGCGAGCGAGAATGCAGGCTTCATCACCGGGCAGTGCTACCTGGTGAATGGGGGGTCGTACTTCCAGTAACGGATGGAGGGCGTGATCCGTATCAGACGATTCGCGCTTGAGCGTGCCGCTCAAGCGAAGAGCGCTCACTCAACCCCGCCCGCTACCGTCCTTCCTTGGCCGCTCGGCCGTCGGACCGCCGGACTTGCGCCACTCGCTGTAGCCGCCGGAGAGGTGGAAAACGTTGGGCAGTCCCATCTCCGTCAGCGTGGCGGCTGCGAGGACACCGCGCCAGTCGCTCTGGCAGTAGAGGATATAGGTCTTGTCGTCGGTGAACACCGGCTTGTAGTACGGGCTCTCCGGGTCCACCCAGAATTCCAGCATGCCGCGCGGCGCGTGAAAAGCGCCGGGGATCATCCCCTCGCGCTCCAGTTCGCGCACGTCGCGGATGTCCACGAAGACCGTGCTGCCGTCGGCGTGCCGCTTGCGCGCGTCCTCGACCGAGATGCCCGGCGCCTTCCCCTCCGCCTCGGCGAGCAGCTGCTTGTATCCCTTCCTCATCACAATCTCAGTCAGATCAATCGTTCTGTCTGTCCAATCCGGGATTTTACCCGCTGCCCGCGCCCGGCCGTTGCCGCCTCGCCCCAACGCGCGAGGAACGCGGTCACGAACCCATGCTCGCCCGCGGGTTCGACGGCGAGCGGGGCGAGAGCGAGCGCGACCGATAGCGCTATGTGGTAACCCTCGGAGCGCGACGCCGCCGCACGCTGGTACGCCGGATGCGCGCGGTTGACAAAGATCGTGGATTCCACCAGGCGGCCGAGCTCCGCATCGCCGGGCCGGTCCTCGATCTGCACGGTGAGTCCCAGCCGGATCGGGCGCGGCTTTGCTCGTGGGTCAGGGAGTCCGACGCCGTCAGGCAGCGCCTGCGAATCATCCACGGGCGGCGGCGAAGCGGAATCCGGCTCTCTTTGCGACGGCTCGGTTTCTACGTCGGAGATTTCCGGTTTCGTTCCTGGCGCCTCCGGTACCGCCGTGGATGACGCCGCGCCCGGCCCCGCCCCCATCCCCAAGTCCGGGCTCACCGCGAGCGCGAGGCGCTTTTGTCCGCCGCGCCGCTGCTCGACGAGCGATGCGAGCAGCGGAAATCCCTCGGAGAGCTCCAGCAGGACGCGCTCGAGGTCGCGCTCCAATGTGCGCATCGCGCGCGGCCGCGGCGCCTCGGTTTCCTCCCGGCTGTCTCCCCATGCGGCAAGCTGGCGCGTCACGGCCTCCTGTATTGCCTTGCGGGCGGCCAAGTACAGGGCCCCGCGCGGACCGGTCCGTATGAAATCGCCCTTGTTGAGAGTGAGCGCGCCCGCCAGTGCCGGAAATTCGATCAGCCCCCCGATGCGCTCGGGCGTGGCGGGCGAGACCCCGAGCCAATCCCAGCCGCGCTTGATGACCTTCCCGTAGGTGCTCACGGCGACGCCGCGCTCGTCCTCCGCGAGGCTCGCCGTTTCGCGGAAGAGATAGCCGGCGGCCGAGGGCTTGCGCTTTCTGCCGATGCGGATCGCGACCGCGGCAATATCGGGCGCGGAGCAGGGCTTGCGGTCGAGCATCGCGCCGTTCACCTCGAAAATGATCGCGTCCGGATAGTGCGTGTTCAACATCTCGGCGCATCCCGGGTCGAGCAGCGCCTGGAAGTGCCGTCGCAGCGCCGCCTCGACGAAGCCGCGGTCGGTGAGCGGCGAGAGCGCGTCGTTCAGTTCGAGGCGTACGGCGGTTCCCCGCTCCCCGAGCATTCCCGGCGGTTCCACCCAGCGCCACGGCGCGCGATGCCGCGACGCGAGGTGCCAGCTCGTCGCGACGTGGTTCCTGCCGCGCCGGCTTTCGGTCACCACCTCTTTGCACGCGAGGAGCGCGAGCTTGATGCCGACGCCCGCGAAGCCTATGCCCCGCCCTCTCTGCTTGGTGCTTGCGGCGAGATCGTGGAAGCGGCGCAGATCCTTGCGCGGCATGCCGCAGCCGTTGTCCAGTATGGTCAGGCTTGCGCTCGCGGCATCCGCCGTAATCCGGATACGCATCGCACCGGAATCGAGCGAGTTGGCGATGATCTCGGTAAGTATCGTCTCCTCGATGGAACCGGGATAGGCGTCGCGGAGGTCTTCGAGCAGGTGGAGCAGATCAACGCGGGTTTCGGCCACGGCGGATTGGCTCGGGCATCAGATCGGGACGCACGCATTCTCCCACATCCTACTGGCGCCAAAAGCGAGTCCGGGAAAACATACACCGTGATGGACCGGATGATATTGCGGTTGGAAACCGTTTCCGGACAAATTGTAATGGGCAGGCGCTACCGGTCGCTTACCTTGTTCTCATGCGTGCTGACATTCTCGGTAGTGGCTATACGATCGCGCCCAGGCCCGGGTGCAGCGGTCGAAGTCCACTGGTGAAGGTGGGCCTGCAGCACGGTTAGGCCCGCGGATGTGCATCCGGAAGGGCCATGCGCGGTACGATACGGTGGTCTCAGATAAGATGTATCGGAAGGCGATTCGCCCACTTCCTATGAAAAAAATTAACAAATACGGTTTGTCGCGGGATATTCCCTCAGAAGTAAAACGAGCTGTTCGCCAAAATAGCGGCTTCGGCTGTGTCTTATGCGGCCTGTCCCTCTATACCTATGATCACATTGATCCCCCTTGGGCCGAAGCACAAGCACACATGTCGGACAAGATCTGCCTGCTGTGCCCAAATCACCATGAGAGGAAAAACAAGGGGCTACTCTCCATGCAAGAAATCAAGGCGGCTTACCAAGCTCCGTTCGCGAAGACTGTCGGCTATAGCCACGATCCTGAGTTTCGGACCTGCCAGCGACCACTTGAGCTACGACTTGGAAATCTTGTCTTCAACGACCCGCGGGAGGTTCTTCGAATTGGCGGAGAGTTGCTCTTAGCGGTGGAAGACTTAGGGGACGGACACATCGCATTAAGCGGGCGTTTTTCGATAGAACTGGCCGACTCCTTCTAGAGATTTGTCAGAACGAATGGCGTTGCCTAGCTGGTAGCTGGGACATAGAGCACGTTAAGAATCGGTTCATCATCCGCGAAAAGGCACACAAACTATCGCTGCAAGTGATTGCGGAATCAAACCACGTTCTTATGTTTGACAATATTGCCACAACTATATGGATGTCGGCTTGGTGAGCCGCAAAGGCGATGCGATTCAGCTTAGCTACAAAGGTAAACCGGTAGTGGCGCATCGGCCAAGCGAGAAAGGTGGGATGGGAATTGAAACAAAGGGTTTCTTGGATATTGATGCAACCGGTCAGTTGAGGCCGATTGGTGGCCCGACAACCATTGGTGCAGGATCGCTGCGAATTGGCGACGTGGACCAAGGACCGCAGACGCAGGGCCAAAAAACGTACGTAAGAAGTGGGAGGAAGGTTGGGAGGAACGAGGCCTGTTCCTGCGGCAGCGGAAGAAAGTATAAAGACTGCCATGGGAAACCCGCCAACGCATGAATGGTTACGCCGATCTCGTTGGGCGCGCCTACACGCGGGCACCTGCTCAACCCTGCCGCGCGGCAAATCAGCGCGAAGTGTCCGGAGTCGGCGTTACTTGATCAGGCTGATTTCCCGCATGTATTTGAGCACCCCGGGGTGTATCAGGTCCCGGGTGGGCGCGGCCGCGAGCGTGTTCTCGAGCGTGGACTCCTGCGCCTGGTCGATCTTCGCGGCGAGCGCGGCGTGCCCCTTGTGAAGCGCACGCGCCAGACGGTACGCGACATCGTCCGGCAGCGAAGCGCGCGCGAGCACGAAGGGCCACGAACCCACGGACTCTATGGGACCGCTCTGCCCGGGATAGCTGCCGGCGGGCAGCGTACTTCGCTTGAGAAAGGAATGCTTCGTCTGGATGCGCTCGATCTCCTTCGCGCTCGGTCCGATGAAGCGCCCGCCGGCGGGGCCCTTCGCGATCGACGTGAACGGCGGCCAGCCCACGCCCCCGCCCCACATCGCCGCCGCGCGGCCATCCAGCACCATGGGCGGACCGTCGCCTGCTTTCTCCAGGAGGTGCGGCTCGAAATCCTGCTTCATGTCGAGACCGAGGCCGTCCATTACGTAGCGCGCCAGCACGATGAAGCCGGAGCTTGCCGCGCCCCAGGCGATCGGCTTGCCCTTCAAGTCGGAGATGCTGCGACAGGGGCTGTCCGCCTTCACCATGAACATGCCGGCCTGCGAAAACGTGGCGTTGATGATGCGCAGATTGTCTGCTTTGGCCCGGCCCAACCCGTTGATGGCCTCGTAGGTCACTTCTCCGGTGACGAGACCGAGATCGAACTTGCCCTCGTCGAGCGACGCGACGTTCTCGTTGCTGCCCTTTGTGTTGATCGGCTCGATCGCCAGCGTGGGATCCGCTTCGTTCAGCACCTCGGCGTACGGCCAGCCGTAGGCGGGAAAGCCCCCGCCCGGGGTGGCGGTTGCCAGTATCACTTTGGTTTTCTGTGCAGCGCTCATACCGTCCATCTCCTAGCTTTGGCCGTGCTTGAGCCAGTACGGCAGCAGCGTGGTGCAATTGCGCGCTCCCAGCCCCGCCGCGGACGCCCGGTCGTAGAGGTCCAGGGCCTTCGTCACGAGCGGCATGGGCTTGCCCTGAGCGGTTCCCTCCTCCAGCATCGTGCGCAAATCCTTGCGCACCGAGTCCACGTCGAAGAACACGCCGACCGCCATGTCGCCGGTGAGCGCCTGAGCGATGTTCGGGCCGAGCGGTTTCAGCATGTTGGGACCGCCGGAGGTATCGGAGAAGATGTCGACGATCCGTTTCGGTTCCAGGCCGAGCGAATCGACGAGACCGAGCGCCTCGCCGAAGACCTGCCAGTACACGGCAAGCGGCAGATTGATCGCGAGCTTCATCGCAGCGCCGGCGCCGACAGGACCGACGTGCTCGACGCGGCGGCACAACTGCTCGACGATGGGCCGCGCGCGGGCCACGTCCGCTTCGGCTCCGCCCAGGAAGCCGAAGAGCTTCCCCTCGCGCGCCGGCGCGGTGCTGCCGCCCACGGGGCATTCGACCAGCGCCGAACCCGTGGCGGCGACTGCGGGCGCGAGCGCGCGCTCGGTGGCGGACGATACGGTGCTCATCTCGATAAAGAGTTTTCCGCGAACGTTGCCGGAGAGCAGTCCGTCTCTGCCGTTGTAGACCGCGGCTATCGCGGCGGCGTCCGTCAGTATCGTAAGCACCGCGTCGCAGCGGCCGGCCAGCTCGGCCGGCGTCGCGGCCGACACGGCTCCCTGATCCACCAGGGGACGGATCCGCTGGGCAGACCGATTCCAGACGTGCACTTCCTGCTTGAGCTCGAGCAGGCGGGCGCCCATGGCGGTACCCATCCTGCCCGTGCCGGCGATGCCGATTTTCATTTCGTCCGTCCTCCGCTTGCGTGCCATAATGCCAGCCCCGCGAAGAATATCACGGAGGATTGAAATGAAGCTCTACGGCTATTGGCGCTCGCAGGCCACTTTCCGCGTGCGCGTCGCGATGAACCTCAAGGGCATACGGCCCTCCGAGAACGAAGCGCTCGATCTCGCGAAGGGCGACCAGTTCAACGAGGCCTATCGCAAGGTCAATCCCCAGTCCGTCGTGCCCGCACTGATCATCGATGGCGGCCCGCCGCTCACCCAGTCCATGGCGATCATGGAATACCTGGAGGAAACCCATCCCACTCCACCGCTCCTCCCGCGCGATCCGCGCGACCGTGCGCGCGTGCGGGCGCTGGCGATGATACCGATCGCCGAAATCCATCCGCTGATGGTCCCGCGCGTGCGCAACTACGTCGAGAAGGACCTCAAGCTCGGCGAGTCGGTGCGCGTCGAATGGGTACGGCACTGGGTCGGGCTCGGGCTGGCCGCCATGGAAGCCCTCTTGAACGGCGACTCGCGCACGGGCAAGTTCTGTCACGGCGATGCAGTCACGGTCGCGGACATCTGCCTGGCCGGCCAGGTAATCGGTGCGCAAAACTCTGATTGCGACGTGAAGCCGTACAAGACGATGCTGCGGATCCACGAGGCGTGCATGGCGCTCGACGCGTTCGCACAAGCGCATCCGCGCAAGCAGGCGGACGCGCCGAAGGCGTAGTGGAAATCTCGCCGCCAAGACGCCAAGGCCGCCAAGAAATCAGCATTAACCGCAGAGGCACAGAGGAACGACTTCAAATAACGGACAACTGTTATTGAATTCTCCGCGTCTCTGTGTCTCCGCGGTTCAATTTGAATTTGATCTTCTTGGCGGTCTCCGTGTCTTGGCGGTTCAGTTTTTGATTTTTGCCCGCATTCAGCGGCTGAAGTAATGAGCGAAAAGACCGAAGTCCGCGACGGCATGCGCATCCACTGGGACGTGCCGGTCAGGATGGAGGATGGTCTCGTCCTGCGCGCCGACGTGTTCCTTCCCGTCGCCGACGGCCGCTACCCGGTCATTCTCACCTACGGGCCGTATGCGAAGGGCCTCTCCTTCCAGGAGGGCTATCCCAGCGCATGGCAGCGCATGGTCGCCGAGCACCCCGACGTCGCTTACGGCTCGAGCAATCTCTACCAGAGCTGGGAAGTGGTCGACCCGGAGAAATGGGTGCCGCATGGCTACGCGTGCGTGCGCGTGGATTCGCGCGGCGCCGGGCGCTCGCCGGGCTACATCGACCACTTCTCGCCGCGCGAGACGAAGGATTTCTACTACTGCATCGAGTGGGCGGGCGCGCAGTCGTGGTCGAGCGGCAAGGTCGGGCTGAACGGCATCTCCTACTACGGCATGAACCAGTGGCACGTCGCGACGTTGCAGCCACCTCATCTCGCCGCCATGTGCATCTGGGAGGGCTCGGCCGACTGGTACCGCGACATGACGCACCACGGCGGGATACTGTCCACGTTCTTCGCCAACTGGTACGACATGCAGGTGAAGACGGTCCAGTACGGGCTCGGCGAGCGCGGCCCCCGCTCGCGGGTAACGGGCGCGCTGGTATGCGGCGACGAGACGCTCTCCGACAACGCGCTGGCGAAAAACCGCTGCGATTTCGGCGACGACATCCTCGCGCACCCTCTCGACGATCAGTACCATCGCGACCGCTCGCCGGTCTGGGAGAAAGTCGTGACCCCGTTTCTCTCCGCGGCCAACTGGGGCGGGCAGGGGTTGCACCCGCGGGGCAATTTCGAGGGCTTCGTGCGCGCCGGGGCCAGGGACAAGTGGCTGGAAGCGCACGGGATAGAGCACTGGACGCACTTCTATACCGACTACGGCCGGCTCCTCCAGAAGCGCTTCTTCGACTACTACCTGAAGGGCGAGAAAAACGGCTGGGACCGCCAGCCGAAGGTGCAGCTCCAGGTGCGGCACGTGGACCGCTTCGTCGAACGCCACGAGAACGAGTGGCCGATCGCGCGCACGCAGTGGACGAAGCTCTACCTCGATGCGGCGGCGCAGAGCCTGGAACGGGCGGAGCCGCGCCGATCAGGGCAGGTAACGTTCGATGCACTGGGCGATGGAGCCACGTTTGTCTCTGCGCCGCTTACCGAAGAAACCGAGATCACGGGACCCCTGGCGGCGCGGCTCTTCGTGTCCTCGTCAACGACCGATGCGGATTTCTTTCTCGTGTTCCGCGTGTTCACGCCGGACCTGCGCGAGGTGACGTTCATGGGCGCGATCGATCCGCACACGCCGATCGCCCAGGGCTGGCTCCGTGCTTCACACCGCAAGCTCGACCGCGCGCTTTCCACGGAATACCGGCCGTATCACACGCACGACGAGAAGCAGCCGCTCGCGCCCGGCGACATCGTGCAGCTCGACGTCGAGATCTGGCCGACCTCCATCGTCGTGCCGGCCGGCCACCGCATCGCGCTCTCGGTGCGCGGCCGGGACTACGAATGGCAGAAGACCACCGGCGCGAAGCTCTCCAACTTCAAGAACGAGTTGCTCGGTTGCGGCCCGTTCCTGCACAACGATCCGCGCGATCGGCCGCGGGAGATCTTCGGCGGGACGACGACGCTGCACTTCGGACCGGACCGGGCGGCGTACCTGCTGCTGCCGGTGATCCCCCCCGGGTAGCTGAGCCGAGGATCCCTATGGAGCATTCGGTGAAGCTCACGCCCGGCTGGCGCGAGGCGGCGCTCGCCCTGCTCATGCTGGCGCCGCTCTGCTATCTGCTGTTCCTGTATGGCGGCCCCATACCCCAGGACCCGGGCTATCACGTGTTCGCGGACGCGAGGACGTGCCTGGGGCTGCAGAACTTCGGAAACGTCGTGTCCAACCTACTGTTCCTGGTCGTCGGTGCGGCAGGAACGCTGTGGTGCCTGCGCCACCCGGAAGCGGGCGCGATGCGCTCGTGGACGGTATTTTTCGCCGGCGTCGCGCTGGTCTTCTTCGGGTCGGCGTACTACCACGGCGCGCCCGACGACGACTCGCTCGTGTGGGATCGCCTGCCGATGACGGTGGCGTTCATGGGACTCTTCACCGCGCTGCTGTGCGAGCACATGGGCGCGCGGCTCGAGCGCGCGCTGCTCGTCCCGGCGATCGTCGTGGGAATCGCAAGCGTCTACTGGTGGAAGTACAGCGGCGATCTGCGGGTCTATGTCTGGGTCCAGTTTGCGCCGCTCCTCGCGATACCCTTCGTGCTCGCCGCGTTTCCCGCCCGCTACACGCACCGCTACTACCTTCTCTACGGCCTTGCCTTTTACGCCCTCGCCAAGGTGGCCGAGTACTATGACTCCGGTTTCTACTCCCTTACCTCGAGCATTCTGAGCGGCCACTCGCTGAAGCACATGGTGGCCGCGGTTGCGCCCTTTTTCATCTATTTCATGCTGCGCCGGCGGAAACCTGCCGCGATGACAGCTCCGCATTGACTAGAGGTCCCATGGATAGAATCGCCATGCATCGTCGGATCGCGCGCACCACGGCTCTCACCACACTCGCCGCGGCACTTGCCGTCTCGAGCGGCGCGGCGTCAGGTGCCGATCCCTATCCCGTCAAGCCGGTCCGGCTGATCGTGCCGTACGCGGCCGGGGGCACCGGCGACATCATCGGCCGCATGGTCGGCGGCAAGCTCGCGGAGGTCGTCGGACAGACGGTGATCGTCGAGAACCGGCCCGGCGCCGGCGGCAACATCGGAGCGGAGGCGACCGTCCGGGCCGCGCCGGACGGGTATACGGTCGTAATCGCGGCGACCAGCCTCGCCAGCAACCCGAGCCTGCAGAGGAAGATGCCCTTCGATCCGCTGAAGGACCTGGCGGCAGTGGGTGGATGCTGCGAGGTCGCGACGATACTCGTCGTGCACCCGTCGCTGCCCGCCAAGTCGGTCAAGGAGTTCATCGCGCTCGCGAAGGCCAATCCGGCGAAGCTCTCCTATGCGTCATCGGGTTTCGGCACGACCAGCCATCTCGCGGCTGAGCTGTTCAAGGTGCTGGCGCGCGTCGACATGGTTCACGTGCCGTACAAGGCCGACTCGGTCGCAATGCCCGACGTGCTGGGGGGCCGGGTGCCCGTGATGTTCATGCTGCAGACGACCGCCGCGCCGCAGATCAAGGCCGGCAAGCTGCGGCCGCTGGGAGTCAGCACGGCAACGCGCTCGCCGGCGGCCCCCGACCTGCCGACCGTCGCGGAAGCCGGCCTGGCCGGGTACGAGATCAGCGCGTGGTTCGGGCTGTTCGTCCCTGCCGCCACTTCGCGGGACATCGTCGAAAGACTCGGGGCCGCGTTGGTGAAGGCGGTCCGCTCGCCGGATATGAAGGAGCGCCTGCTCGAGCAGGGATTCGTGCCGATCGGGAGCCCCCCCGATCAGTTCGCCGCATTCTTCCGGGGCGAGGTGCAGAAGTGGGCGCGGGTGGTGAAGGAGGGCAAGCTCGCCCTGATTGACTAGGCCGCCTTGCGCCCTTCGGGCTGCGCCGCGCCGAAACACTTGCGGTAGACGCCGTCGAGCAGGAGCCGGCGCATCGCCGCCGCCTCCCTGACGACCCGCAGGCAGTTCGCGCGCGTTTCCTCGGTCGTCGCGTATTTCTCCACGATCTCGAAGCCGCGCTCGCCGTGCTCGTCGTCGGCGACGATGTGCAGCCGGAAGAAGGTGATCTGCTCGGGAGTGAAGCCGTATTTCTCGACGAGCGCCGGGGTGGTCCTGCGGTAGATGACCGGCACCTGCGCTTCGAGCCCGATGATCAGTCCCGACAGCGCTTCCACGAAGGGACGCGAGACCTGGCGGTAGCACCAGCTCTGCAGCCCCAGGGTCTCCGCCAGCACCTCCCCGTTCAATTGCGCGTCGATTATCTCCGCGCGCTTCGTCCCGCAATACCCGGCGAAGTCGAGCAGGAGGTCGGTATGGCGTACGGCCCCGAACTCGCCCATGCCGAGCAGGCCCTCTTCCTCGGCGATGTTTTCGAGCAGGAAATGCTGGACCTCCGGTTGCGGGCAGTTGCCGTAGACGAGACCGAGCCACTCGGAGAAATGGCTGACATAGTGGTAGTGCTGCTTCACCCACTCGCCCAGCATCCGGCGGTCGAGCTTCCCGGATTGCCACGCCTCGCTCCAGGGATGGACCGCGGAGTGGCGCTGATTGACGCTCTCTTCGAGGGCGAGGCGGAACGGGCTTTTGGCCATGGCGGATCTCCTAGACGCGCTCGACTTCGACGAGACAATCGTAAAACGTCGCGGCGCCGCCCATGTCCGCGAGCGCCTGCGAAGTGAGGTCGTTCGCGTTGCGGCCGTCGGGCGAGAGCTTCTTCCACCAGACCGACGGCGCGACCACCACGCCGGGACGTGCGCGGTCCGAAACGGCGGCCTTCAGCGTGTAAGAGCCGCGGTCGTTGAATACCCGCACGCGCTCCCCGTTCGCGATGCCGCGCAGCGCTGCATCGTCGGGGTGTATGTCGAGCCGGGGCTCCTTCTCCGATGCGCGCGCGAAGGGCAGGTTCGCGAAGCTCGAATTGAGGAAATTGCGGCACGGCGGCGAGATGAACGCGAGCGGGTAGCGCTGTGCGAGCTCGGGCGCCGACAGGACGTTTTCGCGCGGCGGCGTGTAGTTGGGCAGCGGATCGAGGCCGAGGCCAGCCGCGGTCTCGCTGTAGAACTCGCATTTGCCGGAGGGCGTCGGAAAACCGCCCTCGGCGAACGGGGCATACACTTCCGGCACCGCCAGCCGCTGCCAGCCGCGCTCCTTCAACGTGTCCCACTCGATGCCGCGCATGCGGGGCTGTTCCGACTTGAGCGCCTGCCCGCATACCTCCTCGTCGCTGTCGTCGAAGCACGATTCCGTGAAACCCATGCGCTTCGCCAGCAGGCGGAACACCTCGATGTTGGGCCTCGCCTCGCCGACCGGGGCGATCGCCGGGTTGTTGGCGAGGACGTAGAGATGCCCGTAGGACTTGTGCACGTCGTAGTGCTCGAGCTGCGTCGTGGCCGGCAGCACGATGTCCGCGTAGTCGGCAGTGTCGGTCATGAAGACATCGTGCACGACCGTGAAGAGATCCGGGCGCGAGAAGCCCGCGATCACCTTGTTCGAGTCCGGGCACACGGCGACCGGGTTGTTGTTGTAGACGTAGATCGCCTTCACCGGCGGTCTTGCGGAGGTGAGCGCGTCGCCCAGCGCGGACTGGTTGATCGTGCGCGGGTTGCCGCGCATGAGGTCGGGCCGCTCCAGCGTCGTATGATCGAATCCGTAGAAGTCGCTGGTCGAGAGCACGACGCCGCCGGCGGCCTCGCGCCAGGCGCCGACCAGGGCCGGCAGGCAGGCGATCGTGCGTATCGCCATGCCGCCGCCGGCGTGGCGCTGCAGCCCGTAGTTCACCCGGATCGCGGCCGGCCGCGTCGCCGCATATTGCCGCGCAAGATCCACGATCTCGTCCGCAGCAATGTCGCAGATACGGGCGACTTTCTCCGGCGGGTAGTCCGCGGCGCGCGTCTTCAGCGCCTCGAAGCCCAGCGTGTGCCGCTCTACGTACTCGCGGTCGTAGCGCTCCTCGCGGATGATGACGTGCATCATGCCGAGCGCGAGCGCGGCATCCGTCCCGGGCAGGAGCCGCACGTGCTGGTGGCACTTCTCGGCGGTCTGGCTGCGCCACGGATCGATCGCAACGAGCTTCGCCCCGCGGCGCTTCGCCTGCTGGCAGCGCGACCACAGGTGCAGGTTCGATACGATGGGGTTCGAACCCCAGATGAGTATCAGTTTCGCCTCGTCGAAGCGCTCGGGATCCATCCCCACCGAGCCGCCCAGGGTAATTTTCATTCCGGCCTGGCCCGCGGAGGCGCACAGCGTGCGGTCGAGGAGGCTCGCGCCCAACCGGTTGAAGAACCGGCGATCCATGGACTTGAACTGGAGCATGCCCATGGTCCCGGCGTAGCTGCACGGGAGTATCTGCTGCGGGTCCTCCGCGGCGATCGCCTTGAAGCGCGCCGCGATCTCGTCGAGCGCCTCGTCCCAGGAGATGCGCGCAAGCCGTCCCTGCCCGGGGCCCTTGGCGCCGACGCGGCGCTGCGGGTAGAGCAGACGCTCCTTCGAATACGTGCGGTCGAGATACTTGGCGACCTTGGTGCACAGCGTGCCGTCCGTGAACGGCATGTCTGCGCCGCGCACGTCCACGGCAACACCGTTCTCGACGGTCACCTCCATCGCGCAGGTGTCGGGGCAGTCGTGCGGGCACGCCGCCTTCACAATGCGGGTGGCCGGGCGGAGGTCGTCGGTTCCCATAGGAGAGGATTCTACGCCAGCTGTTTCCGTCGCCCTACCACGCGACGCCGAAGTGCTCCAGCAGCTGGCCGAACAGAGAGCCGGGCGGAATCACAACCGAATCGATCGCGCCGGCCCGCCGCCACATCTCCTGCCAGAGGTGGATGGAGTAGGAATCACCGGTGACCAGCGACCGGGCCGGCCGGGGATCGTCGGCCAGGAGCAGTTGCCAGTCCCACCACGGTATCGGGCAGAACACTTCCGGCTTCATGATCACATCGAGCAGATTGTTTTCGACCAGCGCCCGCGTGACGAGGACCGATCCGATCTCACCCCATTGGACCGTGCTGCGGTCGGCCTTGCTGGCAGCGTCGTAGCACCACGCCGCTACCGGGTGCCCCGCGGGCAGCTTCATGATGCCGCTCGCCACCTTCGCCTGCGGGCCGCGCGCGTGCTCGCTTGCCATGACGATGGATCCCGGGAAATCCCACGGCCGCAGACAGACCGCGTCCGTATCGGCCCACCACCCGCCCCGCTCGAGCAGCAGCTTGTAGCGAAAGAGGTTCGAGAACGCCGACAGGCTGCCGCGGCCCGCACCGTGCTGGTAGGTGAAGATTTCCGAAGCCCGCAGGATCTCGTTGCCGTCCTTGACCACTACGCCGGCCGGCACGCTGCCGACGTCGTCGTAGCAGTAAAGGTGATACTCGTGGCCGTGGCGCAGGAAAGAGGTCATCGCCAGGCGCTCGAGTGCCGACAACGGCCGGCCGATCCAAAGGCCCTGAATGACTTCCGCCATTAACAGAGACCGGAGACCAGGGATTAGGGACTGGAAATCCTTGTCTCAGGTCTCCAGTCTCTGCTCTTACCAGACCGCGCCGCGCGCCGTGATCGGCCAGATCGCCTCGACCTTTCCGCCGCGCACGCACACGAAGTTGTCGTAGAGATTGACCGTCGGATCGCAATGGCCGGGAATGAGCCTCAGCTTGTCGCCGACCGCGTAGCCGCGCGCGCCGTTCAGCTTCAATACGCCGTGCTCGTCCGACAGCCTTACGACCTCCACTGTTGGATCGTCGGCCACCCGTGGATTGCCCGAATCCACCGCGGACGCCTTCAACCCGGCGTCCACGACCGCGCGCTCATCGTTGGGCCGGCTCATGACGGTGGTCCACACGAACAGGCTGTGCTCGTAGCGCGGCATGCCGCTCTCGGTCCAGTCGTTCTTCCCGTAGTCCACGTCCATGAAGATGTACGATCCGGCCTGGAGCTCGTGATAGACGCCGCTCGTCGCCTCGAAGAGATACGTGCCGGTGCCCGCGCCGGTCACTTTCTCGCACTTCAACCCCACCTTCTCCAGCGCCGCGACGGTAGCGCGGACGCGGCCCACCGCCTGCTCGATCGCTGCGCGCCGCTCTTCGACCTTGCGCAGGTGCTGTGCGCTGCCGTGGTACGCCTGCAGTCCCGCGAAGCGCAGGTTTCTGCAGGCCGCGATGCTCTGCGCAAGCCTGACCGCGGGCTCCCCGGGCTCGACACCGCAGCGGTTCGCGCCGACGTTGACCTCTACCAGCACGTCCAGCTTGACCCCGAATTCCTGCCCCGCGGCGGCGTCCAGCGCGGCGACGTTGCCCGCATCGTCCACGCAAACGGCGACGTGCGCCTGCCGCGCCAGCGCCGCCAGCCGGGCGAGCTTAGGCGCGCCCACGACCTCGTTGGCGATCAGGACGTCGCGCACGCCGCCCAGCACCATGGCTTCGGCCTCGCTCACTTTCTGGCAGCACACGCCGACGGCGCCCCGCGCGATCTGGGCGAGCGCGATCTGCGGACACTTGTGGCTCTTCGCGTGCGGGCGGACTTTGACGTTCTTGCCCGCGAGCGAGGCGTTCAACTTGTCGAGGTTGCGCTCGAAGGCGTCGAGATCGAGGATCAGGGCGGGCGTGTCCACCTCTGCGAGGGACATGCCGACTGCGGCAGGAACATAAGTGGACATGAGATACCTGAGCTGTGGTAAATGCGACTGGAATCGATCAGAAGGATGAAGGATGAGGGATGAAGGATGACCCGCTTGGTGTCGACTCAAAAAACCAGGTCATCCTTCCACGTTCCACGTTCATCCTTCCTAGGCCGACGCGTCGGCCGTGAGGCCCGCGGCCTCTATTCCCGCCACGCAGCACGCTTCGTCTTCCTCGCCGGTGCCGCCGCTGCCGCCGGCCGCGCCGATGACGGTGCCGTCCTTGTCCTTGATCAGGGCGGCGCCGGTCTGCGGGAGGAACTTCCCGCTCGCGGTAGCCGCGAGCGCCACGAAGAAGTTCGGATTGCCCTTGGCCCGATTGGCGAGCGCCTTGCTCGACGCGCCCATCGCCACTGCCGCCCACGCCTTGCCCTGCGCGACGTCGAGCCGGAACATGCTCGCCCCGTCCTCCCGCTGCGCGGAAACGATGTGCCCGCTTGCATCGAGGACGATGATGCCGAGCGGCTTGATCTTCATCTCGCGCGCCTTGGCGAAGCCTTT